>Ga0316583_10000421_pt1 | contig 12407 bp, 9 predicted proteins | sample J_170502JBrBrA_D_FD_204513 | JGI IMG/M metagenome (GOLD analysis project Ga0316583, IMG submission 204513) | Rhizosphere microbial communities from salt marsh grasses in Alabama, United States - J_170502JBrBrA | ecosystem: Host-associated > Plants > Roots > Rhizosphere | place: USA: Alabama... | reverse complement strand
GTGTCCGTGCGCAGCGGCCGCCCGGCGGTCGCCCTGCGCGAGACCGTTGCCCGCGAGGCGACGGTCAGTTTTCTTTACACTCGGCCGCCAACGCCCGACGGCAAGCACCCCGAGCTGACCGCCGGCGCCGCCGTGCGCGTGAACCCCGCCTTACGAAGCGCCGGCAACAAGCTTTCCATGGACCCGGATGTGCTTCCCGAGGGTGCTGAGCTCACGCCGAATCAGGTGGAGGCTCTGCGTTGGGGTCTGACCCAGGGTCTGGCCGCCGGGCCACTGCATGGGGCCGCGGTGGAAGACGTCGCTGTCACGCTGACACAGGTAGAGCTGTTCGGGCCGCAGAGCACGCCCGACGCACTCGCCGCTGCCGCCGCCCGCGCCCTCGGCAAGGCGCTCATCCAGGCCGATCCGTGCACTCTGGCGCCCGTAATGCGGGTGGAGGTCGTGGTGCCGGACGAGAACCTGGGCGCTGTCCTCGGCGACCTGCAACAGCGCCAGGCTGCAATTCAGTCCACCGACACCAGCGACGGCAACGCGATCATCGCCTGTGAGGTGGCGCTGGCGCGGCTTCTGGGCTACGCGACCGAGCTGCGCAGCCTGACTCAGGGCCGTGGCCAGTTCAGCATGCAGTTCGCCCGTTTCGATACGGGCTCCGACGTCGGTTAGCGGCCAGGGGCGTCGCAGAATCAAGACGGGCCCGCGCGATGCGGCTCGTGGCATTCCGATGATGGGCCATCCGTTGGCCCGGAGGTGTCGGCGCCGACAGCAGCGGCCGCCTATCGTCGGTAACAGGGGTTGGCATGGAACGCCGTGCTTAGCACCCTACCATGCTGCTGTGGGCGAGGAGCTGTGCCTCGATGACGCGGTCGAACGTTGGGCTCGACGCTTGCGGGGCGATGCTCGTCAGCTGTAGTTGCGGCCCCGCGTAGCCGTAAGGCTCATAGTCGTCGGCGGAGTCCAGTATGCAGTCGGCATAGCCGGCGGGATCCAGGGTCGGGTCGTAGGGGTTGCGCATGGTCGTTATCCTCCGCGTGCAAAAGGTCTCAACTCGAGGCCTCGGGGACCTATTCGAGCCATTTGCGAAGGGCGTGCCAGCCGCGGTCCGGAGCCGAGCGCTAGGGGCTAAGCTGCTGTCGGAACAGTCGTTTACAGCAGTCTGTCGGTGCGTTTGGCCGGTGATGGCGCCGGTCCGCCTCGTGCGCTGAAGGTGCGGGATTCCGACCTAAATGGTCGGTTGTGCCCGATGCTGGTGCAGGCCGATCGTGCATGCGTACCGCACTTTCTGGTCGCGAAGCAGCGCTTCGCGACCAGGGATGAAGGGACGACCTGCGGAGGGCCAGGTTGTAGCCTGTCCAACCTTGGCTCTAGGCGTACGCCGGCTGGAAGGCCTGCTCCGGGTCAGCTACCGGCGCGTTGGCAGCCGGGTTCCAGTACGGCGAGAGCTTGCGGAGCTGCGCGACGATCGGGGGTACCGCCTCGATGACGCGCTCGATCTCCTCCGCCGTGTTGTAGCGCGATAGCGAGAAGCGCGTGGTGCCGTGGGCGGCGGTGAAGGGAATGTCCATGGCGCGCATGACGTGGCTTGGCTCCAGGGAGCCCGAGGTGCAGGCGGAGCCCGAAGAGGCCGCGATGCCGAGCTTGTTCAGTAGGAGCAGGATGGCCTCGCCTTCGATGTACTCGAAGGCGATGTTGCAGGTGTTGGGCAGCCGATTGGCCGGGTCGCCGGTGACGAAGCAGTTGGGCACGGCGGCGAGGATGCCCTTTTCCAGCCGGTCGCGCAGTGCGCGGACGGTGGTCTTCTCGTCGTCCATATGCGCTAAAGCCAGCTCGCAGGCCTTGCCCAAGCCCACGATGGATGCGCTGTTCTCGGTGCCGGCGCGCCGGCCGCGCTCCTGGTGGCCGCCGCGCAGCAGCGGACGGAAGCGGGTGCCGCGGCGCAGATAGAGCACGCCGATGCCCTTTGGGGCGTGCAGCTTGTGCCCGGAGAGCGACAGCATGTCGATGGCGGTGTTCTTGATGTCGATGGGCACCTTCCCGACGGCCTGGACCGCATCGGTGTGGAACATGACGCGGGCGGAGCGCGCCAGCTCGGCCATCTCTTCGACTGGGAACAGGGTGCCGGTCTCGTTGTTGGCCCACATCACCGAGACGATCGCGACCTTGTCGGAGAGCAGGTCCTCGTACTGGCGCATGTCGAGGCGGCCCTTCTTGTCTACCGTCAGGTGGTGGACCTTGTAGCCCTCCTTCTCCAGCTGCTCGCAGAGGGCAAGCACGGCCGGGTGCTCGACGACGGTGGTGATGATCTCCTTGCGCTCCGGCTGTGCCTTGAGCGCGGACAGGATGGCGGTGGAGTCGGACTCGGTGCCGCAGGAAGTGAAGACGATCTCGGAGTCCAGCTCGGCACCCAGCAGGGCCTGAACCTGCTGGCGGGCGGTCTTGAGGGCTCGGCCGACGCGGTCGCCGAACTGGTGCATGGAAGACGGGTTGCCGAACTGCTCTGTGAAGTAAGGCAACATCGCCTCCACCACGGCCGGGTCGACCATGGTGGTGGCGTTGTTGTCCAAGTAGATGCCTGGGGCCGGCGCGTTGGGTTGTGGGGACATAGCTGGATTCTCCTGCTGAGGGCTTTTGGGCGGCGGATGCGGGTTGCTGCCGGCGCCGGCCAGGGCCAAGGGCCGGAGGGCCAAGCGCCGGCGCCGTCGCGCGTGGCTTAGGCCGGCGTTGCGGCGCCTCGGCCCTCAGCACTCGGTGCTTGGCCCTTCGGTGCAGGCAATACGCGTACGAATTCCCCCAGGTCCTCGACGATCCGCTGCTGGATGCCCTCCAGCGTTGTGGATGCCATCTGGCAGCCGGAGCAGGCCCCCGTCATGTTCACATAGACGTTCTTGCCGTCGATGTCCACCAGCTCCACGTCGCCGTGGTCGCGCTGCAGGTTCGGGCGGATGGCCTCGATGGCGTTCTCGATGCGGCGGATGCGCGCCAGGTTGCCGAGCTGGGGCTTGCCCACTGGCGGCGGCGCAGCGGCGGTGGGGTCGAAGGTCTTGCCCTGCTCGGCGAGAACCCGGGTGAGTATCTCTTCGATGCCCTCGTGGCAGGCGGAGCAGCCGCCGCCCGCCTTGGTGTAGTTGGTGACCTCTTCCACGGTGCCGAGGCTATTGGCGCGAATAGTGTCCTCAATGAGCACGGCGTCCACCGCGAAGCACTTGCAGACCAAGGCGCCTTCCTCGTGATCGTCCTTCCACACCTCACCGCGGTAGTTGGCCACCGCGGCCTGCAGCGCCTCGCGGCCCATGACCGAACAGTGCATCTTCTCCGGCGGCAGGCCTTCGAGGTAATCGGCGATGTCCTGGTTCGAGACCTCGAGCGCTTTGTCCAGCGTCATGCCCTTGATGATCTCGGTGAGTGCGGAGCTCGAAGCAATCGCCGAGCCGCAGCCGAAGGTCTGGAAGCCGGCGTCGAGGATGGTCTCAGTGTCCGGATCCACCTTCAGGGTAAGACGTAGCGCGTCACCGCAGGACAGCGAGCCCACCTCGCCGATGGCATTCGCGTCGGCGACGGCACCGGCATTGCGCGGGTTGAAGAAGTGCTCTTTGACGGTTTCGGAATAGTCCCACATGGCTCGGCTCCGCTGGCTGGATCTGGATCACTGAAAAGGGGGCCGGACGGGGCTGATCAGCTTCGCGGCATGTTAAGCCCGGTCCGAGTGGAAAACCTCATGGCATGCTGGGAAGCAATGATCGGGCCATTGCGGGAATCCGGCACAAACCTTTGTTTGAAGGAAAATTTCGTTGCTGGCGCAGGCTGCTTGGCCATGTCGGACATGCGACAGATACGCGGTCGGAGAGTCGCAAGCCGGACGTTGGCGGTGGATAGCGATGCGTGGCGGAGCCGACGCGCCGGCCGGTGGCGGTGCCGGCGCTCGACGTGCATCCCCGTGTATCCCCGGGCTACGGCGTCACGTCACCGGTTAAACTATGCCTCCGCCGTCTCGCACACGAACCGGAATAGGGACAGGGCTCTGCCGCGGACCAGAATTGAGCAATGAAAAAGCGGATTCTCTTGTTGGTCGTGCTGGTGCTGGCGGCCGGGGCCGGCGTCGGCTTCTGGCTCTACGAGCGGAGTCGCGCGGAGCCTAATCCGAATCGGTTGTTGCTCTATGGCAATGTCGATATTCGCGAGGTAGCGCTCGCCTTCAACAACACCGAGCACATCGCCGAGATCCTCGTCGAGGAGGGCGATCGGGTTCAGCAGGGCCAGCTGCTCGCGACCCTGAAGAAGGCGCGCCTGAATGCCGAGCTGGCCACCGCGCAAGCGGGCGTCGCCGCGCAGCAGGCGACCCTGGCGAGGCTGCTGGCGGGCACGCGGCCGGAGCAGATTCGCAAGGTGCGGGCCGATCTCGCGGCGAGACAGGCCGAGCTGGTCGATGCAAAACAGCGCTTTCGGCGCGCGGATAATCTGTTCAAAAAGAAGATGGCCTCGGCTCAGGAGCGCGACGATGCCGAGGCCCGGCTGAACCTCGCCCAGGCCGAGGTGAAGGCCGCTGGGGAGGAGCTGGCCCTGGCGCTGGCCGGCCCGCGGGTCGAGGACATCGACGCGGCACGGGCGACGCTGAACGCGCAAGAGGCCCGGCTGGAGCTCGCCGAGGTCGTCCTGAAGGAGGCCGACCTTTACGCCCCGCACGACGGCATCATCCGCGACCGCATCCAGGAGCCGGGCGATCTGGCCTCGCCCCAGAGGGCGACGCTGACGCTGGCCCTGACCAACCCGGTATGGGTGCGTGCCTACGCGCCTGAGACCGCACTCGGCCGGCTCAAGCCGGGCATGCGTGCGTCGATCACCACCGATAGCTACGCCGATAAGGTCTATGACGGCTGGGTCGGCTTCATCTCGCCCACCGCCGAGTTCACGCCGCAGACCGTCGAGACCCCGGACCTGCGCACCAAGCTGGTCTATCAAGTGCGGGTCTATGCCTGCAACGCCGACGACGAGCTGCGCCTCGGCATGCCCGCGACGGTGACCATCCGGCTCGATGGGTCGCCGCCGGCAGACGGCAAGGCGCCGGACTGTCTTGCTGCCGCCTCGACTGCGTCCGCGGACTGAGCGGTGGCGGCGCGAGCGAGGGCGCCGGCGCCCGTGCAGCCAGGCCGCGACGATATGTCCGCGACCTCACCCGATGCAGACGCCGGGCTCGCTCTGCGCCTGCGCGCCATCACCAAGACCTTCGGCGCCGGTGGTCTGGAGGTCCGCGCCGCCGATGGACTCGATCTGGACATCGCCCGCGGCGGCATCACCGGTCTGATCGGCCCGGACGGGGCCGGCAAGACGACCCTCATGCGACTCGCAACCGGCCTCCTGAGACCCGATGCGAGCGCCGACTCCAGCGCCGCGCATCGGTCGGATGAGCAGCCTCACGCAAGGGTCGAGCTTCGGGTCCTCGGCATCGACGTGATGGCGGAGCCCATGCGCGTCCAGGAGACCGTCGGCTACATGCCCCAGCGCTTCGGGCTGTACGAGGACCTGAGCGTCCGCCGCAACCTGGAGCTCTATGCCGATCTCCACGGCGTCGCCCACACCGCGCGTTCGTCCCGCTTCGTCGAGCTGCTGGAGCTGACGGGTCTGGGCCGCTTCACCGAGCGCCTCGCCGGGCGTCTGTCCGGCGGCATGAAGCAGAAGCTCGGCGTTGCCTGTGCGCTGGTGCGCCCGCCGCCCTTGCTGCTGCTCGACGAGCCCACCGTCGGCGTCGACCCCGTCTCGCGCCGGGACCTCTGGTCCATCGTGCAGGCGATGGCCCGCGACAACGGCGTCACCGTGTTGGTCAGCACGTCCTATCTCGACGAGGCCGAGCACTGTGACGACATCGTGTTGCTGCACCGTGGCCGAGTGCTCGGACAGGGGCCGCCCCGACGCTTCAGCGAGGCGATGCGCGGGCGTTGCTTCCATGTGTCGGCCGGCTCGATGCGTCGCCGGGCGCTGCAGCTGCGCCTGAGCCGCGAACCGGCGGTGCTCGACGTCGTGCTCGAGGGGGACGGGGCCCGGGTCGTCACGCGCGCGCCTGGCCCCTTGTCGCTGCCCGCGCTTGCGGCCGAGGTTGCCGAGCTCGTCATCCGCCCGGTGGAGCCACGCTTCGAGGACGCGTTCATCGACCGGCTGGCAGCCACGGAGGGCACTGATCGGGCACCGTCGTCCTTGCCGAGCGCCGCATCCGTCGCATCGCGACCTAGCTCGGAGGCCTGGCGGGAGCAATCGTCGACTGCGAAGTATACGGGGCGCGCCGGCGGCGATACCGCGCCGATCGATGCCCCCGTCATCGAGGTCAGCGGCCTGCAGCGCCGCTTCGGCCCGTTCCTCGCGGTCAAGGGGCTCGACTTCGAGGTCCGGCGCGGCGAGATCTTCGGTCTGCTCGGCGCCAATGGTGCCGGCAAGTCGACCACCTTCCGGATGCTCTGCGGCCTCTTGCCCGCCTCGGCCGGCAAGGTCCGCGTCGCCGGCCTCGACATGCGCCGCTCCGCACCCCGGGCGCGGGGACGGCTCGGCTACATGGCGCAGCGCTTCTCGATGTACGGCGACCTCAGCGTCCTGGAGAACCTGCGCTTCTTCTCCAGCGCCTACGGGCTGCGCGGACAGCGTCAGCAAGCGCGCATCGACTGGGCGCTCGCGACCTTCGAGCTCGAAGACGTTCAACGCGAGCGCAGCGGGGATCTGCCCCTGGGCTTCAAGCAGCGTCTGGCGATGGCCGCGGCGCTATTGCACGAGCCGGAGATCCTGTTCCTCGACGAGCCCACGTCGGGCGTCGATGCCCTGGTGCGCCGGGAGTTCTGGCGGCGCATCAACGCCCTGGCCGAGTCCGGCACGACCATCCTGGTCACAACCCATTTCATGGATGAGGCCAACTACTGCGACCGCCTCGTGATCATGGCCGACGGCGAGGTCCTCGCGGCGGGCACGCCGATGGAGCTGGTCGCGCGGGCACGCGGCCCGCGGCAGCCCGAGCCGACGCTCGAAGACGCCTTCATCGCGCTAATCTCGGCCCACCGGCAAGCGAGCGAGGAGGCCGCGTGAGCGACGCGCACCCAAGCGCGGGGACCGGCCAGCCAGACACGGTGAGCTCGATCGCCGCCCGGCGCATGCGCCTGCTCGGGCTGATAAGCAAGGAGATCCTGCAGATCAAGCGCGACCCGTCGAGCCTGGCCATCGCCTTCGTGCTGCCCATCGTCTTGCTGTTGCTGTTCGGCTACGGCGTCTCACTGGATGCCCGCAATCTCGGCATTGCCTTCGTCGTCGAGCAGCCGGACGCCGACACCGCCTCGCTGCTCGGTGCCTTCCGGCAGTCGCGGCTGTTCGAGCCGCGCGAGTATCAGGACATTCAAACGGCCGAGCGGGCCTTCGCGGCGCGGGATGTGTTCGCGATCGTTTGGCTGCGGAGCGATTTCGCGCGCCGGCTGCGGGGCCAGGGCGATGCGCCCATCGGCGTCATCGTCAATGGTGTCGATGCCAATCAGGCGCGCATCGGCACCGGCTACATCCAGGGCGTTTGGCGCAACTGGCTCGCAGGCTGGCTGCGCGAGCGGGGCATCGACGGCTCCCCGCCCGCAGTGCTCGAGCCGCGTATCTGGTTCAACGCCGCGGTGCGCAGCCGTGACTTCCTGGTGCCGGGCCTGATCGCGATCCTGATGACCCTGATCGGCGCGCTGCTGACGTCGATGGTCGTCGCGAGGGAATGGGAGCGGGGCACGATGGAGGCCCTGTTGGTGACGCCGATCCGCATCCCGGAGCTGATGCTCGGTAAGCTCGCGCCCTATTTCGCGCTCGGCATGGGCAGCATGCTGCTGTGCGTCGGGGTGGGGGTCGGGCTGTTCGACATCCCGTTGCGGGGCTCGGTGCTGGTGCTGCTCGCCACCTCGGCGTTGTTCATGCTAGTCGCGCTGGGCATGGGGCTGTTGATCTCCATCATCGCGAAGAATCAGTACGTCGCCGGCCAGATGGCGATCATCACCACCTTCCTGCCCGCGTTCATCCTGTCCGGCTTCATCTTCGCGATCGGCTCGATGCCGGCGCCGATCCAATGGATCAGCCACGTCGTGCCGGCGCGCTACTTCGTCGCGATCCTGCAGACGCTGTTTCTGGCCGGCGATGTCTGGCGCATCATCCTGTTCAACAGCGCGGCGCTGCTGCTGATGATGGTCTTGCTGCTGGGGCGCGCCCGCGGCGCGTTCAAGAAGCGGTTGGACTAGATGGACGTCGTCGCGCGTATCCTATCACTGGCGCTGAAAGAGCTGCTGGCGCTCCTGCGCGACACCAAGAGCCGCCTGATCCTGATCGGGCCCCCGATCCTGCAGCTCTTCGTCTTCGGCTACGGCGCGACCTTCGACCTCAACCGGGTGCCGATCGCCGTTTACAACGAAGATCGCTCCGCGCCCGCCCGCGAGCTCGTGGCACGCGTCGTCGGCTCGGCGAACTTTCGACTGATCCGGGAGATTGGCCACGACGGCGAGATCGCGCCCCTGATCGAGAATCGCCGCGTGCTGGCGGTGTTGCATCTGGGGCCGCACTTCAGCCAGCAACTGCTGCACGGCGAGCCGGCGCCGGTGCAGCTGCTGATCGACGGGCGCAACTCCAACACGGCGCTGATCCTGCTCGGGTATGTGCGTGAGATCACCACGGCATTCGGCGCCGACTGGCGCAGCGCCCGCGGCGAGGCCCCGCCGCCCGCGGTGCTGAAGGTGCACGCCCTGTACAACCAGGACCTGCGATCCCAATGGTTCATCGTGCCCGGCATCATCGGCGTCTTGACCCTGGTGGTCACCACCATCGTCACCGCCCTGTCGGTCGCCCGCGAGCGCGAGCTCGGTACCTTCGATCAGCTCCTGGTGACGCCGATGACACCCGCAGAGATCCTGCTGGGCAAGGCCCTGCCGTCGGTGCTGATCGGCCTGGTGGAGGGCGGGTTCATCCTGCTCGCGACCCTGTTCTGGTTCGAGGTCCCGCTGCGCGGCGAGCTGGGTGCGCTGCTCCTGGGGATGCTCCTGTTCGTCTTCTCGGCCGTCGGCATTGGGCTGATGATCTCCTCCCTGGCGACCACCCAGCAGCAAGGCATCCTCGGCGCCTTCCTGTTCCTGGTCCCGGCGGTCATTCTGTCCGGCTTCGCGACGCCGATCCAGAACATGCCCGAGGCCGTCCAGCACCTGACCCTGATCAACCCCTTGCGCTGGTTCCTCGTCGTCGCCCGCGGCGTGCTGCTCGAAGGCGACGGCTATGCCTCGCTTGCGAATGCCTACTGGCCAATGGCCCTGATCGCGCTGATCAGCTCGCTCGTGGCGGCGTGGATGTTTCGGCATCGGATGGCGTAGATTACGGATGAGCTCCGCTCATTACAGCGCGGCCTCGATCTGCATTGGGTGACCGTCGGTGAGCATGCGGATGAGACCGCGCTTGCCGTCCCGCTCGCCGACCGATCGGGATCGGCGATGGCGCTACCCGCCAAGGACCCACTCGCCACGAGCAGCGCGGTGGCCCAAAACCGGACTACCGCGCCAAAGAGGCATCGCACCTTGCGTGCCTGCGTGAGCAGGATTTCCACCCATCTCGGGCGGTGCAAGCCGCCCGAGTATCAGAGCTTTGGCCGCGGTGTGTTGGCGGTCTCCAGCGGTAGGATCGGGTACTCCACAACCGGCTGCTCGCCGGTGAGGCTGTGCAGGAACTCGGCGATGGTGGCCACCTCGTCATCGGTGAGCTTGGCGCCAAGCTGTGCGGTGCCCATCACGGCCACGGCCTGCTCCAAGCTCCAGACCTCGCCCGAGTGGAAGTAGGGCGCGGTAAGGGCGATGTTGCGCAGCGGGGCGGCACGGAAGACATACTCGTCCGAGGCTGTATGGGTGACCCGGAAGCGGCCCTTGTCGTCCGGGGGCAGGATGTCGGCGCCAGGGCGTTTGATCAGGCCGAACGGGAAATACTCTTGGCCACCGACATTGATGCCGTTATGGCAGCTGGTGCAGCCCTTGTCGATGAAGAGCGCCAGGCCCGCCTTTTGCTCGTCGCTGAGTGCCGCGTCGTTGCCCTCCAGGAACTGGTCGAAGGGCGAGTTGGGCGTCACCAGCGTGACCTCGAATGCCTCGATGGCCTTGGCCATGTTGTCGAAGCTCACCGGGTCCGCCTCGCCCGGGAAGGCGCGGCCGAAACGCTCGACGTACTCCGGCATGCTCTTCAGCGTGACCACGACCTGTTCGGGCTGGTTCGCCATTTCGACACCCGCCTGCACCGGCCCCTTGGCCTGGGCCTTCAGGTCCTCGGCGCGGCCGTCCCAGAACTGGGCGACGTTGAACACGGCATTCAGCACCGTCGGCGCGTTGCGTGGACCCTTCTGCCAGCCATGGCCGACAGATGTAGACAAGTTGTCGTCGCCGCCGGTGCCGAGGTTGTGGCAGGTGTTGCAGGAGATGACGCCGGAGGCGGACAGGCGTGGGTCGAAGAAGAGCATCTTGCCGAGATCGATCTTCTCGCGCGTGACCGGGTTGTCCTCGACGGCCTGCAGGCCGTGGGGGATGGGCTCCAGGCCCGCCTCCTTTGCCTTTTGGCGGAGGGCGGCGTCGTCCGCTTGGGCGCCGCCCAGCGTCAGGCTGAGTGCGATGCCGAGTAGGGCTGCGCCTGATCGGCTCGGAAAGTGCTGCTTGCGTTTCGACATGTGGCTGTCCTCTGACCTTGGTTGTGGTGAAGGTCAGAGCTTATAGCCTCGCCGGCGTGAGCTCATTGCGCTTGCTCAGCGGGTGCTTTGGCCTGGACGGACAGTCTCAATGCACCCCGCTGACGGGCATCATGTCGACGTCGCAGGCCCCACCGACCGTGACCCTGCGGGTGCTGCCGCCGCCCCGGCAGGATTCACCCAGGTCTTGCACCCGGCAGTTTAGTCCCACGGGCCGGCCGGCGCTGAGCCAGCTCGGCGTCTTGCGGTAACGACCCACCTTGGAGAAGCGGCAGCCGGGTGAGACGCCGTAGGGGGTGCAGCCGCCACCACCACCGAGGCGCACCTTGCGGCCGTCCACGACGAAGCCGGGGTAGCTGTCCTCGATGCGTACGTCGTCGCCCCAGTCGGCCTGGTCGAAGCGAAACTCCTTGAAGCGGTAGCCGGAGCCGACCCTGTCGCCCACCTGGATGCGGGTGTTGGCGATGAGTGCGTGGTCCGGGCCGTTCTCGGCAACCGCGCCCGACATGTACTCGATGCGACTGTACTGCGGGAAGCACTTGCCCATGGCGGGCGGGTGGTAGTAGTGCCGCATGGCCGTCAGCTCGGCCATCGAATTGCCCGGGAAGAAATCCCGCAGGCCGCCGTCGCCGCCGTAGAGGATGCGCTCGGCATCGTCGACGTTCTGGGTGTACATGGCCTGGATGCGGTCGTAGAAGTCCTTATGCTCCAGGTCCGTGCGCAAGTAGCAGGCAGTGAGGCCGGAGATCATGGTCAGATAGGCGTCCCAGATGTTGTACTGGGACGGGTCCGACGACACACCCTGGAAGTCGCCCGGAAAGCGGCAACCCTGGCGGCGCACGCACTGGCCGACGGCGCGATTGCGGATGGACAGCACCACGGTGTTACGCTCGCAGGCGCCATAGGCCGAGCAGCCGCGGTCGAGATGGCCCTCGTAGATGGCCGTGCGCATGGCGTAGTCCAGGTGTTTTGCACGGGCCAGGCTGTCGTTGTCCCACTTGCTCTTGTTGCGTGCGATGAAGCTGTCCCAGGCGCCTGCCAGCTTGTCGCGTCGGCCGGTCATGCGGCCATTGACCGACGCGCACTGGGGGGAGTTGTGGAAGCTGCGCACGATCTTGTCGAGCGTGCTCTTGCCGGCGCGCTCGGCGGCCTTCTGGTCACCACGGCCCGGCGGGTCGAAGAAGGGGGATTTCTCCAGCGGATACAGGTCGCGGACATTGATGACGCGGCTCACTCCAGATCCGCAGTGGTGATTGCGGACCTGCTTGGACTTCTGTGCGGCGAGCGCCCGCTCGAAGGCGCGGGTGGCGGATTGGTCGGATGCCCTGGATGCGTCCACGACGATCTCGAAGCCGACGTAGGGCGTGCCCGAGCTGTCGGTGAGTGCGCGGCCGTTCTGGACGACCAGGCAGGGGATCACCGCTGTCCCTTGGGTCAGGCTGCCGGCCTGCGGGCCCGGCCCGTTGGCGCCGATGCGGTAGGTCGGAATTGTCAGCGATCCGTTGAACTTGTACAGGGTCAGCACCGGCGCGGCCGGGATGGCGGCCGCGGCCGCGGGCCACAGCAGGGTTGGCGAGGTGAGGAGTGTGATGGCGATGAAGGCGGTTCTGACGCTCGGGTGCATGACGACTGGTACGGATGCCGATGAGGTGGATCGATGGAATGGGTGTGCGCCGGCGGGCGCCGTGGGTGTCGGCTCGCTTTTTCGTCGGTG
>Ga0316583_10000420_pt1 | contig 12416 bp, 12 predicted proteins | sample J_170502JBrBrA_D_FD_204513 | JGI IMG/M metagenome (GOLD analysis project Ga0316583, IMG submission 204513) | Rhizosphere microbial communities from salt marsh grasses in Alabama, United States - J_170502JBrBrA | ecosystem: Host-associated > Plants > Roots > Rhizosphere | place: USA: Alabama... | reverse complement strand
ATGTAGCATCGCACAGGCCATCCGACGTCGGCAAGGATGACAGGCCTCCGATCGTTCCCGCGCTCCAGAGACTGAGCAGGAATTCTGCGCAGGTTGGGCTGAGGAACGAAGCCCAACGATAAGGTCGAGGTAACCGGCTGATTGTTGGGCCTCCTACGTCGGCCCAACCTTCTATGATGTCCCGGTTGTCAACCCTGGGGCCTCGTTTTCGGCACCGAGCGAAAATTCTTTCACTGCTTCACCAGTGTGGGAACGCGTCCAGGGCCGCTCCCGCAGCCCGTGTGCCGCGAGGCTGGGGCATCGCGGGCTGGGCAGCTACGCGGGCGCGCCACTGACTCGAGCATGAGTCGTCGCCCCGCTATCACCCGGCGCCATCGACCGCGTCGGTCAGGAAGGCCGCCACGGTCTGAATCACGATGCCTGCGGTGCGTTCCGGTGCATTCGTCAAGGAGCCGAAGTGACGGACGTCGCCGGTCAGCAGGTGCGTCGCGCCGCTCTGCTGCGCGGCGAGAAAGATCGGCCGGTCTTTCTCGGGCAATGGCAGCGGGCAGGGGCTGTCGCGACCGATGCCGACCACGGTCAAGCCCGCGACCGCATCTCCCAGGGCTTCGACGCGATCGTGGTACTTGCGCACTAGGTTGCGCCTGGCCTCTTCGAGCGCGAGCGCAGATGTGATGATCTGCCAGTGGCCGTGCCGGCCAAGATCCATCAGCAACGCGGCCTTGCCCCTGGGATCGGGCGCCGCGGTAAACAGCACATACGCGTCCAGGAATAGCCGCTTCACGGTTCCAGAGATGGGCCGGTCTCGGTCAACCGCGCGTTGATGCGCACACGCTCTTCGTGGCTCAGCTCATCATTGCGGTCGCACTCCGCAATCTGCTCGTCGGTGTACCGCTCCACCTCCAGCACGGCGACAGGCTTGAACACCAGTTCGCCATCACGGTCCTCGACGATCAAGACATCACCGGGCGCGATACCGAGGCGCTTGCGCAGGGCCGCCGGCAAGGTCACCTGGCCGCGGCTGGAGACGATCAGGGTCTCGGTCATGATGGGTGCCTTTGAATCTGCTGAATTTCTGCATCTCAGAATAACGGCTACGGCGCTGGGGCGCCCGCGAGGCGGGTTACCACGCTGGAGTGCCGAGGCGTGCGCGCCATCAGATTCTAGAGAATGATCAGATGGTTGCGCCCGCTGCGGTCAGCTATTGGCTCGGAATCGCCGCATGCTCCCGGCGGCCGGGGCCATCCGACACCCTGACGCCCTCGATGCTGGCGCCGGGGCCGGTGCCGTCGGTCGCGATCAGCAGTAGCAGCGCATGGCGCGCTTCACCGTCGGCGAGCCGCCGGCGCAGCTCGACCAGCCAGCTGTCCACAAGATCGTAGCGACCGATGAGGCCGGTGTCGGTGAGTAGCACCGGGCGGTCGGCGGCAAGAATCTCAGCCGTCAGGTCTGGCAGCACGCGGCGCACGAGGCGCACGAGGCGCTGCAGGTTGGACCAGTCCCGGCTGCCTGGGTCGGCGCTGTCCGCCCGGAGTACGACATGCCAGTCCGGCGGCCGGGCCATGCCGTCGCAGACCCGGTGCAGGTGGCGCAGCAGCAGCGTATCGAAGCTGACGGGGTTGAGCCCGAAGCGGGCCACCAACCGTTCGGCCGCCAGCGGCGCCGGAGGGACAGCGCGTCGTCGGACTGGACGGTATCCTGCCCGGCGGATGATCCAGACAGCCGGGTGCCGGTGCGGGTCGCGTCGTAGAGGCTGGTGACGGCGGTGAGGCCGGCGCGGGGCAGGCAGTAGGCGCCGCGACTGCCGTCGGGAAAGGTGAAATTGCCGTTCCACTCGAAGCCGAGATCGAGCCCGCGCATCAGCGCGTCGAGTTGCGGGCGCCCGGGCAGCGGCCGCGCCTCCGGGTAGCGGCCCTGCACGCGGCTCTGCACCTCGGCCACGGTCAGGGCGCGGGCGCCGAGCAGGGCGCCCTGGGCGAGCTCGATGGCGCGCTCGGCGACCAGACCGCGCGGGTACAGCTCGGCGCGGCTGGACAACGCCGCATGCTGAGAGGCGGCGGCAGCCAGGCGCAGCAGGCGATGGTTGCTGAGCCGGGCCAGGGAGTCCGGCGCTGGCACCGCGCGAATCATCTCCAAAGCGCGCACCGGGGACAGCAGCGGCGCCCCTTCAGAAGCCGGGTCCGCGCACTCGTCGGCCAGCTCGCCAAGGGCCTGGGCATAGTCGGCCAGCGCCTCGCCGCGTTGGTCGCTGTTGTCGGCGACCAGAATGCGCCGGCCCGCGCGGCGGATGATCCAGCGCGATTCCTGGCGCGCCAGCTCGGTCTCGACGGCGGCGCGGACGACGGCCTGGGCCCAACGCGCGCGCAGCGGCGAGCCCTGCACGGAACCGCGCCGCAGCAGCACCGCCTCGGCCAGCTCCATCGCGGTCATCACACCGCCATGGTCATCGAGCAGCATGTCAATGTCGTGGCGCAGCTGCGTGATGAGCTTGTTCTTGGCCCACAACGCGACGGCACGGGCCTGCAGCTCCCGGGCTTGGCCGGGGTCCATGCCGATCTCGGCGATGAGCGTGACCAGGGTGGGCCAATGCACCTCGTGGACGGGAGGCTTCCGGTCACTGTCGAGCCGGCCCAGATACTCGGTCAGGAAACGGCGGCGGTCGGCGTCAGCGGCCTTGTTCGCCGGCGGCAGAATCATCCTGAATAGCTGGTCCACACTGGCCGGATGGCCCTCGGCGGCGGTGTCGGCGCCCGTATCAGAACTGTCGGTGGGTGTTGCCGCAGCGGCGCCGAGCCGCTCCTGGAGCTGGGCGATCAGCTGCGAGAGCTCGCGCCGGGTCTTGATGCCGACACCGGTCATGCGCACCAGCTCGTTGCGGGGCAGTTCAAGGAGGTCGCCGACGGTGTTGACGTTGAGACGGCTCAGCGTGTCCAGGGCCTGCGCGGACAGGGGCAGCAGACCGATCTGGGTGTCGAGCTGCGCCTCGGCGATGGGGCATGGGGGCTCGCCTGACGGCGCTTCGCCGGCGGTTGCCGGTTGGCGCGTCGTCTGCCGCTCCGCGAGCAGGAAGACCTGGCCCCAGGCCCGGCGCATGTCCTCGGCATTGCCGAAGCGGTCCTTGACGTTGCGGGCCAGGGCCTTGGCGAAGAACGCCGCCATGGCATCGCGGATACCCGGATCGAAGACGGCAGGGTCGATCTGCAGGGCACCGTCGATGACGGGGGGCAGGCCCTCCTGCGCGGCCCAGCTGGGCAGCGTGCCGGTGGTCATCTCATAGAGGGTCAGCGCCGCGGCGAAGCGCTCGGCGTAGTCGTCCCAGCGCCGGCGGCCCGGATCACGGATGAACGGGTCCAGGTAGGCGGCGGTGCCGGCGGTGATGTTGTCGGCGCTGATCTGCGACAGCGAGAAGTCGAAGAGCACCAGGTGCAGCTGCTTGCCCTGTTTCATCAGGCCGACATTGCCGGGCTTGATGTCGCGGTGGGCGATGCCGCGCTCCTCCAGGTGACAGAGAGCGCCGAGGAGGTCATCGCCGAAGCGTTGCAACAGCTCCAGCTGCACGGCGCCCTGCTCGCGCAGGCGGCGCTCCAGCGAGCCCTCGGCCGCGTAGTCGACCATCAAGGCCGCGTGGCCGAGCAGCTCGCGGCTGTCATGCAGCGCGATGACCGCCTGGTGGCGGAGCTTGGCGAGGGTCTCGCCCTCCTGGCGCAGGCTCGGGTTGTGACCGGGTTCGGCGGCGAGCTTGAGCACACGGTGCTCGCCCTGGTGACGGACGACGAAGGTCACGGCGCTGGCGCCGCGCCCGAGACGCCGCTCGACCTCGATACCGCCGGGAAAGGTGTCGCCGGGACCGGCCCCGGCGGGGTCTTCGCGCCGCTCGCTGTCCGGGCGGGTCAGCTCGTCCTCGACCAGGTCCAGGTACTCGATGAATTCGGCCGCGGAGCCGATGCGGGCGCCGAGGTCGGGATGGGTGGCGTATTGGACCAGGTCCTGGAGCTGCCGTGAGGCACCGTTCAGCACGTCGGTGACCTGAAGTCCAGCACCGCGGCTGAGCTTGTCCTGGAGCTCCAGGTCGTTCTCGGCCAGCGGCTTGCCGGTGAACAGCAGGTAGGCGATGGCGCCGAGGGAGAACACGTCCAGATAGACGCCATCGGTGCCGGAGCCGGCTTCGCCGACGACCGAATGGGCCTCCAGCGCCAGGTAGGGCCCGGCTTCCTCCTGCACGACCTGACTCATGTGGCTGAGGACGGTGTGCTGAAAGCTCTCCCGCTCCGCCACTCGCTGGGCCGTGGCCCAGTTCGCAATCTTCGGGCTCAGGTCGCCCTAGGCGTCCCGGACGACATCGATGCTGTGCGGGCTGAGCGCGCGGTGGTACAGGCGGTGAGCATGGGCGAACTGGACCGCCTCGGCGATACGCCGCATCAGGGTCAGGGCGTCCGTCGTGTCCAGCCGCCGCCCGGCGCCGAGCCCAAGCAGGAAGTGATCGAGCCGCTCGGCGGCCGGATCGTGCTCGTAGACCAAGGCCGGCCCCTGCTCGTGCTGCTGATACTCCCGCGCGCGCAGGATGCCCGGATGCTCGAGACCCTCCAGCAGCCGGAGCTCCAGCCTGGCGGCCTTCTGCAGGGTCTGCGCCTCCGCCTCGGGCTTGCCGCGGGTGAGATAGATGCGGATGCGACGCTGAATGCCCGTCTCGGCATGGGTCGCGAGCCAGTCCTGGAAGTGATCGGCCTCGTCGAGCAGCTTGCCCAGCTCGTAGAGACCGACCCGCCATGCCCGCAGGGACTCCTTGATGCCGGCCTCCTCCAGAGACCGGGCGACGAGCTTCGACGTGGGTCGGTCGAGCTTCCTGTGGCCCCAGTCGGCATCGAAGTGGGTCAGGGCCTCCAGCAGGTTCTTGCGCGTGCAGACCTGTCGCCTCGCCGGCCCCTGCAGGCGGTTGACGACGTCGTCCGCCGACAGGAATACCAGGGCGGTGATGAAGGGGATGCGCGCCTTGCCGCTCCCGGACAGTGCGGTGCGCTGTATCTTGAGCAACGAAGCCAGCTTTTTCGCCTTGCGGTTGGCGAGCAGGCGCGGGTTGTCGAAGACGCGGCGGCGGCCCTCGAAGGTCCAGACCCAGCTGCCGGCGTCGCCGCTGACCTGGCCAGGATGGGACTTGATCTCGACCAGATACAAGCCCTTCGGGGTCAGCACCAGGGCGTCCACCTCGTTGATGGAGCCGTCCTGGGCGATGAACTCGAAGTTCGCCTAGACCCGATAGGGCTCATGGTCCGGGAGCTGGCGACGGAGAAAATCCAACCCCTCCTGCTCCCAGGCGTAATCGGACGGGGTGATCTGCTTCCAAAATGTCTGCATGGGCTCGCGCGGCGGATGGGTGCCGCGCTCAAGGCATCGAAGCGCCGCTTGATCTGGCCATGATAGCGTTGCCCCGGCGGCGGCGTGTGCGGCGCGCCGTGGCTGCGACCGCCTGCGCGTCCTGGTGTGCGGAGATCGCGTCGCGGATTCAGCGTGCGAGGCGGGTGATGCGCACCACCAGCGGGATCTGGCGCAGTCGGCGGATGATGGTAGCCAGGTGGGCGCGACTCTGGACGTTGATGGTGAAGTCCAGGGTCGAGGTCATGCCATCCTTCTCGCGGGAGTTGACATACTCGATGTTGGAGCCTTGCTCGGCGATGGCGGCGGCGATGGTCGCCAGCGCGCCGCGGCGGTTGCCCACCTCGACCCGGATCTCGGTGGCGAACTCGGCCTTGGGGTCGTCGGCCCACTCCACCTCCAGCCACTTGTCCCGCTTGGACTGGAACTCGCCCAGGTTGCGGCACTCGCAGCGGTGCACGACGATGCCCTTGCCGGGGCTGAACAGCCCGGTGATAGCGTCCCCGGGGATGGGCCGGCAGCAGCGTGCCAGGTTGACCACCATGCCCTCGGTGCCGCGGATGGCGAGCCGTCGCGGGCTGCCCTCCTCCGGCACCTCGGCTCCGGCGTCGGTCTTGTCGACGCCGGCGAGCCGCCGCGCCACCAGCAGCGGCAGGCGGTTGCCGAGGCCGATCTCGGTGAACAGCGCCGCCGCGGAGTCGAGGTGCACCTCCCGCGCATAGACGGCGATGATGGACTCGCCGACGCTATCGAGATCGCGCCCGAAGCGGGCCAGCTCCGCGTTCAGCATGCGTCGGCCCAGGGCCTCCGCCTCCTGTGCCTGCAAGTTCTTGAGATAGCTGCGCACGTTGGCGCGCGCTTTGCCGGTAACGACGAAGTTGAGCCAGGCGGCGTTGGGCTTGGCGCCGGGGGCGTTGATGATCTCCACCGTCTGACCGCTGCGCAGCACGGTGCGCAGCGGTGCGAGCCGTCGGTCGATGCGCGCGGCGACGCAGGTATTGCCGACGTCGGAGTGGATGGCGTAGGCAAAATCCACGACGCTCGCGCCTTTGGGTAGCACCAGGATGCGCCCCTTGGGGGTGAACACGTAGACCTCGTCCGGGAACAGGTCGATCTTGACGTGCTCCAGGAACTCCTGGGAGTCGCCGGAGTCGCGCTGCATCTCCAGCAGGTTCTGCAGCCAGTCGTCGGCGAGGGCCTTGGCACCGCCGCCCTCGGCCGCGTTCTTGTACAGCCAGTGCGCGGCGATGCCGGCATCGGCGATGCGGTGCATGTCGCGGGTGCGGATCTGCACCTCGATGGGCGCGCCCTGCGGCCCCACCAGCACCGTGTGCAGTGACTGATAGCCGTTGGACTTGGGGATAGCGATGTAGTCCTTGAACTTGCCCGGCACCGGCTTGTACAGGTTGTGCACCTGACCCAGCACCCGGTAGCAGTCGTCGACGCGGTCCACCACGACGCGGAAGGCGAACACGTCGACCACCTCTTTGAACGAGCGCCCCTTCTCGCGCATCTTGCGGTAGATGCTGAACAGGTGCTTCTCGCGCCCGGACACCTCGCCGGCAATATCCTCCTGCGCCAGCCGCCGGCGCACCGCGGTCTCGACATTGCCTACCAGCTCGCGTTGGTTACGCCGTGCGCGGGTCACCGCGGCCTCCAATACTTGGTAGCGCCAAGGCCAGAGGTGACGGAAGCCCAGATCCTCCAACGCCAGCCGCAGGCTATTGATGCCGAGTCGGTTGGCGATAGGGGCATAGATCTCCAGCGTCTCGCGGGAGATGCGCCGGCGTTTTTCCGGCGCCATGACGCCGAGGGTGCGCATGTTGTGCAGCCGATCGGCCAGCTTGATCAGGATGACCCGGATGTCGCGGGTCATGGCCAGCATCATCTTGCGGAAGTTGGCCGCCTGGGCCTCGGCGCGAGACGGGAAGTCGATCTGGGTCAGCTTGCTGACGCCGTCCACCAGCTCCGCGACCTCATCGTCGAACAACGCGGCGAGCTCGGCCTTGGGCTTGCCCGTGTCCTCCAGCACGTCGTGCAGGATGGCCGCCACCAGGCACTTGTGGTCCATGCGCAGCTCGGCGAGGATGCGCGCCACCGCAATGGGGTGGTAGATGTAGGGCTCACCGGACTGGCGCTGCTGACCGGCATGGGCCTCGGCGCCGTAGAGATAGGCGCGGTAGACCTCGGAGACCTGATCCGGCGCCAGGTAGGTGTCGAGCTCCGCGCACAGGTCGCTGATCAGGTAGCGGGGCTTGCCGCCCGACGGTCGAGACCGCAAGGGCGCGCGCCGATCGCCCTTGCCGGAGGTCTTTCCGCGGCCTGTCTCGGGTGCGCCTTGTCCAGAAGTCCCCTTGTCAGCGCCAGCGGCGCCGGTGGACTGGCTCGAATCGGGCGCGAGCGACTGCTGGACGTCGACGGGAGCCGCGTACTCGGTGGTATCCGTCGCGTCCACGGCGTCTTTCAGATGCGCGGCGGGGGCGCTCATGCTGCACCGCTTGGGGGAGCCGCTCGCATGGGGTCAGATCCAGGCGCCTCAGGCGGGCTCGTCGTCGTCGTTGTCGTGCATGCCGAGCTCCGCTGCCAGCGCCTTCTCCAGCGCCTCGGCGGCGTCGGCGGCGGCGCGGTCGGCCTCGGCCAGGGTCTCGGGCTTGACGACGCCGTCGGCGATCTCGCGCAGCGCCATGACCGTGGGCTTGTCGTTCTGCCACGGCAGCATGGGCTCGACGCCGTTGGCGAGCTGGCGGGCGCGCTTGGAGGCGATGAGGACGAGGTCGAAGCGGTTATCGATGTGCTCGAGGCAGTCCTCGACGGTGATGCGGGCCATGGGGCTCTCCTGGAAACGGGGCGACGCAGCGGGGGCAGACCGAGAGACCTCGAGGCCACCGTCCGGACTGACATCGTCGATGATCGATCATGGTACCCGAGCCCCTGGGCACGCCGGTGCGTGGCACGGCGCCTGACAGTCGTGCGAGCGGGTAGTCGGGATGACCCTTGACAATAGCAGAAATGTGCGCGCCCAGCCCAGTGCACAAGGCGCCCGACCACAACCCGCGCCGTGCCGACGCGGCGACCGCGGGCGCCGCAGCCCCAGCCGGGTCGTTGCGGCAGCGGGTTGGTCAGTCGTCCGCCGCGAGCATCGCCGCTAGCACGGCCGCATGACGGCGGGCCTGGCGCGGCTCGCGCAGCCGCTCGGCGGTCACGATGGCGCGCAGCTCGCCGAGCGCCACGGCGAAGTCGTCGTTCACCACCAGGTAGTCGTACTCCGCATGGTGGCTCAGCTCATCGCGGGCCTGCGCCATCCGCGCGGCGATGGTGTCCTCGCTGTCCTTGCCGCGACCGCGCAGGCGTTGCTCCAGCGCCTCGAGCGACGGCGGCGCGATGAACACGCTGATGGCCTCCGGGAAGCGCGTGCGCACCTGCCGCGCGCCCTGCCAGTCGATCTCCAGCAGCAGGTCGGCACCGGCATCCAGGCCCGCGCGCAGGGTCTGCGCCGCGGTGCCATAGGCGTTCCCGAACACCCGGGCATACTCGACGAACTCGTCCGCCGCCGCCATGCGCTCGAAGGTGGCGGCCGCGACGAAGTGGTAGTGCACGCCATCCTGCTCGCCCTCGCGTGGCGCGCGTGTGGTGTAGGACACGGAGAGCCGAAGCGACGGCTCCACCTCCAGCAGTGCCTTCACGAGGCTGGTCTTGCCGGCACCGGACGGGGCCGAGACGACGAAGAGCAGGCCGCGGTCGGCATCCTCCGGGGCCTGTGTCGGGTTGCGGGCTTCTGGCTGCGGCATGGGTCTCACTCCAGGTTCTGCACCTGCTCGCGCATCTGCTCCACGAGCACCTTCATCTCCACCGCGGCGTGCGTGGTCTCGGTGTCGGCGGACTTGGCGCTCAGGGTATTGGCCTCGCGGTTGAGCTCCTGCATCAGGAAATCGAGGCGGCGCCCGACGGGGCCGTCGGCGTCCAGGGTCTTGCGCACCTCATCCAGGTGCACGGCGAGGCGGTCCAGCTCCTCGTCCACGTCGAGGCGCTGCGCCAGCAGCGCCATCTCCTGCTCCAGCCGGTTCGGGTCCAGCTCGCCGAGCAGCTCTGCCAGTCGCTCGCGGATGCGCGCGCGCACCGCCGCCAGCACCTGCGGCATGCGTGCGCGCACGGCGTCCACTTGGACCGCAAGCTTCTCGCAGCGGTCCAGGATCAGCTCACGCAGGCGTGCTCCCTCGCGCTCGCGCGTCACCACCAAACTGTCGAGGGTGCGCTCCAACAGCGCCAGCGCCGCGGCGCCGATGGCATCGACGTCCTGGCCGGGCTCCTCCAACAGGCCTGGCCAACGGAGCAGCTCGAACACGTGCGGCGTCGCCGGCTCGCCGATGCGGGTGGCCACCTCGTCGGCCGCGGCGAGTAGCTGCTCGAGCAGGCGGCGGTTGACCTTGAGCGCGCCGGCGCTGGCCTGACCGGCCACGAAGCGCAGCGTGCAGTCCACCTTGCCGCGCCCGAGGCGCGCGGCGAGACGCTCGCGCACCGGCGCCTCCAGGCCGCGCAGGTCGTCCGGCAAGCGCAGGTGCGGATCCAGGAAGCGGTGATTGACCGAGCGCACCTCCCAGGTGAGCTGCCCCACCTCGGCATGGTCGGTCTCGCGGGCGAAGGCTGTCATGCTGCGGGTCATGGGGTGCACCTCGGGGGCGTTGGCGGACGGGTTCTCGCCGACAACTGTTGGCTGGCCGGCGCGGCAAGGGCGCGATGCGCACCCTGACCCGCTATCATACCGGGCCGACGCGCCGGCTTGCCGCCACCGTCATCCCTTCACTCACTCGAGACCCCGGAGGATCCAGCCATGCGCCCTTCCCTGCGTGCGCCCGACGAGCTCCGACCCGTGCGCCTGACCCGCGGCTTCACCCGGCATGCGGCAGGCTCGGTCCTGGCGGAGTTCGGCGATACCCGGGTGCTCTGCACCGCGAGCGTGGAGGACCGCGTGCCGCCCTTCCTGCGCGGCGCGGGTCAAGGCTGGGTGACGGCGGAATACGGCATGCTGCCGGGCGCCACCCACGAGCGCACCGCACGCGAGGCGGCACGCGGCAAGCAAGGCGGCCGCACGCTGGAGATCCAGCGCCTGGTGGGCCGGTCACTGCGCGCCGCCATGGATCTGCCGGCACTGGGCGAACGCACCATCACGCTGGATTGCGACGTGCTTCAGGCCGACGGCGGCACCCGAACCGCCGCCATCACCGGCGCCTGGGTGGCGCTGCATGACGCCCTGGTGCACCTGCGCGATGACGGCCGCCTCGAGGGCTGGCCATTGCAGACCCAGGTGGCCGCCGTATCGGTTGGCGTCTATCAGGGCACACCCGTCGTGGACCTCGACTACGCCGAAGACAGTGCCGCGGAGACGGACATGAACGTGGTGATGAACGCCGCCGGCGGCCTCATCGAGGTGCAAGGCACCGCCGAAGGCGTCGCCTTCTCGCGCGCGGAGCTCGACGCCATGCTGGACCTCGCCGCCGGCGGCATCGAGCAGCTGGTGGCCGCACAGACCCGCGCGCTGAGCGCCCAATAAACCGGCGCGGCTTTGCGTCTGACCGACGCGACGAGAAGCCAGCGCACCAGCGGTCGGCTTACCGAGACGACGAGCGCGTCGGCACCCCCAATTGCCTGAGATGACTGCCTGACACAAGAATCATCACATGACCCACACCAAACCCGCTCGCATCGTGCTTGCCAGCAACAACCCCGGCAAGCTGCGCGAGATCGACCAACTCCTCGCCAGCGCCGGCATGCACGTGGAGCCGCAGCAGCGTTTCTCCATCGGCGAGGTCGAGGAGACGGGCTTGAGCTTCGTCGAGAACGCCATCCTGAAGGCGCGCCATGCCGCCGCCGGCAGCGGACTGCCGGCCATCGCCGACGACTCCGGCATCGAGGTGGACGCCCTCGACGGCGCCCCCGGTATCTACTCCGCCCGCTACGCCGGACCGGGCGCCGACGATGCTGCCAACAACGAGAAGCTCCTGGCTGAGCTCGAGAACGTACCGGACGCCGAGCGCACGGCGCGCTACCAGTGCGTCATGGTCTATCTCCGGCATCCAACCGATCCGACACCATTGATCTGCGTCGGCACCTGGGAGGGCCGTATTCTGCGCGAGCCCCGCGGGGCGAATGGTTTCGGCTACGACCCGCTGTTCTTCGTGCCCACCCACGGCATCAGCGCCGCCGAGCTGGACCCCGACACCAAGAACGCGTTGAGCCACCGCGGCCAGGCGCTGCGCGAGCTGGTCGCCCGGCTCACGGGTCATGGCGCCTGACCAGCCCTCATCGGCATGACCACCGTGCTGCAGCAGACCATCGCCGACAACCTCGCCCGGGTGCGCGAGCGCATCGCCGCCGCCGAGGCCCGCTACGGCCGACCGCCCGGCAGCGTCGCTCTCCTTGCCGTGAGTAAGGTCCACGGTGCCGAGCGCATCGCCGCGGCCTATGCCGCGGGACAGACCGCCTTCGGCGAGAGCTACGTGCAGGAGGCACTGGACAAGCAGACAAGGCTGGCAATGCTGCCGCTCGAATGGCACTTCGTCGGCCGTATCCAGACCAACAAGACCCGCGACATTGCCGCCCACTTCGACTGGGTGCATGGGCTCTGCGAGGTCAAGCACGCCCGCCGCCTCGGCGCCCAACGCCCCGGCGGGACCGGTCCGTTGCAAGTCTGCATCCAGGTGAACCTGAGCGGGGAGACAAGCAAGGCCGGCGTAGCGCCCGCCGCCGTCGGCCCGCTCCTCGACGCCTGCCGAGACATCGACGGCATCGCCTTGCAGGGCCTGATGACCCTGCCGGCGCCAGCCGACGACCTGGCCGAGCAGCGGCGCCCGTTCGCCGCGCTGCGGGCGCTGCGCGACCGCTTGGCGACGCCGGCGCTCCCATTGGCGACCCTGTCCATGGGGATGACCGCGGACCTGGAGGCGGCCGTGGCCGAGGGCGCTACAATGGTGCGAATCGGCACCGCCATCTTCGGCCCGCGGCCGCGCGTGCCATAGCGCTGAGGACGGCCAAGGCGCCGGATCAAAGCC
>Ga0316583_10000419_pt1 | contig 12452 bp, 9 predicted proteins | sample J_170502JBrBrA_D_FD_204513 | JGI IMG/M metagenome (GOLD analysis project Ga0316583, IMG submission 204513) | Rhizosphere microbial communities from salt marsh grasses in Alabama, United States - J_170502JBrBrA | ecosystem: Host-associated > Plants > Roots > Rhizosphere | place: USA: Alabama... | reverse complement strand
AAAGCCTGCCCGCGACCTGTTTTCCCACCGCCTCCTGCCTCGCTTCGACCTGGAATGGCGACTTGATTAACACGATGGGCGAAGCGCTGGCCGAGGAGTGCAAAGCCCTGGATGTCGACGTCGTGCTCGGCCCCGGCGTGAACATGAAACGCTCGCCTTTAGGCGGCCGTAATTTTGAATATTATTCCGAGGACCCCTATCTGGCCGGGGAGATGGCCGTGGCTTTGATTGACGGTTTGCAGAGTAATGGGGTCGGCACCTCGATCAAGCATTTCGCCGCCAACAACCAGGAGTTCCAGCGCCTGACGATCAACGCCGTCGTCGATGAGCGCGCGCTGCGCGAGATTTATCTGCCGGCTTTCGAAACGGCCGTTAAGCACACCCAACCCTGGACGGTCATGTGCGCCTATAACAAGCTCAACGGCCCTTACTGCTCCGAGCACCACGAACTGCTGGTCGATATCCTCAAAAATGAGTGGGGCTTTGAAGGACTGGTCGTTTCCGACTGGGGCGCCGTGCACGATCGCGTGGCCGCCCTCAAAGGCGGGCTCGACTGGGCCATGCCCGGACCGCAGCAGCACTTTGTGCAGGCCCTCATCGACGCCGTGCAGGACGGCGAGCTGGACGAATCCATCCTCGATGAAGCGGTGCGGCGCATCCTGACCATCGTTTTCAAGGCCAAGGAAACACCCAAGGGTGGCCACTTCGACGCCCAGGCGCATCACGCCCTGGCCCGCCAGATCGCCGCCGAAGGTATGGTTCTGCTCAAGAATGACGGCCTGCTGCCCCTCAAAGGGCACGACCATATCGCCGTGATCGGCCGTTCTGCACAGCAGGCTCATTTCCAGGGTGGGGGCAGTTCGCACATCAACCCCACCGAGGTGGATGTACCCTTCAAAGCAGTGCAAGAATTGGCCGGTGATGCGGAGCTGAGCTACGCTGCCGGTTATCCCGCCGACGAGACCTTCAACCAGGAGATGATTGACGAGGCGGCCGGTTTGGCGCAGGAAGCCGACGTAGCCCTGCTCTACATCGCCCTGCCTCCTTCCAAGGAATCGGAAGGCTACGATCGCCCCGATCTCGACCTGACCGAGCAGCAAATCGCCCTGATCAAAACCGTCGCCGCCGTGCAGCCTAAGACGGTCGTCATTCTCAATAACGGCGCACCCGTGGCTATGAGCGCCTGGATCGACGATGTCGCCGCTGTGCTCGAAGCGTGGATGATGGGCCAGGCCGGCGGTGGCGCCATTGCCGACATCCTGTTCGGCAAGGTCAATCCCAGCGGCAAGCTGGCCGAAACCTTCCCCCTCAAACTGGTTGATACTCCCGCCTACATCAACTGGCCGGGCGAGACCGGCAAAGTGCGCTACGGCGAGGGCATCTTCATCGGCTATCGTTATTATGACGCCAAAGAAGTCCCCGTGCTCTTCCCTTTCGGCTACGGCAAGAGCTACACCACCTTCACCTATGCCAATCCGACCCTTTCGGCCATGACCTTCCGCGACCTGGACGGCCTGACCGTGAGTGTGGACGTGACCAATGTCGGCGAGGTGGCCGGCAAGGAGATCGTCCAGCTTTATGTGCGCGACCGCCAATCCCAATTGGTCCGTCCGCCCAAGGAGCTCAAGGGTTTTGCCAAGGTTGACTTGCAGCCCGGCGAAACCAAGACGGTATTCTTTGAGCTGGATGCCCGCGCCTTTGCTTATTATCATCCCGGCTACGGCGATTGGATCGCTGAGGCCGGAGAGTTCGATATCCTCATCGGCGCCTCGGCGGCCGATATCCGCCACACGCTGACAGCGACCCTGGAATCGACCCAGGAACTGCCCTGCCTGATCAACAAGGAATCGACCCTGCGCGAATGGATGTCCGATCCGCGCGGTGCGGCCGTTCTCGAGCCGCTCTTCGAGCAGTTCATGGCCAACCAGCGCGAAGCCTTCGGCGCGGACTCCAACGGCGGCAGCATTGGTATGGATGTCATGGATATGCTGGCCGAGATGCCACTCAGTTTCGTTTTGATGTTCCAGCAGGACAAGCTGCCGATGCCTGCCAATCAGATCATCGATGGCCTGCTCATGCAGCTGCACGGTACAAAATAGTCTGACAGGCAGCCGGACCGGCGCGCGCGGCGTCGCCGCCGGTCCGGCTGTAATGCAGCCAGTTGGTTGCGGGACCTTCACAACCTGATGGAAGTTGATTTTTTAAATCGGTAATAGCAGCCGCCGTCGCCTGGGGTTGCAAACCCCAAGCTGAGAGTGAAAAAGTTTGCTCAAGCAAACTAATATCGTTCCTAGCCAATTACCGAGTTATTTTCTGAAGATTCATAAGGTTGCGCTACAAAGGGTTGCGCTGCAATTCTAGGAATTGAATGACATGAGCATAAAAATTGACAATCTTAACGATCCGACTGATTCCCTGTCCGCGCGCGTGAGCGACTTAATCGGGCGCATGACCCTGGAAGAAAAGGTGGCGCAGACGATGCTCGTCGCCGTCAACCATATCGAGACCCAGGCGATCGGCGACCTGGGCATCGGCGCTATTCTCAGCGGCGGCGGTGCCAATCCCGAGCCCAATAACCCCGCCAATTGGCTGGCCATGGTCGACGGCTGCCGCCAGGCCGCCTTACAGAGCCGTCTTGGTATTCCCATTCTCTACGGCGTTGACGCCGTGCATGGGCACAACAACATGCGCGGAGCGGTTATTTATCCCCACAACATCGGCCTCGGCGCGGCGCGCGATGCGGACCTGGTGCGGCGCATCGGCCGGGCTACGGCCGTCGAGACCTATGTCAGCGGCGTGCGCTGGGACTTCGCGCCCACCCTAGCCGTGCCCCAGGATATTCGTTGGGGCCGCACCTTCGAGGGTTTTGGCGAGGACACGGCGCTGGTCAGCGAGCTCGGCCGGGCCTATATCGAAGGCCTGCAGGGGGACGATCCCGCCGCCGAATTCTCCGTCCTGGCCACGGCCAAGCATTACTTCGCCGATGGAGGCACGACCTACGGCACGGCCGAATTTGTCTTCCCCGTCGTACCCGAGCTGGGGGTGATGGAAGAGGTGCCCTTTTTAGTTGACCAGGGCGACACGCGCCTCGACGAAGCAACGCTGCGCAAGGTGCACCTGGCTCCTTACCTCGCTGCCCTGCGCGCCGGCGTCCTTACTGTTATGGCCTCCTTCTCCAAGTGGAACGGCGTCAAACTGCACGCGCATCATTATCTGCTGACCGAACTGCTGAAAGAGGAGCTCGGCTTCCCCGGTTTCGTCGTCTCCGACTGGGAAGGCGTGCGCGATTCCCATCTCGATCCCTATACGGCCGTCGTCACCTGCTACAACGCCGGCATTGATATGAACATGGTCTCCTTCGGCTGGCATGAGAAGATGGAACTGCTGCACACGGCCGTGCAGAAAGGGGATGTTTCGCTGGAGCGCCTGGAGGATGCCGTGTGCCGCATCCTGACCGTCAAGCTGCGCGCCGGACTCTTTGAACAGTTAGAAAGCAGCGACCGCTATTTGCCGCTCATTGGCAGCAGCGAACACCGCGCCCTGGCTCGCGAGGCCGTGGTCAAATCGGCCGTTTTGCTCAAGAACGAAAAGCAAACCCTGCCGCTGCCCCAGGACGCGCCGCGCATTCTCGTCGCCGGCGCCTGGGCGGATGACATTGGGCTGCAGTGCGGCGGTTGGACCATCGCCTGGCAGGGAGAGATAGGCCCGATTACCTCCGGTACCACGATTCTGGAAGGCCTACGCGCCCAGGCCGGGCCGGAGATGGTCATTGATTTCGAACCGGACGGCCGTTTTGACGGCGAACGCGCGGCCTACGGCATCGTCTGTGTCGGCGAAACGCCCTACGCCGAAGGACTGGGCGACCGCGCCAATCTAGCCCTCGACGCCGATCAGGCCGCCCTGATCGAGCGTGTGCGCGCGCAGTGCGATTACCTGATCGTGGTCCTAATTTCCGGACGGCCGTTGATCATCAGCGAGGGGCTGCCGTACATCGACGCCCTGGTGGCCGCCTGGCTGCCCGGAAGCGAAGCCGGCGCCCTGGCCGAATTGATCTTCGGCAAGGCGACCTTCAGCGGCAAGCTGTCCTACACCTGGCCGCGCTCTATGGACCAGGTACCCACCGCCTGCGCCAAAGAGGAAGGCCCGCTCTTCCCCTACGGCTTTGGGCTGACCACATAGATAAAAATGCCAAATGCCAGGCACTGTCGCTTCGCTTACGGAAGTGCCTGGCATTTCATATGAACAGGAGACAATCCATGACCCCCATACCCTGGCAAGAACGGCCGGCCGGCAAAACCGATGTCGTCTGGCGCTACAGCGAAAACCCGATCATCCCCCACGACCTGATCCCTTCCTCAAACAGCATCTTCAACAGCGCCGTGGTACCATTCGAAGACGGCTTTGCCGGCGTATTTCGCTGTGACAGCAAAACGCGCCAGATGCAGCTGCACAGCGGGCGCAGCGCCGACGGTATCAACTGGACCCTCTCCAATGAGCGCATCCAATTCTGGCCGGACAACGATCAGGTGGCGGAGATCAATAACTTTGAATACGCCTATGACCCGCGCGTGCACTGGCTGGAAGACCGTTACTACGTGACCTGGTGTAATGGTTATCATGGCCCGACCATCGGCGTGGGCTATACCCACGATTTCGAGACCTTCTACCAGTTAGAGAATGCCTATCTACCTTTTAACCGCAACGGCGTGCTCTTCCCGCGCAAGATCAAGGGCAAATACGCCATGCTCAGCCGCCCCAGCGACAACGGCCACACGCCTTTCGGCGATATCTATTACAGCGAAAGTCCCGACATGACCCATTGGGGCTGCCACCGCTTCGTCATGGGTGCGACCTCCGGCTGGCAGTCGACCAAGATCGGCGCCGGGCCGGTGCCCATCGAAACGGCCGAAGGCTGGCTGCTGATCTATCACGGGGTGCTCACTTCCTGCAACGGCTTTGTCTACAGCTTCGGCGCGGCGCTGCTCGATCGCGAACGGCCGTGGCAGGTACTCTACCGCGCCGAACCCTATTTGCTGGCCCCGCAGGCGCCCTACGAACGCACCGGCGATGTGCCCAATGTGGCCTTTCCCTGCGCCGCGCTGACCGATGAAGACGGCCGTTTGGCCATCTATTACGGCGGCGCTGACACGGTGGTCTGCCTGGCCTTCGCCTATGTGGATGAGGTGGTCGATTTCGTCAAAGCCAATGCCGCTTCGTAACGCATCCTTTAGGTTGGGAAGAGGATTGGTTCTCGGGATTCATGGCAACCTGAAGGTTACCCTACGAATACCGTGTCACCGGCACGGCTTGGTCAGGAGAGCATTCCTGCGGATTGAGAGACGGTTCGAACCAGGGCGAGCCGCAACCTGAAGGATGCTCTACAATGCAGATGGCTGTATAGACGTACTACTTGCCTTGATCTTCCGTCTTTACTCGTCGCAGTATGATCGGACGGCCGAAAACGGCGATGAGAACCAGAATTCCCAGGACAAGCAGCGCGAGCGGATCATCTTGCATGAGGCGAACGATTAAGGCAATGGCGGCAAGCGTGCCGGCGATGGCTCCAAATCCCGTAATCATCCTTGACCCCGCTTGTTGGTGGAATGCCAGCCCGCACACAATGGCAAAAGTAAATAGAAAGGCAAGACTGGCGGCCTCAACAAGCGTGCCCAGTGTTCCTATGGCAGCCAGCAGCGCTGCCATTGAGCCCAACGCGATGACTGCCCGATCCGGTATGCCTCTCTTATTGAGATTACCTACTGATGCCGGTAATTCGCCGGCTTCAGCCACTGTCTTGCTTAAACGGGCTGTGGCGAATAAGGTCGAATTAATAGCTGAACCGGTAGAGAACGCGGCGGCAATTGTGACAATAATCAAACCAACCGTCCCCCATGCTTTTTGCCCGGCAATAGCCAGAGACACCTCTTGATGCTGTACAACCTGATCCGCCCCAATTAACATTGCGGTCCCAATCGCCACCAGAATATAGACAATAATGACGACCACGATCGCCGATAGAACCGCGCGGGGCAGTGTCTTCTCAGGATTTTCAATATCCTCGTAATCGTAGGTCAGCAGTTGGAAGCCTTCGTAGGCCATGAATACGGATGCCGCTCCGAACAACGCCGCACCGATCCCGGAATCCGGTACACCTTTTGAAAGCATCTCCGGCGCCCACTGCGCGATTCCCCAACCGGCTAGCCCAAGCAGCACAGCCAGCTTGAACCACACAAGAAAGATCTCAACACCACCGGCCTCCCCCACACTGCGCAAGTTTAAGCCAATGAATACCACCATGACGGCCACCGCGGCTGCGCGCGGAAACCATGGTCCCAATCCTGCTACGTTTCCGAGATATTGGCCAAAAGTGAAAGCATACACGGCATTCGTGAGCACGTAACCCACGATCAGCACCCACGAGAGGCTACCGGCAAAACCTTCGGCATTGATCTCACGCAGAAAAGTGAAGGCGCCACCTCCTTCGTCGTAGTAGACAGCCAATTTCACATAGCTGTATCCTGCAGCCAGGGCGATGAGGCCCGCAGCCAGAAAACTAAGCCATGCCAATCGTCCAGAAATGGCGACAACGACGCCGAGGGTAGAAAAGATTCCACCTCCGATCATCCCGCCGACAGCCATCGACCATGTCCCATTGAAACTAAGTTTTTCTTTGGATTCAGTCATGTGACTCTCTTACACATGATTATTTTGGTTGGAGATTCAATTTCCACTGCCCATCAGTATATCTGAATTTCTAATTTTTTGGTGCTCATCTTGCACACCCCAAACCTCCGGCTTCAACCCCACAGCATCCCCTCGCTGACCAATACCTTCCAGCGGGCGGCAACGAAGCCTACACGGGCGCTAACTTCGTCACACAACTTGCGACCCTGGTTTCTACTTCAGTCCCGCCTCGCGGGCTTTCACAATGGCCTGGGCGCGGTCGGCCACCTGCAGCTTGCTGAAAATATTGGAGCTGTAGTTGCGCACTGTCTTGACGCTGAAGCCCAGCTGCCGGGCGATAGCCTCATTACTCAAACCCTGCGCCATCAGCTTCAAGACATTCCGTTCGCTGTCGGTCAGGTCCGGGAAGATATCGGCCGCGTAATCAGGGCGTGCGGCGAAGAAGCTCATCATGTGTTCGGCAATGGCCGGGCTGAAGATCGCTTCGCCGCTGCCGGCGGCCAGAATAGCCCGCTTAATCTCCTCATCATTCATGTCTTTCAGCACATAGCCCCTGGCCCCGGCGCGCATGGCCGCGAAAACGGAATCGTCGTCCTCGAACATGGTCACCACCAGGACCCGGATATGGGGGCTCGTTTGGACGATCTGCCGGATAGCCGGCAGCCCGCCGCCGCCCGGCATCTGCAAGTCCATGAGCACCACATCCGGCTGCAGTTTCTCTGCCAGACGGACCGCTTCCTCCCCGCTGCTGGCTTCCCCCACCAGGTCGGTCTCCGGCATCGTGGCCAGGATGGCCTTCAGCCCCTTGCGAAACACGGGGTGATCATCCGCAATGAGTACAGTGAGTATGTCCACTATGCTGCCTCCAGTGGTAAGCGCACCTCAACACAGGTGCCGTCGTCTTTATACGCCTGAATCGCGAAGGTACCGCCCAATTCGGCCGCGCGTTCCTGCATGGATTGTACCCCAATGCCGCCGGCATAATCAGCGGCCTGGCCCTGGCCGTCGTCGCACACGCTAAGGATCAGGGCCATCTCCTGCACGTCAATAGTCACCGTGCAGCATGTCGCCTGCGCATGTTTGACCACGTTGTGAATCGCTTCGCTGGCAATACGATAGACAGCGACCTCCGTGGCCGCCGGCAGCGGAGGCATTGGGTCCGGGGCAGTCACCTCCAGGCGGAGCGATGATGGGGGCAGCTTAATATGCTTGATTGCCGCCACCAGCCCCAGATCATCCAGCATAGGGGGCCGCAGATCGTAAACGAGGCGGCGGATCTCGCCCGTTGCCTCGCGCATATCTCCGCTCAACTCCTCGATCATCTTATGCGCCTCGGCCGGGTTCTGCTCCATCAAGATGCGCAGCGCGCTCAACTGTAGTTGGAATGACGACAGGGACGGTGCCAGCCCGTCGTGCAGATCATTGCGAATGCGCCGGCGCTCTTCTTCGCGGGAGACGATGAGGCGTTCGCGTGAGGATTGCAGTTCGGCCGTTAACTGTGCCACATACAGGGCAGTGCCCATCTGCTGGGCGATGTCTTTCAGGACAATGGTGTCACTTTCCGTCAGCGGCCGGCTGCTCGCCCGGTCGGAAACCAGTAGCACGCCCAGCCGCTGCTCCAGGTAAGCGATCATGAATTGTCTCGTTTGTGCATGCTCGGGTGGTGTGCCAAAAGAAATCTGCTCGGCCGTGTCCAGATATTGAAACTCAACGCCGGCGTAGGGAAGGTGCAGCGTCGTGGCGATCGTTTCCACGACCAGCGGCAGGGTGAGACGGGGGTTGCTCATCGCCTGCAGCTGTTGGTTGATGGCCGCGGCCAGGGCGTAGGGGTTGTCGTGCTGGGCATAGACCAGGTCGTTGACTCGCTGGTAAAGCCAGCGGCTGACGGGGACGATGGTCAGCGCCAGTAAAATGAAGGCAAAGAGATTGAGATACCACTGCTGGTCGAGCGGCCGCCAGTCATCGGGCCTTTCGCCAAACGGCAAAGTGCCCAGGGCGACGACGAACACATAAACGGCGGCGATGTAGGCAATAAGTAAGAACCCCAACAACCCGGCACTGATCAGGCTGTTGGGATTTAAAAAGGATGGCTTATCTATCAGACCTTTTCGTCTCACACGGTGCTGCTTTGCGGCGCGGGCCAAAGGAGTAAGACGACCACGACAATCGCGACTAAAACGGCCGTGATGGGTTCAAGGCGCTCCACGAACGTTGTGGTGAAGAGAATGCCCGGCAGCGCGACCAAGGCGTTCAACGTCAGGACGACAATCGCCGCGATCTTGCCCCATCGCTGATTCTGCCAGATCCCATAGGCCGAGACCAGGCCAATGGTGAACAAGATCAGGCCCAGCGCCACGCCGCCATATCCCGCTACCTGGAGCCAATCGCTTTGATTAACGAAGGCCACCACCAACCTGATTATATTTACCAGACAATAAACTAATACCAGGACAGCGGCGATCACAGTTCGATTTGAGCGTACCATCTCTAATCTCCTCCTTTATTGGCCGGATGCGGCGGGTATGGGAGCGTACCGCAGAACCAGGACAATTACAAGGACGTACAGGGCTGCAAAAATGAGGCCCATGGTCATGGGGAACGCGTCAAGCTCGCCGGAGATAACGGGAATCAGTATGCTAAGAATGCTCAGGGCTGACACAATGAGCGCCAGCGGCTTGCCCCAGCTCGAGTTACGCCACAGGGCGAAGGCGGCGATCATGCCGGCGACGCTGTAGGCGACGTTGAAAACGCCGAGGGCGTAGGGCCCGCCGCCACTTGCTGAGGCTGCGGCCGGACCTGCCAGCACGAAAGAAATATCGCTTGCCGCGTTCATGAGGCTCAATAGGAACAGCAGGACGGCGGCAATAGTGATTTGTTTGGATTGTGACATTTTACATCTCCTTATTATTGTATGATGGACAACCAATTGAGGAGATCATAAATGCTGCATTTCCTAATGTCAGGAGGCTGGAGTCACCAGGATTTGGGAAAAAATCCTAAATAGTTAGGAAAACTAGGAAGACTGCCTTTGATAACCGAAAATTGATCCACGGTTAAAAATACTTTGAAAGGAGATCAATCCATAGTTTAAACGCCTCCCTTTCTTTATGCCGCGCTCTGTTAATAATAATTTCTGAAAAATTTAACTATCACGGCCGTCCGCAGCGCTTTTCCTACTAAACAAGCTGCGGCCGTTGCGGAGGAATGATGACCAAACTCAAAACACTCCTTTTACCATAGCCCCTGTCACTCCTGGCCTTGACCGCGTGCAGTCAGGCTTCGCCCTAAAAGGGCGAACCGGCCGCCTCTTCGGCTGCAGGAGTCCCGGCTGTCGCCGAGCTGCACCAGACCGCGCAGAGCTACTACGATCTCATGGCCGCTCATGACTTTGATTACGCCGCCGCCGAGCCGCACGAACTGGTCGCGCTCGTGGGCTAGGCCAAGGAGGCCTGGGTCACGGCCAGCCAGTATTACGAACTCGACGAGGGTATTGTCGCCGGCGTGCCTTTGGGGCGCGTACGAGAAGGTGCAGGAGCCCGTTTATGCTGCAGATGCGCTGACGGCTGCGGAATGGTTGCTGGTACGTGATTTCCGGCCCAGCCCAACCCTTGCCCGGCACGCAGCAGTAAGCGTTTTATGTAGGATAACCTTCAGGCGGTCCCATTGGCACCCTGAAGGGTGCCCTATAAAATTGTGCAGCAAGATTCATGAAACTTCAGTAAATAAATCGGTAATGATTTAAGCTCTTTAGAGTGGCAGCTATTATGGCGAATGCCAGGCCGATCTGTCTTATTGAGTTATTCATCCTGGGACATTTCCAGGATGCCGCTGCCGTCGGTTGCGATCAGGGCGGAGTGCCAGCCATCGGCCGTGCCATCCCACAGCTTCAACCCCAGCCACTTACCGTCGGGAGACCACGCTTCCGGAACCACGCCGACCACCCAGTTCGGCAGCGATATGGAGTCAAGCTGCAGCAGTCCCGTGCCATCGCTGCCCACACGATAAACATGGACTTCCAACTGCTGTACATCGATCTCGCCGAAGGCAAACCATGCCCCATCCGGCGAAGGAACGAGTTCGGTTATTTCCTTATCACTCAATGTCACGGATTCGCCCGATACCGTACTACAGGCGGAGAGTCGATATGTATAAATATTTGTGCCGCCCCCACATCCATAACTGCGCTGGTGGGTACGGTGGATAAACAACACCTCATCCCCTTCGGCAGCGATGACCTCTCTAATAGCTTCGCTGCGACAGTCATCACCCTCCGAGATGGAGGCTGTTTCGTTCTGTAGTTGGCAAGGATAGGATGGCCTGAACGCTGGGATAAGCGGATCGTCCGCCAGGTCGAAAACTCCCGTTGGCGGCAGATCCATTTGGCTGCTGGGGCTGCCAGACGGGAGAACCGGCAAATTTACATCTGGTGGCGGCTTGCAGCCCGCTAGAAAGAGCAGCAGTAGAAAAATTGTGAATCTTCTCATCAACCGTTCCTACAAAGATCGCCGGGACATGAATGATCCCGGCTGGAGAACAGCGCCCCCTGGGGCGTTGTTCACTAGCCTGGAGCTTCAGCCGTTAAGCCGCGCTCAAACCGGTGACCTCGCGCAGCCGCTCCGCATCGCGCAGCGGCGGTGAGCCGAACAGCCGCTTGTACTCGCGGTTGAAATGGGAGGCGTCGTTATAGCCAACGCGGTAAGCCGTGCTGGTCGCGTCCAGGTCCTCGCTGACCATCAGCCGCCGCGCTTCTTGCAGCCTGAGGCGCTTTTGGAACTGCAAAGGCGTCAGGTTGGTCACCGCCTTGAATTGGTGGTGGAAGCTGGAGACGCTCATGCCCACGTCCTGGGCGACGTCCTCGACGCGCATCGGCTGGTCGAAGTTTTGCCGCAGCTGGTCGATGGCCTTAGCGATCGGCGAGGAATAACCACCCATGACCGCGATATGGCGCAGTCGCTCACCCTGCTCGCTCAACAGCAGCCGGCAGATAATCTCCCGCTTAATCAGTGGCGCCAGCACCCGCGCCTCGTCCGGCTCATCGATCAGGCGCACCAGTCGCACTACTGCGTCCAGCAAACCGGCGTCCAGGGCGCTCACATTCATGGCGATCACGTCGGAACCCTTCGCCTTGGCCGCGTGGCCCAATTCATTCATGATCGAACCGACGACGATTGGTTCCAGTTCCATGCGAAAGCTGAGATACGGCCGTTCCGTGGACGCTTCAATGACATGACTCGTGATCGGCAGGTCCACTGTCCCTAAACAGTAATGATAGGGGTCGTACTGGTAGCGATCCTCACCCAGGTAAAGCTCCTTGCTGCCCTGGGCAATGACCGCGAAAGCCGGGTCGGACAGCGTGAGATTCAACTCCGTGGGGTGGGAGATGCGGTAGAAGCGGATGCCTTCCAGCGGCAGATGCGGGCCGTCTTCGCGGCAGGCGCGCATCATCCGTTCGACCAGCTCCTCGCGGTTTGCCTGCATCCGCAGTTCCTCCCGTTCCGCCTCAAGCCCGTTTGTTGTTTCCATCATGACACCTTACCCTCGCCGCTAAATTTTGCAGAATTATCCAATGATCGTCAAGGATCATTATATCAGTCCGCGCCCTTATCTACTAAAATAGGGCTCAGATAGAGAAATCAACCCCAAATCCCAATAAGGGCCCTGGAGTATCATTCAAGATTCAGCCCGCTCATATAAGGGCACAAAAGGAAATCCATCATGAATCCAACCATTCAATTAATCCAGCTCAGCATGCGCTTTGAACGCCCGCA
>Ga0316583_10000418_pt1 | contig 12456 bp, 8 predicted proteins | sample J_170502JBrBrA_D_FD_204513 | JGI IMG/M metagenome (GOLD analysis project Ga0316583, IMG submission 204513) | Rhizosphere microbial communities from salt marsh grasses in Alabama, United States - J_170502JBrBrA | ecosystem: Host-associated > Plants > Roots > Rhizosphere | place: USA: Alabama... | reverse complement strand
TTCAATGATATTATGATTGCCGCTAAGACTCAGCCCACTGCCGCCCAGCCAGTCCCTCTTTGAACAGATCAGGCTCGGGTCAGTTTCTTTATCAGGTACGGTTCCATTGGCAATCGTGCCCACATAGTTACCGCTGAAGGTGGTATCGTCGCCATTGATGGCGGCGGCGACCCCAGCCAGTCCGGTAAAAACGTTTTGCTGAATAACATTGTTTACTACGTTTGCGCCTATGGAGACACCGGTATTCCCGCGGCCGTCATCTTCGCCGCTGCCGCGTAGGACGATGCCTGTGCCGTTATCGTTAAGGCCAAACCAGTTGTCGGCAATGACATTGCTGGCGTAATTGACGTAGATATGAGTTTTGAACATTTGAAAGCCCAGGCCACGAATTTCGTTGGCATTTTGGGTAACAGTTTCACCCAATTTCAGGCCATCCCATTGACCTGTGCCGGGGCCAACCAGGATGATTTTGGGACCGCTGGTTCGACCGTTAAGTTGGGTGCCGCCGTCGATAATGGTGCTGCCATTGAGGTAACGAAGGGTAGAGTTAGCGGCGCTGGAAATACCACTGAATTGGATTTTCCAGATTTTCAAAGTAGCGTTGTAGCCGGCGTCGGAAGTGGGAATGTTGAAGGCTATCAGTACAGGTTTTTCTGCGGCCGGTAAACTACGGGCCTGAATGACGGCGCGGCGCAGGGTGCAGGGGGTGTACGTGAGGCATGTTCGGCTGTCGCTGGTTTCAGGATCGGTGGTGCTGTCGACGGTGATGGTTGTGACGGGGGTGGTATAGGTGGCGACAACGGCCGTTGTATCCTCTGTTCCCTGCGCTGCTAACTGTGAAAAAACAAAAGTGAAGAGTAACGTCGTACTCAACACAACAACAAATAACCTGCTTAAAGATTTCATGGCACAGCTCCTTCTTGGTTGGCTCTCAAGTGCCATCATGGTGATGACACGATTTCAGCCAGTGTAGCGAACGGGCGGCATAAAATCGTCAAAAAGGGGAGCTTTATTACCGGTCTTCATCACGGTAAAATAATGCGTATTCGTATCGTTTTACTGGAATAGGAACATGGAGCCGCAAAAAGACGCCACCACTTCCCTTAAAGTCACCTTATTTGCTTCCTTCCAGGTTTGGCTAAATGGCATTTCAATCACTGATTTTGCCACCAATAAAGCCCGCGCTTTGCTAGTTTACCTGGTGGTAGAACGACAGCAGCCTCACCGTCGAGAGCAGTTGGCGGCCATGTTTTGGCCTGACCAGCCCGACGCTCGCGCTCGCAAAAGTCTGCAACAAGCTCTCACCCATTTGCGCCAGGCTCTTGGTGATGATGACCAAAATGCTACTCCTTTTTTGCTCGTTGAACGGCAAGATGTGCAGTTCAATCCGCAGGCTGATCTCTGGCTGGATGTGGCCCAATTTGCGGAATTGGTGGCAGCCAATGAACGTCATCATCATCGTCAACCGGCTCAATGTTTGCCCTGTTTGCGCCGCCTGGAAACGATGCTGGCCTTATATGATGCTGATTTTTTGGCGGGTTTCTCGCTTCATGACAGCATGCCCTTTGAAAAATGGCTGCTGCTCAAACGAGAATGGTTTCACTGCCAAGCAATGGAGGCACTGGGGTACCTGGCCGATTTTTATGAACGGCGTGGGGAGTTTGCTTCTGCTCGACGTTATGCTCAAAAGATGGTGCACCTGGAACCCTGGTGCGAAGAAGCCCATCGTTAACTGATGCGTCTGTTAGCCTACGAAGGGCAGCGCAGCGCGGCGCTAGCCCAGTATAAAGCCTGCCGTCGGGCGCTCAAACGGGAATTTGGCCTTGATCCCACCAGTAAGACGAATAATCTGCACCGTGCCATTCGGGATGGTGTACTTCTGGCTGATAGTGGGCAGGCAGCGCCTCTACCGGCGATGGCCACGCCCTTTGTGGGACGGAAGGCAGAATGTGCGGAACTGGCAGAAATGCTAGCCAACCCGGACGGCCGTCTCGTTACCGTGGTAGGGCCGGGCGGTGTAGGTAAAACCCGGCTAGCCCTGCAAACCGCCGCCGACCATCTCGGCGTCTATGCCGATGGGGTATGCTGGGTGGCGTTGGCGACCGTTCACTCAGTCGCTCTTATCATTCCTACACTGGCGCAGGCGCTTGGCTTTGTATTGTATGGTAAGGAGCCTGCGGAAACGTAGCTTTTGGCCTATTTACGTGAAAAACGGATGCTGCTGGTGCTGGATAATGTGGAACATCTACCCAACATCGCTGATGTGGCTGCCATGCTGCTGCAAAAAGCCCCCAATCTGAACCTGCTGGTGACATCACGGGAACGGCTGGCCTTGCGTGAAGAGAGGTTGTTTACTGTAGAAGGGTTGACTTTAGAGCCATCCCAAGCCTCCGGAAACCTACCCGAAGCGATTCAGCTGTTTGTGCAGAGTGTGCAAAGGCTGCAGCGACAGTTCAGACCAACGGCGGTTGACTGGCCAGCTATTTTTGCGATTTGCCGGTTGGTAGAGGGGATGCCGTTGGCAGTAGAACTTGCGGCGGCATGGGTTCCGGAGCGCGGCTGTACAGCGGTTGGCGCAGGATATGACGCTGCTGACGTCCTCTTTGCGTAATGTGCCGGTGCGGCTGCGCAGTGTGCAGGCGACGTTTGAGTATTCCTGGGCGGGTCTTTTACAGGGGGAACAGCTGTCATTGGCGTGGCTTTCCGCCATGCCGCTTATTACCTGGCATTTCTGGCGGGGCAGGAAAAAGCCCTAAAGGGAATCGGGCAGGAAGCGGCGCTGGCCGTCATCGATTTGGAGATTGCTAATGTGCGTCATGCCTGGGCATGGGCGGTGGCTGAGTTAGAGGCAGGAAATCAGGCGGCTGTGGCTTTAATGGCGACGGCGCTGGAAAGCCTTTACCTTTATTATGCGCTGCGGAGTTGGTATCAGGAAGGGGCAGATGTTTTTGCACAGGCAGCAACTGCCGTATCCATAACTCTACCCAATAACTATTTGTTTCGAGGTGAACTGTTGGCGCGACAGGCGCATTGTCTTGAATTTACTGCGCCCTCTGATCAAGCCTTGGATTTGTACCAGGAAAGTTTGGCCTGTTTCAACACCGCTGCGGCGGAACGAGAGATGGCGCTGCCGCTTTAGGGGTTGGGTTATATGGCGCATATTCAGGGGAACTATGACGCCTCTCGCCGCTATTTTGGGGAAAGTCTGGCGCAATATCAGGCGGCGGGCAATCGTTGGGGTATGGCAAATGTACACAGCAGCCTATGCCTTACCCTACGCCGGCAAGGGGGCGTTTAATGAGGCGCTCCAGGCTGGTCAGGAAAGCCTTGCAATCCGCCGCGAAATCGGTGACCGGCGCGGCATTGCTTCCTCGCAGAACAATTTAGGGCTGATTTACTGCGCCTTGGGGGATTTTGCCTCCGCTGAAGAGGCGCTTCACGAGTCAATAAGCATCTACCGTGAGATGGGGCATACGGTGGGGGTAGCCAATGCATTAACCAGTTTGTGTCAGGTATTTGCAGACGCCGGGGATTATGACCGCGCCGTGCAGGTGCAGCGTGAAGCACAGGAGTTGTTTCAGGAGGTGGGCGACTTATGGGGCGTGGCAATTGCTTTTAATAATTTGGGTCAGATTGCTATGGAGCAAGGGCAGTTGGTATCAGCGCAGCCGCTACTGCAAGAAGTTGTGCAAATATATCGAGAATTGGGTATTCAGTCCAGCCTGGCTCATGCATTGAGTAATTTGGGGAAAATGAGTTATGAATTGGGAAATGTGAAGGCTGCCTGGCATTATCTTCATGAGGGGTTGGCGGTGGCGGTTGAGATTGGCGACCGGCCGATTGCTCTGGAATTGTTAACTCGCCTGGCTGTATTAGGTGCAGAGCAAAAGGAGAACGACCGTTTCCAGGTCATCATGGCTTTTGCCTTACAGCAGCCGGAACTTTTTGCCGAAACGCGGAAAACGGCCGTTGCTCAGTATGCCGCCATGCAGACTCAATTTAGTCTGGCTGAGGTTGAATCTGCGGAAGATAATGCTAGGCAGCTCGATTTTCAAACAGTTATTGCAGAAATATCGCATATCCCTTAATAAAATTGTTATAGTTAGTACTCAACTTCTTTACACAACGACAAGAGGTAAGCAATCAATTATGAACGATTCAAAAGCAACAATTTTACAACTACCCCTGGGACCGCTGCAGACAAATTGTTATCTTCTGGCCTGCAATGAAACGGGAACGGCGGCAGTCATCGACCCCTCATGGGACGGCCGTTTACTTTTCGATCGCGCTGCAACGGAGAATTGGACGATCGAGCAAATTTTGCTGACGCACAGCCATTTCGATCATGTTGGAGGTCTTGCTGAGATCAAAGAATTAAGCAATGCATCGATCTCCATCCATCCTGACGCCGTACCCATGTTGGAGAACGCAGTAACAGCCGGAAAGTTGTGGCAAATGACCATACCTGAACCGCCTCCTGCTGACCACATGCTGTCTGATGGTGAAAAAATATTGGTTGGGAACTTACAGCTTGAGGTGTTGTTTACGCCAGGACATGCCCCAGGACATGTTTGTTTCTATCTAAAGAGTGAGAATGTCTTATTCGATGGCGATGTTTTGTTCAGGCAGGGAATCGGCCGTACAGATTTGCCTGGGGGCGATTACGATCTATTAATGGATAGCATCAAGCGCAGGCTGCTCACGCTGCCGGAAGAGACCATCGTGCTCTCCGGACATGGACCGGCCACGACGATCGCCCAGGAACGAAGAACGAATCCGTTCCTGACCCAATCATAGAAGGTCACTAATTCTTGATCCTTATTCCTCAGGCGTAGGTGAAGGTGTAGGGGTTAATGTTGGGGTCGCGGTCGGTAGCGCTCCTAACCAGAAGAAGGTGCCTTGTTCACTGCCGCGTCCACCATATTCGTAGATAACGCCCCCATCTGAGCGCTCGCCGGTGACTTTGACAATACTCACTCGCCAGCGCATTTCATGCGTCTCTGGTACTTTCGGCCGCCATTCATCAGGCAGGCGGAATGAACTATCTTGGGTAAAAGCGCGATAAGGGAGGATGTCGGGAAGATTTAGATCCTCGAGTTCAACCATGTACCATTCATCTTCTTCCAGGTTTTTCACAGCAACCCACTGGAAGCGTAAAACACCATCGGGGGGATTAACTTCCATCCCCTCGGTTGGGTAGAGCAATGAAGGGCCGGCAGGAAATGATGTGCTGGTCGTCGTCGGCTGCGGGCCTGCAGTTGCCGGTAAGCTTTCACCAGGGTAAACCTGAGGGATGCAGAGCGCATCTCCCGGATGGAGCATTTGAATCGATTCTTCAGTCAAGCGGTTGACGGCAACGATAGCTTCCGCAGGGACATCGTACTGGCCCGACAAACCATATATCGAGTCACCTTCCTGGATGTTGATAATCTGGCAGTCTGTCACATCAATGACAACCTTCTGATCACCGATCTCTAAGACCTCGGATTCCAGTGGTGGTGTGGCGGTAGGCCAGGGTATCACCAATTGTTGGTTGACCTGGATTTGCGTATTGAGGGACATATTGTTTGATTCGGCAATACTGTCCGGAGAAATGCGATAAAACAAGGATAGGCCAAATAATGTTTCGCCGCTGGCGACCGTATGGTAGCGAGGGGGCTGTGGAGTATCAGTAGGGACCGGTGTGGCGCTTGGAACCGGTGTTTCCGTCGCCAAGGGTGTTTCCGTTGCTTCCGGCGTAGTGGTAGGCGTCAAGGATGGCGGTGGTGGAAGCGGGGTAAATGTCGGCTGCAAAGCGAGAATTACTTCGGAATCTCCACCCCGAAGCACCATAAGTCCAACAATCGCGGTTATGACGGCGATGATTGCCGTCAGCAGCCATAGGGCTATAGATCTACGCTTGCCCCGCAGTTGGGTCTGGTAAGACGGTCCTATACTGACATTCAGTGGATAAAACTGCCGATCGGGGACGGGATCCAGCTCTTGAATTTCGTCGGCCGCGGCTTCCTCAACGGGAGGGCTTTCTACTTGAGAGGTTTCGGCCGTCTTTGAACTGTCAGCTTCAAATTGGTAGCCACACATGATACAGCGTGCTGCCCCTTTGGGAACGACGCTGTCACAATTAGGGCACCGTAAATCTTCTGACTTGGGCTCCGGTTGAGGTGGTATGCCGGTTTCTTCTTCCATTCCTTCTACAGGCAATCTTAAAAATCGGTGCATTATACCAATCCCGATTTTCTTTACAAAACGCCCTCATAAGCAACACAGTCATTGCTTTTCTGTTACAATTGGTCAGTGCAAAGGATCAGTGAATGCTTCCTGCTATGACAATTCAACACCCATTGGAGAAAGTGAATGCCCGTCTTGCAAACTGAGTATCTTGGTCTCCCAATACAAAGCCCACTTGTTGTTTCCGCTTCCCCGCTTTCAGAGGACATCGAGAATCTAAAGGCGATGGAACGCGCCGGGGCTGGAGCCGTGGTTTTATTCTCATTGTTTGAAGAACAAATTGAATTGGAGGAAATGGGGCATAAGGAGTATTACACTAAACACATTGAGGCACTGCCGGAAGCGCTGCAAGACATTGCCGCGATGACAGAGTTTAAGGTAGGAGCCAGCGAATATATCGCCCATATTTATAAGGCGAAAAAATCCGTATCGATTCCAATCATAGCCAGTCTAAACGGCTACTATAGTGGAGGATGGGTCCACTATGCAAAATTATTAGAAGCCGCCGGCGCGGATGCCATAGAACTGAACACCTACTACCTGGCCAATGACAGCAAGACAAGCAGTACTGAAGTTGAACAGATGTATATTGATCTCATTAAAAGCGTGGCTGCGGAAGTGAACATCCCCATTGCTGTTAAAATCAGTCCATTCTTTACTGCGATGGCCCACGTCGCCCATGATTTGGCCAATGCCGGCGCGGATGCCCTGGTTGTTTTTAACCGTTTTTACCAACCTGATTTCGATATAGAAGCAGAAACGGTCGCCCCAACGATTGATCTCAGCGCTCCCGAAGAATTACGCCTGCGGCTGCGCTGGACAGCCCTTTTGTACGGCCATCTTAACGCCCAATTAGCTGTAACCGGGGGCGTTTACGGATACGAAGATCTTATCAAATGCATCATGGCCGGTTCTCAGGTAGCGATGATGACATCCGCGCTGTTCAAATACGGCATCGAACATATTGCGACAACACTGACCGGCCTGGATTCCTGGCTGGAAACCCACAACTACCAGTCTATTGACGAGATCCGCGGCCGTCTTTGTGTGTATTCCGGAACAAATGCCGCAGCATTCGAACGGGCGAACTACATGAAGGTTCTGAAATCTTATTGAGCCGGGAAAATGCCTTCCCGGTGGCTAAATCATTTAACAAGCAGAATTACGGAGAAAACAATGACTATTTCCCTACTGATTAACGGACAAGAAGTGGCAGTTCCCGCCGCTGCCACGGACAATCTTCGCGACGCTCTGCGCTTAGCTGGCTTCTTTAGCGTTCGTTTTGGCAGCGACGATGGCACAACCGGCGCTTCAGCAATCCTGTTAGACGGAAACCTGGTGAACAGCGATACGATGCTCGCCGGTCAAGCCGAGGGTCATGAAATTGAAACGATCGAAGGGTTGATTAACCAGGTTGGTGAACTCCATCCCATTCAAAAAGCGTTTATAGATACCGGCGCGATCCAATCGGGGTATTCAACACCGGCGATGATCCTGGCGGCTAAAGCGCTGCTGGATCGCAATTTAAATCCAACTGAAGAGGAAGTCCGGGATACACTGTCAGGCGTCCTTTGCCGTGAAACAGGCTATGTAAAACCGGTTGAAGCCGTATTACGAGCAGCCCAAATCCTGCGCGGCGAGATGGTAGATCCTTATGAAGGCCCGGAAATTGTCGATGCGAGTTATTGGGTCGATCTTCCCCCGTCTGACGAGACGGGTGTAGATGCCGGGATGGATGGTCCGTCGATGGCCGGCGGCGCAAACAAGGTGCAAACCGATGTGAGGCCGCAGAGCAATATCCTTTTGCAGAGCCAGGTACCAGAAACGGCCGTGGTCGGGAAGCCGGAAACTAAGGTTGACGCAGTAAAGCTGGCTAAAGGCAATCCGGCCTTTGTAGACGACATCGAATTACGCGGTATGTTGCATGCCAAGCTACTAACCAGTCCCCATGCCCACGCACGCATTCTTGATATTGACGACAGCGCGGCAAAATCCCTGCCCGGGGTGCGCGCCGTGATTCACTACAAGAATATAGAACGCGTCAAGTATGCTTCAGGCGGGCAGAGCTACCCCAACCCCCCTCCATATGACCAGGTGAGCTTCGACAATAAGGTTCGTTATGTCGGCGACCGCGTCGCTGCCGTTGCCGCAGACACCCTTGAAATCGCCGAGGAGGCGTTAAAGCTAATCAAGGTAGAGTATGAGGTACTGCCGGCCGTTTTCGACGAAAATGAAGCGATTCAGCCCGGTGCGCCGGTTATTCATGATGAGCCTGACAGCGAAGACATTCACGACGCGTCGCGTAACATTGTCCACCATATCGAGGCTGAAGTGGGCGATGTCGAAGCGGGTTTTGCACAAGCAGACTATGTCTTTGAAAAAACCTACTATGTTCACCAGGTGCAGCAGGCGCCGATCGAACCACACATTGCTATCAGCTGGTGGGACAGTGACGAACGCCTGGTCATTCGCACCTCAACGCAGGTTCCCTTCCATGTCCGCCGTATGGTTGCGCCGCTCCTTGGTCTACCTGCCAGGCGCATCCGCGTCATTAAACCGCGCATAGGCGGCGGGTTCGGCGTCAAGCAAGAAATGCTCCTGGAAGATATCGTCGGCCATCTAACTATCGCCACGGGACGGCCAGTTCGTTTGGAACTTAATCGTACAGAGGAATTCCGCAGCAGCCGCACACGCCACCCGCAAACCATTACCTGGAAAACAGGCGTCATGGCCGACGGCACTTTGCACAGCCAAAAAATGACCGTTATCGGCAATACAGGCGCTTATGGCACTCACGGTCTTACCGTTCAAACAGTCACCGGGCTGCGCGGGCTGAGCAGCTATAACTGCCCTAACCGTATGTTTGATTGTTACGTGGTCTATACCAATATCCCGGTGCCTGGTGCTTATCGCGGCTATGGAGGACCTCAGGCATTGTTCTCCCTTGAAGTACATATGGACGAGATTGCCACCGAGCTTGGGCCTGAACTCGGGCTTGATCCCATCGCCTTCCGCAAGAAAAACTGGGTGCAGGCCGGCGATCCCATGCCCATAGCTCCGTTATTAGGTGAAGGGGAAAAAGAGACCGTTGTCAGCGTACCGATTATCCTCTCCTGCGGCTTGAATGAATGCTTCGAACAAGGTTTAAAAGCAATCGGTTGGGAACGTAAGCTTGATCCCGATTTTCACAAGGTCGCTGGTAAACCGCATTTGCGGCGTGGGTTAGGCGCGGCGATGTCTATGCATGGCACGGCGATTCCCGGGCTTGATATGGGTGGGGCCAGCATCAAAATCAATGATGACGGTTCTTTTAATGTGCTCGTCGGCGCGACGGATCTGGGTACAGGATCGGATACGATTTTGGCTCAAATCGCCGCGGAGGTTCTTGGAGTTGCCCTGGAAGATATTATCATCTATTCCAGTGACACAGACTTCACCCCGTTCGATACCGGCGCATATGCCAGCAGCACCACTTATATTTCCGGCACGGCCGTTAAGAAGGCCGCCGAGGAGGTTGCTGAACAAATACGCGAGCGCGCCGCCTTAATGCTCGAATTGGATGGGTGGCGAGATATCGAACTGCATGACCGGTATGCTTTCGCCCCAGACGGCCGTTCGGTGAGCATCGCCGATATTGCCCTGCACAGCCTGCACCAGGATCAACAGCGCCAAATTATGGCTACCGCTTCTTTTGTGAGCATGGACTCCCCTCCGCCATTTGCGGCGACTTTAGCCGAAGTAGAAGTTGATATGGAAACAGGTCAGGTCACCGTCACAAAACTGGTCATGGCGGTGGATGCCGGTGTGCCCATTAATCCGATCACGGCCAGCGGGCAGGTTGAAGGGGGTATGGTCCAGGCCCTTGGTTACGGCCATGTAGAAGAGATGGCTTATGACGAAGCCGGCGACCTGGTCAACCACGCCTTCGGTCCTTATCACATCTATCGCGCTGATGAGATGCCCTGGATAAAGGCAATCCTGGTTTTGACAAATGAACCAACAGGTCCATTTGGCGCTAAGGCGATTGCCGAGATACCGAAAGACGGCGTCGCGCCTGCGCTGGCAAATGCTGTTTTCGATGCCACGGGGGTGCGTCTGCGCAAAATTCCGCTGACGCCGCAGCGTGTTTATGAACGGCTAACTGCTGACAGCTAGAATGCGTAAATGGGATCAGAGGTCGCAGCGCGATCACATCCTGGTCTTTATTCTATTCGTAATCCTAAGCCTGGTTATGACCTGGCCGGTCATAGCCAGGCTTGGAACGCATTTGGCGGGCGGGAGAGATGACCTGTGGGTTCACCAATGGACCTTTTGGTGGGTACGTGAAGCGCTGCGCCAGGGTTTAAACACTTTTTTTACACCCTATCTATATGCTCCCATAGGCGCTTCCTTAACTTCTCACAACATCGCCTGGTTCAATATCGCCTTATGGCTGCCGCTGCAAGCCCTATTCGGCCGTATTACAGCTTACAATCTAGTATTCCTAACCGTGATCATCCTCAACGGTTTCTGCATGTATTTATTCGCCTGGCAGGAAATCCATTCCCTCGGACCGGCCATGATCGCGGGCATCATTTTTGGCTTTTGGCCTTACACACTTTCCCACTACGATCACGCCAATATGATGGTCATCTTTTGGGTTCCCATCACCTTACTGCTATTAAACAAGCTCATCAGTAATAAAGAGAAGGCGTCCACGCGATCATTTCAATGGAGGCTTATTCTGGGATTGGGCTTTTCCCTGGCCATGATCGGCATCACGCGCTGGCAGTTGTTGATCATGAGCAGTCCGATTTTAATCGGCTATACAATCTATCTCTTATGGAGATTTCCCGCGGCATGGAACAAAACGATACTGCTTGAGCTGCTCACCGTTTCCGGGATAGCCATGTTGTTAATAGCCCCCTTCGCCGCTCCCCTGGTAATCGATCAATTCACGCGCGAATTTCCTGAAGATGTTTTTCTGGATGAGGCGATTTGGGGCAGAACTGACCTGTTAGCCTATTTTGTACCCAGCATCCACAATGGTATCTGGCACGATCGGGTAGCCGGAATTTACGAAAATTTTGTAGTCAACCAGTTCTACACACCGTTTTTAGGTTTTTTTACGCTTTTCCTGTCGGCCGTAGGCATCGTGCGCCGCTGGCGAAAAACCTGGATCTGGCTCTTCCTGGCCATTTTCTATTTCATTATGGCCTTGGGTCCGGAATTGGTGATTAACGGCCGATCCTTTGCGGGAATTCCTCTGCCTTACCGCCTGGTAGAGGATTTCACTCTCCTGCGCCTGATTCGCCGCCCGGACCGGCTCAATATCTTCCTTAGTCTGCCAATAGCCATGCTCGCCGGTTGGGGCATGCAGGCGATTCTATCAAAGATCGCCAGTAAAAATCTTCGACTGCTGGTCCTTTCTGCCGCTGCTTTATTAATACTCCTGGCTTACAGCCCGATCCCTTTCGCTACAACCGCGCCGCAAGTACCACAGTGGCTGGCTCAGCAAGCCGGGGAAGATGAATCTTTTGCGATAATCGATATTCCAATTGATGATCGCTCCTATGACAAATGGTATATGCAGTACCAAACTGTCCATGGGCTGCCGCTAGCCACCGGCCATGTATCGCGGCTGCCTCGAGAATCAACCGCTTTTCTCGACAGCATCCCTTTCCTTGCTCATTTGAAAGAAAATGATCAAATCCCCGATCCAGCCCTAAGCGATATCGGACAGCAATTACAGCTTCTTGCTGACGGGGGTATCAAATACCTGATTATCCATAAACAATTTGCCAATGAAGGTCTCCAGGCTGTCTGGCGTGATTGGCTGCATATTGATCCACTTTATGAGGACGATGAACTGATTGTCTACAATACGACCCTCGAAGCAGGTCAAGATTTTGATTTTGAACAGAAATTGACCAATGAAATCGGTCTTGTAGAGGCATCACCGGCGCCAACTGAAGGCGTTCAGGGAGGTGTTATCAAAGTCAATATGGTCTGGGGGACAACGGCCGTTCCCCCGCAGGATCTGGATGTCTGTTTAACCCTGATCGATGGCGCTCAAGGAGTTCTCACGCGCACCTGCCAAGCGCCGGACGATCAAGCCCAAACCACCTCCTGGCCGGCCAATGATATACGGCGAGCAGACACTATTCTCCCGATACCCCTTGACAGCGCTCCCGGCACTTATGCACTCATGCTGTCGCTGTTTGATCCGGCCACAGAAAAAACGACCGG
>Ga0316583_10000417_pt1 | contig 12485 bp, 10 predicted proteins | sample J_170502JBrBrA_D_FD_204513 | JGI IMG/M metagenome (GOLD analysis project Ga0316583, IMG submission 204513) | Rhizosphere microbial communities from salt marsh grasses in Alabama, United States - J_170502JBrBrA | ecosystem: Host-associated > Plants > Roots > Rhizosphere | place: USA: Alabama... | reverse complement strand
TGCTTTACTCTTATGCTTTTATGGTGTCAGGTCTTTTTGTTCCGGTCATTGGAGCATTTTTCTGGAAACGTAGTAGCTCATTGGCAGCTATGTGGGCAATGATTATAGGCGGTGGAACAACCATCACCTTGATCATGATAAATACCAATTTGCCATTTGGCCTTGATCCCAATATTTTTGGAATCACGGCTTCGGCTTTAACTTTCCTTCTTTTGACTTACTTGTTTCCGAATGAAGAATATTTAACAACTGCTGAAGCTCTTGATTGAAACAATTTATGATGAACAATTCAAATATTCCCGTTAAAAGATTAATTAACCTCAGAAAAGAGATACATAAAAATCCTGAACTTGCCGGAAAGGAAAAGCTAACAGCAAAAAGGATAATTTCATTTGCCAGAAAGTATAATCCGGATAAAATTATTTCAAATATTGGAGGGGAAGGACTTGCAATAATTTTTAACGGTAAAGAAAATGGTCCTACTCTTTTGATCCGTTGTGAACTGGATGCACTTCCAATTTCTGAAACCAATAAATTCTATTACAAATCAAAGAACAAAAACATCTCCCACAAATGTGGTCACGATGGTCATATGGCAATTGTATCCGGATTAATTCCAATTCTTTCAAAAAGTAATTTAAAAAAAGGAAGAGTTATTCTGCTTTATCAGCCCGCAGAGGAAACCGGTGAAGGCGCAGAAAAGATATTGAAGAATAAAAAATTTGAACCTATCAAACCTGATTTTGTATTTGCTCTTCACAATCTTCCGGGTTTTGGGAAAGGAGAAATAATTGTCAAAAAAAAGGAATTTGCTGCCGCTTCAAAAGGAATGATCATCAAACTTATTGGCAAGACTTCTCATGCAGCCGAACCGGAAAAAGGAATTAATCCGTCTTTAGCGGTCTCCGAAATAATTGCTGAGTTAACTTCTCTGCCAAAAAAGATACGATCGATAATGAGTTTTTCATTAGTAACAATAATTCACTCTAAAATTGGTGAACGTGCTTTTGGAACGTCACCAGGTTATGCTGAAATAATGGCTACGCTTCGTTCTTACAAAAACTCTGATATGAAAAAGTTAACACAGCATGCTATGAATAAGGTGAAAATTATATCCAAAAGACATAAACTTATAACTGAAATATGTTTTGCTGAAGAATTTCCCTCTACTGTAAATGAAACTAGATGTGTAGAGAACATTGTAAATGCAGCACAAGAAAATAAATTAAAGGTTCAGTATATAAATGCCCCTTTCAAATGGTCGGAGGACTTTGGACACTTTACTAATCAATATAAAGGTGCACTGTTTGGGCTGGGATCCGGCGTTAAGCATCCGGCATTGCATAATCCCGATTATGATTTCCCGGATGAAATTATAGAACCAGGAATAAAAATTTTTTACTCAATTATAAATCAAATTTTAAATTAAAAATGTTTAGCTCATCTGTTATAGAAATAAGCAAATCGGCTTTGAAAAATAATCTTGAATTTTTGCAGGATATCTTGGGCAAAGATGTCATTATATCCTCCGTCATAAAAGGAAATGCATACGGCCACGGCATTGAATCATTCGTTCCCATTGCTGAAGAATGCGGCCAGAGTCATTTTTCAGTCTATAGTGCGGACGAAGCGTTAAGAGTTAAAAATATTTCCAGCAATGGACCAACAATTATGATTATGGGAATGATCGACAACCCTGAACTCGAATGGGCAATCGAAAATAATGTTGAGTTTTTTGTGTTCGAACCTGACAGATTTCAGGCAGCAATTAGAGCAGCGGGAAAAATTGGTAGACCGGCAAAAATTCATATTGAGGTCGAAACAGGGATGAACAGGACAGGATTTAATCTGAAACAACTTAAATCAGTGATTCAGGAAATTAAAAATAAGCCGGACCTTGTGTCTTTTAAAGGATTATGCACCCATTACGCAGGAGCGGAAAGCATTGCCAATTACCTTAGGGTTGTTGAACAAATAAAGACTTTCAACCGAATTTATAAATGGATAACTGAGCAGCAGATAAAACCAGCGTTGTGCCATACAGCCTGTTCTGCTGCTGCAATCCGTTACCCAAAAACCAGGATGAATATGGTACGTATCGGGATTATGCAATATGGATTCTGGCCTAGCGACGAAACTTTAATACATTATTTAAGCAAAAAAGAGATAAAGGTTGATCCGCTGGAAAGAGTAATTAGCTGGAAAAGCAAAGTGATGAGTACAAAAGAAGTAAATACCGGCGAGTTTATTGGTTATGGAACAACCTATCTTGCACACAAAAAAATGAAAATTGCCGCTATTCCGGTAGGTTATGCACATGGATTCAGCAGATCATTAAGTAATCAGGGCAGAGTATTAATAAGAGGCAAAAGAGTCGGTGTGGTAGGCATTGTTAGTATGAATTTGATAACAGTTGATGTAACTGACGTGCCGGAAACTCAAAAAGGAGACGAAGTGGTTTTAATCGGTAAACAGGGTGATCTTGCAATTTCTGTTGCATCATTTAGCGAATTAAGTAATCAGCTTAATTATGAACTACTCACTCGCCTCCCTAATAAAATTCCCCGTATAATAACCAGCTAATCAATTTCTTTTGATCTTTTCCTATCTTTAGATTGAAAATCTAAAAATTATCTAAGTATGAATAATAAAATCGATCAGGCAAAAACCATCTTAAAAAAATATTTTGGGTACGATACATTCCGTGAAAGCCAGCAAGACGTGATAGAGAGGCTTTTGAATGAAAATAAGCATTGCCTTCTATTAATGCCAACAGGGGGAGGCAAAAGTATTTGCTACCAGCTGCCTTCACAAATTTTTGAAGGTGGTACTATTGTAATAAGTCCACTCATCGCATTGATGCAGGATCAGGTTGATGCACTTCGAAAAAAAGGTATTGATGCTAATTTTATCAATTCAACCGTATCTAAAAAAGACCGTGAATCCAGACTTGACGATTTCATATCAGGCAGGTTCAAATTACTCTATGTTACACCTGAAAGATTCAGGAAACCTGAGTTTGTTAAAAAAATAAAAACGGCAGCCATTTCACTATTTGCAGTGGATGAGGCACATTGCGTTTCTGAGTGGGGTCATGATTTCCGACCTGATTATTCCCGTCTTGGAGAGTTCAGGGAATTGATTGGAAATCCCCTCACAATTGCTCTTACTGCGACTGCAACTCCAGATGTCCAGAAAGATATAATTGAAAAACTGCATCTCGACCCGGTCCAGGTAAAAACTTTTCACACGGGAATACAAAGACCTAACCTTAGATTAGAGGCTGTTGAAGTTTTTGATGAAAAAGAAAAATTTAATACGATAAAAAAAATTCTTGATAAGTATTCCGAATCAGGTATAATTTATTTCTCGCTAATCCAGACTCTGGAGAAATTTTCACAAATGCTGGGCGATAAAGGTTATGATCATAGCATTTATCATGGAAAACTTAATCCTAAGCAACGAAAAACAGTTCAGCGAAGCTTTTTAAATGGAAATGAAAACTTAATTCTGGCAACAAATGCTTTCGGAATGGGAATTGACAAACCTGATATCCGGTTTATTCTTCACGCTGAGGTACCTTCTTCAATTGAATCATATTACCAGGAAATAGGTCGGGCTGGAAGAGATGGCAGGGATTCCATTTGCCAGTTGATTTACAACCAGGAAGATCTCTACACGCAGATGGAATTTATTAAATGGGCTAATCCAAATGCTGAATTTTATTCACGACTTTTCGATTTGTTAAAGACAAGATTAATGCAGGTTAATTCATATGGCATTGATTATTTAAGGGAAGAGCTTAGTTTCAAAGACAAAAATGATTTTAGGGTGGAAACCGCTTTGGGAATGTTGGACAGATACGGCGTGACAGAAGGAAATATTGAGGCAAAGGATTTACAAATAATTTCGGAGATGCCGGGAATTTTGGAAGACGAAGGATATATGAAAGAAAAATTGATGAACGACAATAAAAAGCTCTTATCGGTAGTGCAATATTTTAGAGGTGATGAATGCAGAAGAGTTTATATATCAGAATATTTTGGGTTCTTCGATGAAAAGCCCTGCGGAAATTGTGATAACTGCACAAGAAATAATAAAATGTAATTCTTATTGCATCTTGGTGACTGGGTAGTAAAATTAACCGCAGAGACACAAAATTTTTATTCTTCCTTCGGATGCAGTTCAAGTTTTTTAACAAACTCCTTTCCTCCGACAAAAAACACTACTACTGTAACCAGCCCAAGTGTAATAAAAATAGTAGCAAACCCGATTATGACAATCTGTTGCGCAATTTCAAGTTCAACAAGAGCCATTGCAGAAAAAAACAGAATTATAACAGCTTTAGTAAACTTAGCAATTAGCGCAGCACGCGGTATTTGTTCGCGCGTTAAAGCTTTCCGAATAGAGTTTGTTGTCCAGTTTGATATCAGCCAGCCTACCAGGATAATAGCAAGTGAGATTACAATTCTTGGCAAATAAAAAATTGCCCCTTCAAGCACTTTTGAAAAAATTACAAGTCTCCAGGCATTAAGAGCATCGTTAAAAAAGATTATAAAAATTATAAAGAAGAAAATATTACCAAGGTAATTATAAAAACCATAACGAATATCTGCTTTTGCAAATGCTTCCCCCCAGCGAAATCCAATTAGAAATTTTTCCAGCCTGAAAATAACTGCCAATTGTATGATTACTCTTTTAACGAACCAGCCAAGCAGCCAGCCGACAGCAACCAGCAAAATTCCAGCAAAAAGATTTGGTAAATAACTAATTATATTCTGACCAACTCCGCCGAATACTTCCTGCAATTTTTCTCCCATTATTCACCTTCCTTTTTATAGGGTTTAAACAACAATGACCAGAAAGATGGCCTCTCTTCATATTCTTTTAACCAGAGCACAGGGCATTTAACCTGCTCTGTAATTTCCTGCGCCAGCGATTTCTTGAACATTAGTTCCAGAAAATCTCCGGATCTGCCGCCCATCAGGATAAGATCTGCACCACGGGATCCCCTGACAATTCCATTCAAAATATCACTGCTGACAATTGAACTTACTTTTGCTTTGAGTGAATCTTCCCCTGCCACTGCATTAATTTCTGCAAGACGTTTTTCTCTTTCAAACTCCGTTGTTTCCGGATCAAAAACTATTAGAATCTCCAACTTTGCTTTATAATATTCCACAAAAGCAGGTGCTATTTCTGTGGCAAGTCTGGTATGGATATCAGAAGCAAACGGAATTAATATTTTTTTAACCTTGCTGTCCTTCAAATCACCGTGTAAAATTGCAACTTCGCTGGGGGACTTTTGTAAAACAGTATCAACCAGTGAAGAAAAAACACGCTGTAAGAAATCGGGATTTTTCTGTCTACCTGTAATTATAAAATTACAATTTTCTTCTATCGCGGTATCCACTATTCCCTGTGAAATTCTATGTGAAACTTTTACTATTGATCGGGTTTTTATTTCACTTTTCTCTGTAGCTACCTCCGCTTTCTCAAGCAACTTAGTATAGTTACCTTCTGTATCGAGGGCCGACATTAGTTTCTGACCTTCACCAACTTCCACAACATTTAAAAATATTATTTCTCCCTGATGCTTTTTTGCAACTGCAAGTGCTATATTTGTAAGACTTTTAACAGTTCTGTTATTAGACAAACAAACCAATATGCTGTATTCCTTTTTCTCAATTCTTTCAAGGGCTTTAACTTTTCTTATGAATTCAACCTCGCGGTGTGAAGCGTAAGATTTATATACCAGCAGGCCAATTACAATCCAAACTGCGGAAACAACCCATGCAGTCAAACTATATTCAAGCATATAGACGGCAATGAAAAGCAACAGAGCAATTCCAGCGATTGATAAATATGGATAAAACGGAACAAAGAAACCACGGTCAAGATCCGGGCGTTTTTTTCTTAATTTTATCATTGCAAGATTTACCTGCAGGAAAAGCAGCAGGAACATAATATCTGCAGCGCTTGCAACATCCTCAATAGGCAATGAAATCGCCATCAAAATTACGATTACCAGAGCGCCTACAATTCCCCAATGCGGGGTAAAATTCTTCGGGTGAACTCTACTGAAAAAAGTTGGAAAATTTCTATCACGCCCCATTGCAAAAGCTACACGTGAAGAGGAATAAATTGTTGCATTGAGTGCAGACATTGTAGAAATCAATCCACCGACAAGAATCATTATTCCGCCGCCTACAAAAAAACTTCTCGCTACACCTACAAGCGCAATTTCTTTTTGTGAAGCGAGGTAATCCCAGGGAGTCATATTTCCAGGATTTACTGATCCAATTGCTGTAATTGCAACAAGCAGGTAGATAGGGACTACAATGATCAAAGATAGAAATACAGCACGTGGAATATTTTTTTTAGGATTTTTTATTTCTTCCGAACTTTGCGCGATAACTTCAAATCCTTGAAAAGCAATAAAAGTTAAACCCATTGCTTTAAAAACTCCTCCCCATCCGTGTGGCATAAACGGACTGAATGTTGTCATCCAGTCACCTTTTCTTAAGATCAATTCAAGCCCGAAACCAATAAATATTAATAAAATTATTATTTTAGCAATTGTAACAAAATTGCCGATCTTTCCGGTTTCAGAAGCCCCGCGAAAATTAATATAGCCAAATAAAAGTGCAGCACCAGCTGCGAGTAATTTTTGAGGTGATAAAAACGCCCAGTGCGGTATAGTTACTCCCAGTTCTGTAAAAACGTGTTCAAAATATGCACCGAAACCAAGTGCATAAAGACTGCAAGCCACAGCGTGTGCAAACCAGCTCATCCAACCTGAAATAAAACCGTTCCATCGGGGCAAACCCTCTTTGACCCAGAGATAACCGCCGCCAGCATCATGATAACAGGAACCAAGTTCCGCATAAGACATTGCTGTTAGCAAGGCGACAAAACCGTTTAATAAAAAAGTAAACAACAATGCAGGACCAGCAACCCCAGCGGCGATTCCTATCAACACGAAAATACCGGCACCAATCATTGCTCCAACGCCAATTAAAGTCGCATCCATCAATGTCATTTCGCGGCTGAGACGAACTTCAGTGTCAAATTTCTTCATAATTGCTCACTATTTTCAAGCAGAATATAATTTTAAGTGAAAAGTTATCACTTAGAGCGTATAAGCGCAATAAAAAACTTTTGTCTTTAAATTTGATTAAGCATCATTAAATGCCGATTTTAAATAATTCAATTATTTTCAACAAAAGAAATTCCGAACAAAAATCGAATGTAAAGACGGAGGTTACAATATGTCCAATGCATATTTCAAAGTTCCTTATCCGATTAATGAACCTGTTTATTCATATGCCCCTAACAGTCCGGAAAAAACAGAATTAAAGAATAAAATAAAAGAACTTAAATCAAAAAAAATCGAAATTCCTCTGATAATCGGTGGAAAAGAAATCAAAACAGGCAACAAAGAAGAAATGAGGATACCTCATGACCATAAAAAGGTTTTAGGTTTTTATCATAAAGCTGGTGCTAAAGAAGTTAAAATGGCAATTGAAGCGGCACTGGAAGCTCGCAAAACTTGGGCGGAAATGCCTTGGGAACATCGTGCCGCAATTTTCCAGAAAGCAGCAGATCTTCTTGCAGGTACCTGGAGATCAACTTTAAATGCTGCAACTATGCTTGGACAATCAAAAACAGCCTACCAGGCAGAAATTGATGCAGCTTGTGAATTAATAGATTTTTATCGATTTAATACATATTATATGACTCAATTAATGTCTGAGCAGCCATATTCACCAAGAGGAATGTGGAACCGTTCAGAATACCGACCGCTTGAGGGATTTGTATTTGCTGTTACTCCATTTAACTTTACTTCTATAGCAGGCAATTTACCAACAGCTCCTGCAATGGTTGGAAACGTCACATTATGGAAACCGGCATCAAGTGCAGTATATTCAGCTTATTTCTTAATGAAACTTTTTATGGCTGCTGGTTTACCCGATGGTGTAATAAATTTTGTTCCCGGTTCAGGCGGGCAGGTTGGTGATCCAGTATTGAATAGTCCGGATCTTGCAGGGATTCATTTCACTGGTTCTACTGCAGTATTTCAGGGTATGTGGAAAACTGTTGGTGCAAATATTCATAAAGCAAAATATTATCCGCGCATAGTCGGTGAAACGGGGGGAAAGGATTTTATTTTTGCTCATAACACTGCAGATGTAGATGCACTTGTAGTAGCATCAATCCGTGGTGCTTTTGAATACCAGGGACAAAAATGTTCTGCTGCATCAAGAATGTATATTCCAAAATCAATCTGGCCGGGTTTCAAGAAAAAATATGTTGCAGAAGTAAAAAAAATAAAAATGGGGGATCCGGAAGATTTCACAAACTTTATGTCAGCGGTTATTGACAAAGCTGCATTCAAAAGCATAACAGAATACATTGACTATGCTAAAAAGTCAAAGGAAGCTGAAATAATAACCGGTGGAAAATACGATAACAAAAAAGGTTATTTTATTCAACCAACAACAATCGTAACTACGAACCCCAAATTTAAAACTATGGAAGAAGAGATTTTTGGGCCGGTTTTTACAATTTATGTTTATGACGATAATAAATTCGATGAGACTCTTGAACTCTGTGATTCAACTTCACCATATGCACTAACAGGCGCTATTTGGTCGCAGGACAGAGAAGTTCTGGTTAAAATGTCAAACAAACTTAGAAACGCTGCGGGAAACTTTTACATAAATGATAAGCCTACAGCGGCAGTTGTTGGTCAGCAGCCTTTTGGAGGAGGAAGAGCATCCGGAACAAACGACAAGGCCGGAAGTGCAATGAACATTCTTCGCTGGATGACTGCCAGATCAATTAAAGAAACTTTTGATCCACCCAAAGACTGGAAATATCCTTTTATGGGAGCAAAATAATTTTTTCAATTCGTACCTCAGGTTATTAACCTGAGGTACGAATACTATTCAGAAAATAAATTTTTAATATATTTGTATAAAACATTATTTAAATTATTTGGGGAATCCCAAAATGCTAAAAAAACTCCTGCCAAAAGAAGAAAAATATTTTGAAGATTTTAGAGAAATGATTTCTCATATTGAAGAGATGGCGGTTCTAACCCATCAGCTGTTTTCAGCTAAAAAACCTGATAAAGACTTATTACTTAAAATCAGGCCGCTTGAGCACAGATGCGATGAGGTATCAAATAAAGTGATAAAAAGATTAAATAAAACTTTCATAACCCCATTTGACCGCGAAGACATTTTTAATCTAATAAAGAAACTCGACGACATCGGGGATATGCTCCAGGCTGCTTCTATAAGAATAGATATATTTAATGTAACACAAAAGATTAATCATGCAGATAAGCTCGCAGCGATAGTTTTGCAACAAATTAAGGAATTGGGAATCGCCCTCAATGATTTAAAAGTTAAACACACTAATGAATGTAAAGCAGTAACAGTGCTCGAATCCGAAGCTGATAAAGTTTATCACCAGGCTATGAAAGAATTATTCCTGGAAGAAAAGGACCCACTCAACGTTATCAGGAAAAAAGATATATTAAGTATCCTCGAAGAGGCTTCCGATAAATCACAATCAGCAGCAAATGTAATACAATCAATTTTCATTAAAAATGCCTGACATCTTATGACTTTTGCTCTTGTTATTATCTCAATGGCCCTCATTTTCGATTTCTATAATGGAATGAATGATGCTGCAAATTCCATTGCAACAGTAGTTTCAACTAGGGTTTTAACTCCTATGCAGGCAGTAATTTGGGCCGCTTTTTTCAATTTTGCTGCGGCTTTCATTTTTGGTGTCAGCGTGGCTACAACAATCGGCAAAGGGATAGTTGATGTTTCCATAGTTAACAATGTCGTAATTTTCTCGGGATTGGTAGGCGCGATTCTGCTCTCAGCTACTGCAACTCACCTTGGAATGCCCATTAGTATTTCGCATGCAATAATAGGAGGATATGGCGGAGCAGGAATTGCAAAGGCAGGATTCGGAGCACTTATAACAAGTGGCTTTTCTACCGTAGTAATTTTTATATTCTTGGCGCCGATAATGGGCTTTGTTATTGCATTAATTTTTTCAATAATTACAACCTGGATAGTAAGATATAAATCCCCGGGAAAAGTCGACAAATATTTTAGAAAACTGCAGTTGATATCATCAGCTCTTTTTAGTCTCAGCCATGGTTCGAATGATGCCCAAAAAACGATTGGGATCATTACAGTTGTTTTGTTTACCAATGGACTGATCGGGAAAATATTTTATATACCTACGTGGGTCATTTTTATGAGTTACACAGTAATTGCTTTAGGTACTGCAATAGGCGGATGGAAGGTTATTAAAACTCTTGGAATGCGTGTTACAAAATTAACACCTTTCGGAGGATTCAGTGCAGAAACTTCAGCAGGTATTACTATTTCAATTGCTTCAATTTTTGGAATCCCGGTTAGTACTACTCATACTATAACGGGATCAATTATTGGAGTAGGTACAATTAAAAGTTTTTCTGCAGTCAGATGGGGAGTGGCAAGAAATATTCTGTGGGCTTGGGTTTTAACAATTCCTCTTTCAGGAATTTTTGCATATTGCACCTATGAAATTGCCAGGCTAATAGTTCCATTTTTTCGTTAGGACTCTATCCAAGCGCCTGTCTTAAATCGGCTATTAAATCTTCATGATGTTCCAAACCTATAGACAATCGTAAAAGATTTTTAGGTGTTTTGCTTTCGGATCCTTCGATAGAAGCTCGATGCTCAATCAGACTTTCTGGCCCGCCTAAACTTGTAGCTCTTATGAACAATTTAACCTTGGCTGCGACCTTCATCGCTTCCTTTTCGTCACCTTTTACCTGAAATGAAATCATTCCTCCAAACATTTTCATTTGTTTTCTCGCGAGCAAATGACTTGGATGTTTTTCAAGGCCGGGATAATAAACCGTCTCAACTTTATTATGAGTCGAAAGAAACTGAGCTATCTTTAATGCGGAATCAGACTGTGTGCGCACACGCAATGGTAATGTTTGAATTCCTCGAAGAACTAGCCAGCATTCAAAAGGAGATGGCACCGCCCCTTCGGATTTTTGTGTGTCTCTGATTTTTTGGCTAAGCTCATTAGCATTTTTTGAGATTACAATTCCACCCAGAATATCACTGTGACCGCCAATATATTTTGTAGTTGCATGAACTATTAAATCAGCCCCAAATTCAAAAGGATTTTGCAGAACTGGAGTTCCCCACGTATTATCACAAACCACAACACTGTTATTTCCGTGAGCAATCTTTGCGATACTTCCAATATCAATAATTTTTAACAATGGATTTGTAGGAGATTCTACCCAGAATAATTTTGTTTTATCATTAATAGCGCCTTCTACTCCCTTGAGATTTGTCATATCAACGAATGAACAGGTGACATTCCATTTCTCAAAATTCCTAAAGAGTTTTCTTGTTCCGTGATAAATATCATCCGTTGCAACAATGTGATCGCCGGGAGAAAGATTTTGAATAATACTCATTGCAGCAGCTGAACCGGATGAAAATGCAATCCCTGTAGTACCTCCTTCAAGTTTTGCAAGGCATTTCTCAAGAGATTCCCTGTTCGGATTGTTGTTCCTGGTGTAATTATAACCCTGTGGATATTCGCCATTAACCTCGCGTTCAAAAGTAGTCGAGAGGTAGATTGGCGGCACTACTGCTTTTGTGTTGGGATCTACATTTCTGCCGGCATGAACAGCAAGAGTTTCTATTTTCATACAACTTTCATATTGAGATTTTGAATTAGGTGAAGGATTTCTTTTTCAATGCTTTTCCCTTTGTCTTTCGAATACCACAAATGAAGCTTTTCATAAAGCTCCGGTTTGACAATTCCCTCAGCTTTCCATTGCTCAAATAACTTCTGCACTTCCATCGGTCTTGGGCCCCAGCTAAATCTTTCATTTCCTTCCGCATCAAACACAACAAGCTTTGGAATACTTCTGGTTCCGTTTGTAAGGTAAAAATCCATAATCTCAGGGTGGGAATCTCTTAAAATAATCCTTAAATCTATATTTTTATTTAGCTTCGCTATCTTTGCGATGTAAGGTAAATTCTGAGCCGAATCACCGCACCAATTTTCAGTAATTACCATCCATAATTCTGGCTCATAAATATTGTTAATTTCTTTAATCAATTTATCAGCAACCTCATAACATTTATCAATCCTGCTGCTTCTATGTTGATTAAGTTTTATAAAATCAAAACGCTCACTTTCTTTTGCGCTCAATTTATCTGGTCTTGTATTTTCAATCCTCTCTTGCGTTATCTTACGATATTCTTCATAAGTATAACCATTTTGTGGAATTTTGTCTTCAAAAAATTTGTGTGCCATTCGTATCTCCTTTATTAACAAATATTTGTCACTGCAAATGCTGAACAAATATAATTATTATGTTGAATAATACTGTATTAAATATTTAATTGTATTTATTGGATGATATTTATCTATCT
>Ga0316583_10000416_pt1 | contig 12491 bp, 9 predicted proteins | sample J_170502JBrBrA_D_FD_204513 | JGI IMG/M metagenome (GOLD analysis project Ga0316583, IMG submission 204513) | Rhizosphere microbial communities from salt marsh grasses in Alabama, United States - J_170502JBrBrA | ecosystem: Host-associated > Plants > Roots > Rhizosphere | place: USA: Alabama... | reverse complement strand
CCACCCACGCTCGCCTGACTCACGGACGCCTGGCTGATGGCGCCCACGGAGGCTGCTCCCGCCGCACCGAGCACCGAGGCCTCGCCGCCGGGCCCGGCCGAGGCTTCAAACGACGCTCCGCCGGCTCCTGGCCCGGCAGACTTCTTCTTGCGCTGCCACTTCCAGGCGCCGTAGCCGAGCAGCAGCACGAGCACCGCGCCCAGACCGCCCAAAGCGGCGGTATTGTCGAGCAACTCGTCGAGGAAGCTCGGCGGTGGAGGCGGCGGCGTAACAACCTTCGGCTTAGGCATGGGCTTGGGCGCGGGCTTCGGCGCCGTTGGTGCGGCCGCCGGCTTCGGCGGTTGCGCCACCTGAGCGGGCGACGGTGCGGGTGCCTGGGCCGTCGGCTGGGCAGGCGCGGCCGCCGGTTTCGGGGCTTCGGGCGCAGGAGCCGCGGGCTTCGGCATCGCCGGCGCCGTCGCAGCCGGTGCAGGCGGGGTCGCGGCCGCCTTTTGCTGCAGCTCCGCAAGTTGCTTGTTCTTCAGCTCGACGAGCTTCTGCAGGTCGCTGACGTTCTTCTCGAGCTCGGTGACGCGCGATTGCGCCTCCTTCAACGCACGCTCCTGCGCTGCCCGATCGTCCGCGCTCGCGGCGCGCGCCATCGCTCCCGAGGGCTTGCCGGTGTCCGCCTTCGACAGCCTGAGCTCGTCCTTCTGCTCGGCAGGCGCGGCCTTCTCGGGAGCCGTGCTGATGCTCCCGCTCACCGCCTGCTCACCGGCGGCTGCGCTCGCGGCCTTTGCGGCGGCTGCCGCCGCGAGCTTGCGGCGATATGCGGCGAAGTCGGCCATTTGCGACCGCACCAGTCGCGTCGCGGTGTCCGGATCGATCGTGGCAACCGCCTCGTGATCGGGGATGTCGAGGATCTTGCCGGCGCGCACAAGATTGATGTTGTCGCGTATGAACGCCTCTTTGTTCGCACGGTAGAGCGCGATCAGCATCTGGTTGTAGGTGACGCCGGAGGGCAAATTCCGGCGCGCAATCTCACCCAGCGTGTCCCCCTTCTTGACCTTGTAGGTCACGGGGGCCTTCGGGACCGGCAGGAACGGAGGCGGTGGAGGGCCCGCCTCAGGCGGGGCCGCTGCCGCCGGCGCCGCTTCGCTTGGAGCTGCTTCGCTGGGACGCGCTTGGGTCGGAGCCGCCTGGGTCGGAGCCGCCTCCGCCGGCGCTGCTTCGAGCGGCTTCTCTTCGATCGGCGCGGGAGCGGCCGGCACCGGCGCTGCGGCAGCCGCTGGCGCAGGCTTTGCCATGGGGGCCGCCGACGGCTCCACGGCGGTTTCCTTCGGCATCTTGTAGGTCGGCGGATCGAGCAGGAAGGTGTACTCGCGCACGAGCCGCCCGCTCGACCACTGCAGCTCTACCAGAATGTCGAGGAAGGGATCGTTGACTGGCTGCTTGGTGGTTAGCTTGAGCACCGGCTTGCTTGCGTTGCGGTGCTCGACCTTGATCTGCATGCCGAGCAGCACCGGATTGAAATCGATGCCCGCCGCACGAAACGCATCCTGCGAAGCAAGGCGAGCGGTGACTGAATCCATCTCGCCCGGACGCTCCGAGACGATCTGGATTTCCGCGTTCAGCGGCTGCCCGAGCGCCGACAAGACTCGCAAATTGCCCAGGCCCACGGCGTGAGCGAGCAACGGCATCGCCAGCAGCGCCGCGGCGAAAATTCTCATTCCGATGGATTTGCCCACGGTCCCACCCTGACTCAATTTGCGGTCCCCAAGTAAAATAACATCATGGTGTTAGGCTGGCAAGCTGAGAGATTTTCTCGATTGTTTCAGCTTTCCACCGGAAGTTGTTATGGAATTTTGCCACTTCAACGACCCAAAACCACGATCAAAATTGCCTCCGCCGCGCTATCCGTTCGCTTACCCGCCGACCCCTGCCTCGAGCAGGATGCGAAGCATGCGACGCAAGGGCTCGGCCGCCCCCCAGAGCAGCTGGTCTCCCACCGTGAACGCCGCGAGATAGTCGCCGCCCATCGGAAGCTTTCGCAACCGCCCGATCGGCACGGAAAGCTTGCCTGTGACCGCCGCGGGCGTCAGCTCGGAAAGGGATTCCTCGCGCCGGTTGGGAATGACCTTTACCCATTCGTTCGCCTCGGCAATCATGCCCTCGAGCTCGCCCAAGGGGACGTCTTTTCTGAGCTTGATCGTGAGCGCCTGGCTATGGCAGCGCATCGCGCCGACGCGCACGCAGATACCGTCGACCGGCACCGGCCTGTCGCCTCGGCCGAGGATCTTGTTGGTCTCGGCCTGCCCCTTCCACTCCTCCCGGCTCTGCCCGTTGCCGAGGTCCTTGTCGATCCATGGCAGCAGGCTCGCCGCAAGCGGATAGCCGAAATTCGCTTTCGGCATGCTGGGGCCGCGAATCGCCTCCGTCACCTCGCGATCGATTTCCAGCGCGCTCGAGGCGGGATCCGCGAGAAGCTTCTTCGCGCTGTCGCCCACCCGCGCCATCTGCTCGGCAAGCTCGCGCATATTCGCCGCGCCAGCCCCCGACGCCGCCTGGTAGGTCATGCTCGTCATCCATTCCACCAGGTCGTGCTGAAACAGTCCCGCCACCCCCATCAGCATCAGGCTCACCGTGCAGTTGCCGCCGATGAAGTTCTTGCCGCCCTTGGCGATCGAGTCCTCGATGACCGCCATATTGACCGGATCCAGGACGATCACCGCATCGTCGTTCATCCGTAGCGCGCTTGCGGCGTCGATCCAGTAACCGGTCCAGCCTGCGCGGCGCAGTTTCGGGTAGACGTCGTTGGTGTAGTCGCCCCCCTGGCAGGAGACGATCACCGGCAGCGACTTGAGCGCGTCGACGTCGTTCGCGTCCTGCACGGGACCCGTGTCCCTGCCGATCTTCGGGCCCGCCCCGCCCGCCTGCGAAGTGGAAAAGAACACCGGCTCGACGTGCTCGAAGTCGCGCTCTTCGCGCATGCGTTGCACGAGCACCGAGCCCACCATACCGCGCCAGCCGACAATTCCTGCTCTCAACATGGTCGTTCCTAGAGGACGGCGACCACCGCGTCGCCCATTCCCTGTGTGCCTATCTTACGGGTACCGGCGGTGTAGATGTCGGCAGTGCGGTACCCTTCGCGCAGCACCTGCTGCACCGCCCGCTCGATTCGGCCCGCCGCTTCCTCGTTGCCGAGCGAATACCGCAGCATCATCGCCGCCGACAGAATGGTCGCAAGCGGGTTGGCCGCATCTTTGCCGGCGATGTCAGGCGCAGAGCCGTGGATCGGCTCGTAGAGCCCCTTGCCGTTCGCATCGAGCGACGCCGAGGGCAGCATGCCGATCGATCCGGTGAGCATCGATGCCTCGTCGGACAGGATATCGCCGAACAGATTTCCGGTCACGATGACGTCGAACTGCTTGGGATTGCGCACCAGTTGCATGGCGCAATTGTCGACGTACATGTGCGACAACTCGACGTCCGGATAGGCCTTGCCCATTTCCGTGACGACCTGCTTCCAAAGCTCGGTGGTCTCCAGCACGTTGGCCTTGTCGACCGAGCACAGCCGCTTGCCGCGCTTGCGCGCCGCCTGGAATGCCACCTGCGCGATGCGCCGGATCTCGCTTTCCCGGTAGCGCATGGTGTTGACGCCTTCGCGCTCGCCTCCGGTCAGCGTCGAGATCCCGCGCGGCTCGCCGAAATAGATGTCTCCGGTCAGCTCGCGCACGATCAGGACGTCCAGCCCGGCCACGATCTCTTCCTTGAGCGAAGACGCCTGCGCGAGCTCCGGGTAGACCAGCGCCGGGCGAAGATTCGCGAACAGCCCGAGCTCCTTGCGCAGGCGCAGGAGTCCGCGCTCGGGGCGCTTGTCCCGAGGCAGCGTGTCGTAGCGGGGGCCGCCGATCGCGCCGAACAGAATCGCGTCCGCCTGCCGCGCGAGCGCGAGCGTCGCCTCCGGCAGCGGGTCGCCTGCCGCGTCGTAACCCGCGCCGCCCACCGGAGCCGGCTCGAGCTCCAGACGCAGACCGTCCTCGCCCAGCCGGTGCAACACTTTGACCGCCTGGGCGACGATCTCGGTTCCGATCCCGTCGCCCGCCAAGACTGCGATCTTCATGGCGCTCTACCTGAACAGCCAGGGGAACTGGTCGCGCCTTGCGGCTTCGAACGCACGGATCTCGTCCGCGTGCTGCAGCGTCAGCCCGATCTCGTCCAATCCGTTGAGCAGGGAATGCTTGCGGTACGGGTCGACCTCGAAGCGATAGCGTTTCGAGCCATCGGTCGTCGAGACGGTTTGCTCCGCGAGGTCCACGACGAGGCGAAACCCGGGGAACGACGCGCAGTCGTAGAACAACGCATCGACTTCGGGCTCGGTCAGCACCACGGGCAGCAGACCGTTCTTGTAGCAGTTGCCGAAGAAGATATCGGCAAACGACGGCGCGATCACGCAGCGAAAGCCGAAATCGATCAGCGCCCAGGGCGCGTGCTCGCGCGACGAGCCGCAGCCGAAATTCTTGCGCGCCAGGAGGATCTCCGCGCCCTTGTAGCGCGCCTGGTTGAGGACGAAATCCGGGTTGAGCGGACGGCGCGAGTGATCCATCCCGGGCTCGCCGTGATCGAGATAGCGCCAGGCATCGAACAGGTTAGGGCCGAAGCCGGTACGCTTGATCGACTTGAGAAACTGCTTCGGAATGATCGCGTCGGTATCGACGTTCGCCCGGTCCAGCGGTGCGACAAGCCCTTCGAGGCGCGTGAATTTCTGCATCGTGCTCGCTTCCGTTCCCTTGTCCTAGAACCCCGAGCGCACGTCCACGAAGTGCCCCGCGATCGCGGCCGCCGCCGCCATCGCCGGGCTCACGAGGTGCGTGCGCCCCCCGTCGCCCTGCCGGCCCTCGAAATTGCGGTTCGAAGTCGAGGCGCAGCGCTCGCCCGGCTCGAGGCGATCGGCATTCATCGCCAGGCACATCGAGCAGCCGGGCTCGCGCCATTCGAAGCCGGCCTCGACGAAAATCCGGTCCAGCCCCTCCTTCTCGGCCTGGGCCTTCACCAGGCCGGAGCCGGGCACCACCATCGCCAGGCGCACGCTGGGTGCCACATGGCGCCCCTTCACGATCGCGGCCGCGCTGCGCAGGTCTTCGATGCGCGAATTCGTGCACGAGCCGATGAAGACCTTGTCCAGCCTGATGTCGCTGATCCGGGTGCGCGGCTTGAGGCCCATGTAGACCAGTGCGCGCTCGATTCCCTCGCGCCGGGTGGCATCCTTTTCCTTGTCCGGGTCCGGCACCGTCTCGTCCACGGCCAGGACCATTTCCGGCGAGGTCCCCCAGGTCACCTGCGGCTTGATCGTCTGCGCGTCGAGCGACACTTCGCGGTCGAACTTGGCGTCCGTGTCGCTCTGCAGCATCCTCCAGTAGGCGACCGCCTGGTCCCACTCCGGCCCGGTAGGCGAAAAGGGCCGCCCTTTGAGGTACTGGATGGTCGTTTCGTCCACCGCCACCATTCCCGCACGGGCGCCGGCCTCGATCGCCATGTTGCAGAGGGTCATCCTGCCTTCCATCGACAACGCCCGGATGGCACTGCCCGCGAATTCGATCGCGCATCCCGTCCCGCCGGCAGTTCCGATGCGGCCGATGATCGCCAGCGCGACGTCTTTTGCAGTGACGCCGCGCGCGAGCTGTCCCTCGACCAGCACGCGCATGTTCTTCATCTTTTTGGTGATCAGACATTGCGTCGCCAGCACGTGTTCGACCTCGGTCGTTCCGATGCCGTGCGCCAGGCAGCCGAATGCGCCATGCGTGCTCGTGTGCGAGTCCCCGCACACCACGGTCATGCCCGGCAGCGTTGCGCCGTTCTCCGGGCCGATCACGTGAACGATGCCCTGGCGCTGGTCGAGAAAGGGAAAATACACCTTGGCGCCGAACTCGCGCATGTTCTTGTCGAGCGTCTCGACCTGCAGCCGCGCGATCGGGTCACGAATGCCGTCGATGCCGTCTTCCCAGCCGGTCGTGGGCGTGTTGTGGTCCGCCGTCGCCACGACCGAGCCGACGCGCCACGGCTTGCGCCCGGCCAGCTTGAGGCCTTCGTAGGCCTGCGGGCTGGTGACCTCGTGCACCAGATGGCGATCGATGTACAGCAATGCGGTGCCGTCTGCATCGACGTGCACCACGTGGCTGTTCCAGAGCTTGTCGTATAGCGTTTGTGCCATGCGGATGAGCGCGAGGGTGACTAGATCGAAGCGGTAAATTATCGCATACGCAACGCTTCGTAGAGCTTCATGGGCCGCAGCCAGAGCAGCAGCGAGGCGCCCAGCGCCGCGCTGGCGGCGGCGAGCGAAAACGTCAGCGCGGGCCCGCCCTTCTCCCAGGCCCACCCCGCGACCAAGGCACCCGACGCGCCGCCGCCGCCGTAGGCTAGGCTGGAAAACAGCGCTTGCCCGCGGGCGTGCGCGCTGGCGGGAAAGACGCGGTGTACCGCTGCGACCGAAGCGGCGTGGAAAGCGCCGAACGTGGCCGCGTGCAGAAGCTGCGCCACGACCAGCACGGCGAGGTAGGCCGCCGCCCAGCCGATCGCCGCGAAGCGCACGACGGCCGCGAGCAGACTCGCGAGCAGAATCGCGGACAACGAATAGCGCCGGAACAGGGCAGGCAGGTAGAAGAAGACCACGATCTCCGCCAGCACTCCGAGCGTCCAAAGCGCGCCGATCGACTTGCCGCTGTATCCCAGCCGCTGCAGGTGCAGGGTGAGAAACGCGTAGAGCGCGCCATGCGCGGCGGCCATGCAAAAGCCGGCGCCGATGACGGCCCACGCGGAAGCGGGGATGCCAAGCGGCGGCGTGCCGGCGTCGATCGACCGCGGCGAGGCGGCGCCGACGGGTAGCATCAGGGCGACCGCGAGCGCGACGAGCGTGAGTCCGAGCAGCACGGCCGGCAACGTCGCGGCCGCATGGCGATCGAGCCAGGCGCCGACGAGCAGCACGGCGAGGATGAATCCGATCGATCCCCATAGCCTGATCGGCCCATAGTGGCCGCTGCGCCCGGCAAGCGTCGAAAGCGTAATCGCCTCTACCAGCGGTAGCCCGCCCGCGGCCAGCACGCTCGTCGTTGCGACGAGCGCGGTGATTCCCATGAAACCCGGCACAAACGGGATCGCCGCAAAGCCCGCCGCGAGCGCCGCGCAGGAGACCACCACGACCGCGCGCCGCGCGTCATGGCGGTCAGCGAGCCAGCCCCAGAAAGTCGGGGCGAAGATCCGCGCGAGCTGCGGCATGGCGAGCACTGTCGCCAGCTCGGCGGGCGACAATCCCCGGCCCGCGAGATAGAGCGGGAAATACGGCGTGAACGCGCCAACGTAGGCGAAATAGGCCAGGTAGAACGCAGCCAAGCGCAAGGCGGCGGGCATCATCTCGCTTGGATTCAGGCGGCGGGCCTGGCCGCGAAACGCACCATGCCGACCACTTCACGCAACAGGCGCTCGGCATCCGCCCCTTGCGGAACCGGACCGAGGTAGCCCTCGATCAGCAGGAGCGCCAGGCCGTGCAGCAGCGACCACGCGGCAATCGCCGCGCGCCGCGCGTACTCGGCGTCGCCCAAGTCCGGGACCGATCGGGCGATCGCGTGCAGCAGGACATCGGCCTGCGCAGACAGTGCGGCGTGGTGCGCCGGGAAAGCTTCCCCTGCGTACATCAGTCGGTAGCGGCGCGGTCGATCGAGCGCGAAGCCCAGATAGGCGCGTGCGACCGCGCTGCCGCCCTCGGGCGCCGCCTCTCGCAAGGCTGCGGAAAGTTGCGCAAAGCCATGCCCGACCACCTCGGCGAGCAGCGCCTCTCGGTCGGCAAAGTGCCGATAGGGCGCGCCGTGAGACACGCCGGCCCGGCGCGCGGCTTCGCGCAGCGTGAATGTCGCGGTGCCCTCCTGATCGACGATTTCGCCCGCCACGCGCACCAGCTCCGCGCGCAGGTCGCCGTGATGGTAGCCTCGCCGCGTCGATGTAGACATCGACTACATGAACCTCAGCGTCAATGTAGCGCACGACAACATATCACCCTCCCCGTTGTCGCGCAACGGGCGAAGCCTCAGCGCCTTTTCGACGCCAGCCGGCGCGCGTACGGGTTGCCGCGCGTGCGGAATTCGACCGCCAGCGGCGTGCCTCGCAGCCCGAACACGTTGCGAAACCGCCCCTCAAGGTAACGACGGTAGGTCTCCGGCACGTAATCGAGCGCGTTGCCGTGAATGATGATGCGCGGGGGGTTCATCCCGCCCTGATGGGCGTAACGCAGCTTCGGCCGCACCAGCCCCTTGCGCGGCGGCGCCTGCTGCTCCACCGCCGCGAGCAGCGCCCGGGTCAGCTTGGGCGTGGAAAGCTTGGCCGTCGCCGCGGCGTAGGCCGCGTCCACCGAGCGCATCAGCTCGCCCAGCCCCTTGCCGTTGCGCGCCGACACGAAATGGGTCTCGGCAAAGCCGAGAAAGCCGACTTTCCAGGCGAGCTCCTGCTTGACCCGCTCGCGCGATTCCTTGTCCGCAGCATCCCACTTGTTGACCGCGACCACGACCGCGCGGCCACGCTCCAGGATGTAGCCTGCGACGTGGGCGTCCTGGTCCGTCACGCCCTGTACAGCGTCCAGCATCAGCACCGCGACGTTCGCCGCCTCGATCGCCTGCAGCGTCTTGACGATGGAGAAACGCTCTACCGCCTCGCCCGTCTTGCCGCGCCGTCGCAGGCCGGCCGTATCGATCAGGGTGTAGCGCCGCCCGGCGCGCTCGAACGGGACCTCGATCGGATCGCGCGTGGTCCCGGGCTGGTCGAACGCGATGACTCTCTCCTCCCCGACCATGGCGTTTACCAAGGTCGACTTCCCCACGTTGGGACGCCCTACGATCGCCACCCGCGGGTGGCCTTCGTCGAAAGCTTGCTCTTGTGCGTCCGGCGGCAGCTCCTCGACCGCTGCCTCGACCAGCTCGCGCACCCCTTCGCCGTGCGCGGCGGAGATCGCCGCCGGCGCGCCGAGGCCCAACTCGTGGAATTCGGCAGTCGCCGTATCGGCGGCGAGGCCTTCGCACTTGTTGACCGCGATCCAGATGGGCTTCTTCAGCCTGCGCAGCCGGGCAGCGATCTCGCGGTCCGCCGGAACCAGCCCGCTTCGTCCGTCGACCACGAAGATCACGGCATCGGCTTCGGCCAGCGCCTGCTCGGCCTGACGCGCCATCTCGAGGAAGATCCCATCGCTCGCGCCCGGCTCCAAGCCGCCGGTATCGACAACGATGAACGAGCGCTCGCCGGACCTTCCTTCGCCGTAGTGGCGGTCACGCGTCACGCCCGGAATGTCGACCACGATCGCATCCCGGCTGCGCGTGATGCGGTTGAAGAGCGTCGACTTACCGACGTTCGGCCGCCCGACCAGCGCGATGACGGATTTCAAGGGGAAAGTGCGTACAGTCTGCCGTCCTGGGTCTGAACCAGGACGCCCGACGGCAACTTGATCGGCGCGGCTCGGATCGCCCCTCCATCAGTCGCGAATCGCGCCACGAACGCGCCCGATTCGCGCGCCAGGAAATGAACGTAACCCTGCAGGTCGCCGACCGCGACGTTCGAATCGAGCGGCAGCGGCAGCGGCAGCGAAGGCTCGCGGTACGCGAGCTTGTCCTGCTTCCAGACGCTGCGCCCGTCGCTGCGGTCAAAGGCGTACACCGAGCCCCGATCGTCGCTCACGTACGCGTAGCGCGCGTCCAGGCTGACGCCCGTGATGGAGGAGATCTCGCGCGACCAGATCTGGTTGCCGTTGCGAATGTCGAAGCATGTCACCTTGCCCTGGTAGGCCGCGGCGCACACTTCGCGGCCCTGCAAGGCAGGCGCGCCCACGACGTCCGTCACGCGCTCGAGCTCGGTGGCGCCGTGCGGCACGGCCACCGTGGCCTCCCAGCGCGGCCCTCCGCTCTCCAGCGCGATTGCGACCAGCTTTCCGCCCGGAAAGCCCGCATACGCCGTGTCGCCCTGGATGCTCAGGCCCGCCGGCGCGCGCACGACAAGCGAAGCGGTGGCGTGCTGATAGACCCAGCGGCGCTTGCCGTCATCGGCGCCGAACGCGAACACGCGGGCATCGGCGCTGCGGACCAGCACCAGTCCGTCTCCGATCGCGGGCGCCGTAAGGACTTCGCTGGAAACGCGCGCGCGCCAGCGCACGCTCCCGTCTTTCGCATCCAGCGCCAACACTTCGCCCCCGTCGGTCGCGACGGCTACCAGCCGCCCGTCGCTGCCCACGCCAGCGGACAATCGCGTCCCGAGATCCACGCGCCAGAGCGAGCGCCCGGTGGCCGCGTCCAGCCGCACGACCGTGCCGTCCCGGCCCGCAGCATAGACACTGTCGCCGGCAAACGCCGGACCGAAAAAGAAATTGCCGGCCGCGGGCACGCTTGCCGACCACAGCACGCGAACCTGCTGCGCCTGATTGATCGGCGCAAGCGGCGTGGGTTTGGGCCCCTCCGAATCGCTGCTAAACCAGCTTGCGCAGCCTCCGAGCATAGCCGCGGCCGCCAACAACGCGCACGAGCGCCGCGCGATGCTCATCCGCCGAGCGCCTCGAGCCGGATTTTCACGCTCTGGCGGAACGCGTTGTCGCTCTTGTCCGCCTTGTCGAGCGCGACCTGATAGGCCGCCTTCGCCTGCTTGGATTCGTGCTTGGCCATCAGCACATCGCCTTTGAGCGCCGCGTACTGCGCCGCGTACGCTTCGCCATGCGGGGCATCGAGCTGCTTGAGCGCGTCGTCGTAGGCCTTGTCGTCGAGGAGCACGGCGGCAAGCCGCAGCCGCGCCAGATCCTTCAGATCGTCCGAGCGAGAATGCCCGAGCACCCACTCGAGCTGGGCCTTGGCGCCTTTCAGGTCGTGATGCTCGAAATAGTAGTGCGCCGATACCAACGCTCCCATCGACGCGTAGAGCGTGCGCGGGTAGTCGACGGCCAGCGCGCCGCTCGCGTCGCGCATCGTCTTCGCATCGCCGGCTTCCACCGCCCGGGTGAGCATCTCGTACAAGGCGCTCGCCTGTCGGGACTGCTTCGTTTGATACCAGTCCCAGCCGCGCCAGCTGGCCGCGGCGATCGCGATGGCGGCCACCACGATCACCACCAGGTTTCCGTACTCGTTCCACCAGCCCTTAAGTGCTGCAAGCTGCTCCTGTTCTTCGTGATCGAGTGCCATGCTATGTCCTTGCTCTTTGCAATGCTTGCGCGAACGCCGTAACGGCGTCCGCCCTTACGATTCGGTATTGTGCCTCGGTCTTGCGCAGGAACTTGACGGAAACTTCTCCGTCGCGCACTTCGTCGGCGCCGACGATGAGAGCCGTCCAGGCGCCGCTCGCGTCCGCTTTTCGCATCTGGGACTTGAAGCTGCCGCCGCCGGCGTGCTGGATGATCGAATAGCCCGCCGCCCGCAGTGTTTCCGCGAGTGTCAGAGCGTATTCCTGGGTCCCGTCTCCCTGTGACAGCAGGTAGGCGTCCGGCGTTCGGGTCGCCGCCGCCCCGCCGGCGTCGCGCAACAGCGCGATCAGGCGCTCGTTACCCATCGCAAATCCTGTCGCCGGCGCGGGCTTCCCGCCGATCTGCGCAAACAACCCATCGTAGCGCCCGCCGCCGCACACTGTGCCCTGCGCGCCGAGCGCGTCCGAGATCCACTCGAATACGGTCAGATTGTAATAGTCGAGGCCGCGCACCAGGCGCGGGTTGATCGTGTACTGCACTCCAGCCGCCTCGAGCAGCCCGCGCAGTCCGTCGAAATGCGAGATCGACGCCGCGCCGAGATAGCCCATCAGGGCTGGCGCGCCCGCCACCACTTCCTGCACCATCGGATTCTTCGAGTCGAGCACCCGGAGCGGATTGGTATGCATTCGCCGCTTCGCGTCCCCGTCGAGCCGGTCCTGGTTCGCCTCGAGATGGCGCACCAGATCCGCCCGGTATCGAGCACGCTCCTCCGACGAGCCGATGGTATTGATCTCGAGGCGGATGCCCTCGAGTCCAAGGTCGCGCCACAGCGCGGCACACATGACGATATGTTCCGCATCGATGTCGGGCCCCTCGAACCCCAGCGCCTCGACGCCGTACTGGTGGAACTGGCGGTAGCGCCCTTTCTGCGGCCGTTCGTGACGGTACATCGGGCCCGCGTACCAGAGGCGCTTGGGCCCGTCGTAGAGCAGATTGTGCTCGATCGCGGCGCGCACGCACGATGCGGTGCCCTCGGGACGCAAGGTCAGGTCCTCTCCGTTGAGCTCGTCGCGCCAGGAATACATCTCTTTCTCGACGATATCGGTCACCTCTCCGATCGCCCGTCGGAACAGCTGGGTATGCTCGACCAGCGGCATGCGGATGTTGCGGTAACCGTAGCGCTCGAGCCAAGATTCGACCGTGGCTTCGAAACGGCGCCACCACGCGGCCTCGTCGGGCAATACGTCGTTCATGCCGCGCACGGCTTGGATGTTAGCGCTCATGCCTGCGATGGCGGTCAGGAGACCGCCTTGACCTT
>Ga0316583_10000415_pt1 | contig 12495 bp, 14 predicted proteins | sample J_170502JBrBrA_D_FD_204513 | JGI IMG/M metagenome (GOLD analysis project Ga0316583, IMG submission 204513) | Rhizosphere microbial communities from salt marsh grasses in Alabama, United States - J_170502JBrBrA | ecosystem: Host-associated > Plants > Roots > Rhizosphere | place: USA: Alabama... | reverse complement strand
ATAGCGGAAGGTGCTCCTTTTTGACTTGCTTCTGTGAGGAGGGTGAAATGCCCCGCGCAGAAAGAACGAAGGAGACAGACGAAAAAGAAAAAAAGAGAATGATTTTCTCAGGAAAATGAAGAAAAAGAAACCCCAGGGGAAGAAGGGAAAATACGTTGAAATCCTGGCTGCGCGAAAGCATTCAAAAAGGGGGAAATGCCAACGCACGCGCCTTCATAACAAGTCTTCCTTTAGCTCGACCAATAGGGCATATGGATCGGGTGATTCACAGATTCTTTTCCCGTATCCGGAACATAGCCACCAAGAGGTCACATTGGGCCTCAATAGGCCACGTCAGTCACCACCACATCATTGCCACTCTCTACGAAGGCATCAAAATGCGGCGAGCACAGAAGGGCAAATCCCATTCACTCAAAGTTCTATAGGAAAGATCCCGGTAGGGCAAGCATAAATGTCTAAGTTATACCGGTTCAAAAGTGAAAAGAAAAGACTTCTTGCTTTTAGGGCAGACAAGTGATCCGATGTTTTCTTACACTGTTTCATGGAATTATGCAAATAAAGCCCAGCCTTTGCATAATTCAAAGAGAAATTTCATGGGAAAGACTCCTGCTTGCTCTAAGAAAGAAGAGTCAATTTCAGCTTATTGCTGGCCAGGTCTGGAAGCTATGATAGGATCTTGATTGAGTCTTTCTCAATCTTCCAAGAGAAAGCAGAAAGAAGCAAAAAAGGAAGCATTCATTGCTTTTCAAAATGCGTAAGCAGAGGTGCGGAGATTAGAGAAAGAGAGCTCGTATTGGTTTTTTCGTATCAAACGAAAATGAACTAGATAAAAGCTCTAGCTTTGAAATCAAGTAGTTGAGGTTCGGGTTTTGTAGTAGATGAGATGAGGGCGGAGCGTGGTAAAGAGAAGAGTTCTTCCGAGAAGGAGATTGAGAGAGCCTGGTGACAAGCAGCTAGCCGGGTGAGCGTTTTTCCGGTCAAAAGAGACTCCGTTACAAAGCTTTCTCCTTCAGAGAAGGGCCCTGATTCAACCTATGTGCCGAAAGTCCTTCTCTTTAATCACTCGAAAAGCGGGAACTTTTCGCCGGTGGCTTTCTAGATCTGATCCCTTTCTGGCGGATTTCACATCAGTTTCAACTGTTCACTGTATAGACCAAAGTTTTGACTCGGCTTATAAGATGGATTCCTTTTTCCATTCATAATGAAGAGCAAGTCACCTTTTCGGGGTGTAGAGATCGGCGGGCACCCTTCCTTGCGTGGACTGAGGGATCCACCAACTGCTGCTGGTCTCGTCAAAGCGGTATAGATAGACCCAATTGAAAAAGCTTTTGTTTAGGATCAAGTTCGATCAGTAACAAGAGGGCGGCTGGTGGCCACAAGTTCAAGTCAAGTAGGGGAGCGAACCAAGGAGAGAGAGAGAACCTTGCATGTTATACATAGCTGGGACCAGTTCCCGGCTAGGAGAGCTGGATTCTCTAGCTCTGTCTTTAGCAAAGGTTCCTAAAAGCATGTTGAATTCAAATTGGAAGGCTTAAGCTTATTTAAGCTAGATTGAATTCATTGAAAAAGCTATGAAACTCACATCATCTCTTATGTTTTGTGCCGTGTATTCATCCAAATTAGATCCCCGATCAAGTTATGGACACGTTCACGAAACTGGAAGTCTTTTGGATCCCATGCAGTCAATGCCAATGGGTGCGCTTAAGAGCTGGTGGAACCCGAATACCTTTCCCACCGTTCCCATTGCCAACAACTTTTCTTTCCAAATCCACTTGGTCAACCTAGCCAAAGTCCAAGAACAGCTACAAAGGCTTCAAGAGACAGCGCCTCGAGGCATTAATAGGAAATAGACAGATGAATATGAAGAGGTCCTCAGCCGTGTGTATTTATTCGTCGACATCCTCAACATCACTTTCCTTTCAAGTCTCATGAAGGAGTGACTCTTCTGACTTTTGAAGGAACTACCGCACGCTCTTCTTCGACAGGGGGTTCCACCTCTCTTTCAGGAGCATACTCCTGCTTTCCTTCCTGTCCTTATGTCTTCTCCGGCGCATGGAGAGCGTTCTCTCTTCCCTCTTTTATTCTTTTCTTTCAACCCCCAAGCACTTATTTAGACTTTTTGATGCTCAGGAATACTTGAACATACTCCGACTTCTCTGGATTGCTTCTTCTTGGTAGTGGAGGACCCTGCTGATATCGTGATCTCGGGATTCCACAATGCGTCTCAGCGAGCACTAGGAACTATCAAGGCTCAAGTCCAGCTGGGTAACTACGCTCTCAAAGTTCTATTTTCTTTCCTTGATGCGGAGACGATCGGCCTTTCTTTTTGATGTTTTTTCTTTCCTTCTTTCTTTCGATTACCAAGCGAAGGTCACCTATCTATGCTGGAAGGAAGGAAGATCAACCTAGAATCCAGAAGCGAAGAGTGAGAGGAGGGAAGGTGGCCATCTCCGAGTCAGATACATAGCCATTTGGGCCACGTAGGAGAAAGGTCCGAGGTAGGGTGAAAGGCCGAGGAGTGGACTAGCCCATTTGGTGAGGAAGGAGAAACTGCCCTGGGAAGGAAGAGGTCTCGCCAGTAGGGAGGTGGTTCACTCTATTGGCACGGGTTGTGCTCGCATTAAGTCGGTCGGGCATTTACGGTGGCTCCATACGGGAAAGGCCATCGCCCCTTCGGGGGCAGTGTGAATTCGGCTTGTGGGGACTTTGCTACTGTGTAGGAAGAAAATCGAAAGAACAGCTTGGAATTCTGAGCATTGGGTGGTAGGAGTTTTCGCTGTCCTTTCGCCTGGCGCTTTCGCAATGATAATATGCAGGAATGGCAGCTTGATGCACGGGATTAATGCAGTAGTTGGCGTAGTCAAGTGTGATGAGGCAATAGTACGTGAGAAAGCCTACTTCTCAGCTGGTTGCTTCCACCTTTCACTCTGATCGTTCTCGCTTGCATGCCAGAAATAGACTATCTCGATTTTCCTTCCTTCTTTGTTCGCAACGCCAATGTTTAGATGAAGTGCTTGGCTTGTCTACAAATGCTTTCTTTGACTCTTGAGAAGCCGAGTCCTTACGTTAATTAGTGGAAAGGAAGTCAGGGCGCTGCTGTTCAGAGTTCTCATTTCAGCTACTTTGATACGCATCCTTGAACTACGAAAAAAGGAGAGAGAATCGTTGATGTCAAGCTTTTGAAGTCGACTAGTAGTCTTTTTTTGGTGAACTATTGAGACCTTTCCTGGCTAAGAAAGAGAAATCTCACTCTGATTTGACCGCCTGTCAGATGCCCCCAGCTGTAGGGAAGAAGAAGGAGGAACTTAGTGGCTATAAGGAGCTAGTTATCTATCCTATTGTGCCTCAGGTTTTGGGTGAAAAAGGGTTCTAGACAGCTTCGGTTTCAAGGAGTTAGGTTGTTTTTGGGAGATGCTGGTAGGGGTATTGAGATACCAGTTTCTAGTAAGTGTGAGGTAGCCCAAAACCCGCAGAATCCTGAGAAAGAGTTACAGTTGGTGGTGTACCAGGCAAAGGAGGGTTCTGGTACTGAGAGTAGTCCCCAGGAAGAAGCAGAGGAGGGATCAAGAATCAAGATTTTGTGGAAAGGAACTTGAGAGAGAGAGAGATGCTGCCAAAAGAAGAAAGCTGATGGAGCCGAGACTATCCAGAGAGCAACAGGAGGAGATTGATCGCAGGTCAAGAGCATGTGAGAAAAACGACACCACCGAATTGCGAAAGCAATCGAGACTCGCATATCTCGACAAGCGAAAAGCAAAGAAGCTGGCAGAGATCGAAGATGAAAGACGAGATCACGAGTACATTTTCGAGGGCGTGAATCTGACCGAAGCAGAGGAAAGAGAACTGAGAAAAAGAAAATATACGAACTTGCGAAGAAGCAGTGGGAGTTCGGCCTGGTATAAATGGTGAAGAGCCGAGGAAGAATAAACTACAAAGCATTCAATTACACAGTGGGAAGCCAATCGACGAGAGAGATGAGCCGCCATCCCTTGATCTCCGCCGCTACGTAAGGGCAAGTAGTCACTCCATAAGTGATGTGAATTGAGTAGAGGCAGCTGTTTACGAGTTTGAGTCCAGAGTTGCTTCCTCCTCTCCAAATTCCTGATGTTTTCTCTGGCAGCGCCAATGCGTGCTTCTGCCTCTGCGGGCTCTCTTGCTCGAATATTTCTCAAAAAGAGGTTTAGCACTCACTATATCTACGGCTCTCTGTAATTTCATTTGGAAGTTTCCCCGGCAGCAATTGCGGAAAGCCTGCCTTTAAGAGCCATAGCCCTATTGGTCTTTTCAAGGTCCAATTTCGTTGATTTTCATTTGCAGAAGTGAAGACACTTATTGAGCTCCCGGTGTCGTTAAAGCGCAGTAACGAAAGTTCAATCATCTGGTGCTCTCTTTTAGTATGTACTTACGAATAGGCGTGACACTCTTTTCGAACGAGAAAAATACCAACAAACAAGGCGGCTACGGTGCTTCCTTTGTTTACCACGTTTCTGCTTACTTTGAGCGTAGGCAGTGGTTGGCTGATCGAAAAGAATCGTTGAGAGAGAGATTGGCTTTGAAAGGACCAATCCATTGAACGAGCTGTACAGAAACTCATTCGTTGGTACGGGATTCAAGAAAGGAGATCTTGTGATACCAGAAATGCCTACCTCCGTATACTTGTGGGAAAGATAGGTCTTGTGCCTGCTGACTCAGTGGATGATATCCCTTGTCTTTTTCGCCTACCTTTCATTCTTATTAGAAAGGGAGACTTTGCTAGCGAATCTCCATTCCAAGCTTCCCTCCATTCATCAATCCAAATCCTCCCCTCTTCAATCTTATCTTCAATCTCCCCTCAATCCTATTTATTAGTTCTTTCTTCTACTCTCTTTTTTGACTTCTTCCTGCGCTTGTCAAAAGAACATCCTTAAGATACTGCTATCCTGAAGCGGTATTACTTACTTGCTACTTAATTACCGGGAGTTTATTAGCTAGAAATTGAAAGAATCTTTTGGCACGTTAGCTCTCAAGAGCCCCGCTAGCTTGGTATTGAGGTTATTGGATTAGCGTATATTACCGAGAGCTCTTCTCCGTCTAAAAACCAAGTATGGCATTAGCAATGTCAGAGTTGAGTTCTGATGGGCTTACGACTGTCAAAACCCCTCGCTGGCGGTGAATCACAATTGGGTTAATCCCTATCGCCAAGTGCCAAAATGGCTAGTTGTCAACTATTTGATTAAAAGGATCTGTGTCGCTTTCACTATGCTGTTCACATTCCATTTTCTTCATCCACCGCCGGATAAGCATCCCACTCAATTAGGAAGGGAGGAATCGGTACTAGCGGTTCCTTTCGCAGTGATCTCTTATCATCTCTTACTATAGAGTAGCATCGGGAAGGCGTGGGCCCAGGGTGGCTTGATTCAGCACTTGCTGGAAGGGGGGCTGCTTACTTAACAGCTTAACAAGTAGGGCTTATGACTCGCCTGTAACTGGAAAAAGGAAGGAAACTGACTTCAAATATTCGGCATTGCTCACTCGCTGACACCTGACGATGATGCGGATTTGCAAGTCTTTGAGGCATCCGCTTCAGTGTTGGGCCTTTTAGCAATGGAGTAGGCCAAAACTTTGGTTTTTCAAGAATGCCTCGGGCGGGGATACAGATGATGAATGGGGGAGTTTCAGATTCCTCGGCTTGTTTACGCAACTGACGAGTCGGGGTCTAGGTTTGTGGATTTCCTAGGAGCTTTTGCTGACCAGATTTCCTCTTTCGATAGACCTTTCTTTCTCCCTAATCAGGAGCTCTTTCAGAGTGGATTTCCCAGCAGAGACAGAAAACGACAGTCCCGAGAAAGACAAAGCATTTGCTGACGCATGAACATCGATAGGAGCAGATTTGTCTGATCGGCCAGATAGTGATGATTAGGATGTAGAGTACACTGATTCAACCGAGTATGTGTAGGTCCCACCCGTTGTTGGCTTTGAATTGCCTTGACCCAGAGTATGAAGTGGGCCTGTATCTAAGTGAAGCGAGTACTAAGTCAACTCGACGAAAGAGTAGTCGAAAGTAGGCTTCCAGATGACTTGACCCAAGGTGGAAACTGGTATTGGGTGTGCACTTCTTCTCCGGAATTCAGTGGCCCGGGAGTCGAATCCAAAGAGAGATTCTTCTGAGGCGGGAACTGAGACTACTGAGTCAACTGGCTCTCAAAAGAAAGACTCTGTCTCGGACGGTCAATCAGTCCAGAACTTGGCGATGATGAAAAGGCAGGAAGTTGAGGCTTCATCGGCCATATTTGACTAATTCATATTTGGAAAGAGCTAACTCAAAGCCCTTCGGTCGAGACTAACTACGGCGAGACCTCCCTTTCACCGCCGCCCACCGAGGAACTCCGGCACGTTCCGAGGAAGAGGACACTCCGTGAGTTTCGACCACAAAACTGACTCGGGTGACTGAGATGGATCGATGGATGGGTCAAAGAAGGACCCAATCTGATTTGTCAAGAACGAGCTGACAACTACAGGGGAAGCGGCTCGGCGCAGGAGGGGCTGTTGTTGGATCGGGTAGGGAAGAAGATGATTCTGGAGCTGGGCGGGCTAGGGTGGTTCGGTTAGAGCGGAGGGTAAGGGAGATCTTCTAACCAAAGATCGATCTTGACGTTAGGCCGAAATGCCAGTGTAAAGGAACTGAAGGAGTCTAGAAAGAGAAAGCGTTCAGGTGCTGGTGCTATGACCTGTCAGGTGGAAGATCGTCCCCCGGTTCTAACCACCCTGAATGAAGAGTGGGCGAACAAAATGCAGAACATATCAGAGATGTTGAAATGATGTGAAAATATATTCAGTAAATATGGCCAGAAAGGGTGATACACCCACAAGCACATAGGGGCATCTGAGATCCAATTGACGCTTGTCATCCCATGCGCCAACCTTGATAGGTGTTTTTCTCACTAGGCTCAAAACAGCAAGAGTGATATAGAAGATAGATGGAATACCAGGGGCAACTCCAGATTCCAAGACAGAACCCTTCGAAGGCAGGGTGCTCTAATCAAAATCAAGATAAGGGTAGGTAGAATAAAAGGTGCCTTATCCTCAGCTCGTGAGCTTCTGGCTGATCAGTATGATCAGTTTCCGTTTCGTTGTGTTGATATGACAAAGAAAGCTGCCATAGAGGAGTTGATAGAAGGAAAGAGTTGATCGAGTAGATTATAAGCTCGATACGATGAGGATCAGCATGGATTCATTAATGATCAAGGTTGACATCCTCCGGGAGCTTCTCATTTTTCTAGTCCAACAGAAGACCAGCAAGCATTCAATCACTGAACGAGACAAAATACTAAGTGCGGATGCCTTCATCTTCGCACCACAAATGCAACGAAGCCCCGACAAGGGAAGGAGAAAAAGAAAGGGCGAGCAGCTCTTGAGCAAGCAAAAAAAGGCGCCTGAAGCGAGCTCTTCACTTGATAGAAGAGCGAGGCATAGCGTCGTCAATGGTGCGAGGTCGATCCTAACCTAAGTCTTTCATAATCAAAATCATGTGGCTTTACCCCAAACAAAGCAGCACTGGTAGGGTGGCCTTCCCCTATAGAGGCACTCTACCTATCGTAATTCCACCGCTCCGTGGGCCAAGATTGCCGGGTCAATGTCGGAGCAAGAACAATAGCCACTGCTTCTGAATCATTCATGAACCATTTGACAAGCTAGTCAAAGCTATAATCCAATTTGGCATCAAACCCGGTTGGTTAGGGACCTTGATTCTGTGGATTTGTCAAATCTTGACCACCACCTGCACTTTCATCCCCCCTAACCTACTAATCTCTCTTTGGTCAGCTGTGGTGATAAGCGGTTCAATATCATTTCGTTGGCGTTATGCACTGGAGAACTCTCTCCTTTTCATATTCCCCCTCCTTATGTGCTTTCTCTTCATCAGACCATGATCGCACGGCAGCAGCTTTCTCCATTTCCACAATCTAGTTCTCGGCCTCCAAGGGGTCAACAAGCCCTAGGCACCATTCGATTACGTACGGTTCATGATCGAAATGACTTATGTTTCACGTCATCGATGCTATCACCTCCACCAACTGCTCCAGGTGGGCATGGAATTCAAGGCTGAGGCGAGGTACTCTTGTGTGATCGCGGATTCCACTATGGTCTTTGTTTAGTGCTCGTCTTCCCATTAAAGAAAAGGAAGTTGCTCAAAGAAAGTAGTCCCTTGATAGATCAAATCTGGGCAAGCTGACTAATAGATGGTCACCGAACCGGTGAAAAACATCCGCAAAAAGTCAAAAAGCATAATCTTCAACACTACCAAAAGGAAAGACCGAAGGCATAGGCACACTCAACCGTGCAACTCTCTTGCCCGTACTTCTTCCCCCTTTTTTTCATCTCTAATTGATCCTGATTGTCAAGCTTTCTTGTCAGTATGGTCTTTGGTTCGCTCCTTTGCTCTGGTTCTATCATTGATGATTCGCTAAATGACTGAGAGTTGAGTTCTGGCGCATCGGATGGGAGGAATGGAATGACATATCCTCTGAAAGGTATTGATTTTTTGATACCCAGTTCAGAGTTCAGACTTTGATGAATACTAGCCCTGTTCTTCCTGTCTTTTCAGGCAAGGATAGCGAACAAGGCGGCGGCTGGCAGCTCCCCGGGCCGGGTAGATCAAGAACCAGAACTGAAAATGGGAGTCAGTTCTATAAATGACAAAGAGGCGCATAAGACGGCTAGCCTTGAAGCCTAGTTCAATGTAGTTCGAGCAGCCTCCGTTTTTTAGGGTTGGTTGCAGGTTGATTGACGCTTCACACGCTCCGACCTAACCGCATATGTCAAAAAAGAGGGAAGGAGCTCCATCCCGCGGAGAAAGCCGTATTATAGAAAGAACCAGTGAGACACTGATTCTTCTTTTCAGAAAGGAATTCTTCCTATGGAATGGAACCTGTGTATTCATTTGTCTTTCAGCCGAGGACCGAATGAAGAGGGAGGTGTGCGCCAGTATGGAGAAGATGTTTGAGACCAAAAACAAGGTAAAACAAAGGGAAGATGATTCATCTTTTTTCATAAGAAAAGAAAGCTGCTTCTCGCTATTAAATTCATGCTGCCCACAGGTACGAAAAGAGATGGTTGACCATACTGTGGCGCTTTCCATCAAATCAGAAGAAGAATCAAAGTACCATATGAAATGGGACATCCCGCAGTAGGTCAGCCAGATAAAGAAACCTGACCATTCAATATAGTACCAAGTCTCTTGTAGATCTTGCTCCCAATCTGAACAACTCCTGATTCCCTGACCAGAAAGAGATGGTCCGGCCACTATCTATATGTTGAACAAAGGCCCGCCTCATGGCATCCAAGTTGAAAGAGAGAAGTTGAACAAGTATGGTCGTCCCCTATTGGGATGTACTATGAAACCAAATTGAGTATCATCCGCAAATAACAAATGTGTGATCGATAGGCAACCTCTGGGAACTGAGAACGGAAGGACTCCACCACTTCGCCCTAACCTCGAAAGACCTCTGCTCAGCACCTCCTCAGCTAAAATGAAGAGGCTAGGCGACAATGGATCCCCTTGTCTCAAACCCATAGTAGAACGGAAGAACCCGGATACCTCCCCATTGAAAATGACAGAGAACCTGCAATTGGAGAGAATTGAATTACTCAGAGTTATCCATTTGTTTGTTGCTGAACCCGAACCTTGAAAGGACGTCCAGCCAAAAAGTCCATTCTAGCCTATCATCAGCCTTTGCCATATCAAGTTGAAAGAACACATTTCCTCCCCGCCCTGACCTGCTCATCGATCCTGACATCAACAATTCAAGGCCAGGGATCAGGAAAGCCCGAGAAGGAAGTCACTACTAGCGTCTCCGTCTCGCTCACAGAAGGGTGACTTACTTGACTGGATTGGGGGTGGCATGCCGGTAGCAAAGGAAATTCGGCGAATGCTCGATCCACAAAGAAAGAAGAGAGTGCCCATTCCCTCTAGGTGGAAGGTGCTCTATAAGTGGAAGAGAGTGCTCTTTTCTCTACTGAACTGGTACCTTTCGAAATGGTCTTCTTTCCGACGTACAAAGTGGTATCGGCAATCACGCCTCCTTTTCTGTTCAGTCGTTCACTCTGTTCACTGACTTTGTGAATTCATGACTCATAAGAAAGAGGATAAACCACAGCACTCAGATGGCAAGAACTCGCTCTCCTTTAGTACTTGCTTTGAGAGAGAAGGAGAGAGAATAAGAGTGGAGACAATGGTAAGCAAGCCAAGCCTTGACTTGATTGGAGAGCATGATTCGACGTCAGGAAATGCAAGGACTGATTCTACAGAGCCAGGTTATGACAGGTTGTTCATAAAGGAAGAAGACCAAGCGAGGATTCGCCACCCGAGGCATTGGCAGATTAATGTGTCAGAATGAGGCATCGAAGGAGTTCGTTTGCGGAATCAAAGGCGGGAAAGACAAGGTTAAGGGAGGAAAGTGAAGCAATAGCCTGCCAAGGGTTGTCCGAGGATCCAAGAAAGTCAAAGCCAGTTCGGGGCTGGGTGATATGATTTCCAAAGTCTCCCCGGGGTAGAATAAGCGAGTTGGAGCCTGTTAAGTTCATAATGGGTGGCGTGCCAAGGTGATCATAACCACTTTGATCAATACTGGTCAAATACCGCATTTAGCGAGGCTCGGAAGGAAGTCCTTCGTGGATGAATCAGATCCATCCGAGGTGAATATTACTTTGAATCGGAATCGGGCGACCACCAGCGGACCTTTCCGAACCGGTGGTATCCGAACTTGTTTTCTCAGGACTATCTCTTTGAGTGGCCTCCATATCGATCTCTGGAATATGCCTATGACGATTTGCTTTCTGCCCCAGTTCCTCACTCAATACACCGAAGCAGGCGAATCTGACTCACACGGATTACTCTCATTATTCAGGAACCGCTCCAAAGCTCGATTAATCAACATTGTCCTTTGCTATTTCTTTGTGTCTGATTTCCTGCTGCCGCCTTCACATCTTTCTTGTCTGAGTGATGATTCCTATCTCGAAAGAAAGGGGAAAGACTTGAGGAAAGAAAGGAAATAAGAAGAGCTTGAAAAGCGGGAATTGAGTATTAGCTGCTTTCACAGTTGGCTGGCTTGAATCTAATCAATGGAAAAAGTGTCAGCAGGGAAACTTCACGGTGATAGAAGGGATGCAGCATAAAAAAAGGGCGAGGAGTTCCTTTTTTCTGCTTAGGGTTGGATGGAAATATTTTCATGTTCCATTGGACTACTAGATAGAGCGCCAGGCAAGCCAAGCTTTGCTTTTGGTACTGAATCTAGGAAAGTGTGAAAGCGGGCATGATTCCTTAATGAACGTATCTCAACAGAGGGAATCGAGCTTCCAACCGAAAGAGGTCGATTGAACATTGACTAAATCCAATCTGCTCCGGTAGGACAAAACCAATGAGAATCGAGAGTCCTACGCGAAAGAAAGTTAGTAATATTTATGCCAAAGTTTCTCCATCGGCTCAAAGAGTTCCCATTAGTCTTTTTCGAATCATTCACTTCTGTCACAACCAACCACTTCCGCTTTCGATCGACGAATAGGAGCTGACGTAGCTCTAGCTCCCTCTTGCTTTCGAACTTCCCGGTAACTAATCTCGTGAGACTCTATTAGCCCGGGCCCACTAAAGAAATGCCAATCGAAATCTAGGGAACTGACCATACATCGGCTTATCAACGGCCTCCTCACTTCCGAGCATCGGTACATGAAGATTCTTTCTTATCTGACGGAGACAACCTCCGCAACGCAAAGATATATTACCTGCAGCAAACTCAGCTAGCTCTCCCTTCTGATCACCTTCATACGCATTCGCGGGTGCTTTCCTGCCTCGCATCAGTAGAAGTGAGAAATGATGTTTCAGTATATCAAAAAGTATGTTATGGCACCAGGCTATGAAGAAGAAAAAACTCACCGTCGTACCTACCTCTGAAAGTCAAGAATCTGGGGAATGCTTTTTTGTTCGCATGCTGGACTGCCACTTGACACCTATCTATCCCAGCCAACGTCAACCATTCTCTACTTTCTTCCTTCAATGAATTATATAGCTCTGGTCTTCTAATCTAAATGAGGTGAGCTGGTGGGGATGGTGCAAAGTGCGGTGACCAAATTTGACGATCAACCCAAAGAGCCGCCCATCACACAGATCGAGACGCCTAATTCTATTTCTGTTAAGTTCACAGCGATATATATAAGAGCGTCAATCCAAGAAAGAAGATTCTTTTTCTATCCACTTAACACATTCTCTGGAACGAGTGGTCTGGGCTAGTAATTATGCCTTTCTTGAGAGAAGGCCATCATTTCCTTTACCCTTGGAACTCAAGGTAGTGTCCTACCCTTACTCTCTCTATAATTTGCATAAGTTCAACTTGACTTTGGAAGATCAATCTGGAGTTCTAAATTCATTAAGCTCTGGGAAAACCCATCCGGAAAACGTAGTATAAGTTCGAGCTATAAGAACTTGAAAAACAAGATCTCTTTCTTGACTTTGAGTCTTCTCCCAAG
>Ga0316583_10000414_pt1 | contig 12499 bp, 7 predicted proteins | sample J_170502JBrBrA_D_FD_204513 | JGI IMG/M metagenome (GOLD analysis project Ga0316583, IMG submission 204513) | Rhizosphere microbial communities from salt marsh grasses in Alabama, United States - J_170502JBrBrA | ecosystem: Host-associated > Plants > Roots > Rhizosphere | place: USA: Alabama... | reverse complement strand
CTATCCGGAAATGAAGGAGGGCGATCTCTCCAGGACAAGGGCCAACCTTGTCAATGAATCGCAGTTGGCCGAAATTGCCCGAACGATCGATCTCGGATCCCAAATCATGCTCGGCAAAGGTGAATTGCTAAGCAACGGATGCGAGAAGAATTCCATTCTGGCCGACACCTTCGAGGCCGTGGTCGCGGCCGTTTTCCTGGATGGTGGTTTCGACGCCGCAAATCGGATCATTGAGACCCACCTGGGCCCTTTGATCGCGGAAATTCAAACCCTTAGCTCCATCCAGGATTTCAAGAGTCAATTGCAGGAACTGGTTCAGGTCAACCAGCAGCAGATGCCGGAATACGCGGTGGTCGCTGAAAATGGCCCGGACCATGACAAGACCTTCTGTGTTCGGCTGATGGTACTGGACCTCATAACCGAAGGCCGCGGGAAGAGCAAGAAACAGGCCGAGCAGGATGCCGCCAAAAATGCATTAGACATCCTGCGCAACGATCGGTCATAAGAAAAATCGATCCTCGGGCGGGCCCTGCCGGAAACGAATTTAAATCGTCTTGAGAGCAAAAGGGGTTTCTAAAAAGCCCGATCGGCATGAAGCGATGCAACCGATATCCAAGCCCCTCATCGTTCCGGTATTTCTGCCCCATGCCGGGTGCCCGCACCGCTGTGTTTTCTGCAATCAAAATGCGATTACCAGTGCACCGTCCGGTCTGCCATCAGAGTCTGAACTGGAATCTGCCATCGGCCAGTTTTTAAGCTATACGCTCAAAAGGCATTCAACAACACAAATCGCTTTTTTTGGTGGGAATTTCCTGGGGTTGGACATTGCCGTCGTGGAGGCTTTTTTAAGGCTGGCGCAACGGTTTGTGCAAGACGGCCGTGTCGACAGTATCCGGTTTTCGACGCGACCGGATACGATCGGCCGGAAACGGTTGGATGTTCTTGCAGGCTACTCCGTCCGAACCGTTGAGCTCGGTGTCCAGTCGATGGTTGATGATGTACTGCGCCAATCACGGCGGGGACATACGGCCGCTCAAACCGCAGCGGCGGTGAAGCTGCTCAGAACAGAGGGGTACGCGGTCGGCTTGCAGATGATGGTCGGCTTGCCCGGCGATAGCGGCGACCGCGCCTTGGAAACAGCGCACCGGCTGGTCGACCTGCAACCCGATTTCGTCAGGATCTATCCTACGGTCGTATTGAAAGGAAGCCGTCTGGCCGAATGGTACCGTGCCGGTTACTTCAGGCCCTTGTCCCTCGAAAGTGCAGTCGAACTGGTGAAAGCCATTTATGTTATTTTTTATCGACACGACATACCGGTGGTGCGCATGGGGCTTCAGGCGGCGGGCGATATGGCAGAAGAGGACGCGGTTTTGGCCGGTCCGTTTCACCCGGCTTTCGGCCACCTGGTTCACGCGGCGCTGTTCCTGGAAATGGCCAAACGACTTCTATCACACCGGGAGGAACGGGCGGTGACGATTACCCTCAAAACCCATCCGCGCAGCATCTCAAAGATGAAGGGATTGAAACTGGGCAATATCGATGTCTTGCGCCGGCAGTTTAATCTTCGGCGTCTGACTGTCGAACCGGACCCGACTCTGCCTGAGGACGGGTTGCGGCTGAACGACGATGAAACGGGTCTTACCTACCGTCACCTAGCGGAACGGCGACCGTACTGACCTTTACCGCTGCCCCGCAGGGGCCGCGGATAACGCTCTGTTATGACTTATCTTTCACGCCCGTCCGCGGATGTTTCAAGCTGCGGGCAGGAAGCGAGACAACCATGAGCAAGGGCGACATGCGTCTGCGTCTGATTCTTTTGGTCCTGTCCCTACTATCGGTTATATCGGCCACTGTCGGCGGGTATCTCTACTACTCGGCGGTCAACACTGCTGCCTTGAAGGAAGCCGAGAGACAGGCAAGGGTGCGTCTCGAGATATTGACCAAGAGCATTTCTTCATCTCTTCTGGAAAATACGAAAGTGGTCCGTGCATTGGCGGGGATGGATGTCTTCTCGGAAACCTTGTCTGATCCCGGTCAGGCGCTTATCGAAAGTACCAATTCAACTCTGGATCATTTCAAAAAAACACTCGAAGTGGATGTGTGCTACTTAATGGATGCGGAAGGGACCACAATCGCTTCGAGCAACCGCCATGATGCGGACAGCTTCGTGGGTAAAAATTTTTCCTTCCGACCCTATTTTAAGAAAGCCATCCACGGTTGGCCGACCGCCTACCTGGCCCTGGGCATCACCTCCGGAAAGCGTGGGGTTTACAACAGCCATCCGATATATGATCACCGGAGGGAAGATCCGGTCGGGATTCTGGTCATCAAGTCATCGGTCGATGTTATCGAAAACCGGTTGGGCCTGACCAGCGAGGACATCGTGCTGGTGACCGATCCCCGGGGGGTGATCTTCATTTCGAATCGGGGCGAATGGCTCTTTCAACTCGCGTGGAAGGTGCGCCAGAACGAGATCAAAAAAATTGCTGCGGACCGGCAATTTGGCGTTGGCCCCTGGAAATGGATCGGACTCGAATTGAACAGGAAAAACCGGGATGTGATGCTGGCCGGCGAGCAGTACCTGATCAATCAAGTCGAATTCGACGAATTCCCGGGCTGGAAAGTGGTTTTACTGCGCAGCTACAGGGCCATATCCAAGTCGGTATCCGCACCACTAATCCGCATTACTGGCCCGGTTGTCCTCTCGCTCTGTCTTTTGATCGGCGGGTCGGTGTTTGTCCTGTATCGCAAGGCCAGCCAGGAGATCTCCCATCGGCGCGTTGTGGAAAAGGCACTCCGCGAGAGCGAGGAAAGATACCGTGCCCTCTACAACCGTACCCCCGCCATGCTGCACTCCATCGACACCGACGGCCGCCTGATCAGCGTGAGTGACTATTGGGGCGATATGTTGGGCTACGACAGGACGGAGGTTACCGGTAAGAAGTTGACCGATTTCATGACCGAAGACTCCCGGCGTTATGCCGAGGAGAGTGTCTTCCCTGCATTTTTCAAGTCCGGCAGCTGTATGGAAGTTCCTTACCGGTTCGTCAAGAGAAACGGTCAGGAGATCGATATTCTACTCTCGGCGATTGCCGACCGGAACGCGGAAGGAAACATCACACGGACGCTGGCCGTGTCGATCGATGTCACCGAGCGCAAGAAAGCCGAAGACGCTCTGGAGAAGGCCAAGGAGGAATTGAGCCGCTATTCAAAGGATCTCGAGCGTCAGGTCCAACTCAGGACCAAGGAAATCAGCGACATCCTCAAGTACACGCCGGCTATCGTATATTTCAAGGACAGCCAGGGGTGCTATCTTCTCGTCAACCATCGCTACGAGGAGCTCTTCGGTGTGAAGAACGAGGAGGTTCGCGGTCGGACTGACGAAGAGGTCTTGCCGATCAAGGTGGCCGCCCAGTTTCGTCAACATGATAGCGACGTGCTGATGGAAAGACGGTCGCAACAGGTCGAAGAGTGGATTCCACACAGCGACGGCATTCACACCTATCTGTCGGTCAAGTTTCCGGTGTACGATGAGTCCGGCCACCCCCGCGGCATGTGCAGCATCGCCACCGATATCACCGCGGCTAAAAAAGCCCAGGACCAACTCCGCCGACTGTCGGGAAGCATTATGGCCAATCAGGAAAAAGAACGCGGGGCCATTGCCAGAGAGCTTCACGATGAACTCGGCCAGGTGTTGACCGCCCTGCGCATGGATGCCGTCTGGATTCAGGAACACCTGAAAGGCCGTGATGCCAGGGCTGCCGAGCGGGCATTGACAATGTGCCGCTTGATCGATAAAACCATCGCAGACGTACGCAACCTGGCCTTCCGGCTGCGGCCTGGCATTTTGGATGATCTGGGTCTGGTGGATGCATTGGAACTGTTTACCACCGATTTCGAAAAGCGCACCGATATCACCTGTGCATTTGAGCATGGCAGCATCCCTGCCACCAGCGAAACCGTGTCGACTGCCGCCTACCGGATTGCACAGGAAGCCTTGACCAACGTGGCCCGTCATGCCACGGCTAGCCATGTCGACGTGCGGCTCAGTCTGAACAACGGATATTTGACCCTGGCGGTATTCGATGACGGCCGGGGCTTCGATACGGCTGCCCTGGGAGAGAATGAGGGACTGGGTCTGGCCGGTATGAACGAAAGGGCCAATCTGGCCGGCGGAGATTTAGAAATTGTATCTGCACCGGACAGGGGTACGCGAGTCTCTTTCAAGGTGCCGCTGGCCGGCGCCATAATGATTTGATGTATATCATCCGATAACGGCCACTGCATGATAAAAGTCCTTTTAGCAGATGACCACAGCATCGTTCGCGCCGGTCTGCGCCGGCTGATCGAAGAGAGCGGCGACATCGAGGTGATTGCCGAGGCGGCGAACGGGCGCGAAGCTCTGCGGTCGGTGGAGAAAGAAATGCCCGATGTGGCCGTGGTGGACATTTCCATGCCCGGCCTGGATGGCCTTGAAGTCATCAGCCGACTCAATGCGCTGCATCCAACGCTGCCGGTCCTGGTGTTGACCATGCACGAGGAAGGGCAATACGTGGTGCGGGCGATCGAAGCTGGGGCGATGGGATACATCACCAAGCAATCCGCCCCCGAACAACTGGTCAACGCCATCCGCAAAGTTCTCGGCGGCAGCCGCTATCTCACCGACGAGGCGGCCGAAGCCCTCGCCCTCAGGATCGCCAAGGGCAAGCAGGGGCAGACCGTACTGGATGCCCTCTCCATGCGCGAATTGCAGGTTTTGCGACGCCTGGCCATGGGGAATACCAACCGGGAGATTGCCTCTATGTACGGTATCAGCATCAAAACCGTTGACACCTACCGCTCTCGCCTGTTGAAGAAACTCGATTTGCGCAATAATGCCGAACTGTCGCGGTTTGCCATTCAGAACCGCCTGATCGATCTGTAACATGTCGCTTAAAGCGCCGTTTTAATGTATCAGAAATTTTCTGACAAAAAATTCATCGTTTTTCCGACAAACAAATCAGAAGATCAGGCATTTACACCCTCTTCGCCAGAGGATAGGTAAAGTGCTGTGCCACTATTTGGACAGTTAAAAATTCAAAAAAGGAGGATTTCGAATGAAGAGACATCTCGTGATTGGACTGCTCGCAGTTGCCCTCATCGCTCTGGGTATCACCCCCGCCCCAGCCGCCGACTACAGCATCAAAATCGGTGGTGGCCCCACCGGCGGCACCTTCAACACCTTCACCAACGCCATGGCGGTTTACGTGCCCAAGGTGAATCCCAACATCCAGGCCTCGTCCGTTGGTTCCGGCGGTTCGGTGGAGAACCTCAAGCGCATTCATAACGGCGAGTCCGATTTCGGGCTTTGCTATGCCGTGGACAGCGCCCTGGGATATGTGGGCAAGCTGCCGCAGGATGACGCCAAGTACGACAACATCCGCTCCATGGGGTATCTCTACGGCGCCCCGGCTCAGTTGGTTGTGCGGGCCGACGCCGGTGTCAAGAGCGCCATGGACCTCAAGGGCAAACGCGTGGCCCTCGGCAACGCCGGATCCGGCGCTGCTGCCAGCGCGGAGCGTTTCTTCCGTCATATCGGCCTTTGGGACAACTTCAATCCCGACTTCCTGGGGTACAGCCAGGCGGCCAGTGCCTTCCAGGACGGCAAGATCGATGCCTTCTGGGTCCTGGTGGGTTATCCCAACCGTTCCATTATCGAAGCGGCCGTCCAGGTGAAGATCGCGCTGGTGGACGTGGGTGTCGATGCCGAGAAGACCGGATTCTACGAGGCGTACGCTTACTCTCCGATGACCATTCCGGCAGGAACTTACGGCAAGGACATGCCGGCGACCAAGAGTTTTCAGGATGCCTGCATATTGACCACCAACAAGAACCAGCCCGAAGAGCTGGTCTACACGATCATGAAGACCCTGTGGTCCAAGAAAGGCATGGAGGCCATGGTAATGGCCAAGAAATCGTTCAATGAAATGACCCTGCAAAACGGCTTCACCGGCGCCTCGGTACCCCTGCATCCGGGGGCGGTAAAGTTCTGGAAAGAGCAGGGCAAGGAGATTCCGGCCAAATTGATGCCGTAGAATTTCGTCTAAACCAATCCGGGTGAAAGGGGAAACGCCGTTTGTGCGCTTCTCCTTTTGCCCTTGCAACAGAGATGTCAGCGGCGTGAGCCGGCTGCTCGAGGAAAATGACATGACAGAGCCAGAAATTCCCGCAACGGCTGCCGACCAGAAAAAGCTGAAGGAAATCATCGACAAGGACGCCAAGTCCGGCCGCTCCCTGATTGGCTTTTGGTACTGGCTGTGCTCCAGCCTGGCCGTCGGTATGGTGCTCTTTTACATGTACTGCGCCGCCACGCCGGTGGACACCCAGTATTTCCTCGGCTTATACGTGATGCTCACCTACGTCCTGATTTTTCTCAACTACCCCTTCACCGCCAACACGCCGAAAAAGATCGGGTATTACATCGACAGCGCCATACCCTTTCTGTCCCTATTGCTGATTTTTTATTTCGCGCAGCATTTTCTGTTTGGTGCCAAAGGCCCCAAGGAACCGTTTACCGGCGTGAACTTGATTTACGCTGTCATCAGCCTGGGTGCGGCAGTGGTCTTTTTTATTCCGGCACGTTACTGGGGAAAAGACGAGGGCCATGCACCCATTGCCATGGACCTCTTTCTGGCCCTGGGTGCCATTTTCGTGGTGGGATACTACATCATCGAGTATGCGGCCATCAACTACCGCATGGGTTCCGAGACGCCCTTGGACACGGCCGTGAGCTTCCTGGGCATTCTGATATCCCTGGATGTGGCCCGCCGGGTTCTGGGGTGGTCCATGACTCTGGTGGGTGTTGCCTTTCTACTGTATGCTTTTTACGGCGACCTGCTCCACAGCGTGCCGGTGATCGATTCTTTTGCCCACACCGGATTTAAAATCGACCGCGCTCTGAACCACATCTATTACAAACAGGAAGGCGTCTTCGGCATCATGGCCACCGTGCTCGTGACCTACGTGATCCTGTTCATCTTCTTCGGGTCCTTCCTGAAGTTCTCCGGTGCCAGCCGTTTTTTTCTGGACCTGCCCATGGCGTTGGCCGGAAAGGCGGTGGGCGGGCCGGCCAAGGTGGCCGTGATGGCCTCCGGGTTCTTCGGCTCGGTGTCGGGCTCGGCCATCGCCAACACGGTTTCCACCGGCGCCTTCACCATTCCCCTGATGAAGAAGGCTGGGTTCAAGCCGCACGTGGCCGGTGCCATCGAGCCGTCCGCCTCCATCGGCGGGATGTTCATGCCGCCGATCATGGGCGCCGGCGGGTTCATCATGGCCGAGATGACCGAGATCCCCTACGTCAAGATCATGCTCATGGCCATTTTCCCGGCCTTGATTTACTTCCTGTCAGTGTTCGTGATGGTCCACTACGAGGCCAAGCGCTACGGGTTGGTGGGCATTCGTGAAGAAAACGCACCGACCGCCTGGATGATCCTCAAGCAGCAGTGGTTCATGTCCTTGCCCCTGGTCATTATCGTGGTGATGATGCTCATCGGCTATTCGCCGGGGTACGCAGCCTTCTGGTCGATCCTCTCGTGTGTCGGTGTGAGCTGGCTGACCAAGGACAGCCGCATGGGACCGAAGGAAATTTTCGCCGCAATGAACGAGGGCGCCCGCTCCACGTTGATCATCGGTGCCACGGTCGGCGTGATCGGCATCATTGTCGGCACGATTCAGCTCACTGGCATTGGCCTGCGGTTTTCCCAGATCATCATCGAGCTGTCGGCCGGCAACCTGATCATCGCCATCTTGTTGGTCGGTTTGGCCTCCTTGGTGCTCGGCATGGGCGTGCCGGTCACGGCGGCTTACCTGATTACCGCGGTTCTGGCCGTTGGGGCCATTTCCGACATGCTCACCCGCAGCCAGTTTGGCGTCGGTTTTATGGAACTGCAGCTGCCCCTGGGCGAGCTCTTGCCAGGTGACCCACAACGAGATTTGATATTGGGGCAGGTGGCCTGGGCATTGATCGCTTCGCACATGATCGTCTACTGGTTCAGCCAGGACTCCAACATCACCCCGCCGGTGTGCGTGGCGGCCTATGCCGGGGCGGCCATCGCCGGTTCGGACCCCTGGAAGACGGGCTGGACAGCCTTCAAGTTTGCCAAGATGCTTTACATCGGACCGTTGCTGTTCGCTTTTTCCCCGGGATTTCTGCTGGGTGGACCCGATAATATCATGCCCTGGTACCAGGTCGTCTCCACCATGATCACCATAGTCCTGGGAACCATCGCTTTCGGCAGCCTGACCATGGGGTACTTCCTATGCCCTACGAACATCCTGGAGTGGGTCATCTGCGCCGTGTCCACGCTGATTCTGTTTTTTCCGCACATGATCATGGCGGTCACCGGCATCGACGTGCCGACCTTCATCGTGGACGCCTCCGGCATCGGGTTGTGGGTTCTGGTCTATTTCATGCAGAAAATCCGCATCCGCAGGGATCCCACTCTGATCCTGCCAATTGAAGAGCGGCAGAAACTCAAAAAGGAAAAATCAGCGGCAAAGGCCCATTAACAACCGCAACTAATTTTTCAGGCGCCAACAAGAACGGGCGAAATGAACAAGATTTTTTCGGTTCATTTCGCCCGTTCTTGTTGATCACAAATTGCTCGCCATTTGTCTACATATCCATTTTAAAGAATTGTTCCGGCTCAGTCGCCACTCCCGGTCGAGGTGCGTATTTCGTGGGTACCGTCCCCTCCTTGAAACATTCAAAAATCGTTTTCGGGGACTCGGCAACCGGCAGCAAGCCGGTTGTGGCATCGATCTGGGTGAACACCACGCCTTCGGGCACTTGAAAAACCTGCACCGGTTTGTCGGCCAGAATCCGCTCCATGAAACCGACCCAGATCGGGCTGGCGGCCTTGGAACCGGTTTCATACTGCCCGAGGGAAGCCTCCTCGTCAAAACCGACCCAAACACCGGCCGTATACTCCGGAGTAAACCCCATGAACCAGGCGTCGTAGAGGTCGTTGGTGGTTCCGGTTTTCCCGGCCACCGGGCGGTTGAGGGCTTTGGCGCGCCAGCCGGTGCCGTCTTGGACCACGCCTTCGAGCAGGCTGGTCATAATGAAGGCCGTGCTGGGGTCGATCACCATTTCTTTGGCAGGAGTGAACTTTTCGAGTTCATTGCCGTTGCGATCGAGCACGCGTGTCACGAAGCAGGGGGTGACCCGAAAACCGTGGTTGGTGAAGACGGAATAGGCGCTGACCAGTTCGAAGAGAGAAACCCCGGATGACCCCAGAGCCATCGACAAATCCCGGTTCAAGGTCGAGGTGATTCCCAGTTTATGAGCGTAATCAATGACATAGTCGATGCCGATATCTTGTAGTATTTTAATGGTAATGACGTTTCTGGATTTTGCCAGCGCCTGTCTCAGCAGGGTGGGTCCATAAAATTTTTCGCCGTAATTTTTCGGTTTCCATTTGAAGTCCTGCTCTCTGTCCTTGAACACGATCGGCGAATCGATGACGACCGTTGCCGGTGTGTATCCTTTGTCGATTGCAGCGGCATAAATGATCGGCTTGAAGGCCGAACCGGGCTGGCGCCGGGATTGCAGGGCCCTATTGAACTGATTTTCCCGGAAGTCGCGTCCGCCGACCATGCTCTTGACGTTGCCGGTTTCGGCTTCGATGCACAAGAGCGCCCCCTGAGCTTTGGGGACCTGCTCCAGCGCCAGGTTCCACAGGTCGGAATCGTCACGCTTTTCCTTCAAACGCACCAGGACCACGTCACCGCTTTGCAGGGCCTCACCGGGCTGTTTGATCATCTTGGCGTGATAAGCGACATCGGGATTGGGCTTCCGGGCCCAGTCCATGTCTGCGATGTCGATAATTCCCTGTCCACCCCCCATGCGAACGGCAACGGTTTTCTCGCCATCGCTCACCTGAACGACAACCCCTGTTACCGTCTGCCCTGCTTCCGGAACGGTTTCGGCCCACTGTTTCTGGAGATTTTGCACATAGGCTTCAATGGCTTCAGGTGCAAGATGTTGAAGCGGTCCGCGGTAGCCCTGACGCTTGTCAAGGGCCAGCAGCCCTTTTTCGACCTCCTTCCGGGCGATCCTCTGCATGTCGATATTGACGGCGGTGTAAATTTGCAAGCCGTCGTTATAGAGAGCCTCGGTACCGTACTTCTTTTCGATATACTGGCGCACGTATTCCGTATAAAAGGGAACCTCATCAATGTACCAGTTGCGCCGCGGCCTGATGTCCAGTTTTGTGTTGATGGCTTCCGTGGCCTCGATGTTGGTGATGTAGCCCTCTTCGACCAGTCGGTTAAGAACATAGATTTGGCGTTGCTTGGCCCGATCCGGATATTTGAAGGGGGAATACCGGCTGGGTGCTTGGGGCAGACCGGCCAGCATGGCACACTCGGCAAGGTTCATGTCGCGCGCGGTTTTACCGAAGTAGTTCTCGGCTGCTGCTTCCACGCCGTAAGCACCGTGCCCCAAATAGATCTGATTGAGATAGAGGTAAAGAATGTCCTCTTTATTCAAGGCCTTTTCAATCCGGTAGGCCAGTATGGCCTCCTTCATCTTGCGGGTGTAACTTTTTTCCGGTGTCAGCAAAAAGGATTTTGTCACCTGCTGGGTGATGGTGCTGCCGCCCTGTACGATGCTGCCGGCCTCGATATTTTTGATAAAGGCCCGCGTTATGCTCAGAAGATCGATCCCCTGGTGCGTGTAAAAGCGGGAGTCTTCGGCGGCGACAAAGGCCTTGATCAGCATATCGGGGATCTCAGTCAACGGCACGACAATTCGCCTCTCATTGAAAAACTCCCCGATCTTGCGGCCGTCGTCGGCATAGACGGTCGAGATGATGGGCGGGTGATAATCTTTTAGGGTGGTAATCTTCGGCAAATCACGGCTGATGTAATAGTACAGACCCACAGCACCGATGCCGCCCGTCAACGTGCACATCAATACGAAGAGCAGAAAGATGCGAAAAAATATGCGTCCGACCCGATGCTTTTTTCTCTTTTTTAAAATATCGTTGGTTTGTTTTGGTTTTGACATATGGGCTCTTAGATGTTTAGGGCGCTGCGGCGCGCTTTATATTAACGAGAACGCCGGCCGAGACGTTGGAGGGGGTCGAGCAAAAAAGCGGCGGTTCGGTTCCGGTATTGTCCCTGCGCTTGTCTATCAGATTTTTTCGGATGAAGCAAGCCATCGCTTTAAGGAGAAGGAAAAAACAAATTGACTTTCGTAACAGTTATGGCTACTTGAAATAGTTTATCAAAAAATCGCCTCAGGGCAAAGTACTAAAGGCTTTTAGATGACGTCTTTGGCAGTGCCAGAGGGAGAAGGCCTTATTTTAATACGCGCCGACCGATAGAGCCGCTCCAAACCGTTATCTTAAAGCCTGTAACTGGCGTGACGGATTGCCGCCGCCAAGGCAGGTCAACCAATGGACGAACCGATGGTGACGCTCGCTTTTGACAAAGCAAAAGGCCTGATACCGGCCATTGCCCAGGATGAAAGCACCGGTGAGGTGCTCATGCTGGCTTACATGAATCGCGACGCATGGGAGATGACCTTGAAGACCGGCAAGGCGACCTATTACAGTCGCAGCCGTCGCAAGCTTTGGGTCAAAGGGGGGACATCCGGTCACCTGCAACTGGTGAAAGAGATTCGCATCGATTGCGATGCCGACACGGTATTGCTCAAAGTGGAACAGGTCGGGGGTGCCGCCTGCCACACCGGTTACAGGAGCTGCTTTCACCTAAAAGTCGTCGACGACAGTGGAGTGACCGAGATTGTCGGTTCACCTGTTTTTGATCCCGAGGAGGTCTACAAAAAATGAAGAAGCCGTTGAAGCTGGGGATTCCCAAAGGGAGTCTCCAGAGCGCGACAATAGCGCTCTTTAAAAGATCGGGCTGGAAAATAAATGTAAACGGCCGAAGCTACTTTCCCGAGATTAACGACGATTCGATCGAATGCGCCATCTGTCGGGCACAGGAAATGTCGCGCTACGTGGAAAAAGGCACACTCGATGCCGGCCTGACAGGCAAAGACTGGATCGCGGAGAATGGCTCCGATGTCCGGGTGGTGGAAGACCTGATCTATTCCAAAGTCAGTGCCCGGCCGGCCCGCTGGGTGCTGGCGGTGCCTTATGACTCGGGGATCGAAAAAATCGAGGAACTGGAGGGGTGCAAGATTGCCACCGAATTGCTCAAGTTCACCGAGCGCTTCTTCGCCGAGCGCGACATCAACGTGACGGTCGAATTCTCTTGGGGGGCCACCGAAGCCAAGGTCGTTTCCGGTCTGGCCGATGCGATTGTCGAGGTGACCGAAACCGGCAGCACCATCAAGGCCCACGGGCTTCGCATTATCCACGAGCTCATGCAGACCAATACCCAGTTGATCGTCAATCACGACGCCTGGAAGGATGCCGAAAAGCGAACCAAGGTCGAACAGATCGCTCTGCTGTTGAAAGGCGCCCTGCTCGGGGAAAAACTGGTGGGC
>Ga0316583_10000413_pt1 | contig 12508 bp, 8 predicted proteins | sample J_170502JBrBrA_D_FD_204513 | JGI IMG/M metagenome (GOLD analysis project Ga0316583, IMG submission 204513) | Rhizosphere microbial communities from salt marsh grasses in Alabama, United States - J_170502JBrBrA | ecosystem: Host-associated > Plants > Roots > Rhizosphere | place: USA: Alabama... | reverse complement strand
GATGAATATTTTTTATTTTCCTTAGTGTCAGTTGGGTTCGTATTGAATGTGTTTGTTGTGATAATATCAGCTCCCGCCTCAATGTAATCTTTATGAATTTCGGTTACCAGTCTGGAGTGAGTAATATTTGCTAAGGACATCCAGAGATGTTTGTCCGGCTTTACGCCTTTTTGCTGAAGCAGGCTTCCCATAGCGCCATCAAGAATTAAAGGGCGGTTTATTCTTTTTGAGAGAGAAAATATGTTAACATCATTTTTTAGCTTTAACATTTTTTGCCGGTTTTATTGATTTATAATATTTATCAACTTCCTCGACAATTCTTTTGAGGTCAATCATTTTTATGCATTCAAGGTTATAAGGACATTTTTTCTTCCAGCAGGGAGAGCATTCAAGATCTTTTTGATAAAGTTTCACACCACGGTTATAAAGCGCAATCTCGGTCCAACAGCTTACACCAAACCATACAATCATATATTTTTTTAGGGCAATTCCGAGATGCATACCAAATGAATCGCCTGTAATAATTACATCAGCTATACTTTCATAGCAAGCACCTTTTCTAACTCCTGTTTCAGTAGGAGTATTGATTATTTTTCCTCTGAATTTCGAATAAATTTTATTATTTCTTTCGGTGTCTTCGGGTCCCCCAAACAATGCAACTTTGTACTTTTTCTTTTTTAATAATGCACTGATCAGCGAAATGTGCTGTTCGACGGACATTTTTTTATTAGGATAAAGAGTTGAACAGCCAGTGTTGAATCCGACCACAAAATCTGTTTTTTTAAGCCTAACCTTCTTTTTGTAATCGTCAATGAATTTCAGTTCCTCATCTGTAAAATTGAAAGTATATTCATCCCCTCTATAATCGAGTTCAAAGGTTTCGGCAAGGTAATCCTGCCCAGTACGCTGATTCACTTTAAACTTGAGATGATCGTCCATCCCCAGATTATAATTGTAATATGCGCCTTTGTTCAAAGGAATAATCTGCCCATTTTTGTTCATACCGAAGCCAAGTTTTTTTCTGCCCTTTACAGAGCTCAAAATTGCGCACGACTGCCTCGATTTGTCGACATTCAAAATGTAATCAAATTTCATCTGTGAAAGCATAGAAAGAGATTCATTATTATAGGCAAGGACGTTATCAATGTACATATTATTGTGAAGAAGCGGTGCGGCATTCTTTAAAGTAATCCACCAAATCGTTGATGCAGGGAATTTTCTTTTAAGACCTGGTAGCTGCGCAGTTGTCATTAATACGTCACCCATTGCATCAAGATTTATAATCAGAATTTTTGTACCGATAGGGACATTATCTTTGCAGCCATCAATCCAGCAGTTATGGTCGGGAAAACAGGGTTTATAGCCGCTGAATCTCTTGCATTCGGGTATTTCATGTCTTTTTGGCATAACTTTTTAAAATTCTTTCAATGAAAGGTTTAAGCTTATTTTCTATTTCGTTAAAAGCAATATTATGCAAGGTCGGTTCCTTAGTAATAACAGCTTCATATGTTGTATTATAAGGAGTCCATATCATTTCATCAGTATCATAGTTTACATAAATGCCGAAAACCGGAATATTGAAGACGGCAGCAATGTGAACCGTCGAAGTATCAGGTGTAAACAGGAAATTCAACCTCGATATTAACGCACAAAAATTATCAAAATCAGATGTAAATATAAATCGTTCTTCATCAATTATCTGCCTGGCCAAAGAAATATCCTCGGGTTTCGCAAGCAGTAAATAGCTTAAATCGTAATTACTTAAGAAATTTATTAACTGCCTATAATTATTTGTCCCCCAGAACCTCGCCCGGCTACCTGCTGAAATATTGATTCCGACTATGAAATTATTTGGATCAAACCTATTCTTCAAAAAATTATCAGCCATTTCAAAAGATTTAATTTTAGGATAGTAACATATCCTTATCTGTTTTCCCCCAAAATTTAAGTTAAATAGTTTTCCAAGCTGGAGCAGCCTGTCAACCACATGCACCTTTGAACGATCCGGTCTTTCAATTGTTTTTGTATAGATAAGTTCATTCTCCTTTTTCAGTGCGAACTTATTTGTTGCGCTGCTCAGGGCAACTATAAAGCTTACTGTCGTTGAAACGTCATCGTGCAAATCGACAACCGTATCAATATTATTCTCCCTGATCATTTTTAAGACTTCATAGATCCCCATAAATCCTTTCTTAAAGATAACCAGTTTGTCGATATCAGGATTATTATTAAATGCAAAATAATTCTTTTTATCAGCAAGAAGAAAAATACGACAGCCGATATTTTCTTTTACAAGATGAAGAAGAGGAGTTGATACCAGTGCATCCCCGATCCTATTTAATCTTATAAATAATATGGATTTAAAATTATTTAATTTTTCTTCGGTCTTTCCGCTTTTTCGTGCTGAAACGATCAAAAGAACTTTAAGTAATATATTTTTCAAAAATACTTCTACTTTTTTCATTATGCAGGGTTAAAAATGCCGTCTGATATTCTTTAAATTTATTGATTTAATTAAATCTTTAATTATACAAATTTATGCGATAAAGTAGTGAAATTAAAATGAAGTGTAATATAACGGCTTTATTTTTTAAACAATTTTAACATAAACATTAAATTCCTTAAACTGACAAATGAAATTCAATTAATCTTTCTAAAGTAATTTTGACAAAGAACTGAAACAGATATTTGATAAAAAGCTAAGAATAGTGGACTTCTGGAATTCCAAGTTCACAAATTATGCGGGCAGACCTTTTTGAGAATTTGTTTTCAGTTAATATGGATCAATCAAAATTTAAAGGAATATTAATCACAGAATAGCAAAAAATAATAAATGCCAGAAGACTTGCAAATAAAAGAATACTTAGTATCTCTCGAAAATAAACTTCTCAGTGCTGCGGTTCGGAAATCAGCAGAGGAAATTGCACAGTTGCTTGCAGACGATTATTTAGAGTATGGAAGTTCAGGGAAAGTGTATAATAAAAAAGATACGATTGAAGCTCTTCAAAGTGAGCCTGTCATAGAAATATCAGCACATGATTTCGAAGTAAAATTATTGACTCCGGAGGTTGCACTTGTAAGGTATATTGCCGTGAAAAAAGATAAAACAATAATTGATGCCTCAAGTTTGCGAAGTTCACTTTGGAAAAAAACAGGGGAGAATTGGCAAATTGTTTTTCATCAGGGGAGCAAAATTCAAAAGTGAAAAATAAGAGTTGTTATCCAATGGCAAGGGTCTGCAAATTGTGACGCAGAAGCTGACCCATAGGTCATTTAAGGCCAGGTGAAGGCTAGTTGAAGGCTGGTTGGAAGCGAGGTGGAAATGTGCAGCAAATGGTAATTAATGAACGGCGGGTCATTATTAATATTGATTCCCATTATTTTACGAAAAATAAAAGGAAATTAGGGCTTCACTTAAGTTTGATTTGCTGTTTAATAAACTAATATTTTGTTATTTTAATGCGTAAGATGTCTTGTATGATAATAAATGAAAAATAGAATTACCCAATGCACAATTGATGACTTAAGTATGCTCAAAGAGCTAGCTTACCAGACTTTTGATGAATCCTTTCGTCCGATGAACACGCAGGAAACAATTGATACATATCTAAGTGAAACATTCACAACGCGAAAATTATCTTTAGAATTAATGACTAACGGAAGCGAATTTTATTTTATTTATTCAGACAACGCGCTTGCTGGATATCTCAAAATTAATTATGCACCAGCTCAATCTGACATAAACGATCCAGACTCGGTTGAAATAGAAAGAATATATGTTAAAAAAGAATTTAAGGGCAAAGGTCTCGGCAAACAATTAATGGATTATGCAGAAGAACTGGCCGTGAAAGCCGGTAAGAAATATTTATGGCTGGGCGTTTGGGAAAAGAATAAAGATGCGATAAGTTTCTACAAATATATTAAATATAAGATAACAGGGGAACATCAGTTCAAAGTTGGCAATGAAATGCAGACAGATTTAATTATGAGGAAGGAGATTGCCAAATAAGCTTTTGAAGACAAATTAGATTTATTTAATACATTTTAATTAAATTCATATCTCCTGCTATTATGACTAAAATAATCAGGTGAGTTTTGGTTATAATCTCTGCAACATTAATAACACTCGCATTGATTTTCTATTCACTTGGCGTCTGGTCTGAAAGATTAGCAAAGTACCTGAAACTGAGTCACGTAGTTGCTTTCTGGATAGGATTTATATTTGATATTTCAGGCACCTATGCTATGCATTTGCTAGCCAAAGGATCTTTTGACATTACAAATCCTCACACTTTAACAGGGCAAATAGCTCTTTGGTTAATGCTGTTTCACGCAATATGGGCTACCATTGTTGTTGTAAAACAAAACGAATCACTAAGAAATAAATTTCACAGGTTCAGTATCGTAGTCTGGCTAATATGGCTGATCCCTTATTTCGGGGGACTATATCTCGGAATGAGTGGATGAGTATAAAAGAAAATCATTATTCGTAATGAAATAAAATGCTGTAACATTTGGATTATTAATAGGCAACTTATCGAGTTAAATATTTCCACTATTGTACTATAAAAAAATATTTTTCCCCGCATTTATCTGCAAAGAGACAAACTACTTAGTCAGGAGGTGAAGATATTTATGAGAAAAATCCTTAAGCATTCCAAATCGATAAAGATTACAATAATTGCGGGGATTATCTCCGTTGTTTCTTTTGTTTTTATGATGCTCGCCTTGATTGATATTTACCGGGGAAAAGAGCCCGATCTTTCAAATGAATGGCTTGTAGTAGCAATAGGTGTTTGTGTGAATATAGCCTTCGGGTTTCTGGCAATATTTACTGCAGCCAGTTTGTTAACTGCAAAAGATAATAGCTAAAGTTTCAAACCTCGCTTAGGCAAATTTTATTTCAGAATTCGAAGATTATTTTTAATCAGATTAAATAATAATTGGAGCTATATTCCAATGTTTATTGGAAAGTGTTGAAAAATTACATAATTTAAAATGGTCTTTCAGGGGAATTATTAGGGCATTTTTACGATTCTTAGTCTAAATAATAATTTCTGATATAAGTCCTTTATCCTCTGGGGATATTGAAAAATATCAATTACTTAACAGATCCTCTTACTAAAGTATTTCCAGTTAGAAAAGATTTTTCATTTTAAAGAAATCGATAATAATTTCTTTTAGGGTTAGAGAATGAAAAAGACATCAATCATCATTTCCGTAACTATCATTGTAATTATTATTATAACAGCAATAATTTTTCTGAGCAAAAAGGACAGTGGGATTAGCAGCCAAAAAATATCCTATGCAGATATACCTGTTTCCACAACCCTGGTCAAAAAGATGCTGCTTGTGAATAATATTTCACTAGTAGGGGTTGTCAATGCCAGTAATGATGTAAATGTAATTTCGGAAGCGCAGGGACTTGTAAATGATGCTAAAGTTAAAGTGGGAGATTATGTAAAGGAAGGTACCGTATTGTTTCAAATTGATGATGTAATAATGCAATCGAATCTGGCTTCTGCAGAAATTAATTACTTAAAAGCTAAAAGAGATTTTGAACGAAGCGAAACTCTATACCAGGAAAATTCTATATCAGCGGCGCAGCTTGATCTTGCACGGCTTGGGATGAAAGCAGCGGAAAGCCAATTAACCCTTGCCAGAAAGCAATTGAATGATACTAGAATTAAAGCGCCCATTTCCGGGACAATTAATAAAAGAATGGTTGATCACGGAACAATGGTTAATCCAGGCACAGCTGTTGCAAATATTGTAGATGTTACTACTCTGAAAGTTTTACTCAACGTTTCCGAGAAAGATGCTTTTCAAATTAAAGTTGGTAAGCAAGCAGAAATCACAACCGATGTATACCCGGGAGTAAAATTTTATGGAAAGATAGACAATATAGCTTCCAAATCGGATGAAGCGCACACTTACGCAGTTGAAGTGAAATTATCCAACAGCAGCAGCCATCCTTTAAAAGCTGGAATGTTTGCGCGTGTTGTTTTTACGAAGCAGAACAACCAAGAATCTCTGGCAATTCCCAGAGAATCACTGGTCGGAAGCATTAAGGACGCTTACGTTTATACAGTAGAAAATAAGACAGCAAAATTAAAGAATATAGTGATCGGGAATACTTCAGGTGATTTTCTTGAGGTTTTATCAGGGCTTAAAGAAAATGATATTGTTGTAGTGAATGGTCAGAACAATTTATCAGACAATTCAAAAGTAGTTATCATTAAATAATTGAATTTATAAGATATGACCTTAACTGAATTATCGATAAAAAGACCTTCATTTGTCATAGTAATATTTTCTGCTCTAGCATTATTAGCGGTATTTGGTTATACAATGCTCAAATACGAGCTGCTGCCTGATATAAGTATTCCGTGGATCGTGGTTTCGACTGTTTATCCAGGCGCTTCTCCTAACGAAGTGGAAAACAGTGTTACAAAGCCTATGGAAGATGCACTTTCCGGACTGGAAAAGGTCGAGAAGATATACTCATCATCTTATGAGGGCGTTTCAGTTATCAGCATTGAATTCAATAAGTCGGCAAACACTGAAGTTCTTCTGCAGGAAGCCCAAAGAAGAGTAAACCAAATCACGCTTCAGTTACCCAAAGGTATTCGTACTCCTGTATTCCAAAAAATATCTTTATCCGAAACACCTGTGCTTCAGATTGGCGCTACATCTAATTTACCATCGCGAGAATTTTATCAACTAGTGAAGGATCAGATTCAACCTGCTCTGGCAAGAGTTGATGGAGTTGGGCAAATAAATTTAACAGGCGGGGAAGAGAGGGAAATAAAAATAAATCTGGATGCAGCAAAGCTGGAAGCGTATCATATTTCAATTGCTGCAATTGCTTATGCAGTTAATTCGTCCAACCTTGATTTTCCTACTGGTAAAATACAGGGTGAGAATAAGCAATTCGTTGTAAGAGTAGCCGGAAAATTTTCCTCACTTGATGAATTAAGAAACCTTGTGATAGGCGCTTCGCACGAAGGGAGTAAAATTCGATTGAAAGATGTAGCTGAAGTGGTTGACGGTACTGCAGAAATAAAAACAATCAGCAGGATAAACGGTGTTCCTTCCATCGGTATCGCGATACAAAAACAGGCCGATGGTAATTCCGTTAAGGTAAGCAGTCTTGTTCAAGAAGAATTGAAAAAACTTGAGAAGCAATATTCCAAAATAAACTTAAAATTCGATGTTGCGCACGATCAATCCGATTTTACACTTGAAGCAGCCAATGACGTAAAAAAGGACTTAATGCTAGCAATTTTGCTGGTAGCAATAGTAATGTTTTTATTTCTCCACAGCATACGAAATTCATTAATAGTAATGATCGCGATACCTGCTTCTCTTACGGCTTCCTTTGTTATGATGTGGGCTTTTGATTTTTCATTGAACCTGATGACGCTGCTTGCATTATCTCTTGTAATTGGAATACTGGTGGACGACTCTATCGTTGTGCTTGAAAATATTTATCATCACCTCGAGAAAGGTGAAGATAAACATAAAGCAGCCTTAATAGGTAGAAACGAAATAGGCTTTGCCGCTGTTTCTATTACGTTTGTTGATGTTGTCGTTTTTGTTCCGCTTGCGCTTGTTTCCGGACTTGTAGGAGATATAATGCGGGAATTCGCGATTGTAGTAACAGCATCTACATTGACCAGCTTATTCGTTTCATTTACAGTAACTCCACTTTTAGCTTCAAGGTTTTCAAAACTCGAAGCCGCCTCTTCAAAAAACATTACAGGAAAAATCGGGATTGGATTTGAAAGAATATTTAAAGTGATAGTAGAACGTTATTTGATTTCCCTAAAATGGGCAATGGGAAATCCTGGTAAAATTATTACAATTGCAACTTTACTTTTCTTTGCCGCATTAGCACTTCCGGCGCTTGGTCTAATAGGAGGCGAATTTATGAAGCAGTCAGACCAGGGTGAATTTGCTGTTGAAGTCCAATTACCACCCGGTTCAACACTTGAAAATACGAACAGGGTATCACAACAAATTGAGAGATTGATCGCAAACCTGCCTGAAACAAAAAAGATACTCGCAAATGTCGGAAAGGGCCCAAGAAATCAGATATTAAGTAATGAATGTGAATTAGTTGTCACACTTATTCCGAGAGATCAGCGTCAAAAATCAACTGATGAAGTAATCCAGGAAATAAATTTAATAACGAGGAGGATTCCCGGGATAAAATTATTTGTAAGTCAGCTGGATGTTACCGGTCAAACTGGTGAAGCGCCGATTCAAGTATTCGTAAGTGGAATAAACAGTGACTCTATCCTTACAACTTCCGAAAGAGTCGCCTCCGCTCTGAGGAAAACAGAGAGCATCACGAATATAAAATTTTCATCCGAAAAAGGAAATCCTGAAACGAGGATAGACATAAATCGTCAGAAAATCGCAGAGCTTGGTCTTACAGTAATGGACATAGGGACGACATTACAAGTTGCACTTACAGGAAACGATGATTCAAGATACCGTGAAGGTTCATTCGAATATCCTATCAGAATTGCAATAGACAGATTTGACAGGACAAATATTGAGGCCATAAATAATTTAACATTCACTAATACTATCGGGAAGCAAATTCAACTTACACAGTTTGCCGATGTTTATCAGACTACAGGACCAACGAAACTTGAAAGGCAAAACCGCAATCCTTCAGCAATAGTTTCTGCATTTACTGACGGCACAATTCCCAGTGGAACTGTAGCCGCAGAGTTTGAAAAAATATTTAATAATAATGTTGCCAGTGGTACAAGAATCTCCCTTGAAGGCGACGAAAAAATGAGATCGGAAGGAATGGATTCCTTAATGCTTGCTTTGATCGCAGCAATTACATTTGTTTATTTCATAATGGTACTACTTTTCGATTCATTCGTTTATCCTTTTATTGTATTGTTTTCTATTCCGCTTGCCCTGATAGGTGCTCTTATTGCGCTGGCTTTATCAGGCAACGCTATTAGTATTTTTTCTATGCTAGGAATAATTATGATGATCGGACTCGTTTCAAAGAATGCTATACTCTTAATCGACAGAACAAATGAACAGCGTTTAAAGGGCCATTCATTACACGAAGCATTAGTTGAATCGGGACATTCACGTATCAGGCCGATATTTATGACAACACTGACAATGGTATTTGGTATGCTTCCAATTGCAACTGCAACCGGTGCCGGATCTGAGTGGAAAAACGGTTTAGCCTGGGCTTTAATCGGTGGATTAACGAGTTCAATGTTTTTAACTCTTATAGTTGTCCCAGTTGTTTATTTAAAAATAGAAAAGCTGAAAACCGGACTATCCGCTATATCTAAAAATCCTTTCCAGTTGGGATGGTTTAAAAAACTGAGAGAAAAATTATAGCTCTATTGAGGCAGAGATCTATGAAATGGAAGATTGTAATATTTATTGTGATGTTTTTGCTGGCTACTGTCATCCAGGGTCAGAACAAGTCCCTGAGAGGTAATGTTACAATAGGAATAGTGGTAGATGGTGAGTGGGATCTTAATAAACTTGTCATTAATAATTTAAGGAAAGAAATAAAAGAGGCACTATCGCAGCAAGCCGTTATAACAATTCCAGACAATAAAATAATGATTGGTGACTGGACTCTGAAAAATGTTTCGGAACTGAATGATAAGTTATTAAATGATAGGGAAGTAGATATTGTAATCGGATTCGGTGTACTTGCATCATATGATCTTGCTAGAAGAAACAAATTACCCAAACCCACAATTGCTCCGGTTATTCTTGATACAACTTTGCAAAAAATTAAAAGCTTGAATGGAACCAGTGGTGTCAAAAATCTTTGTTACCTAGTTTTCCCACGCACATTTAAAAGAGATATAGAACTATTTAAGCAGATTGTCAATTTCAAAAATCTGGTTGTAATACAAAGCAAATTTTATCTTTCGGAATTCAAAAATCTGCAGTCATCTTATAATGCATTGGGTCAAAAATTAGATATAAATATAAAAGGTTATAGTGTAGGTGACAATATAAAAGAAATGTTGAATTCGATTCCAGAAAACTGCGATGCGGTTTATATTAGTGTCCTTCCGATTGACCGACCGAAGTTTAAGGAACTTATTAATGGATTAAATGAAAGGCGTCTACCCACATTTTCATTATTGGGTGAAATGGATGTCAGGGATGGTGTAATGGCCGGAGCTAATCCGGATATTTTCCCCAGATTAGAACGCCGCATTGCTCTTATTATTCAAAGGATTTTACTGGGTGAAGATGCAGGTACGTTGGATGTCAGCTTCGCTTCGGCAAAAAAGACATTTATAAACCTTCAAACTGCTTTTGCGGTAGGAGTTTCTCCAAAATATAATACATTGCTTGAAGCGGATATTATTGGCATGACTACTCCAATATTTAAAGGCGCTGTGACATATTCTCTTGATGATGTTATTAAAAAATTATCGAATGAAAATCTTGATGTACTTGCAAAGGTAAGGGAGGTGGCAGCTAATTATCAGAATATTTCATTGGCAAGATCTAATTTACTTCCTCAAATAGATATTTCTGCAACAGCTCTGAAAATTGATGAGGACAGGGCATTTGCGGGTTCACAGCCTGAAAATAAAATTTATGGCGATGCAACAGTTTCACAAATTATTTTTTCTGAGCCAATACTGGCAAATCTCAGTATTCAAAACTCATTATATAATTCAAAGCTTAATGAACTTGAGGTATTCAAACAAAATACAATACTTGAGGGTTCGAAATTATTTCTTAATTATCTGCGCATGCGCAAAATCTTTGATATACTGCTCGAAAATTTAAGATTACTTAGAGTAAATTTAGAGGTTGCACAAAAGCGTGAATCAATTGGTGCAGTAGGTCCGGAAGAGCCTCTTCGCTTGGAGGCTGAAGTGGCCGGGCTGAAAAAATCTGTGATGGATGTACAGGCACAAATGAACCGGCTTCAACTTGCATTTAAACAAATGCTAAACATTCCTATGGTTTATTTGATTAATGTAAAGGATGTATCTGCAGAAAAAGCATCATTGCCTATTTTCAATGAGAATATTCAGCGCTATTTGGAGGATCCGCTAAGTTATGATCTCTTAACTGACTATCTTGTGAATTACGGTTTTAAAAATTCCGAGGAATTGCAGATGCTGGAAGATATAATTAAAGCAAAAGAAAGAAGTCTAACTTCTACCAGTCTTTCCCGCTTTCTTCCTACTATTACATTGTTTGGTTCGGTAACAAAAAATTTTTATAAATCAGATATTAAATCACCCTTTAGCTTGAGTATTCCTTCTCCGCCTCCATCCGTTTCAGCCGATGTAGCCAATTACATTGGGAAAATACTTTCCGGTTTTTCTATTCCTTTACCAAATGATGTTGACTGGAACATTGGTATCAACGCATCACTGAATCTTTTTAGCGGGTTGCGAACTTCGTCCCAAATTGAACAAACTGATATTGAACTGGAGCAATTAAAGATTCAGAAAAGATCTTTAGAAGAAAAAATTGCTTTAGGAATCAGAAGTGAAATGGAAAATTTAAAGGCAACAAATTTTGGCCTAGCTCAATCACAAATACAGGCTGAAGCAGCCGACAAAGCTTTAAAAATTGTTTCTGATTCTTATTCGCGAGGCGCTGTATCAATTTTATTTTTGCTTGATGCTCAGACCGCAGATCTTAATGCACAACAGATTTCGGCAAATGCATTATACGATTTATTCATAAGTTATATGCAGTTACAGCGAGCTGTGGGACAATACTATATCCTTATGACAAATGAAGAAAGGGCAGCCTTTATGAGTGATATGATCTCATATATATCCAAAACTGCACCTGGGAAATAAGATTATCCTTTAAACCAGGATATTGTGGTTGAATTAAAAGGTCGGTTTTTAGAGTTAGGGGAAAAACTGATATTCACTGTAGCTGTTTAAGACACTTTATTTCAGAGCATTGCCAGCTATTTTTTTAATTTTCTCTAAAATATTTTCAACTGATAGTTGAAGCATACACTCGTGTTTGTATGGACAAACGAGTTTGTTGCACATCAGGCAGAAGAGATCCTCTTTATGAATGTAATCTGAATTTGGCGAATAGGGCCTATGTCCATACGGGCTGGTCGGGCCAAATATGCCAAGCGTAGGTACTTCGAGCGCGGCAGAAATATGCATAGGACCCGAATCATTAGCCAAAACCAGGCTACAGTTTTTTATGAGTCCGCTCATTTGAGACAAAGTTGTTTCGGGAGCACGAACTGTCAGATCAGGAATGCTGTCCCTAATAAAGTCAGCGTCTTTTTCATCGCCAGGTCCCCAAAGAATTAAAAATTTTGCTCTATATTTATCTGAAATCGCTTTGCATATTTCCACCCATTTAACTGCATCGCATCTTTTGGATTCCCATCCCCCAGCCGGAATTATACCAACTACTTTTTTGCCTTTTGAAAAATTATTTGCAAAATATTCTTTCCCAAATTTATCATCTTCTAATGAAACAAAATATT
>Ga0316583_10000410_pt1 | contig 12531 bp, 8 predicted proteins | sample J_170502JBrBrA_D_FD_204513 | JGI IMG/M metagenome (GOLD analysis project Ga0316583, IMG submission 204513) | Rhizosphere microbial communities from salt marsh grasses in Alabama, United States - J_170502JBrBrA | ecosystem: Host-associated > Plants > Roots > Rhizosphere | place: USA: Alabama... | reverse complement strand
AGCCCGCGCTCCGTGCACAGGCGGCCGATGGCCTCGAGGTCGTCGAAGGAGCCCGTGGCCGTGGAGCCGGCGGTGGCCACCACCGCCATGACGGGAGTGCCCTCCGCGTCCAGGCGATCCAGGGTCGCGGCCAGGGCCGCGGGGTCCATGCGGTAGTCCCGGGACGGCACGGCGACGGCCCTGCGCATGCCGATCCCCAGCTCACCGGCCGCCCGTGTCACCGCGTAGTGGGCGTGCTCCCCGCAGACGATGGCCGGGGGATCGGCGCCCACGCCGTTCTCCCAGACGTCCGGGATCAGCGCGTTGCGCGCGGCCAGCAGCGCGGTGAAGGTGGCCTCGGTGCCACCGGTGGTGAGGGTCCCACCCGCGCCTTTCCCGAAGCCCACCCGCTCGCACATCCACCGGATGACGCGCGTCTCGATGGCCGTGGCCGCCGGGGACATTTCGGCCACTGCCGTGGACTGGTTCAGCGCCCCGATGAGCGGCTCCATCCAGATGGCCGCCGGGAGCGGCGGAGACATCTGGTGGCCCATGTACATGGGGTGCGCCAGATGGATGCTGTTGGGGACGACGTCCGAGGCGATGCGGCGCGCGAGCTCGTCCAGGGGCACGCCGTCGGTGGGCAGGGGCTCGTCGAAGAGGGCGTAGAGCTCATCGCGGGAGAGCGATGTCGACACCGCTCCTTCACCCTCCCGGGCATCGCTGAGATAGGAGGTGGCGAGGGCGAGGAATCGCTCGGCCTCGGGAGGGGCGAGGTCGCGGTCCAGGTCGGAGAGTGGGAAGTCCAAGGTAGTCGGCGGTTGTCGGTGGGAGCGTGCTCGGAGAGGTGCTGACGGCACGCGCGTGAAACAGACCGAAGACGCGCGCCGGAGACAAGGTGGGTCGACCCGGATGGATCTCGTTGTTCCGCCATGGGCCTCCTGCAGGACGCCGCGCGCAGGTGCCACCGGAGCCCCGCTCGAGGGATCACGCGATCTCGCCCGGGGAGCGTCTCCGCCTCACGAACCACAGCCCCGCCACCAGGAGCCCGCCGGCGAACAGCAGAAGGGAAAGCCCGAGGCCGGCAAAGGTGAACCGGAACTCCACCGTCTTCGTGCCTGGCGGGATCCTCGCGCCCGTGACCAGCCCGTTCACCCGGAGGACAGCGACCCGCCTTCCATCGGCGAAGGCCCGCCACTGCGGATAGTACGTCGAAGAGAACACCACGAGCCCGCCCTCCGGCGCCTCGATCCCCACCCGGACTCCGTTCGGTTGCCGTTGGATGGATAGAACCCGAGCCGCGGGGAGCGTCTCTCTGCCCGGGATCCCCTCCAGGTATGCCGTGCGCACCGGGGCCCTGTCTTCCATCAGGCCCTCCTTCACTCCAGCCGGCGAGTACGGCCTTGCTTCCCGGGCAAAGTACACGCGCCTGAGAACACCGTCCTGCTCCCAGACGCTCGACTCGGTCAGGTGCCGGATCGGATGGAAGCCACCCCGTTCGAGCCACCCCACGGCTTCCCGGTCGGTGTCTCGGACGATGGCGTACCGAACGTCCAGCGCCTTGAGAAAGCGACTCCCCAATAGCTGCTCGTAGGAAGCCTTCGGGAGGATGCCGGTGGTGTTCGAGGGCAGCACGGCGAGGAACCAGTCAGGGGCCAGCGGCGTCGTGGTGCCGGTCACCGCGTCGTAGCCATTGAGGGAGGCCGACTGGTACAGAGCCATCCGCTGCATGCCGGCCGGGCGCAGGCTCGACGACACCGGGAGGATACGGTCGGACGGGTCCATGCCGAGCACTGACGGACCAAACGCGCCGAGAGGCTCGTCGTAGCGCTTCAGGTCGGAGAGCTGCGCGAAGCCCTGAACGAGGGCGACACCACTCCACGCACAGGCCACGAGCAGGGCGGCACCCCACGCTCGGTCAGCCGCAAGGAGGGCGACCAACGAAAGGACGAAGAGCACGGCGAACGCCAGCGAGTACACGGGGTGGCGCCCGATCCATCCAACGAGATCCGCTGCCGCGAGCACGAGGACGGCCCACAGCGTCAGGCCGAGACGAAGAGTGGAGCTCGAATCCCCATCGGAGAGCCGGCGCAGCCAGGCCTCCGCGCCCAGGCCGGCGGCCAGCGAGATGCTCGCGCCCGCGAAAAGGAGGAATCTGAACGGCCAGCGGAAGGACGACCACAAGGGTATGCCATAGAAGAGCCGCGCCAGCCCACCCCAGCGGCCGAGAGCCAGAAGCACGAACGGCACGGCTCCCACCAACGCGCACAGAAACAAGAGAGCGGGGGAAGCCTCGCCTCTCCTCCAGCGAATCGGCGCGATGCCCGGGGCCTTGAGGCGGACCGCCACCGCGATGCCCCCGGCGCCCAGCGCCAGGACCACCCACGACCCCTGGTAGAAGGACAACGTGCCAATGGTCCCCAGATAGCCGTGTACCGAACGCAGAACCGGCGCGATGAGGCTCACCAGATCCAGGGGAGCGACGCCCCGGGCGATGTACTTCGCGTATGGAAGGGCGGTCGCCCGCATGGAGACCCGGCTCTCCAGGAAGGCCGGGACGAGGGTCGGAGCGCTCAGCAGGGCTCCCGCGGCCAGGAGTCCCGCCCACCGTCGCCACGCTCGGGCCCGGGGGCGCTCGGCCCAGCCGAAGAGCCCGCCCATGACCAGAACCCACACCCACGCATACGCGAGCATCTGCGGATGGCCGACGGCAGCCAGGAGGGCCAGGCCCACCGGAACCCAGAGGGCGCCAAGGTCGCCCGGGGCGCGCAGCGCGCAGACGGTCCCGTACAGGACCCACGGCATCCAGCAGAAGGTGCCCCCCATGTATGTCCAGACCGGAACCATCACGGCGACGAACCCCCCTCCCTCCACCGAGAGGGCCGCTGCGCCGGCCAGCCAGGGCCGCACACCGAGGCGCTTGAACAGGAGGAACCACCCCAGCAGGCCCAACGCAAAGTGAATGGCGGCGATCACACCCATGAGCCAGCCAGGCCGGCTCAGCGCCTCCACGATGGCGACGGCCACGGTATAGACGGGATAGAACACGCCCGACTGGGCATTGGCGAGGAGGGGTTCACCCAGATCCTGTCGGGAGGTCCAGAGCGGGATATGGCCATGAAGCCAACGGATGTGTGCGTCGAGGATGGTGGGGGTGAAGTACTCGAAGTTGTCCCAACGGTTGTAGGAGAAGTGCGGGGCGAGGAGGGTGCCCAGGGCGACCGCCGTTCCGAACGCCAGGATGAGCCACGTCCAGTACGGGCCTTCTCGACGCGGCTCATGGGTGAAGCGGCCGAAGTCCATTCCAGATGTCCTCCCGGGAGACCCTTCTCACGGATGCCCTAACATGGAGAGCCATCAGGTACGCTGGCGCTTGGCGCCCATCGTCCGTGGCGCCGCCGGCGGGGCATTGCGCGGCCAATATGTTCACGCGTGACGAGGCTTGCCACGTGAGGGTCCTCCGGCCAGCGCTCTCGCACCCCATGTCCGTCTCGCGCCGCGTAGGCTCGGCGACTGGCAGCGGCCCGGTCACGTCTTCATATTGCGCCTATGGACAGCACGGCCGATCGCCTGCAGGCTGCCCTGGCCGGAAGGTACGCCATCGAGCGCGAGTTCGGCGGCGGCGGGATGGCGAACGTCTATCTGGCCGAGGATCTGCGTCATCACCGCAAGGTGGCGATCAAGGTTCTGCCGCCCGAGGTGGGCGAGACGCTCGGAGCCGCCCGCTTCCTGCGCGAGGTCGAGGTGGCGGCGCGCCTCCAACACCCCAACATCGTACCGCTTCTCGACTCCGGTGAGGTCGGCGGCCTCTGCTTCTACGTGATGCCCTACGTGGAAGGCGAGGCGTTGCGAGAGAGGCTCGCGCGCGAGGGCGCGCTCCCCGTCGCCGAGGCGTCATCGATCCTCCGGGAAGTGGTGGACGCGCTGAGCCACGCCCACGCCCACGGCGTGGTGCATCGGGACATCAAGCCGGGCAACATCATGCTCTCCGGGCGGCACGCGGTGGTCCTCGATTTCGGCGTGTCGAAGGCCGTCACGAAGGCGACCACCCAGCAGACCCTGACATCGACCGGGATCGCCCTGGGCACCCCCGCCTACATGGCGCCCGAGCAGGCGGTGGCCGATTCCGCGCAGGACCACCGGGTCGACATCTACGCGGTCGGGGTGGTGGCGTACGAGATGCTGACGGGGCACCCGCCCTTCGCGGGGGCATCGGTCATGGAGATGATCGCCGCGCACGTGACGGCCTCCCCCGAGCCGTTGGAGCGCCGCCGACCCGACGTGCCCCCCGGGCTGGCCGCGGTGGTGATGAAGTGCCTCGCGAAACAGCCCGCCGGTCGGTGGCGGACGGCCGACGAGCTCCTGGCCGAGCTCGACCCCTACGCCACGCCGCGTGGCGGAACGGACGCCGGGTTCGTCCGGGCGGCGTTGGCCCGCCGAGTCCATTCGCTCCGGCGGGCCGTCTCGCCCCGCCGCGCCATGCTGGGCCTCGCCGCCCTCGCCCTGATCACCGTCGCGGTCCTGGCGGTCCGACACCAGCGACGGGTTCGCTGGGCGCGGACCGTTGTCCTACCGCAGATCCAGCGGTCCGTCGAGGAAGCCGATTGGGGCCGAGCCTACGACCTGGCGCTTCAGACCGGGGGGCTGCTGCAGGGCGACTCCCTCCTGGCGTCGCTCTGGGCGGCCCTCTCCACTGCCACGAAGGTCGAGTCGGATCCGCCGGGCGCGCGTGTGTACCGGCGTGACAACACAGGGGCGGACACGGCCTGGGCCTACGAGGGTGTCACGCCCATCGACAGCCTCGTCCTTCCGAGATCGCCGTCGTACTCGCGCTTGATGCTCGTCAAAGCGGGATTCGACACCGTGAGGGACCTCGTCGCCCCCACTGCCGCCGGTTGGCGCTACGAGATGGACTCCGCGGGCACCCTTCCGCCGGGGATGGTACGCGTGGCGGGTGGACCCCACACGCTGCTGCTGTGGGGGCTCGACAACCTGAGTCGCGACGTGCCGGACTTTCTCATCGGTCGGTTCGAGGTGACCAACGAGGAGTTCAAGCGATTCGTGGACGCCGGAGGTTACGAGCGCCGCGAGTTCTGGAAGTTCCCGTTCGTCACCGACGACTCCCAGGAGACCTGGGACGAGGCGATGTCGCGCTTCCACGATCAGACCGGCCGACCGGGCCCCGCTACCTGGCAGGTGGGCAACTACCCGGCCGGCCAGGACAACTACCCCGTCACCGGCGTGAGCTGGTACGAAGCAGCGGCGTACGCGCAGTTCGCCGGCGGAGTCCTGCCGACCATCTTCCACTGGACACGGGCGGCCCGCATCAACTACAGCGCCGGGATCGTACCGCTCAGCAACGTCGACGGCCGGCACACCGGGCCGATGCCGGTCGGGGCATCCGACGCCATGGGCGGGTCCGGAGTGTTCGATGCGGCGGGCAACGTACGCGAATGGGCCTTCAACGAGGCCGAGGGGCACGAGCGCTACATCCTCGGTGGCGGTTGGGACGACCCGGCCTATCACTTCAATAGCGCCACCGTCGCCTCGCCCTTCGACCGTTCACCGATGAACGGATTCCGGCTGGCCCGGTACCTGACGCCGGACAGCACCGTCGCGGCCACCGAAGGTGCGTTCCCGCTGCCCCAACGAGATTTCAGGAAGATCCCACCCGTCTCCGACTCGGTGTTCGCGGCCTACCGTCGTCTCTACGACTACGATGCGATGCCTCTGAACGCGGTGGTCGAGGAGACCGACAGCTCAGCGAGGGATTGGGTGAAGCAGCGCGTGACGTTCGACGCGGCGTACGGACACGAGCGGGTCATCGCCTACCTGTTCCTGCCCCGCAACGCCCGGCCGCCCTACCAGACGGTCGTGTACTATCCGGGAGACAGCAATCTCGCCGTTCGATCGAGCCGCGAGCTGCTGGGCATGGCCGCCATCGACTTCGTCATTGAGAGCGGTCGCGCGCTGGTCTATCCGGTGTACAAGAGCACCTACGAACGGGGAGACGGCCTCCGCAGCTCGATGCCGGAGCCCACGAACTCGTACAGGGATCACGTCGTGGAGTGGGCGAAGGACCTCGAGCGATCGGTGGACTACGTCGTTTCACGTCCCGACCTGGATAGCACGAAGCTGGCCTACTACGGCCTCAGTTGGGGCGGGCGCCTGGCCCCGATCATGCTCTGCGTGGAGCCCCGCCTCAAGGTCGCGGTGCTGAACGTCGCGGGGCTGCGTGCGCAGATGGGCTATCCGGAAGTCGAGCCCGTCTACTTCCTGCCGCACGTCAAGATACCGGTGCTGATGCTGAGTGGCCGCTATGACTTCTACTTCAACGTGGAGAGCTCCCAGAACCCGATGTTCGACCTCCTCGGCACGCCGCCGGAAGACAAGCGCCACGTGATCGCCGAGGGGAGCCACTACGTGCCCCGCCCCGTGCTGATCAAGGAAACGCTGGACTGGTTGGACCGATATCTCGGACCGGTCTCTCCCTCCGTATCGGTCGGGACGGCCGAGAAGAAGAGACCTGCCGAGCTCGAGGGCAGGCCTCCCTCCGGCTTGCGACCGGCCCCCCTCCCCCAGAATGTTGGAGTCGCCCCCCAGGGCCGTTTCCTGCCGCATTAGGAGGGTCCTCCCGTGAGCGCCCTCGCACGCCACGTCCGTCTCGCGCTGCGTAGGCTCGGCGCGACGCCATCGTTCACGCTGGCGAGCGCCTTGACGCTGTCGCTCACCATAGGCGCCATCACGGCCGCATTCGCCGTGGCCGACCAGCTCCTGCTGGAGCCGCTGCCGTATCCCCAGAGCGATCGACTCGTCGCGGTGGGCTATGCCGTTCCCGGCTACGGCTACCCGGACCTCCCGTTCTCCATCGGGACGTTCTACCACACCCGTCAGGAGCAGAAGGCGTTCTCCGATTTCGCCATCTACTACGATTCGGACCGATACAACGTGGGGATCGAGCATCCGGAGCGCATTCCGGTGGCACAGGTCACGGCCGGGTTCTTCGACGTGCTCCGCGCGCCGCCCACTCTGGGTCGCGACTTCAACAAGGGCGACGAGGAGCCGGGCGCGGCCCCGGTCGTGATCGTGAGCCACGACCTGTGGACGCGGCGATACGGCGCGGACCCCGGTCTCGTGGGCCGCAAGATCCGGGTCGAGGGCGTGGACAGGGAGGTCGTGGGCGTCGCGCAGGCCGGCTTCCGCTATCCCGATCGCGAGACCGGGCTCTGGATCCCCCTCACCATCGACCCCGCCAACCTCGCGCCGATGATGTTCGGCTACCCCGGGGTGGCCAGACTCGCGCCGGGCGTCTCCATCGAGGGTGCACGCGCGGATCTGGCGCGCATCACGAGCCAGCTGCCCGACGCCTTCCCGGATCGTCTGACACACAAGTGGGCCGATACCGGCCACTTCCACTCCTACGTGCAGCCGCTGGCCCAGCGCGTGGTGGGCAGCGTCGGCGCCGAGGTGTGGCTCGTCGTCGGCATGTCCTTGCTGCTGCTGGTCCTGGCGGCGGCCAACCTGGCCAACCTCTTCGTGATCCGCCTGGACGGCCGGGCTCGCGAGCTCACGATAAGGAGAGCGCTGGGCGCACGGCGGCGGGACCTCCTCACGCTGTCCCTCTTCGAGAGCCTCACCCTGGCCGGCATGGGCGTGGTCGGGGGCGTCGCCCTGGCAGCGCTGCTGCTCCGTCTGCTGGTCCACCTGGCGCCTCCCGGGCTGCCGAGGATCGACGAGATCGGGCTGGGGCTACACGCCGTAGGGTTCGCCGTCATCGCCGGGGTGCTCACCGGCCTGTTCCTGGCCTTGTTCCCGGCCTCGGCGGTGCTGAGGAAGGAACGGGGAACGGCGCTCCGCTCCGCCGGCGCCGCGTCCACGCTGAGCCCCGGGACCCGCCGGGTCCAGAGCGCGCTCGAAGCGTACCAGGCCGCTCTCGCCATGCTTCTGCTCGTCGGCGCGGGCCTCCTCGCGCGGAGCGCGGAGCATCTGTCCGCGGTGAAGCTGGGGTTCCGGGCCGACGGGGTGTTCGCGTTCGAGATCGGGCTGCCCGCCGAGGAATACGACGCCGGAGCACGAGCCCGGACCTGGCAGCAGATCGCGGACGCCATCGGGGAGATCAGCTCCGTCAAGGGCGTGGGCGGGGCGGAGTTCCTCCCGTTCGCCACGGACTTCCGGCAGGGTCCGCTCTTCGTGGAGGGCAACGAGCCCACCGAGGGGCAGTCCGGACCCATGGTGGACATCGATCGGATGACGACGGGCTCGGGGTTCTTCAGCGCCCTGGACGTCCCCCTGCTGAGGGGCCGCGTGTTCACGCGCGACGACAAGGACGTGGTGCTGGTCAACCAGGCGCTCGTGGACCAGGACCTCGGCGGCGGCCCCGCCCTAGGCCGACGCATCCGCATCACGAACCGAGGCAAGTACGCGGAGATCATCGGCGTGGTCGGAAACATGCGCGCCAAGTCCATTCGCGCCGAGCCGAGCCCCTACGTGTACTTCCCTCCCGGCGCCACGACGCCCACCTCGCCCAACGTGCCTCAGGCGATGAGCTTCGTGGTACGCTCGGACACACCGCCCGACCGTCTCTTCCCGCTCCTCGAGCAAGCGGTCGCGCGCATCGACCCCAAGCTCCCGCTGGGCTCGCCGCGCCGCTTCACCGCCGACGTGCGCGCCCAACTGCTCCGCCAGGACTTCGTGGCCTGGGTGGTGCTCGGCATGGCCGTCATCGGCCTGCTCCTGGCCGCAGTCGGTGTCTACGGGGTCGTGGCCTACGCCGCCGCGCAGCGGCGCAAGGAGGTGGGCGTACGGATCGCGCTGGGCGCCACGCCTCCCGGCCTGCTCGTGCACCTCGCCGGCTCGGGGCTGGCCGCCGTGGCCATCGGCACGGCCGTGGGCGTGCCCCTCGCGCTCCTGGGGCGGAAGCTCGTGGCCGGCCTGCTCTTCGGAGTGAGCGCCACCGACCCCGCCACATACGTGCTGGCGGCTGTCCTGCTTCTGGGCACGGCCGCCGTCGCGAGCCTCCGGCCGGCATGGCGCGCGTCCAGAATGGACGCGAGCGCGGTGCTAAGGGAGGAGTGAATCCGTCGGACGTGGTTCGCTCGGGAGGGTCGCTTTGCTGGCGATTTCGCCGCTCCCGTCGACATATTGGGTAAGGAGCCCCTCGATACACCAACCCATCCCTCCGCGACCACGAGGCGCAGCTGTGCCTCGCCGGCCCTCCGGTCGCCCACCTCGAGTTGCTGCAGGCTCCCGATGTCGCTCCTGAGAATCGAAACCCCTCGCCTCCTCCTTCGCCCGTTCTCGCCTGCGGACGCGTCAGCGGTCGTGCAGCTCGACGCGGACCCCGACGTCATTCGGTTCATGAGAGCGCCTCAGTACCCCGAAGCCGAGATGGCCGAGGTTCTCTCACGCTACGCGGCACACTACGAGAACGGCTTCGGCATGCTTGCCGGCGTCCTCAAGGCGACCGACACGCTCGTAGGCCGGTACGGGGTGCAGCGGATCACCGTAGAGGGTATCGAAGAGCTCGAGGTCACCTATTCGACACGACGGGAGTACCGCAGGCGGGGATACGCGCTGGAGGCGACCCAAGCGGTCCTGGAGGCTGCGTGGCGTGAAGGCGTTCCCCGGCTGGTCGGTTGCATCGCGCCGGACAACGACCGGTCGGTGCGGCTGGCCGAGCGTCTCGGGCTTCGCTTCGAGCGCGACGTCGTCTACAAGGAGACCGAGATGCGGATGTACGCAATAGACTCGCCCGCATCTGGCTGAGTGGTCGTAGCGGGGTGAGCCCGACGCCGGGTCCTGCGCCGCCCGGTGGCCGCTCGCTACCGGGAGCCTATCCGGTTCATGACGCGAACGAGGTCGGCGAGGTCGCGATCGTCGAGCACGTCGCCGAACGCTCGCTGGAGGAACGCGTGATGGCCGTGGCGTGCCTGAGCGACGGTGGACCGGCCCCGGGGGGTGATGGTGGCGAAGGCGGAGCGGGCGTCGTCGGGATCGGGGTCGCGGCGGACGAGCCCGGACCGCTCCATGCGGTCCAGGAGCTTGGACAGCCCTGACGGGGACAGCACGACCGAAGAGGCGAGGTCGCTCAGCCCGAGCCGTCCGCCCGCGTTCACCAGCTGGGCGAGGACATCGTAGCGAGCCATCGTGAGCCCGTGGTCCTTGCGCATCTGCGCCTCGACCTCGTCCCACAGCCGGGCGTGGGTGCGGACGAAGGACAGCCAGGCGGGCATCCACCGGTCATAGCTCTCGGTCACCATGATCGGAAGCTAACCGAAAATACTTGACATGCCAAATACCGTCCCTTATCATTTGCTGTTGCTAGTAATTATCGTAATCGACACGGGGAGGCGAAAATGGCTGAGGTCGTCGTCATCGAGTTCGCGGCGCCGGGCGCCGGCAGCATCTACATGCGGGTGAACGGCATCCTGGGCTGGAACGGGGTGCCCGGACCCGAGGTCAAGCCGGAGGGCCTGATCAGCTCCATCGCCGGGGAGTCGGGCGACAAGCTCATCGTCGTCGAAACGTGGGAATCCAGGAAGCACCAGGAGAAGTTCATGCAGACCCAGCTCGGCCCGGCGCTGGCGGAGGCCAAGGCCGCCCAGCCCTCCCGCGTCGAGTGGTTCACCGGGGTCATCGACTTCCACCTGGACTGACCGGCCCGTCCGGCAGCGTGGCTGGATGACTCGTCTCACAACCAGGAGGTTTTCGATGTTCGCAGTGGTGCTGTCGTTCGAGGGTGAGTCCGAGGAAGATCTCGGTGCCGGAATCGAGCACGTGAAGGACGAGGTCATCCCCGCCCTGGAGCACGCAGGCGGCTTGCACGGGTGGTGGCTCGTGGACCGAGATGCGGGCCGGCGCTTGACGCTGATGGTGTGGGACACCCAGGAGCAGTTCGACGCAGGCATGGCCCGCATCCAGGCGGCACGAGCCAAGGATCCCGATCGGCGCCGGCCCGGCCCGAGCTCGGTGGCGCGCTTCGAGGTCTACGGATCGGTGACCGGAGGTGGATGAGCGCGCAGACCGTCGCGGTCGCCTGCCGGACGGTGGGCGTCGGCTGGGGGTGGCGCCTCCATCCCAGCTTCATCAGTCAAAGAACCCCTGATCCATGGGCGCCGGAGGCTCGCCGCGGATCTCGAGAACGGAGACGTACTCGACGCCAAGAGAGTCCGTCCAGCGCCCGTACAGATGTCCCCTACGCATCAAGCTTCCCCAGAATCCGTCCGGTAGGCTCACGATGCCGAGATATCGCCCCTGTCGATCGAACACGTCGAACTCCGGGGCGAACTCAGGGGAGGCCGTAACCGAGAACTCCTCTCTGGCCTTTGCGCCGAGGCTGCCGAGTGGCTTGATCCGCCAGGCCCAGAGTGTCCCATGGGGACCGCACTCGAGCTGCCCGAACGCTGGGTAGTAGTCCGTGAATCGGATCGCGTCCTTCATCGAGTTGATCCGTTCCACGCTGATCCGGGCCTTGCGGAGCGTCTCGTCGAACCGACGCTCGATGAACGCTCGATCGTCGGCCGTGATGGGTTCCCCGGGCCGTTCCAGCGTTACGACGCGTTCGAGCGTTCCACTCGGCTCATACCAGTAGATCCGATACACGTCCCCCCGTCCGGCTACCAGGCTCTTATCGGAGCAGAGGTCCATGTCCGGCTCCCCCGAATAGAAGTGGAACTCCGGTTGGCCGCCTGTGGAGCGGCGACGGAGCCTGCTCGCAGCGATCCAGGCCAGCGTATCACCGGGCGTTCCATCGAGATTGCGCACAACTACGACATCGAAGGTGTCGCCTGCGCTGCGCTCCATCCCGGGCACTCTCGCCATGTGACTGGCGATCCGACCTGTGCCGCTGTCATCCCAGTCCCGAAACAGCCACCCCTCGCTGGGCGCCAAGGACCAGGAATCCAGCCAGGTGCCGTCTGGAGCGATACGATTCGCGCGGAGGTTGGACAGGTCGATCACCAGGAGCGTGTCACCCGCACCTACCAGGAGCGTGAGGCCCCCCGGCCCGAACTCCCCAGGCCCCGCCCCGGGTCCACCGATCGTCATCTGGTATTCACCAGAGGGATAGAAGACCCTTAGCTCCTGGGCCATCGCGTCGTTCACCACGATGCGCCCGTCCGATAGGACCGCTATCCCCTTGATGCGGCCGAACATGGTCTTGGGAGGACCTGCCGTCGATCCGATCCGGAGCACCTCCGACAAGGTCCATTCCTCGCCAGGACTCCAGAGGGGCGTTCCCTCGTTCCGGACGAGCAAGACGCCCGCGCTGTCGCGTACCGACCCTCGCCAACCGGGATGTGCCGTCTCGCAACCTGCGATGCAGGAAACGGTCTCCATCACGATGAGAACAACTGCAACCGATGAGGCACGTTGGCGGCGCACGGGAGAACTCCTTTGGGCAGGAGTCTCGACCTCGAGCTTCCTTCACGGGGACAACGGCCGCCCTCGCCGACCGTACCGCAACCTAAGCCTCTTCCTATGCGCATTCCAGATTACGCGACCGGTCGAACGTACTGCAGGTGCCCCCGATCGTCGTCCGGGAGCGCGGACGAG
>Ga0316583_10000409_pt1 | contig 12542 bp, 9 predicted proteins | sample J_170502JBrBrA_D_FD_204513 | JGI IMG/M metagenome (GOLD analysis project Ga0316583, IMG submission 204513) | Rhizosphere microbial communities from salt marsh grasses in Alabama, United States - J_170502JBrBrA | ecosystem: Host-associated > Plants > Roots > Rhizosphere | place: USA: Alabama... | reverse complement strand
GCACGGTGCTGGGCCTCGCCGCACTGCACCACGACGGTGCCGTACGCGCCTACACGCTCACCTTCGACCACCAGCAGTATGACGAGAGCGTGATCGCCGAAGAGATGGCACGACACGTGGGCGCCGAATATCAGCCGATTCCAATGACGCAGGCCGACCTCGCCGCCAACTTCCGTGCCGCCGTGGTTCAGTCGGAGATCCCGTTCATCAACGGTCACACGGTGGCGAAGTTCATGCTGAGCCGCGCGGTGCGCGAGAGCGGGTACAAGGTGGTGATCACCGGCGAGGGGTCGGACGAGATCCTGGCCGGCTACCCCCACTTCCGACGGGACATGCTCCTGCACCACACGGTGGGGCAGGAGCCGGCGGAGACCGAGCGGCTGCTGGAGCAGCTCGTGGAGAGCAACCAGGTGTCCCGGGGACTGCTGCTGCCGGAGGGTGACGCCGACACCGGTGCTCTTTGCACCACGCTGCTCGGGAGCGTTCCGTCATGGCTGGAAGCCATGGCGGGAACCGCGAGCCGGACCCGCAGCCTGATGCGTGACGACTTCCTGGAACCGAATCGTGGGTCGGACGTGATCGGCACGCTGCTCTCGTCGCTCGATGTCGAGCGACGCCTCAAGGGACGCAATGCGGTGCACCAAGCGCTCTACCTGTGGGCGAAGACCATCCTGCCGCACTACATCCTGTCGAACCTCGGCGATCGCATGGAGATGGGGCATTCCATCGAAGGGCGAGTGCCGTTCATGGACCATCACGTGGCCGAGTATCTGCACAACGTGCCCGTGTCACTCAAGATTCGGGGGATGACGGAGAAGTACATCCTCCGCGAATCGGTGAAGGACGTGATCACGAAGACGGTGTACGAGCGGCAGAAGCATCCCTTCCTCAGCCCGCCGGCGACGCTCAACCCCGACCAGCCGCTTCACGCGCTGATGCAGGACACGCTGCGCAGCTCGGCCGCGACGGACGTGCCCTTCCTGGATCAACAGAAGGTGATCGCCGCGCTCGACGGTACGAACGCGCCGGACACGGACGCGGGATACAAGACGGTCATGGACCAGGTGTTGACCCTCGCGCTGAGCTTCGTGTTCATGCACGAGGGGCTGGGGATGGAGACGTAGCGGCGGTCGGCCCCCTATGGAGGAGTTGGCCAGGGGGGAGGGGGCTCACGGACGGTCGCCCATCACGTCAGGGCTTCTCGTCGGACCCGTCCCGGAGCGCCCGGTAACGGCGCGCCTCGCGGAGCAGCGCCTCCTCGTCGTCCGGAGGAGGGCGGATGCGGGCCTCCTCTCCCTCGGGAACCAGCAAGAAGGTGACGAACGTGAGGGGCAGGCCCATCCAGAAGGAGACGAAGCGCGCCAGGCCCCCGCCGCCCGTGCGCTTCTTGCCGAAGTACACGAGGTTCGCAGCGCCCCATACCAGGAGCCCGGTGATGCCGCGGACGACGGCGGCAACGGTGTGCAGATCCACCTGGCTTCCCTCAGCGCGAGTCGGCCATGGCCGCGGGAGCCGCGTCGTAGCGGTCCCACGGGGCGGGCGCAGGCGTCTGGATCGATCTCAGGGGGTGGCTCCGGAAGCGGTGCCGCTCCCGCAGTATACCCGTTGCCGATCAGGCCGACCAGCCGCTACGCAGTGCGCTGCCCTCGGCCGCATGCACGCCCCCCCCGTCCGAGCCGGGCCGTTGGCATGGAGGCGCTCAGCGCATATATTCATGCCGTGAGGTGCTGAGATGGTCACACAGACAGGTCGCTACGCCTTCCGAATCCTGGGCTTCCTCGCGGCGCACCGAGGGGAGCGAGTGAGTGGCGAGCGCATCGCCGCCGCCACCGGAATCCCCTCCAACTACCTCTCCAAGATCTTGAACCAGCTGTCCAAGAGGGGGCTGGTGACGTCGCAGAAAGGCTGGGGGGGCGGGTTCACGCTGAAGGAAGCCGCACTGAAGCGCCCGATCGGGGAGGTGCTGGCCGTCTTCGAGGGACCCGACCGGGTCGCCGACGAGAGCTGTGTGTTCGGGCTCCCGGCGTGCGACGAGCGGAACCCCTGCCCCCTGCACCACGACTGGATGGGGGTCCGGGAGCGCTACCGGGCCATGCTCGAACAGAGGACCATCGCCGATCTCACGTTGAAGCGCGGGTGAGCAATACAGACCAGGTGGCTGCCGCTGCGTCATGCGGAGTCAAAGGATACAGACATGTGTAAAGCCATTGAGATGTTGATGCGTGAGCACCGGTTCATCGAGACGATGCTGAACACGCTGGAGGTCTTCGCGGAGAGGCTCGAGCCGGGCACGGCGTCCGACCGCGTCGTGGTCAGGGACTTCGGCGACTTCTTCGCCGAGTTCGCCGACCGCTGCCACCACGGCAAGGAGGAGGAAGGCCTGTTCCGGAAGATGGAGGAGCACGGGATCCCGAACGACCACGGCCCCATCGCGGTCATGCTGAGCGATCACCGCGAGGGCCGGGAGCACGTGGCGGTGTTCCACGAGGTCGGCGCCGGCGATGGGCCGCTTTCCCCGGAAGAATGCGAGGCCGTGAAGCGTCACGCGACGCAGTATGCAGATCACCTTCGGGCGCACATCCAGAAGGAGGACAACGTCCTCTACCCCATGTCCGAGCAGCTCATCCCGGACGAAGAGATGGACCGGCTCGCGCGGGATTTCGAGCGATTCGAAGAGGATGTGATGGGTGCGGGAGCCCACGAGCGCTATCACGAGATGGGACGCCGCCTCGCGCGACAATATCCACGCGCAGCCGAGAGCGGAGCGGCGTCCGGGCTCCGGCGATGAGGGGGGGACATGTCGACGATGTCCGACGAGCCGCCCGAATCGCTTTCACCGTGGTGGCGGCACGCAGCGATTCTCGTTGCGATCGTGGCGTTTGCCGTGCTCGGCATGGTGACCGGCATGGCCTACGAAAACAAGCCTCCGATTCCCGGGGAGGTGGTCGATACGGGGGGGAGCGTCCTGTTCACCAAGGCCGACATTCTGAATGGGCAGTCGGTCTTCCTGAAGTACGACCTGATGGAGCATGGCACGCTCTGGGGACACGGCGCCTATCTGGGGCCCGACTACAGTGCCGAGTACCTCCACAGTGAGACGGACGACGTACGCGACTACCTGGCCGAGCATGAGCACGGCAAGCCGTACGCGGAGCTGGACCCGGCGGATCAGGAGGTCGTGGCGCACGAGACGCGACTGACGCTGAAGAAGAACCGGTACGTCGCGGCCACCGGGACCCTTGTCGTGACTCCGGGCGAGGCCGCCTCCTTCGAGCGGCAGGTCGGGATGTGGACCCGCTTCTTCGACCAGGGCAAGGCGCCGGGTCTCCCTCGGCACTACATCAAGGATCCCCGGGAGCTGAGGGACCTGACGGCCTACTTTGCCTGGGCCGGCTGGGCCACCGTCACCGACCGCCCGGGCAAAGACTACAGCTACACCAACAACTGGCCCTTCGACCCCGCCGCCGGCAATCATCCCAGCGCAGCGGCCTATGTCTGGAGCGCTCTCAGCCTGGTGACGCTGCTGGGCGGGCTCGGACTGGTTCTCTTCCTCTTCGGCAAGTTCGACTTCCTGGGATGGAAGGAAGGCGACCCGGCAAGGCACGAGCTGCACCCACCCGTGGCAGCGCTCACTCCGAGCCAGTGGGCAACGGGCCGGTACTTCGTCGTGGTGGCCGTGCTCTTCCTGCTGCAGACGCTCATCGGCGGAGCGGTGGCGCACTACGACGTGGAGCCGTTCGGCTTCTTTGGCTTACATCTCGCGAACATCCTGCCCTACAGCCTTCTCAGGACCTGGCACCTGCAATTGGCGATCTTCTGGATCGCCACTGCCTGGGTGGGCGGGGGCTTGTTCCTTGCGCCCATGGTCGGCGGTCGCGAGCCGAAGCATCAAGCGTTCTGGGTCGACGTCCTGCTGGGCGCCCTCGCCTTCGTCGTGGTCGGCAGCCTTCTCGGCGAGTATCTCGGGATCAACGACAAGCTCGGAGCACTCTGGTTCTGGCTCGGCGACCAGGGCTCGGAGTACCTGGATCTCGGACGGGCCTGGCAGTATCTGCTGGCTGCCGGGCTCGGGTTGTGGCTCGTGCTGATGTACCGCGCTCTCAAGCCCGCCATCAGGCACGGCAGCAAGAAGCACCTCGCGTCGCTCTTCCTCTACGCCGCGGTCGCGATCCCGGTGTTCTACGTGCCGGCGCTGTTCTACGGACCGCACACGAACTTCACCGTCATCGACACCTGGCGGTTCTGGATCATCCACCTCTGGGTGGAGGGCTTCTTCGAGCTGTTCGCCACGGTTCTGGTCGGGATCATGTTCACCAAGATGGGCGTGGTGAGCACGAAGACGGCGACGCGGCTCGTCTACCTGGACGCGATCCTGTATCTCGGGGCGGGCGTCATCGGGACGGGTCACCACTGGTACTTCACGGGACAGACGACGGTGAACATGGCCCTCGCGGCCTGCTTCTCGGCCATGGAGATCGTGCCGCTGACGCTGCTGACTCTGGATGCGTGGGATTTCATCAAGCTGTCCCGGGTGCGCTGCGCGGAGTGCGGCGAGGACCTCGCCGCCGGGCAGAAGTGGAGCATCTACTTCTTGATCGCCGTGGGCGTGTGGAATTTCGTGGGAGCCGGCGTATTCGGCTTCCTCATCAACCTCCCCATCATCTCCTACTTCGAGATCGGCACTACGCTGACCGCGAACCACGCCCACGCGGCGATGTTCGGGGTGTTCGGCATGCTGGCTCTCGGCGTCCTGGTGTTCTGCATGAGGGAGATGCAGTCCGACAAGGTCTGGGAGAGGACGGCGCGGCTGGTGAAGGTCGGCTTCTGGGGCCTCAACGTCGGGCTCGGCCTGATGGTGCTCCTGGACCTGTTCCCCGCCGGCCTCCTTCAGCTGTGGGATTCGGTGACGCACGGGTACTGGCACGCCCGGGAGCTCACCTATCTGATGAGCGGACCATTTCATCAGCTTCAGTGGCTGCGCATCGTCGCCGACGTCACGTTCATCGCCGTCGGCGTGGTACCCGTGGTTCTGGCGGCGCTGAGGTCCTACGCGCGGCGGGATGTGGCGCATGACGCGGCGTGATCCAGGTGGCCGCGGCGGGCGAAAGCGGCCCGCGCCCGCGGCGCGCACGAGTGGAGGCGGTCACGTGTACCGCAAGGCCCTCAAGTGGACCTGGCTGGAGCACGGCACGTGGGCGGTCCTGTGGACCGCATTCGCGTGTGGCGCGCTGGTCGCCTGGCCGCCGACCCCGACGACGGCCGCCACACTCGTGGGCCTCAGCGCCTTTGCCGCCGCGAAGGTCCTCGTGGTTCGAGTTCACAGGGGCCAGCTCGCGCCGCGCGTGCTCGCAGCCCTCGTTCTCGCGGGAGGTGCCGCCCTGAGTCCCCTGCTGCGCGCCGCGCCGCTGGCCGTCATCGGCGTGGGCGCGGCGGGTGGGCCATTCCTCTGGATCTACTTCCGCGGAGCGCGCTCCTTCCGGTGGACGCGCTCGCTCCTCGTCGAGCTGTCGGGAGTGCTCCTGATGTCGTCGGCCGCCGGTCTCGCGGTTCTCTCCTCGAGGCCGCACGCTCTTGCCACGGCCGGCTTCGCGTCGCTGCTGGTCGCGGCTCTGTTCGTCCCGGCCATCCCCCGGGCCAAGCTGCTGAAGTCGCGGGAAGCCGCAATGCGCTGGCTTTTGCTGGGTGGGGCACTGGCCGGGGCAACGATATACGGGATGGCCGCCGTGCACGGCCTGCTGCCGTGGTGGGGAGCTCTGGCCGGCCTGGTGTTTCTCGACGATGCGCGGGCCGGCCTGAGGCCGGAGCACGGCACGACCCGACGCCTGGGCCTGGCTTTGACGCTGCGAAACGCCGGCGTCGTGCTGTTGGTCGCGCTCGCATGGAAGCCGCTCTGAGCACCCGGGCCGGGACCTGTTCCGAGCGACCGAGTGCACCGTCGCACACACGTCTTCGGCGTCGATGGCCTAACGCGCGGTCCTTCACTTCCCGTGCCTGGTGCTTCGCCCCACAGGAGCTACACTATGGTCGCGGCAAAGTCACCCTGTCCCGACGTTGGCCATGGACTCTGCTGAACAGGAATCGCACACCTGCCTGAACTGCGGCGCCGCCCTCACCGGCCCGTACTGCGCCGCGTGCGGGCAACCGGACTCGGAGACCAACATCACGCTGCGGGGGATGGTGGTGGAGCTGGCCGAGGAGGTGCTGAACTGGGACTCCCGCTTCCTGACCAGCGTGCGGCATCTCCTGCTGAAACCAGGCTTCCTCACAACGGAGTACTTCGCGGGTCACCGGGCCCGCCACGCGTCGCCGTTCCGGCTCTTCCTGCTGGGCAGCGTCCTGTTCCTGGCTGCCGTGGGCATCACGGGAAGGCACCTCGTGGTGGCGGCCAGCTTCAACGTTCCGTGGGCCGCGGCGGACAGCGCCGGCGGCGCGTCGTCTTCGATGGGCTCGGTGGTGGCTGCGGGCAGTGGCAGGATCGAGGTGGACACCGCCGGGGCGGTGACGCACGGCGGACTGCTGGGCCGGATCGAGCGTGGCGCGCAGGTGCTCAACCGCGACCCGGAGCGGACCAAGCGCCTCTGGTTCCACAGCTTCGTATGGGCGCTCTTTCTGCTCGTCCCCGTCTTCGCCCTGTTGCTGCGCCTTGTCTTCGCGGGCGGTGGCGTCCATTACCCGGGCCACCTCGTGCTCGCACTGCACCTACACGCCGTCGGCTTCCTCGTCGGCACCGCGTTGCTGCTGCTCGCGATGGCATCGGACCCGGTCACGGGCGTGCTGGCCATCACCCTGTTGGCGGGCCTGTTCCTGTACTTCGTGCTGGCGCTGCGGCGGGTCTACGGGGCGGGCGCCGCCCGGACGCTGATGAAGGCGGCGGGGATCACGGGGGTGTATGGCGCACTTCTGCTGGCGACGCTGGCCTCCATCAACCTGACCATGATGTTCCTGGCCGCGTGAGGCCGGCCGGGACACGTCGAGGTGCGGGCCACCGTTGCCGTAGATGCCTTGCTGCTCGTCGCATGTGAGGACCCCACGGGCGTAGTTTGGCAGGGTCAAGTGATCCGATGAAGATTGCGGCGCCCGGAAGCGATGGAGGCGAGCCAGCGCATGGACCGAGAGCGGCATGAGCAGGCCCCGTCGATTGCCCCGATTCTGGCTGTCAACTTCGTCGGGACGCTGGGGTTCTCGATCGTCCTTCCCTTCCTGGTCTACCTGGTCACGCGCCTGGGGGGCAACGCCCTTGTCTACGGGGTAATGGGTGCGACCTACTCCTTCTTCCAGCTCGTCGGCGCGTCGATCCTCGGTCGATGGTCGGACCGATACGGACGCAGGCGCATCCTCTTGCTCAGCCAGCTCGGCACGGCGCTCTCCTGGGGCCTGTTCCTGGTTGCGCTCATGCTACCCGTGACGTCATTGGTGCGGGTCGAATCGCACGCGCTCGGGGCGTTTACCTTGACCGTCCCACTCATCGTGCTCTTTGCGGCGCGGGCGCTCGACGGTATCACCGGGGGCAACGCGTCGGTGGCGAACGCCTATCTGGCCGACGTGACGACCGAGGAGGACCGCGCCGCCAACTTCGGCCGCCTCGCCATCTCCGGAAACCTGGGCTTCGTTGTCGGCCCCGCGCTGGCAGGGCTGCTGGGAGCGACTGCCTGGGCAGAGATGGCGCCCGCCACGGCTGCGTTTCTCATTTCGGTCGTCGGGTGCGTGATGATCCTCGTCGGTGTGCCGGAGTCGCATCCCTGCGCGCGTGAGAGAATCCCCGCACGCTCCGGGACGCAGAGGGTGTTGGGCCAGGAGCCCAAGGACTGCTTCCGGGGAACGGAAGGCAGGAAGACGTCACTCGCCGAGATCGCGCGCATGCCCGTTGTTCCACGGCTGTTGGTCCTCAACCTGCTGGTGTTCCTCGCGTTCAACGTCTTCTACGTGGTGTTTCCGATGTACGTCGTGCGTGCGATGCACTGGACGCTGGCGCAGACGGGGACCTTCTTCGCGGTGCTCAGCCTGTTGATGGTGGTCGCCCAGGGTCCGATCCTCAAGCGTGCCGCCATGCGGTGGTCGGAGCGCGTCCTCGTGATCGGTGGAAGCGTGCTCTTGGCCGTCAGCTTCCTGTTCTTCCGGGCCTCCCGCTGGGAGTGGCTGTACGTCGGCGCGGTTTTGTTGGCGCTCGGCAACGGTCTGATGTGGCCCTCCTTTCAATCACTCCTGTCCAGGGCGGCCGGCCCTCGGCTGCAGGGCACCGTTCAAGGACTGGCCGGCAGCGGCGCAGCCATCGCGTCCATCGCCGGGCTCCTGATCGGGGGCGTGTTGTTCGGATCTCTCGGAGCCGACGTGTTCAACCTCCCGGCCATGGTCTCACTGCTCGTCTGCATCCTCGGAATGGGGATCGGGAACGAGTTGGCGCCGGCTGAGGGCGAGCGCCAGTAGAGACTGGGCGGGACTCTGCGTCCCGTGGTCGGCGATGCCGCTCCGATCTTCCGAATCCTGCGGGAAGGGCGGGGTGGTTTCAGACCGTCTCCAGGTACTTGTGGACGAGGCTCACCACGGTGGCGCCCTGGCCGACTGCCGAGGCGACCCGCCTGACCACCCCGAATCGGACGTCGCCGGCCGCGAAGATGCCCGGGACGCTGGTCTCCATGAGGAAGGGGTCCCGATTCAATCTCCAACCCTTCGGCCGGCGGCCGTTGCGGATCAGATCCGGGCCGGTGAGGATGAACCCGTCGTCGCTGCGCTCGACGACGCCTGCCGCGATGAGCGAGGCGGGGATCGCACCGATGAAGATGAACATCGCATCCGCGGGCACGGGTTCGGTCTCACCCGTGGTCATGTCCTTCACCTCGATGCTCTCGACGTGGTCGCCACCGGTCACAGCCGTCACCTCGGAGTTGAACCGGACCGAGATACTCTCGGTGCGCTCGATCTGGTCGACCAGATAGCTGGACATGCTCGCCTTCAAGGAGTCTGCCCGCACGAGCAGGGTGACCTGGCTCGCGTACCGCGACAGATAGATCGCTCCCTGGCCGGCGGAATTCGCACCGCCGACCACGAAGACCCTGCCGCCCTTGTAGTTGACGACTTCCGAGGTGGCCGCCCCATAGTACACCGAAGTACCGACCAGCCGCTCGAGGCCGGGTACGTCCAACTCCCGGACCTTGACCCCTGTGGCGAGCAGGAGCGCATGGCAGCTCAGCTCGCTGCCGTCGTCCAGGGTTACGATGCGGTACGGATCCTCCACCCGCAGGCCGACAACCTCGTGGGCCGACAAGACCTCCGCTCCGAGACGCTTGGCCTGGGTCAGCGCGCGTCGTGCCAGGTCTCCTCCCATGATGCCGTTGGGGAAGCCGAGGTAGTTCTCGATCCGCGCGCTCGTGCCTGCCTGCCCCCCGGCGGCCTCGCGCTCGATGGCAACGGTCCGGAGCCCTTCGGAGGCCCCGTAGACGGCCGCAGCCAACCCCGCCGGCCCGGCTCCGACGATGACGAGATCGTAGAAGGGCTGCCGTGCCGGGGTTCTGAGCCCCACCTTCTCCGCCAGCGTCCGGATGTCCGGGTCCGCCAGGAGACTGCCGTCCGGGAAGAACAGGATGGGTAGTGGCGGCCGTCCCCCGGAGCTCGCCTCCACCAATTCTCTCGCTTGGGCGTCCCGCTCGACGTCCATCCACCTGTAGGGCACTTGATTGCGCGCGAGGAACTCCTTGACGGCATGTGCCTTGGCCGACCACAGGGTGCCGGCCACACGGATGCCGTCATAGGGGACCGGCACGCTGGCCAGCCAATCGCCCAGCAGGTCGTCCAGCACCGGATACAGCCGTTCCGCCGGCGGGTCCCAGGGCTTCATCAGGTAGTAGTCGAGACCGATGGCGTTGATGCTGGCGATGGCCGCATCGGTGTCCGCATAGGCGGTCAGCAGCACCCGCTTCGAATGCGGGTAGAGCTTGATGGCCTCGTCGAGGAACTCGGTGCCGCTCATCTCCGGCATGCGCTGGTCAACCACGAACAGCGCCACGGGCGTATCCCGCCGCTTGAACTCCCGTACAGCCTCCAATGCGTCGGCGCCGGAGGCCGCCTGCACGATGTGGAAGTCCTTCTGGTAGTGGCTGTTCAGGTCACGTGTGATGGCGTTGAGCACCTGCGGCTGGTCGTCGACCGCCATGATCACGGGTTTGGCCATGACTGCTCCCTGTTCGCGGTCATCCGGCGGGGCTCGAGCCGATGGGCAGTCGGATGGTGAAACAGGTGCGGCCCGGTGTGGAAGCCACGGTGATCTCACCGCCATGTCTCTGCACGACGAGATTACGGCTGATGTTCAAGCCCAGCCCGGTACCCGCGCCGGGCGCCTTGGTCGTGAAGAAGGGGTCGAAGACCTTGGACTGGATCTCCTCGGGAATGCCCGTGCCGTCGTCCTCGATCTCCACGACCACCCACGGGCCCTCGCCTCGTGCCCTGACGGTCAAGGTGCCATGGCCTTCCATGGCGTCGATGGAGTTGTCGATGAGGTTGGTCCAGACCTGGTTCAGCTCGCCCGCATACGCCTGGATGATAGGCAGATCCTCGGCGTACTCACGGTGGACCCTGACACCCCTCTTCAGCTTGTTGTGGAGAATGACCAACGTGTTGTCGATCTCCTCGCGCACGTCCACGGATTGGATCGGGGCCCGATCCATGTACGTGTAGGTCTTGAGCGCCCGGACGATCTCGACGATGCGTTCGGTGCCGAGCGCGATTTCGCCGACCAGGCCGAACACCGTATAGGTGCTCCCGAGCCAGTCGATGACCGGCCCGAGCCGCCGGCCGGGGAAGATCCCCGCCAGCTCCGTCATCTCCTCCGGGCGGTAGCCGAGGCTGACCAGGGCCGGCACCAGTCCGTCGGTCGCCTCCATGCCCCGGCCCTCGAGCCAGCTCTCCAGGGCCGATTCGCGATCACTGCGGTCGAGTGCGCTCAGTTGAACGCGCTCTTGGGCACGCTCCCAGGCGTCTCGATACAGCTCCGTGAGCCTGTCCACCTGAGCATGCTCCATCTTCTCGCCACCCAGCCTGAGCCGTAGGGCCTGCAACTGCTGGAAGGTCGCCTGCAGCTGCGCCGCGGCACGCTGAGCGGCGGCCGCGGGGTTGTTCAGCTCATGGGCCATGCCGGCGCTGAGCTTGCCCAGCGAAGCCATCTTCTCCTGGATGATGAGTTGATCCTGTGCGTCGTGAAGCCGGCGCAGAGTCTCCTCCAATACCTCGTTCTTCCGCTTCAACTCCTCCGTCTTTTCCCGCAGCGCTTGCTCGCTCGCACGCAGCGCCTCCTCGGCGCGCTTGCGCTCGCCGATATCGCGGATGATGCCGGTGTAGTAGCGCTCTTCGCGCACCGTCCATGTGGACAGCGAGAGCTCGATGGGCACCTCGGCGCCACTCTGGGTGCGCGCGAAGAGCTCCACCGTCGTGCCGATGACCCTGCCTTCGCCGGTGGCCGTAAAACGCGCCATTCCTTCGCGATGGGCCTGGTGGAAGCGCTCGGGGATGATGAGCTCGAGGCGTTGTCCTATCACCTCTTCCTCGGTGTATCCGAGGATTCGCGTAGCGGCCCGGTTCCAGCTCACGATCACGCCGGTGTGGTCGGCAGAGATGATCGCGTCGATCGCCGATTCGGTGACGGAACGGAACTTCTGTTCAGCCTGCTTGCGCTCGCTGATGTCGCGGATGATGCCGGTGTAGTACCGCTCCGCATCCAGGAACCAGGTCGCCAGAGACAGCTCGACCGGAAACTCGGTGCCGTTCTTCCGCAACGCGGCGAGCTCGACCGTCTTGCCGATCACGTGGCTGGGGCCTCCCGAGCTCACTCGGTGAACGCCCTCTTGATGCTGGTCACGAAAGCGCTCGGGAATGATCAATTCGATGGGCTGGCCGATCACCTCGGATTCCTGGAATCCGAACAACGCGGTGGCGGCGGAGTTCCACGACCGGATCATGCCCGTGGAGTCGGCGGAGATGATCGCGTCGATGGCGGATTCCATCACCGACCGGAACTTCGCCTCCGACTCACGAAGGGCCGCCCGAACCTTCGACACGGTGACCTGGCGTTCGATTCGGGCGAGGATCTCGCGCGTGTCGAAGGGCTTGACGATGAGGTCGTCGCCGGCCTCGAGGCCCTTGAGCCGTGCCTCCACGTCATCCAGGGCAGCCACGAAGATCACCGGGATCTCTCGCCCGGCCTGGCTCTGCCTCAGCTCACGGAAGAACGGAAAGGACTCGGAGTCCGCCAGATGCGTGTCCAGCAGCACCAGATCGGGGCCGGCGACCGCAATGGCTTCGAGCGCGTCCTGGCCCCTGGCCGAGCTCTCTACCTGGTATCCAGCGTCCGCCAGGAGCTGCCGCAGCGTGTCGACGTTGGCGCTGTCGTCGTCGACAATGAAGACAAGCCCACTTTCCGGCACGTTACCTACCCAGTCCTGCTGCGCGCGGGCGCAGGCGTTGGACACCACGGCACGATATGCCAGACGGGACCCGGGGCTCGGGCTTCCACCCGTCTACGGTCTGGAATCAGGGTAGAAGAGGGGCGGCAAATC
>Ga0316583_10000407_pt1 | contig 12579 bp, 14 predicted proteins | sample J_170502JBrBrA_D_FD_204513 | JGI IMG/M metagenome (GOLD analysis project Ga0316583, IMG submission 204513) | Rhizosphere microbial communities from salt marsh grasses in Alabama, United States - J_170502JBrBrA | ecosystem: Host-associated > Plants > Roots > Rhizosphere | place: USA: Alabama... | reverse complement strand
CGCAAAAGCGATCTACCAATGAGGTGACCAGAATCAGCAAGCGCTCTTCATTCGGTAGATGATCCAACACCTCGCTTAACAGGTAGTCCATTGCTGGTTTCTGACCACTTTCAGCGTAACGTTGAACATACATCTTATGATCATCCGATTGGAGCAGTGAGGTGGCAGCCATGCGCAATCCTGCCGGCCAACCTTCGGTGTGTCTGTTAAGCGAATCTACGATTTCACGCTCGACAGGCTCACCCACAATTTGCTCCACTAGGATGGCTGCTTCGTCCCCTGTGAAGCATAAATCATGGCTGCGAATTTCCTGTAACTTCGTTTTTCCGCGCATATTTGCCAGAGGCAGTGGTGGATCCATGCGAGTTATTATCACCAGATGAAGATTCGCCGGAGGGTGCTGAATCAATCGTGCCATAAAGTGGTGGATCTCAATGCTTTGAATGACATGGTAGTCGTCTAGAACCAGGAACACCGGCTGTGACAAATCCTGCAAATCGCGCAAAAAACGATTCGCCAACTGTACGCCCCCCGGTAATCTCGGCGATTTAAGAAGATCTCTCGTCGCTCGCCCTAAATCAGGCTCAATTGTTCGTAATGCGGCAATTAAGTAGTCAACGAATTGATCTAGCTGGCTGTCATATTCATCGAGCGACAGCCAGCCAAATGGATTTCCGTTGTCACTTAACCATTGGTAAGCCTATGTGCTTTTAACGTAGCCGGCAGCGGCGGATATCAATGTGAACAGGCGACTGCTGTCTTCGTTGAGACGATCAATAAGCTGTTTTCGGAGGACTACCTTACCCGAGGTGCGTGGCGGATAAAGTTTTGTATGGATCAGATAATTTTGGTCAGAGGTTATCGAGGACATGAGATCCTTCGCGACGCCTTTTATTTCTTCACTATCTTAATTATTTCGGTCTAAATTCGCAATACTCCGGCAGTTTGGATACCCAAAATCACAGTAGTCTCTATTGCTGGTAAGGTGAATTATAACCCGGCAGGATGTTTATCGTTTGGGTTACCTATTCGGGCCCGAGAAAGTTTGCTTTGAAGGCAACGCGTCGATCACTCTGTTCCAGTATAAGGCAGTGGACAGATTGAATAGAATATTAAGCAATCCAAAAGCAACAACAGTCAGGGCTACCGCAGGCAGATTAGCAATGACAATGTGTAAGGCCAGACCATTTGATTGAGCACTCGTACCCAGAGCCAAGGACCTGCGCGTCGTTTCGGCCGGTCCGCCAAGAATCCAGCCGGCGACGATCATGAAGATAGTTAACACGATCATGCCAATTACGGCCGAAACCGACAGTCCAACAAGCGAACGATAATCTCTCATTACTACGAAAAGGATTACCAGCACCAACAGAATGTTTGCTGTCAGAACAGACGGCCGAATCAGTTTATTGCTTCGCTTCGGCCACAACCAGGTAAATCCCAAACCCACCAGCAGAGGCGCAAGCTGGAAGAGCATTAGGGTTTTTACTACCGCCAGGGCATCGAAGCTTATATTCTCGCTGGCGGAAAGGAAAACGTCTATTGTCAAAGGAGCCTTTATGATTGCCATTACTGAAAGCACAAACATCAAACCTACCGAAAACGGCAGATCTCCCCTGGCGATCTCGGCATACTTGGGAATTAAAGGCGCGCCAGGGGCGGCTGCAACAATCAGAACGCCTGCAGCAATAACTTCAGGAATATTGAAAAGGCGAAAAATAAGAAAGGCGGTTAATGGAATTATGACGATGTTGGCTAAAAGAGCTTTGGCCAACAGTGATTTTCTGGAAACAGCAGCGAGAATCTAAATCCCGGTCACCTGCAGCCCCATCGACTACATCGTGACGATAATAGTTACTTCAATTAAGAGCCTTACGGCTGTATTAAGTAATTCTTCCATTAGCGCCCTCTGCCTTCCGCTCGTCTGCTAGAAAGTCGATTAACCGTCGCGCCAGGCCCGCCAGGCGCCGGTGGCCCACAAAGCCCAGATCACGAGCAGCGGTTGGAAGAGCAGGCGTATCCCGCGCGCCAGATCGCTGTTCAGGCCGAAGGCATCTCTGTGCTGGGTATATTGGGCAATGTTGCCGGGGAAGATGAGGATGAAGAAAACGGCCGTGATCCAGCCCAAAGCCACCCGGTAGCGGGAGAGAAAAATCAGGCCTGCTCCTAACGCTATCTCGACTATGCCGGAGAGCACGACGACGAGATCGGGGTCCAGCGGGATCCACGGCGGCACCTGTGCCTGGAACTCCGCACGCAGCCAGGTCAGATGGCCGGTCCCGGTGTACATCAGAAAAGCGCCTAACAGAACGCGAAAAAGCGTTTGCAGCCAGGTGGTCCCGCTTTTGTTTTCTTCAATCTTAGACATCATTTTCCCTCATTTAAGTTTCGGTCAGTTTTCCTTGAACTCCAAAGAGACGATCCTCTTCGCAACCTAAAGGTTACGCTACAATCGCAACCTTTGGGACGGCCGTATGTAGCACAACCTTCAGTTTGGCAAGGCGCAACAACCTGAAGGTTGTGCTACAACTGGGACGATTTCTATTCCACCAGCTCAATCTCGCCCGGGCGCCAGCTTTGGTCGATCCAGGCCTCGAGAGGGCCGTACATTCTCAAGGCGGCGAACCAGCCTTTGCCGGGAATGGTTTGCAGCCAGTTGTTTTTCTTACCCGCCGGGGGCTGCGGGGCGAAGTAGACATCGTAGGAGCCGTCGCTGTTTTGCTGAAAACCTTCACTCTGGCTGCCGACGGTTGGGAAGGGCTGGCCGGTTTGTAAGAGCGATCGCGTTTGCGGGTCATAAATCGTGACCGCCCAGAAATTGTTGACCGGCACGTCGGGCGGCAGGTGCAGTTTGTAGGTTTTAGAGCCGTCAAAAGGCTGCTTCTTTGAGTCGAGATAAGCGATTGCATAGTCAGAACCGAGGCCCGGACGGGTCACGGCCATGGCCGGGGTGACGGCCGTGTAGGCATAGTGGAACATGACCCGCGCATCCATGTTGCGCGCGCCATCTTTTTCAAAGAAAACATCCTTCCCCGCGTACCCCATCACCCAGGCACTGTTGGTATCAGGATAAATACGCGCCCCTTCCAGGCGCGGATACCAGACAATGGCCCGTGCCGTGGCATTGCCGATGGCCACCGCTTCTGTCAACAACCGTTTCATCCGCTCGTCAGGATTAAAAGGCTGCCCTTTGACGATGCCGATGGCCGCCAACAGGCCGCACGTTTCCGGATCGAGCATTTCCATGCTTTCTTCCTGTATCAGGGCATTGATTTCCTCGTAAAAATGAAAATTGTTGGCGTGGATCGTGTTGAAAGCTTTTTTAGAGCCATTGAAGAATTCCATGGGCGGTGGATTCTCTTTTTGGGAGAGCGGGTAGATTTTTAGGTTTTCCTTGACCAGTTTGACCGCTGCCGGTACGCCGCCGGCGATCGAAGCGCGCAGGAAGACCCAGACGCGATACGTCCTGGGCCTGACGACGAAATAGCCCTCGGGAATGTCGCCCTCGTATCCCGGCGGGAGAAGCAGGTATTTGCCGCCCTGTCCCCTGTCCGGACCGGCCGGGCCGACATCCTGCACATAGCGGAACCACATATCGTTGATCGCGCCCAACATGCCCGCGGGCACTTCCATGACAATCGGGCCATCCTCTTTGGTCGTGATCGAGGGCGCTGTATAAAGCGTTGAGGTATTGGCCGTTAGGAATAAAGGGTTGGAATCCATCAACTCTTCGGTAATCATCACCTGTTGGTTGGCCACCGCGCCGACGCTTTGCTGGCCCTGGACCAGCGCGTAAACGGAGGCGCCGGGCATGGCATTGAGAAAGGCCTCAACCCCGCGCAGGCGATCGAGATTGTCGTAAACAATCTGCACTGTTTGCGGCGTGGGCACGCCGTCGAAAAATTTCAGCGTACCGATGGAAGTTTCCACACTGTCCGGGGTCATGATCTCCGGCGGAATAAAGGTGTTATAGTTTGCGGTCGGGGAAGGTGATTGAGTCATTGGTAGAAATCCTTTGGCTGCCCCTTTTTGGTTAAACCTCCCTCGTATTATACTTGATAGCTGCAAGTTACGTGTATTGCACCTACTGATCAATCTGACGCTGGATAACTAAAAGGTTTTCTAGCTACTACACTATGCTCAGAGAAGAGATTTTGGACGCGGACGAGAGCTGACGAGCACTGAAAAAATAGTTGTTTATCCGCTTTAATCCGTTCTAGTCCGCGTACTTTGAATAAAACTTTCGGGTAGCTAGAAAGGTTTTACAGCTTCGAGAAGAGCATAAAAAACTATCGATGAGGGAATAATGTGACTGAGAAGGAAATTATCGTAAATGGTCTTGACGAGGCGTGGGCGCGGGAAATCGTGACGCTGTGCCAGGATTTTTCCGGCCAATGCGGCCTGGTTATTCTCGATCCAAACAGTGGGGACAGCCTAGCAATCAACCCGCGGCAGCCATTTCTAGCAGCCAGCATCATCAAGCTGACGATTCTGTATCACTACGGCCTGCTGGTACAGAGCAGGCGGCTCGATCCGAAACAGCGCGTGGCGCTGACTGAGGAGCAGAAGGTGCCGGGCTTCGGCGTGCTGCGGGATATGGAGCCGGGCCTGCAGCCGGCGATCAAAGACCTGGTCACATTGATGATCATCCTCAGCGACAATACGGCCACGAATATGCTGATTGATCTGCTGGGCATTGAGGCCATGAATGAAACCATCGACTTCTTGGGCTTAAGCGACACGCGTTTGCGGCGCAAGATGTTTGACTGGGAGGCGCAGGAAAAGGGCGTTGAGAATATGATCACGGCGCAGGACACGGCCGATTTGCTGCTCTCTTTGTGGAATGGCGATCACCTACAGCCCGATATACGCGCGCAGCTTCTGGCAATCATGAATCTACAGCGTTACCGCAACAAGCTGCCTTTCTTAACGGCGGATCCCGAGCGCTGGGCCAATAAAACGGGCGACCTGGATGACTATGATCATGATGTAGGCTACCTGCTGCGCGACGATTCGGCCGTGATCGTGGCCTTCTTCAGCGGCGGCTGCACCCGCCGCGAACGCGTGCAGCTGGCCAATGAAATCGGCCGTCTGGTTGATTCTAAAGATTGGTCCAATCGCGCGCGATTGGACCAATCAAAAGGTGGAGAGGTCGAGACATGGACGAATTAGCCGATTACAACCGCGAGCGCTGGGAAGCATTGGTGGCCGCGGGAATAGAGAATGCACGGCCGTTATTGGACCTGGATCAAGCGTCGGCGCGGGCCTGGGTGGCCGACGAGGCCTTGCTGCCGGGCTAGGTTTCTGTTTGAAAGGCATGTGGGAACGGCCGGATAACGGCAATCCCCAGGCTGAACCGGGCACGTGGGAGCATTTTATCAGCGTACTGCCGCCGTGGTTGTGGATGTTGTTTGAACTGGAGGGGATCAGGTAGTCAGGTAGTCAGCTTGTCAGGTGATCAGGCGGTCGGGGTGGCTTCTTCGACGCGGTCGAGCCATTCGTTGAAGAGGGGACCGATGAGGGATTCTTTTTCTTCCATGAAGTGGCCGGCGCGGTCGAAGACAACGTAGGTGGCGCGGGGGTAATTTTCGAGCAGCCGCCAGGCGTCCTTAAAACCGACGGAGGAATCCTGCCGGCCGGTGATGATCAAGGCCGGTTTGCTGAAAGGTTCGTCGAGGGCGTCGACATCGAAGCTGCAGCAGTAGGCCCCGGGATTTTCGCGGATCGCCTGGAGGTACTCGTAATCGCCCTGTTCCTCCTCGGCGAGTTCCGGCCAGGCGCGCATTTGCTCCAGATAGCTCCTGCTGCGGACCACGATGAGTCCCATCCACTCGCGTTCTTCAGCACTTAGAGAGTCCATGACACCTGCTTCCTCGACCAAGACAGTAAGGGACGGCCGATCGCGCTTGCTGTCGGTGGGCGTGATCACGGGGACCAGCATGGAGAGGCCGTCAATTAGGTCCCGGCGCCGGTAGAGGATGCCGCGGGCTAGGTAAGCGCCCAGGGACGTGCCGTGAAGGGCGAAATGTTTACCCGTTAGCACGCGGTCGACGAAGGCCGTTAACAGATCGAGCATCTGATCGAGATCACTGATCCAGTTTGCGCCCGGTGTACGGCCGTGGCCGGGCGGGTCGACATAAATGCGCTGCCAGCCCGGCCGCTCTTGCAGATAGGGTTCCATGAGAGAGGCATGTGTGTGCGCGGGCATGCTCCAGCCGGGGATGAGGAGTAACGGCCGTCCCTGGCCATAGGTTTCGTAGTTGACAATGATGTTTTCAAGATGGCACTGCATGATTTTAGGATGCATCACTTTGCAACAAAATGCAACATTTTTGAAGCGATCAGCTTTATAGTCGAAGCGCTGAGATACTCACCAGCTGTTATGGTCTTATATACTATGGGTATGGGTAAGTGGTAGTTAGAACAGGTAGAACGCCCAGGCGAGGTATTTCAACATGACAGCCAGGGAGCCATGGTTGTTTTTATTCTTTGCTGTATTTCTGCTGCTGGCAGCCTATGTCGTGTTCAGGAAGGTGGTGCGCAGGGAATACCTGGTGAAAGGTGAATTGAGTTGGCCTGTTTCACTGCTGCAGATGCTGATCTTTGCAGGGTTGATGTGTTTACCCTATCTTTTTTACTCGCCGGACTGGGTGAACTTCTGGGACCTTGGAGAAAACCAAACTGGGAACGCCTATCTGGGCTTTGCCCTGATCATCCTGGGCTTTATTATTGCCTTTGGGGCGATGGCTTGGTTTGGTATGGGCCGGGCGTTTGGCAGGCAAAGGGCGGGGTTAGTCCAAAGCGGCCCTTATCGCTGGAGCCGGAACCCACAAATTTTGGGCGGGTACCTGTTGGTGATTGGTGTCGCTCTACAAAGGCCATCCCTGTACGTGTTGGGCTGGGTAGCACTCTATGGAATAATTGGCCATATGATGATCCTTAGCGAGGAGGAGTTTTTGCGAAAGCTTTATGGTGATGAGTACGATCACTTTTGCAAGCGTGTCGCCAGATATTTTAAAGGATAGAAGTTATGATTTATAAATGTTCTGGGCGGCGCATGACTCCACTGAGTATCTGGATTGGGAGCAAGGGCAAAAGGTGATATTCCCCAGACGCAAACCAGCTACAAAAACCATCTCGCTCCGTATGTCGGAGTCCATACTGAATGAGCTGCGCCTGTTAGCCAATCAGCGGGATGTGCCTTATCAATCGTTGATCAAAGTTTTTTTACGAGAACGTATCGATCGGGAACTTTACCGCAAATCGACGCAATAGAATTGTTAAGTTACAAAGCAGAGGCTAAACTCTAGGGCGCGCTGAAGGAAAAGCGCCCTGGATGATGACTGCAACGACGGCTGAAGAAATCCGCAATCCGAGTAAGCGAAGCGGCGCACTCCGCAATCAATGGCTGTGGGTCTTGGTCGCCGTATTCCTGGCCGGTCTGGCTTATCTTTCCACCTACCAGATGCACATCAGCGGCAGTTGGAGCCCCTATGCCACGGATGTGGGCGAGATCCAGAACGCGCTTCCGCGTTGGGGCCTGATCCATCACAGCGGCTACCCACAGTATTCGGCGCTAGGTTCGCTTTTCGTAACTCTTTTACGGCCGTTGGGCATCGCCCCGGCGGCAGGCGCTTCCCTCTTTTCCGTCCTGTGGGGCCTGATCACCGTGGCCCTGCTGGTGATTCTGGCCATGGACCTCGATGTGCCAGGACCTTTCGCCGCTTTAGGCGCGCTGGCCGCGGCCGTTTCGACCTCGATCTGGATTGACGCCTCACTGGCGGAGGTGCACACGATGACCCTGGCGATCAGCGTGGCTACCCTACTGTTTGCCCTGCGTTTCGGCCGCAGCGGCAAACGGGGCGATCTGCTGTGGCTGGTCTTTGTCTTCAGCCAGGGCGTCTTCCACCAGCGCTCGGTGGCCCTGCTGGCCCCGGCGGTCTTGATCCTGGTTTGGCCCCATTTCCTGGGCACCTTTCGCATGGGCTGGCGCACCTGGCTGCTGATCATCGGCATTTCCTTGCTCGCGCCGCTGACCTATTTCTACCTACCGCTGCGCGTATGGACCGGCGCCGATTGGGTCTTTGGTTCACCGGGCACCTGGGATGGTTTTTGGATGCTCTTCTTTGACAACCGCGCCGGCCGTGTCTTCGATCTGAATACGGATTGGCTGGCCCGCCTGCGCACGACGGGCGAGATCCTGGCAGATGATATGTTCTGGCCGCTGCTGGTCGCCGGACTGCTGGGTTTATGGCTGCCGGCCTTGGAAAAGGGGCAGTGGCTGGTCAGTCTGGGACTGACGGCGGCCTGGGTGCCTAATTTCCTGGTCACGGTCTTTATCTGGCGCAACCGCGTGGTCGACGCGCAGCTGGCGGCCAAGCTGCCGCTGCTGCTGCTGGCGGGGATTGGGCTGTCATTGATATTAGCCTGGCTGTGGCGGCGCTGGCATTGGGTGGCCGCCTTAGCAGGAGCGGCCCTGTTTGCCGGCCTGGTGTATTGGAGCTGGCAGGCGAGACCTTTTGTCGTGGGCATCACGCGTGATCGCTCCTCGGAGGCGATTGTGGAGACGATGCGCCTGATACAGCCGGCGGAGGATGGGCGGCAGACGACGGTCACCGTGCCCTGGGGCGCCGACTATTGGGCGCTGACTTACGCCCAGGCTTATCGTGATGAACTGTCCGGCCTCAACCTGGTGGATCATAATGCCGAACCAGGAGCGATTATTGAACATGGTGATCACCTGCTGGTCCCCAACCAGACCTTGATGATCTTCCCCCTGACGTATTATGAAGAGCGGCTGGGCCCGCTTTACCTGGCCGCTGCCGCTCCGGGCGTGACCGAAATCAGCCCCGACCCGATTGTGACCGAGGCTGACCTGGCTGCTTTGGGTATTCCTGAGATTAACTTCGATCTGCAAAACGGCGTGCTCATAAGGGCCGTGGAAACGGAGCGGGTGGGGGAGAACGGTATTTTAGTGACGGTCTACTGGCAGGCGCCGGAAGGGGTAGATGCCGATTACAGCGTAGCCGTGCACCTGGTGGCGCAGGACCCGCCGCAGAGCGAGGCCGACATTCTCGACCAGGATGATCGCGCCGCCCCGGTCAATAACTGGTATCCGACATCCCGTTGGCGGCCAGGTGAGATTGTGCGCGATCGTTACCTAGTGACGGCGCCCGAGGATTCCTCTCCAACGGCCGTTCGCCTGGGCATGTACCGCAGTGATCCCGAAGCGGGTTTCGTCAACACGCCCTGGCTTTCGGTGACGCTGCCAGAGTAAAAAGCCAACAGTAACAATCAATATCCAACAGGCAGGAAGCTCGTGGCGTATAGATATTTGGCCAGTCGTGGCTGTCCTGCGTTTTGAATTTTTTTCGGGGAACAATACGCGGGAGCGACGAAATGGGTAATAGGGCCACAATTCCCTAAGTGTCATTGGAAGATAAGACGAGTTGGTTTAGCTTTTCCTGATCAATCCCGGTAAAGTGGGGGTCGTAAGGAAAGTGTTTAAATAATTGATTGGCCAATAGCTCCGGTGAAGGCATTAGCGTTATGAAAATGTCACGGTTGGAATCAGGGATGCGCAACGCGCTACAGTTTTATGAGGCTTTTAACGGTCATGATGTGGCGCGCATGATGCAGTGGTTGAACGAGGACTGCCATCTGGAAACGAGCGGACCGGCTCCTGATGGACTGGTTTACACGGGGAAAGAAGCGCTTGCGCGCTATTGGGAGGAGTTCTTCCGCGAGTCGCCCCAGGCGCAGATAGAAGTCGAGGACATTTTTGGTCTGGGGATGCGTGTTGTGGCCCGCCGGCGGATGACGTGGGTGGATGCGCAGGGTGAGGAGAGAAGTGTGCGCGGAGTCGATATTCTGCGCATCAAGGACGGCCTGATTAGTGAAATATTGGCTTATAAGAAAGGATAATGGGTTATTCCGGAGGCTGTTACGCGGAAAGGTTTCCGAGGCTACGAGGGGGGTTGAGCGCCGGGTTCGGTTTTTAGCGCTGTATCCGTCCACGCGAAACGTTCTTTGGTGGCCAGGTGGAGAGTGAAGTAGCCGGCGGCGGCGACGGCCGATAGAATGCCCGCCGCGTACCAGACCCAATCCGGATTATAGTTATCCATGATCAAGCCGGCGGCCGTGGGGCCGACCGCGCCGGCGATCGTCCAGGAGAGTCCAAACAAGGCCAGATAACGGCCGCGCATATCTTCGGGCGCAAAATTGGCGGCCAGGGTTTGCCCTTCGGGCATGACGATCATCTCGCCGAAGGTGATGATGATCATGGCCACGGCAAAGAGGCTGTAAATGGTGACGAAGCCGTACATCGTCAGGCCGATCATGTATAAAATCGTGCCCGCGGACATTAAGAGCATGGGGGCGAAGCGCTTTATGCGCCGCGTAAACCAGAACTGCAGGATGACGACGATACCGGCGTTGAGGGACATGAGGAAGCCGTATCCCTGGGTGGGCACGCCGTGCACGTCGCGCAGGTAAACAGAGAGGGTGTTGTAGATTTGGCCGTAGGGAATGAGCATGATCATGGAAACGAAGATGAAGGCGACGTACAGCTTGTCGGAGAAGACAGAGCGGTAGCCGGACAGGGTGGAGAGGAAAGATTCTTGTGCCTGTTCCTGTGATTCCTCGGGCCTGGTTTCGGGTACGAGTTTGTAGACAATAACGGCCGTAATCACGCTCGTAATCGCGTCCAGGATAAAGAGCCAGAGATAAGATTGCGCGGCCAGCAGCCCGCCGACGGTCGGTCCGACGATCCAGGCCAGGTTTCTGGCCACGCGCATCACGCCAAAGCCTTCGGCGCGCTGCTCTTCCGGCAGCAGATCGGCGATCATGGCCAGGCGCGCGGGCCGGGCAACATCGGAAAGCAGGCCCACGACGACGGCCAGGATATAGAAGAGATAGAGCTGGCCGGCAAAGCCCATGGCTAGGCTGCTCAAAGCGCTGAAAACCAAACCAAAGAGAACGAGGCTGCGACGGCCGAATTTATCGGCCAGCGCGCCGCCAACCATGCTGCCGATGAAGCCGGAAATGGAGAAGATGGCGATAAAGATGCCCGCCTGCGTCATGCCCACGTCAAATTTTTGCGTGATGTAGAGGGCGAAGAAGGGCCAGATCATGGTCCCGCCGACGGAGTCGATGAAGTTGGCGAGGACGAGGATCCAGTACTCGAGCGGGAATTCCTGGTAGGTCGTCTTGATCCTGGTGAACATATGATCTCCGGAGTATGAATCATACTCTATTACTAATAGGCGACAAACTTCCGGAGATCATACTCGAATTGTTTCTAGTAGCCGCGCAATCCTTTGCGCGTTGGCGCAGCAAGGATGCTGCGGCTACATAGTCTTTACTGTCACTGTTAAATCTTTTTCAAATTACTAACCGGTTTGAGAGGATGGAGTGGATCTTGACAGGGTTCTTTATTCGATGGTATAATGTTCGCAGACTAGTTTGTTTATCAGACTAGTATGATTTTTAGATTAGTTTGTTATTTAGGAATTATGGCATGAGCAAGAATGATGACTTTAAAGACCTGGCCAACCGCGCCTATATGGCTTATCACCAGGACGGCATCATCGATATGATGCTGGGGGCGGGGGTGACGGGGTTCGGTTTGCGCATGTTCTTCGACTCCCCGGCGCTGATTGTGTTGAGCTGGATGCCTTTCCTTTTCTATTTGCCGCTGAAAACCCACATTACCGCGCCGCGGTTCGGCTATGTACGCTTCACGGGCGAGGAAGAGGAACGGATGAAAAATACACGTCTGATCTTGCTGGGCCTGCTGGTTTTTATTTTTGTCCTGGGTTTGGTTTTGGCCCTGGTTTACGGCCGTATCGCGCCGCAGATGCAGGCGTTCATCAGCCAGAACGGCATCCTGCTGCTGGGCGGGCTGGCGGCACTGCTCCTGGCCGTGGCCGCCGCGGTGACCGGTTTAAGACGTTTTTATCTCTATGCGGTCCTGACCCTGCTGTTTAATATCGCGGGAGTTTTGCTGGCGGTTAACGAAGGCTTGATGACGGTCCTGCTGGGCCTGACCATTTTTGCCGTGGGTGCCTGGTTATTATCCCGTTTTTTGCGCGCTTACCCGCTGCCCGAGGAAGAGGAAGGCCGTGGCCGGTGAGAGTTTGCAAGAGCCGGGAGTCCAGCCAATCGCCGATATCGACCGCATGATTCATGCCCCGGCGCGGCTGATGATCCTGGCTTTCTTATCGGCCGTTGACAGCGCCGATTTCACCTTCCTGCTCAACCAGACCGGCCTGACGCGCGGCAACCTCTCTTCACACTTGCAGAAGCTGGAGGAAGCGGGCTATATCAGCGTGCAGAAGGAATTTGTCGATCGCATACCGCGCACGCTCATTCGCCTGACGGCCGAAGGGCGGGAGGCGATCCAGACCTATAAGGAGACGATGCGCCAGGTGGTGGACGAGTTATTAGGTTAGAAAACAAAGTTATTAACAGGGTCTCAATCCAGTTAGTGAAGCCCTGTGGCGTGGCTCACGCAGTGGCAAGCGCCCACCTTCTTTTTGGCGAAGGTGGGCGCTTGTATATGTTGTTACAACCTCAATT
>Ga0316583_10000402_pt1 | contig 12632 bp, 10 predicted proteins | sample J_170502JBrBrA_D_FD_204513 | JGI IMG/M metagenome (GOLD analysis project Ga0316583, IMG submission 204513) | Rhizosphere microbial communities from salt marsh grasses in Alabama, United States - J_170502JBrBrA | ecosystem: Host-associated > Plants > Roots > Rhizosphere | place: USA: Alabama... | reverse complement strand
GCTTGCCGGCCTCGGCATGTGCCGCACGCAGCAAGTGGGCCATGGCCACCGGCTGCCCCTCCTCGGCGGCCAGGAAGGCGGCATTGAGCGCGATGTTGCGGATACTGCCGCCGGCCACTTGCAAGCGCGCCAGCTTGGCGTAGTCGAGCCCTTCGACGGGCGTCGCGGCGGGGAAAATGCGCTGCCAGATGGCCTGGCGTTCGTCGGTCTCGGGAAAGGGAAAATTGACGACGAAGCGCAACCTGCGATGGAAGGCCATGTCAAGCGCCGCCTTCTGATTGGTCGTTAGGATCGCCAGTCCGCGATACGCTTCCATGCGCTGGAGCAGGTAGCTGACCTCGATATTGGCGTAGCGGTCGTGCGCGTCCTTGACTTCGCTGCGCTTGCCGAACAGCGCATCGGCTTCGTCGAAAAGCAGGATGACGTTGCCGTCCTCGGCAGCGTCGAAGACGCGCGCAAGATTGCGTTCGGTTTCGCCGATGTACTTGCTGACGACGGCGGAAAGATCGATGCGAAAAAGATCCAGATCGAGCTCGCGCGCCAGCACCTCGGCCGCCATGGTTTTGCCGGTACCGCTCTCGCCGGCGAACAGCACCGAGAGCCCCTGGCCGCGGCTGCTGCGGGCACCGAAGCCCCAGCGCTCGAACACCGTCAGCCGATGCCTAACCTGGGCGGCGATCTGCCTGAGGGTGGCGATCTGGAGTGCCGGCAGGACGATGTCCTGCCATCCGGCCGATGGTTCGATACGCTGGGCCAGACCGGCAAGACGCGTGTGGTCGAGGCTTCGGCATGCATCGGCAAGTGCCTTTTCCACATCACCGGCATACCCGCCGAGCAACGCCTGACGGGCAACGCGCTCGACATCGCGAGCGCTCAGGCGCAATTCCGCCGCCGCCCGATCGATCGCCCACCGACCGGCGTCGGCGTCGTTGCCCAGCGCCTGCTGCCAAAGCCGCTGTTGATCGGCGCCATTCGGCTTGTCCACCCGATAACGCAGGTTCGGGCGCGACAACGCCGAAGGCTCCGCCGCGGCGATGAACAACACTGCCTCGGCACGCTCGGCGAATCGCAGCACAGCCGGACCCGCGGTTTCGGGGCATTCGACCAGCAGCGCCGCGCCCTGTAAGGCCGCCTCGCGCTCCCAAAGCAACGCCAGCATTTCGATCTCGCCGGGACTGCCAGGAATGTCGTCGCCGGCGATGGCATAGAGCGGCATGCACAGACGGGCCGCCGCCATGGCAGCAACGTCACTGCGGCCGTGGCCGTCGCGGCCCCAGAGCTGCACCAGCGACGGACTTGTCGCCTGCGCCAGCGCGTCGGCGATCCGTTGTGCCAACGCACGTTGCCCTTCCGCCACCAGCATCGGCTCGCCGGCGACTTTCATCATGGGCTGCAATCGGCGGTCCAGGTAGCCGATTCCGGCCAGATAATGCAACACGCGTTCGTCGATGCGCAGGCGTCCTTGCGTCAGCCCGGCCGTTTCGTCGACCTCCAGCAACTGCCAGTGCCGCAAGGGACGTACCGGCGTCAGCGCGCTCCAGTGCGCACCGGGCAGCAACGCCATCGCCAGCCCGAACGTCGGCCAGGCCTTTTGCGGCGCGCCATGGGCAACGGAGCAAAGCGTGGCGATCTCGCTGTCCATCTCGGCGCCCGCCGCCAGCAGAACGATCTCCCGTTCGAACTCACTGAGGCCGAAGACGGCGCTCAGGCGGGCAATAGCGGTATCGGGCAGGCCTTCGGCCTCTGCAACCTCTTCCTCGTGCTTGCCCAGCAGACGCTTGATGCGCCGAAACTCTGTAACCAGCGCCTGCTGGTTGGCTTCGCTCCAGTCGGTGAACGAGCGGGCAGTCTCGGGCGCATTCATGCGATCACCAGGCGTTGGTTACGAAATACCGGCGGCGTGACGGAGCGGTCGATGATCGGACTGTCGATGCCGTCGATGCGCAGGCGCACCAGCAGGCCGGGTGCAGGGGCGACGGGCGCATCCTCGATCGCAAACTGAAGCGAGGTCGTCGGCGCCGTAAACGGCTGTGGCGCATACTCCTGTTGCCCAAGCACCAGTGCCACGCTTTGTCCGGCGCGCAAGGCCGGGAAGAAGTTGATGGTGAATGTGGCAGTTCCGGCGCCGTCACGCGCGACGCTGATCGGCAAGCCGGTCATTTCCGGCGCCAGCGTCATGGCCAGCCGGTTGCTCGTGCGCGCCGCGGCCTCGCCCGGTCGTACCAGTTGCACGCCGACGCGATAGACGCCAACCGGGAAATCGGCCGCCCGAGCCGTGGCGATGTTGAAGCGGATCAAGGCATCGCCGCCTCCCGGCGCGGCGGCAACGCTCTCTTCAATCTCGAAGCGATCGTTGCCGAGTAGGACCGTGCGGGCGGCGCCTTCCAGATGATGGCCGGTCAGGTCGACGTCCTCGCCGAGCCGTGCCACCGGCTGGCCGCCGGCTGGCGATACCGCCTCCAGCGTTGGCAGCGGCGGTTCCAAACCGACCTGGACGATGATGCCCGCCTCGCGATGCGTCACCGGATCGATCGGGCCGCGCGAGAGTACCGGTAGCGGCGCACGCGTCGGGGCATCGGCCTGGAGCAACACCACCGTCGCCACGTAGGCCACAGTCGGACGCATATGACTCTGGGTGGCCGTCCACAGCTTCGACATCTCTTCGGTGTCGAGGTATTCGGGCGTGATCTTGATCATTTCGATCTGCTCGGCCAGGCCCGAGTCCTGCAACGCCCGTTCGAGCGAAGTCCCCGGCGGCGTCGCCGGCACCAAGGCGGCCCGGATGGCGTCGCGCGTCAGTACCGGGTTCTCGTGCAGCCATTGCGTCGCATAACCCAGGAGTACTTCCGCATGCAGGTCGCCCGAGCTATAGGCCGACAGCAGGTAATGAAGATCGAGCGCCAGCGGCGGATTGCCCAGGCGGCGCCCGGACGAATCGCGCGAAGGCTGCCCTTCGTTACGCCAGCCACTATTGGCACTGACGCGATGAAGGAAGAGATTGAGTTGGGACGCTTCGCTGCCGGAAACCGGCACCACGCGATCCGGTGCCAGCACGCTGGTGATAACGGTACTGCCGAGCACGCCGCTGACGTTGTGATTGATGATGCCCTCGTTGAGCACCTGGCGCAGCACGGCGGTAACGGCGGCAACGCCGTAGGCGCTCGTCATGAGCGGCTCCCGCGCCGCCGTGAAACGTACTCGTCAAGCGACATCGGCTGTTGACGGTGCCGAGGCGCCGGTTTCGGCGCCGGCGCTTCGGGCACCGCCGTGATCTCGATGCGACCGATGTTGACGTGGACTTCGACCGTCTCTTCGCTCATTGCTGCCGGCTTGTTCACGCCGATATCGATGCCGGCTTGTCGTGGGCTCCCCGGTGGCACCCATTGTGACGGCCTCGGCCGCTGCCGAGGCATGAGCCTGGGCGGTTCAATGCGCGCAGGCACCTCGGTGCCCCGGCTTTGGTCATCGACCGTGTCGGGTATCGACCGCAGCCGATCGGCGACGGCAGCCATTGCATTGGCCTCTGCCGCAATCGCCGGCATCAGGCGCGGCGGCGCGTCATGGCACCAAGCGGTCTCGGCCTCGGCAGTAGTTTCACCATCGTCGACGCTGGACGCGCCATGTCGCGCCATCATGGTTTGGCGTCGATTGGGAGTTGGCGGCTCCCGACCGGCCAGCGTGGGCTGCCGGTCGGTTTCGTCTGTGCGTTGCGCAGATGCGGTGCGTCGCCCCGACGGCGTGGCGGTAGCCACAGGGGCATCAATCGTGGGTGCGTCGGCCGTACGCGGCACCCCGTCAGCCGGTTCGGCCGCCGGCGCCTCCACGACCACAGCGGCATCGACCAAAGGCACGCCGCCGCTGAACGGCATGGCGGCACTGGTTCGCACCGGTTTGGCAACTCCCAGCGCGCGCGCGGCAAGACGTTGCAGATAGCCGCTCATGCGCCGACCATCCCCAGATAAGCGGCTCGCCGTTGCGGCGACAGCGCCAGAACTTCCGCTTCCGTCCATCCATATGCCTGCGCCAGCGCATGTACTTGAGCCAGCAGGGTACGGGCATGATCCCGCAGTTCGTCCCAGAGGATGACAGCCGGATCGAGTACCGTCGTCCAGCGATGACCGCAGGCGTCGCAGACGACATCGAGGCGCAAGTCGGCGAGCGGGTCTGCCGCTTCCATCGCCGCCTCGATCGATTCGCGCACGGCTGACAACGGCGTCGTTTCGTCCGGCCGCGCCAGGCAGCAGCGTTCGAACAGCTTCTCCGCGGCGGCATCGACGTCGCGCTCGGCAGCGACGGCGGCCAGGTCGCAGCTGTCGGGCAGCCGAAAGCGAAAGCCGTCGACGTTGACCTCGCGGCATTCCATGGCGCGCGCTCGTTCGAGCAACTGGGCAATTTCCAGGCGCAGTTCGAGGAGTTCGCCGCAGCGGTCGCAAACCACGGTGGCGTCGACGCGAGGGCCGAACAGCGTCCGGCGCATCTTCAGCAGATCGGCATTGATTGCGCCCAGCGGTGATTGAGCGACTCGATCCGCCGCGATGTCCGGCCGTGCCCAGGCGTACAAGAGCAACGTCCGATCCAGCGGATGGCGGATCTGTCCGTTCTCCCAAAGACTCAGCAGCGCTTGTTCGCCGGCGGCGCGCATGGCCTCACGCCGGTTCGGTGAAACTCGGCTCGGTCGGTTCGGTGACTTCGTAGTCCCGTTCCCAGCCCTCGTTCTCCAGCTTGATCGACTGGATGGCGACGGCGTTGGCATTGGCGTCGAGATCGGGAAGCGCCTGGAACTCCGACACCCAGCAGCGGAACACCTTGTAGGCGAGCACGAGCTGGCCGGCTTCGTTGTAGACCTCGATGATGATGTCCTTGCGAAAGTCTTGCAGCGATACCTCGGCACCGAGCCCGGAACCGAAGTTCCAGACCTTGTTCGCCCATTGCTCGAATTCCTTGTCGTGGGTGACGCCGCGCTCGAGCGAAATGGCTTCGTACTTGGAGCGGCCGGGCGACTTGCGCGAAGTCGACGGATCGCCGCCTTCGCGGTGCTCGACCAGTTCGGTCGTGCGCTTGAGCGCGCCGACCTTTGAGATGCCCGCAACATAGCGGCCATCCCATTTGACGCGGAACTTGAAGTTCTTGTACGGATCGAAACGCTGCGCGTTGACGCTGAACTGTGCCATGTTCGCTCTCCTAGGCTTCGACTTGGCCAGCCAATTGCTGGATCTTGATGACGACGAACTCGGCGGGCTTGAGCGGCGCGAATCCGACCAGGATATTCACGATGCCCAGGTTGATGTCGTTCTGGGTCGTGGTCTCTCTGTCACACTTGACCAGGTAGGCTTCGCGCGGGCTGCGGCCCTGGAACGCGCCCTGCCGAAACAAGTTCTGCATGAAGGCACCGACATTGAGCCGGATCTGCCCCCATAGCGGTTCGTCGTTCGGCTCGAACACCACCCACTGCGTGCCGCGGTAGAGGCTTTCCTCGATGAACAGCGCCAGCCGCCGCACCGGGACGTACTTGTACTCGTCGGCCTGGGCGTCGGAACCCTTCATGGTGCGCGCGCCCCACGCCACGCGGCCGTAGGCCGAGAAGCTGCGCAGCACGTTGACGCCTTTGGGATTGAGCAGGCCGTTTTCCTGATCGTTGACGTTGACCGCTAGATCGACGACGCCATTGAGCGTGGCGTCGGTTCCCGCCGGCGCCTTCCACACGCCCCGTTGCGAATCGGTGCGCGCATAGATGCCGGCCATGGTGCCCGACGGTGCCATGGTGCGCAGACGCAGATCGTCGAGTGGATCGGAGATGCGCAAGGGCGGGAAGTAGGTCGCCGCATTGCGCGACTGCGAGACGCCGTTGGCCCAGGTGGCAATATTGGAGAGCGTCTTGGCCGACGGCGCATCGACAATGTAGAAGGCGCGCCGCGCCTCGCATAGTCCCGTGCCGGCACCGATCACGGCCGCCGCATGGGCGTCGCTCATCTCCAGCGTTTCGGGAATGACCAGCAAGTTGAACAGATCGGCGTCCAGCAGCGCGTACATGCCGGTCTTGGCCGAGTCGCTGCCGACCAGTTCGGTCGCTCCGGCCCGTGAGCCGTCGGCACCGGCGGAACCTGGCGACACGCCGGCGACCACCGACGGCCGATGCTCGGCGTCGCCAGTGAATTCGCGGCCGCCGTTGGCCAAGCCCATTTTGATCGTGGCTGCCAAGCCGCCGAAGGTGCCGCCGGCGATGGTGACCCGCGACGACTCACCGGCCGTCGACGAAATCAGCTTCAAGTAGTCGCCGGTAGCATTGTCGGTGCCGTCGGCATCGGCCCTTCCGGAGCTCAGATTTCCGCCTAGGCCGGCTGCGGCGATAGCGCTCGTAACCGCCGTATTCAGAGCGCCCATGTCAGCCCAGGGGGAACCCGTAATCGCCAGCGCGAACGGCGTATTGCCGTCCACGGTGCCGCTGATGGTTGCGTTGCTGATGGCGAGCGGGAAAGTCGCGGTGGCGCCGCTGACGGCAAAGCCGCTGTTGCCGAATGCCAACCCGCCGTGTCTCTGGACCCGGATCAGTGCCGAGGCGGCATTGACTACCGAGACCACGTATTGCGCCGAGTTGCTGTCCAGGTTGAGGTTGCGATGCGTCTCCAGCGGCACCAGCGTTACGCCATCGCTTTGCAGCTGCGAGACAACGAGATTGAACTCGGCGTCGGGATTGCGCACGTCCGTATGCTGGACAGAAAGGCGCAAGGCATTGGCCCAAGTGCCGGGGCTCGCGGCCGTGATGTCGAGCACGGCACCACCGGCGTCCGACAGGGTCCACATGGCACTTGCGTAGCCGGTGGCCACGCGTACGATCAGCGCCTGGGCGCCGCCGTTGGCAAAGAACTGACGTACCCCATACGACACCGGGCTGTCCCGGTTGAGTCCGCCGTACTTGCGCTCAAAATCGGCATAGCTGGTGATCGTGACCGCCTTGTCCGGCTCGCCCTTTGCCGTATAGCCGACAAAGGCGGTGATCGACGTCGCCACGCCGGTGATGGTGCGGACGCCGCTGGGAACTTCCTCGATATAGACACCTGGGTAAGTCAATGAAGCGGGCATGGCAACTCCTCCGTGCAAGTCGATGGGGCCGTGGCTACGAACTCCTTTGCCGCAGAATTGAATGACCGACGGCAAGAACCTCCGCGCTAGAGTTCCCGCCGGAAAAGCGTTGTAGAGACCGAAGCCGGGGATCGGTACCGAATCGCGCCGGAGCTAACGCGCGAGCAACCGGCCTATCACCCTCCTCCGCATCGACCCGAAGGCCTCGGTGCGTCCCATTGGGGAAATCTCCTTGTTGTTACCTGTATTTGGCGCCAGAGATGACTGTTGTATAGCACCCGTGTTAGGTCGCCTGGTGACGTCGTGATTGCCAATATGCGTTCTAGCTATATCTTGCGACATAGCCATGCTGCATCACCGCAAAGCCGAGTGCCTGACGAATTCAGCGCGTCGGCGAACGGGCGGACGTCTCCCGATTTCGAGGATGAAATTTTCTTATCTCTGCGCGTCGGCCTGATTTTGTAATGTCGACGTGCAACGGCGCCGGCTTGGCCGTTGCGGCCAAGCCGGATGAAAGCGCCGGAACTTGCTGCTCTCCAGGAAGGAGATACTGGCGGTAACCGACCCGCCAGTAGCGCCAGCCTTAGGCCGGCTCGGCAACCCGCTGCGTCGCGCTGCCGATTTCCGCGGTTGCGGAAGGTCCAGCCGTATCACCGGTGGGCATCTTGGCACCGGCCAGTACCGTATCGAGCGTCATCGAACGCAGGTAATCGCGCAATTGATCGTCAACCCGCTGCCAAAGACCTTCGGTCACGCCGCTCCGGGTTACCGGCCAACGCCCGTTCCCCTTGGTGGAGTCGGCATCGAAGGCTTCGCTGTCCACGGCGCAAATGACGTCGGCGACCGAGATGCTGGCCAGGTTCCGCTTCAGCCGATAGCCGCCGCCGGGACCGCGGTAACTGGAGACGAAGCCGCTATGTCGCAGCTTCTTGAACAAATGCTCGAGATACGATACGGATACTCTCTGTCGTTTGCCGATGTCCGCCAGACAGACCGGATCATCGTTGCCGTGCATGGCGATGTCGAGGATCGCGTCGATCGCCACCCGGCCCTTAGTGTCAATTCTCATTTCCGTTCCTTCAGGCGCCTCTACCTTGGAATCGTCGACGGTTGGGCGCTTACTGACAATCCGTCGTACGCTGTTGCAACTAAATCGTATTGACAGGCCGGGAGCGGGATAATTCCCTTCTTACAGTATTTGAACTACCGGGTTCCCGGTAGCAGCGGCCCGATGGGCCGGAGGCGTGTTTCGCCCCGTCTCTACAGGCCGAGGTAGGCCCGCTGGACTTCAGGATCGTCGGCGAGCGAAGCCGCGCTGCCCTCGCGGCTGATGGCGCCGATCTCGAGCACGTAGCCGCGATCGGCGACCCGAATCGCCGAGAATACGTCCTGTTCCACCAACAGCACGGTGACGCCCTGGCCGCGAATTTCGCCCAAAACGTCGAACAACTGATCCACCACGACCGGCGCCAAGCCCAGGCTCATCTCGTCCACCATCAGGAGGCGAGGTGCGGCCATCAGCGCGCGTGCGATGGCGCACATCTGCTGCTCGCCACCCGACATGCTGCCCGCCCTCTGGCTACGCCTTTCGCGCAGGCGCGGAAACATGGCGTAGACGCGCTCCATGTCGGTATCGACATTTACCCGGTCGCGGCGCCGGTAGGCGCCCATGAGCAGGTTCTCATGCACGCTCATGTGATCGAACAACTGGCGTCCCTCGGGTACCTGCACCAGACCGAGGGCGAACACCTGTTCGGGTCGCCAGCCGGAAATGTCCTGCCCGTCGAAGGCGATGCCGCCGCTCGAGCGAATCACTCCGGAGAGCGCCCGCAGCAGCGTGGTCTTGCCGGCGCCGTTGCTGCCGACCAGGGCGACGATCTCCCCTTGCCCGATCTTGAGTTCGATATCGCGCACCACCGGCATGCCGCCGTAGCCGGCCGTCAGTCCGCGCACTTCCAGCAGTGGCGTGCTCATGCTCTGCGCCGCCCGAGATAAGCCTCGACCACCTGCGGGTCGTTGAGCACCTGATCGGGAACGCCGGCGGCGATCATCTGACCGTGGTGCAGTACCAGCAGGCGGTCGGACAGGCTCTGGATGGCGCGCATGACGTGCTCGATGACCAGGATGGCGATGCCGCTGGCGCGCACCTTCTTGATGACATCGACCACCTCGTCGATCTCGGCATGGTTGAGCCCGGCCATGACTTCGTCGAGCAGCAGCAGTTTGGGCTTCAGGGCCAGAGCCTTGGCCAGTTCGAGCCGCTTGCGATCGGGTCCGCCGAGGTCGTCGGCCCGCTGGTCGGCCCGGTGGCCGAGATCGACGAAATCGAGCCAGTGCCTGGCATCGTCGCGCGCCTTGTTCAGCTTGCGTTGCCCACCGCCGGTGCCGAACAAGGCGCCGACGGCGACGTTGTCGAGTACGCTGAGACCGGGGAACGGTTTCATGATCTGGAACGTGCGCCCGATGCCAAGATGGGCACGGCGATAGGCCGGCAACTGATCGATCGGCCGGCCCTGGAACAGCAGTTCACCCTCGCTCGGTTTCAGCGTCCCGCTGATCAGGCTGATGACCGTGGTCTTGCCAGCACCGTTGGGGCCGATGAGTCCGAGAATTTCGCCCTCGCCCACCTCGAAGCTGAGTTCGTTCACGGCCACCAGCCCCTCGAAGAGTTTGCTCAAGCCGCGAACCTCGAGAATCGGCATCATGGTCGTCACAGCCGGTGAGCCTTGACGTTCTCGCCGAAGTAGCGCAGGCCGTATTGCTTGAAGCGCCGCGCCACGTCAGCGAGGCCGCGCGGCATGAAGATCACCGCGACGACGATGACCAGGCCGAAGAACAGGCTGGCCACGGTGGATACCTGCGTAGACAGCACCTCGGAGATGGCCGAGAGCAGAAAGGCACCGATCACCGGACCGAGAATCGATCCCGGACCGCCGAATACCGCCATGATGATCATCTTGACGTTGAGCGTGATGTCGAAAGCGCTTTCCGGATCGATGAAGGTGATCCAATAGGCGTGGATGCCGCCGGCAAGGGCACTGAAAAACGCCGCCAGCGCAAAAGCCAGCACCTTGTGCAGCGTGGTGTTGACGCCCATGACCGCCGCCGCGTCCTCGCTTTCGCGAATGGCGATGAGGCCATAGCCAAAGCGGCTGCGCGAGATCCAGAGCACCGTCAGCGTCGCCAGCACAAGCAGGCCGAGCGACAGTTCGTAGAACAGCGTGTCGCCCTTGAGCAGCGGCAGGACGAGGCCGATATTGCGGCCGGCAATGTCGAGGTTGGAAATGATCGCCGTCATCACCTCGGCCAGGGCCAGGGTGGCGATGGCGAAATAATGGCCGCGCAGACGCAGGACCGGCAGCCCGAGCAGGAAAGCGAACACCACCGCCAGCACGGCGCCGAACGCCAGGCCGACGCCGAACGGCAGGTTCCACTGGACCATGGCGATGGCGGTGCCGTAGCTGCCGAGACCGTAGAACACGGAATTGCCGAAGCAGGCGTAGCCGGTGTAGCCGCCGATGATGTTCCACCCTTGCGCCAGGGTCGCCAACAGCAGCATGCTGATGCCGAACTGGATCAGCGTCGGCGTGGCGATCCACGGCACCAGCACCAGCAGTACCAGCGCCACTGCCCCGGCCGCCCATGCGATGCGCCGCTTCATGCCGTCCTCCCGAGCAGGCCGGTCGGTTTGAAGATCAGTACCAACACCAGGATGCCGAAGCTGGCCACATCGGTGTAGGTGGGACCGATATAGGCCGCGGTGAGCGACTCGACGATGCCGAGGAACAAACCGCCAACGACGACGCCGAGCGGATTCTCGAGCCCGCCGATGATGGAGATGGCGAATGACTTGGCCGTCAAAGGCCCGCCGATATAGGGATTGATCTGCGAGGCAACGCCGTAGAGATCGCCGGCAGCGCCGGCCAACGCCGCACCGAGACCAAAGGTGAGCGCGTAGATGTGGCGGGGTTCGACGCCGTAGAGACGGGCGGCGACCAGGTTCTGCGCACAGGCACGGATGGCGCGTCCCAGGCGGGCACGGGCGAGAAACAGCCAGAGGGCAAAGGTCAGCGTCAGAGCGATGATGAAGGCCAGTACCCGCACCAGCGGCAGCGTAATGCCGAACAGCGTGTAGTTGGCGCCGGCATAGCTCGGATTGATGGTGCGAAAGTCGGCGCTGAAGAAAAGCTGGGCCAGATAGGTGAGCACCACCTCGATGCCGAAAGTGATCAGCAGCGTGTTGAACATGGGCGCGCGGATGATCAGATTCAGCACGTAGCGCTGCAGCAGATAGCCGAAACAGAACAGCGTCAGCATGGCTAGCGGCAGCGCGGCGAAGGGATCGATGCCGAGCAGCGCGAACAGGTAGTAGCAGACGTAGGCGCCGAGCATGATGAGGGCGCCGTGAGCCAGGTTGACGATGTTGAGAACGCCCCAGACCAGCGCCAGGCCCAGCGCCATCAGGGCATAGAGGCCACCGAGCAGGATGCCGTTGGCGAGGATTTGCAGGAGCAGGTCCATGGCTACGCTAGTTGGTCTGCCAACGGCGCCGCGCCTGCCGGAAATCGAGGCTGGCGCGGCGGTATTTCATCTCAGCCGTCACATGCGCTTGGACCAGGCCGGCATCGGATACTCTGGTTTGTTCAGGAAGCCTTTCTGCCCGTAGATCGGCACCACCTTGCCGCCCTGCACCTGGACGACGGTCTGCGGCAGGCTGATCTGACCGGCGCCGCTGAACTTGATATGGCCGTACAAGCTGTCGAAGCTGATGCCGGCGATGGCGTTGCGTACTTGCTTCGGATCCAGGCTGCCCGCCGCCTCGATGGCCCGGGTGAAGGCCTCGACGTCGGCGACGGCCGAAGCGACGTGGTAGTCGGGATCGTAGCCGAACTGCTTCTTGTATTCGGTGGCAAAGGTCTCGGCGTTGCCAAAGTAGGCATCCTTGAGTTCAGGCGACGGCAGCCACGAGGTCATGCCGAAAGCGTAGTCGGCATCGTGCCCGAGCGCCTTGCGGAAGTCCGCGGTCGGCACGCCGACGGTAAAGGCGTACATTTGCGGGCTGTAGTTGAGGCTCTTGGCCTGGCGAATGAAATTCAGCACCTCGGTCTCATGGCCGGCTACCAGTACGACCGCCGGCGCCGACGACTTGAGTTGGGCGATCAAGGCGTTGAAGTCGGACGTCTTGCTGCTGTAGCGCTGGTCCTGGATGATCTTGACGCCGCTCTCGTTCAGCCATTTGCGCGTGCCCTTGGCCACGGCAACGTCGAAGGCGTCGTCGGCGAACAGAAGCGCCGCCGTCTTCGGCGCCGGCTTCAGCTTGGACATCGCCTGGACGGTACTTTCAAAGTAGGCGCTGGCCACCGGCAAGGTGCCGAACACGTACTTGTAGCCGCGGCTGAAGATCTGGTCCGAAGCGCCACCACCTTCGATCATCGGCACCTCGTACTTCTCGGCAACCGAGGAATCAGCCAGCGCGAAGGAGCTGGCGAATGGGCCGAGCAGGTAGTTGACCTTGTCTTGGGTCAGCAATTGCGTGTATTGGCGCACGCTCA
>Ga0316583_10000400_pt1 | contig 12645 bp, 12 predicted proteins | sample J_170502JBrBrA_D_FD_204513 | JGI IMG/M metagenome (GOLD analysis project Ga0316583, IMG submission 204513) | Rhizosphere microbial communities from salt marsh grasses in Alabama, United States - J_170502JBrBrA | ecosystem: Host-associated > Plants > Roots > Rhizosphere | place: USA: Alabama... | reverse complement strand
CCATCGACACGATGACGAGGATCACCGGCACGGCCTTCTTCTTGCGGTAGAAGCGGTAGACGGCGCGATCGGTCAGTAGAAGCAGGGCCGCGGTGATGGCGATGGCGAAGGGAAGAGCCAGAAGCGCCGTCGGCAAGGGCCCGGCGCTGATTCCCATCGACTGGAACCACCAGGTGAAAAGGATGGCGATCGCGGTGCCGAAGGCCATGGTGTCGCCATGCGCGAAGTTCGAGAAGCGCAGGATGCCGTAGATCAGCGTGACACCGAGCGCACCAAGGGCGAGTTGCGAGCCGTAGGAGGTCGCCGGGATCACGACGTAGTTCAAGAGCGCTACAAGAGCGTTTAGAGTGTGCATGCGCTCAGCCTCCCAGGAAGCTCTTGCGGACTTCCGGGTTGGCGAGCAGCGCCTCCCCGGTGTCGGTGTAGCGATTGGCCCCCTGGACCAGCACGTAGCCCATGTCGGCGATGTTGAGCGCCTGTCTTGCGTTCTGCTCGACCATCAGGATCGAGATGCCGGTACGCGCAACCTCGATGATCCGGTCGAAGAGTTCGTCCATGACGATAGGAGAGACGCCGGCCGTCGGCTCGTCGAGCATGAGCACCTTGGGCTGCGTCATCAGCGCGCGACCGACGGCGACCTGCTGGCGCTGACCGCCGGACAACTCGCCGGCGGCCTGACGGCGTTTGTCGCGCAGGATTGGGAAGAGCTCGTATACCTGCTCCATCGTCGTGCTGATGTCGTCGCGGCGCAGGAACGCGCCCATCTCGAGGTTCTCCTCGACCGTCATCGAGACGAAGATGTTGTTGGTCTGCGGCACGAAGGCCATCCCCTTGGCCACGCGGTCCTGCGGAGAAAGGTCCGTGATGTCCTGTCCGTCGAGCTTCACGTGGCCACCGCGCAGCTTCAGCATGCCGAAGACCGCCTTCATGGCGGTGGACTTGCCGGCGCCGTTCGGCCCCACGATCACGGCAATCTGGCCCGGGTCCACGGCGATGGTACAGTCATGCAGGATGTCGACCGCACCGTAGCCGCCGGTCATGCTTTCCCCGATCAGGAATGGCGAGCTCATACTGTCCCCCCTCGCGCCGCATTCCCGCGGGCGCCAAGCGAGGTCACTCGCCTGCAAAATGCACTGGAACGAAATGTCGTCTCATAGACCCAGGCGCGCCCGGGCTCGGCGCGCCCGTCACGCATCGGCCTTGACCTTGTTCTTCAGGCCGGTGCCCAGATAGGCCTCGATCACCGCCTCGTTCTCCATGATGTGGGCGGCCGGGCCCTCGGCGAGCACCTTGCCTTCCGCCATCACGATCACCGGATCACAGAGCCGCGCGATGAAGTCCATGTCGTGCTCGATGACGCAAAAGGTGTAACCGCGCTCCTTGTTGAGCCGGACAATCGCATCAGCGATGGTGTTGAGAAGCGTCCGGTTCACGCCCGCGCCGACCTCGTCGAGGAAGACGATCTTCGCGTCCACCATCATGGTTCGGCCGAGTTCCAGCAGTTTCTTCTGGCCGCCGGAAATCTGGCTCGCTTTCTGATCGGCCAGGTGCGAGATCGTCAAAAACTCGAGGACCTCGTCGGCTTTCTTGGCAAGCGCACGTTCCTCTTCGGCGATCTCTTGCCGATGGAACCATGTGTTCCACAGCGTCTCGCCCTTCTGGCCGCCGGGAACCATCATCAGGTTTTCCCTGACCGTCATCGAGCCGAACTCGTGAGCGATCTGGAAAGTCCGCAGTAGACCTTTGTGGAAGAGCTCGTGGGGACTGAGCCCCGTGATGTCTTCGCCGTCCATCATCACCCTGCCGGAGGTTGGCGAAAGCAAGCCGGCGATAACGTTGAACGTCGTGGTCTTGCCCGCACCGTTCGGGCCGATCAGCCCGGTGATGGAGCCTGTGGCAATTTCTATCGAGGCCCCGTCGACAGCACGGAATCCCCCGAAATGCTTATGCAAATCTTCTACAACGATCATTCGATTTGTCCCCTTCAACCTCTCTTCTTCGTGCCGCTTAAGCGGCAGGTGGAGGCCTTATTGGCAGGTGGACGGCCCGGACCACGCCGGGCCGTCCGATAGCAGTCGGGTCAGCAGACCATCAATCGTAGTAGTCCGTGACCTGCTTGCCGTTCTTGATCGTGTAGATGCGGTAGCTGCCGGCGGCTTCGCCGGGGCCGACCAGATGGACGCCGGTGGCGCCCTCGTAGTTGATCTTCTTGCCCGCGGCCAGCAGCTTCAGGCCCTTGGCCAAGTCACCGGGGTAGATCTTGACGCCGGGGCCGTTGGCGACTTCCATCACCTTCTTCTTGAAGTCGGCCGACTTGGAGGACTTCGCCGCTTCCATCGACAGCAGGATCAGCGCCGCCGCGTCATAGGACTCGCCGGTGTAGGACGAGGTGCCGTCGAAGCCCGCCTTCTTGGCCATCGCGAGGAACCTCGTGTGGCCGACGCTCTTGATGCCGGGCACGTCGCCGAAGGAGCCGTTCAGCGGCTTGCCGATCGCCTTGATCAGGCTGTCGCCGTACATGCCGTCGGGCAGGTAGAACTTGGAGAAGGCACCGGCGTCGAGCGCGCCCTGGATGATGCCCTTGCCGCCCTTGTCGACATAACCCGCGACCACCAGCAGCTTGCCGCCGGCGGACGCCAGCGTGCCAACTTCGGCCGAGTAATCGGCCTTGTTGTCTTCATGCGGGACCGAGATGGTGACCTTGCCGCCGGCCTTCGTAAAGGCCGCCTTGAAGGCATCGGCGAGGCCCTTGCCGTAGTCGTTGTTGGTGTAGGTCAGCGCCACGGTCTTGTAACCGCGCTTCATGATGACCTTGGCCATGACAACACCCTGACGGGCATCCGACGGCGCGGTGCGGAAGAACAGGCCATCGTCCGGCGCGGTCGAGAGCGCGGGCGACGTCGCCGACGGCGAAATCATCACAACGCCGTTGGGGCGGGCAACCGCTTGCAGCACGGCACCCGTGACACCCGAGCAGTCGCCGCCGACGATGGCGGCCACATGATCCGAAGTCACCAGACGCGTTGCCGCAGCGGTCGCTGCGGCGGCGTCAGTGCAGGTATCGTCACCACGAACGGCTTCGACGGTGGCACCGCCGAGCAGAGCGTGCGAGTCGTTAACCTCCTTGATCGCCATCTCGGCCGACTTGCCCATCATGGGCGTGACCGACTCGAGCGGGCCGGTGAAGCCCAACAATACGCCAATCTTGATGTCTTTGGCCGAAGCGGCGCCAGAGAATGGTACTGCAGACGCAAGCAGCGCTGCAGCCATAATGGCGATTGGTAGTTTTCTCATACTTAGCTCCCTCTCTTGATACATGACTCGTTACTTAACATTCCGGCGCGACAGCGTTTGGCTTCGCTTCATAGACGCCCGCAAAATCAGGGTATCGCTGATGCGCCGACAGTCGGGCGAGGTCCGCGTGCCCGCTAAGAGCACCGTCTACGGCATGCTCGACCGCCACGGCCTAGTCTAACGCGCTAGGCGGTGCAAGAACCGTGCCCAAAGCATCCCCCCTTGTCGCCCACCGTCTCCCCCAAGACCCATGATGCATTTATTTCAGGGGCGAGTTCAAGCTCAGCTTGATCGTCGATCATCTGGCGGATCGGGGCGCGACGGACCCGGCTGCTCGAGGAGCCACCTTTCACTGACCCAGCACCAACCGGGCCCGAGACCATATTTGGCCGCGAATGAGCAGACGCGCTTCTTAAGGCGAGCTGAAAAGATCAATGTGGAGCGCAGTGGCCTGACCTGCTCGACAATAAAGGGCCGGGGCCGCTCATCGGCCCGTCCGACACGATCAATGCATGTAGTGGTTAAGCGGCTTCCGATGTACGTCCGGAAACAACAGGCTTAGGCGGACGCTGCCGGGCCCTCAGAATAATGCAGGTTTACCAGCTGGATGGATGGTGGGCGCGACAGGGATCGAACCTGTGACCCCTACCATGTCAAGGTAGTGCTCTTCCGCTGAGCTACGCGCCCTTTTCCGACCCGGCACGGTCCTTTCCGGAACCCGCCGTTTGTGGGACCGCCGCCGGTCCGGGATGATCTATCGGCTCCCACCGGGGGAGGCAAGATGCCTATTTCCTGGCCGGAGCCTTGTCGGCCTCAGGCGGCCGTCAGCATCTTCTGCACTTCCGTGACCAGCTCGCGCAGATGGATGGGCTTCGAGAGCACCTTGGCCTGCTTGGGCGCGCTGGAATCCGCGTTCAGCGCCACCGCGGCGAAGCCGGTAATGAACATGATCTTGATGTCGGGGTCGAGTTCCGCGGCCCGGCGGGCGAGTTCGATGCCGTCCATTTCCGGCATGACAATGTCGGTCAGAAGCATCTCGTAGGGCTCCTCCCGCAGCCGGTGGTAGGCCGACATGCCGTTATCGAAGGAAGCCACGTCGAATCCGGCGTTCTGCAGCGCCTTGACCAAAAAGCGCCGCATATCCGTGTCGTCTTCAGCCAGGAGGATTTTTGTCATTCTTCCCCAACGTCCCTGTGCCTACCGCCCGGAGAGGCGGCCCTTACAGGACCATAAAGCCCTACCCCCGGTAAATAACGGGTGAACCCGAAAGCTCCGCTTGGCTTTGCCCAAGGGAAATGGACAATAGACCCTATACTGGGTGCGCCGGACCACCCAACCCCGAGGATAGCGGCCTTTCGCCGGGGCCGCCACGCCGAGCGAGTACCGTGCCCATGGACGACCGCCGCAACGAGCTGGACCCGCCGTTCGAGATCCTGGAGCCGAGCGCCTGCGCCGGCCCGGTGCTGTTCAACTCGCCCCACAGCGGCTCGGTCTATCCGCGCGCCTTTCTGGCCGTATCCCGGCTCGACGTCCCGACCCTGCGCCGCTCCGAGGACAGCTTCGTTAACGAGCTGATGGCCGGCGTGGTGCGCCAGGGCTACCCGCTGATGCACGCCCATTTCCCGCGCTGCTTCGTCGACGTGAATCGCGAGCCTTACGAGCTCGATCCGCGCATGTTCGAGGGACGCTTGCCGTCCTTCGCCAATACCCGATCGATGCGGGTCGCCGGCGGCCTCGGCACCGTCGCGCGCGTAGTCGGCGACGCCCAGGAAATCTACGGCCGGCGCATCCCGGTCGACGACGCGCTGCAGCGCATCGAGAGCCTATACAAACCCTATCACCGCACGCTGCGGCGGCTGTTTTCGCGGGTGCACCGGGACTTTGGAGCCGCCGTGCTGATCGACTGCCATTCCATGCCGTCGACCGCTGGCCAGCGCGACGACCGCCCGCGGCCGGAATTCGTGCTGGGCGACCGCTACGGCACAAGCTGCGTTCCGGTGGTGGCGGAAACCGTGGAGAGCACTTTGCGCGAGCTCGGCTACACCGTGAGCCGCAACAAGCCTTATGCCGGCGGCTTCATCACCGAGCATTACGGCAATCCGGCCGCCGGCCTGCATGCCCTGCAACTCGAGCTCAACCGGGCGCTCTACATGGACGAGCGCCGATACGAGCGCTCAGCCAATTTCACGCGCTTGGCGGCCGATATGGAGACACTGGCCTGCCGGCTCGGCGAGATCCCCCTGGAGGAACTGGGCCCCTTCCGCGCCGCTGCGGCGGAATAGGCGGCTTCTCCCTCGCGACACCCGCTGCAAAAAAAAGGACCGCTTGCGGATGCAAGCGGCCCAAGTCTAGGGAGGAAACGCCCAAGGAGGGCAACGGTAGCTCTCGCTACCGCATTGCAATAAGTTACACCGCGACGCACAAAAATCAAGGGCGAAGACGCATTTTCCCATGCGGCAATGCATAGCTGGCTACTGTATTCGGGACCCAGCCAAAGTATTTTCGTCAGAAACGTTGCCGAATTGGCACAAAACGGTGGCGAGGTGAGGCGACGGGCCGTCGAGACCTGCAAGATTTGCAACCCATGGCGCGAGCTGTGGGTGGCGTGAAACCCAGGTTGCCGGCACCCACGCTCTCCGCTACGCCAAAGAAAAACAAGCGAGCCCCCATGACGGTTATCGATTTCGCAAGCTTCGTCGACGAGCTCGCCAGCGTTTCAGGTCACACCATCCTGCCGTTCTTCCGTACCGCGCTGGCGGTCGAGAACAAGCAGGCCGGCGGCTTCGACCCCGTCACCGCCGCTGACCGGGCCGCCGAGCAGGCCATGCGCACCCTCATCAGCCGCACTTTCCCCGACCACGGCATCCTGGGCGAGGAATACGGCGCCGAGCGCACCGATGCCGAATACGTCTGGGTGCTCGACCCGATCGACGGCACCAAGTCGTTCATTTCCGGCATGCCGGCCTGGGGCACGCTGATCGGCCTGATGCGCTTTGGCGAACCGGTGTTCGGCATGATGCACCAGCCCTTCATCGGCGAACGCTTCACCGGCGACGGCGGCGCGGCGCACTATCGCGGCCCAGTCGGCGCCCGCGATCTTATGGTGCGGGAATGCGAGGGCTTGAGCGACGCGCTGCTCTACACCACCAGCCCCCTGCTGATGAATGAGGCTGACCGCGCCACCTTCCGCAAGGTGGAGAATGCGGCCAAGCTGTCGCGCTACGGCGGCGACTGCTACGCCTATTGCATGCTGGCGGCAGGGCAGATCGACCTCATCATCGAGACCGAGATCAACCCGTACGACATCGTGGCGCTGATCCCGATCATCAACGGCGCCGGCGGCATCATCACCACCTGGGAGAACGAGCCGGCGCAACAAGGCGGTCGCATCGTGGTGGCCGGCGACGAACGCGTGCACAAGCAAGCGCTGGAGATGTTGCGGGGGGCGTGAGTTTGCTGCCGGCACGGCCTCTTACCCTCTCCCATAAGGAGGGAGAGAGAATGCCGCGAACTCTTTTCGCCTTACAGCCCAAACACGTTCGCCGCATTGTTATAGGCGACGTCGGTGCGCTCCGTGTCGCTGAGCGGGACCGTGTCCATGAAATGGCCAGCCTCCACCATGTCCTCGAACGGATGATCGGCGGCGAACATCACCTTGTCGGGCCCCAGCGCATCGAGCGCGCAGCGCAGCGGCTCGAGCGCCAGCACGCCCGATATCGTCACCACAAAATTGTCGCGGATGTACTGCGACGGCGCCTTGCCGAGCTTGACGTTATAGAGCTTGGCGCGGCTGTCGAAGCGCCAGAGCAGGTAAGGCAGCGTCTCGCCCATATGGCCGAGCGCGACACGCACCTTCGGGAAGCGATCGAACAGTCCGCCGAACACCAGCCGCAACGCGTGTGAGCCGGTTTCCACGCCCCATTCCCAGGTGGCGCGGCGCAATGCCGGCACGCCGTCGAGCGCCGGCATCAGCCGAACCGGATCGGTCGGGTGAATATAGATGACTGCGCCCAGCGCTTGCGCCCGCTCCCAGAACGGATCGAGCGAGCGGTTGTCGAGATAGAGCCCGTTGGTGTGGCCATTGATCATGGCGCCGCAGAATTTCAAATCACGCATTGAGCGCTCGAGCTCGTCGGCGGCGGCTTGTGGCTCTTGCACTGCGATATGAGCGAAGCCTGCATAACGGCCCGGCCGTTTTTGGATTTGTTCGGCGAGGAAGTCGTTGGCCTCACGCGCGAGCCGCGTGGCGGTCGCGGGATCGCGGACCGCCTGCACCCCGGGCCCCGAGATCGACAGCACCGCCTTCTCAATGCCGGCTTTATCCATGGCTTCCAGGCGACGGTCGCCGAAGTCGGTGAGCTGCCGGAAGAGCTTCTCCACCGCCGGCACCAGCACGTCGGCCATGGTCGGGCGCCAGACGTCGACGAGACCCGGCGAGAGGAAATGCTCCTCCAGCGCGATCTTTTTCACCATCCCAACCCCTCCCGCGATCACGTTTATTTACCGCTGCAAATTAGGTCTTGTCAGCTGTACTGTACCTTGGGCTAAAGTGTACCATCATTCAAGGCGGCAACGCGCCGCGCCAGTTTGTCTCAATAGAGTATCGGGTACACGCGTATGGATCGTTCTCTCATCAGCGCAAAGAGCGACAAGAGCCAAGTGCAGGTGATCGCGCGTGCGGCCACCATCCTGCGGGCGCTGGAAGATGAAAATGCAGGCCTCAGCCTCGGCCAGATCGCGAAGCGGGTGAACCTCGCGCGCTCGACCGTGCAGCGCATCGTTGCCGCGCTCGAAACCGAAAGCCTGGTGATCGCCGCCACGCCAAACGGGCGCGTGCGGCTCGGGCCGGCCATTCTGCGGCTGGCGGCCTCGGTGCGCAGCGACTTCATCGCCGCGGCGCGACCATTCCTCGAGCGGCTGTCGGCCGAGTTGCAGGAGACCGTGGACCTGTCGGTGGTGAAGAAGGACCACCTGGTGTTCATCGACCAGGTGATCGCGCCCCAGCGCCTGCGCACGGTGTCGGCCGTGGGCGAGACCTTCCCGCTCTACTGCACCGCCAACGGCAAGGCCTACCTCGCGCAGCTTTCCGAGGCGGGCGTCGAAAAGCTGATCGGCCTGACCTATGAGGCGCGCACGCCCAAGACGCTGACGCGTATCGAGGCGCTGATGGAAGAACTCGCCAATGTGCGCGCCAACAACGATGTCGCCTTCGATTGCGAGGAGCACACCCTCGGCATCTGCGCGGCGGGTGTTGCGTTGCGCGATCCACTCGGCAACTCGGTCGCCATCTCGGTGCCGGTGCCGAGCCAGCGCTTCGCCGACCAGAGCGCCCATATCGCCGAGCGCCTGCTCGCCACCAAACGCGCGATGGAGCAGCACATGAGCGCAGCCGCCGCTTGAAGCGCGGCGCGCCTTTACCGATCCGCCACCCAAAGCGCGGAACGCCTAACCATAAACTTCAACGAGGGAGGATGGCCGTGACCCAAACGATCCGCGGCGTGACGTTCGAAGAAAATCTCAACAACGCGATGGGGTTGAATTTCTACAACCTGTCCCATCGCTTCGGCTATCAGTCGCCGAATTGGCCCTATTTCGAAGACGTCAAGATCGAGCGCATCCACTACATGGCCAAGTCCGGCGTGCTGTCGCAGCGGATCACCACATCCATGCACAACACCACGCACATCGACGCGCCGGCGCACGTGGTGCAGGGCACGCCGTTCATCGACGAGGTGCCGCTGCCGCACTTCTTCGGCTCGGGCATCGTGGTGTCGATCCCGAAGAAGAAGTGGGAACAGATCACCTATGACGACCTGGAAAAAGCGGCCGGCAAGATCGTGCGCCCGCACGACGTGGTGATCGTCAACACCGGCTGGCACAAGCTCTACGAAGATTCGGAAGACTATTTCTGCCGTTCACCCGGCTTCGTGCCGTCGGCGGGGCACTGGTTCGTCGAGAAGAAGGTGAAGGTGGTCGGCCACGACACCCAGGCCAACGACCATCCGCTCGCGACGGCTATCGGTCCGCAGCGCAACGGGCCGCTGCACCCGCATCTGGCCGAAGAATACAAGGAATGGTCGGGCGGCCGCGACTGGAAGGACGACTTCCCGGAATGGGAGCCGGTGCACCGTATTCTCTTCACCAACGGCATCCTCGGTATCGAGAACGTCGGCGGCGACATCGATGCCGTAACCGGCAAGCGCTGCACCTTCGCGTTCTTCCCCTGGAACTGGGATCGCGGCGACGGCTGCATCATCCGCCTGGTCGCCATCACCGACCCGAGCGGCAACTACCGCATTGAAAAAGGTGACGCGTTCTAACGCGCGTTTCTTCAAGATACGCGGCGCGGCTTTCGAGCCGCGACCGCGCAAGACTAAAAATCAAGAATAAGAAATCAGGGACGGCAACGGTTCAAGGAAGGGACTTGTCATGCATGTGAAACGCTTCGCCGACGCCAAGCCTTACGAAGCGCCCAATCATCGCGGATGCGCGTCGCTGCGCCTATTCGGCGCGGAAGCCGGCGGCACCCAGGGGCTCATCGTCGGCTATTCGCACTTCCTGCCCGGCGGCGGTGCCGGTCCCGACGCCTCACCGCCGGAGAAGGTCTACTTCGTGCTGGAAGGTGAATTGACCGTGATCATCGACGGCAAGGAGACCGTACTGAAAAGGAACGACTCCTGCGTCATCGAGCCGAACGAGACTCGCGAGATCATCAATCGCGGCAACGAGGTGTGCACGATCCTGGTCGCGATGGTGCCGCCGAAGGCTTGAGGCACTTTCCCTCTCTCCGCAGGCGGAGCAAGGTGAAAGAAAGAAAAGTTGGGGAGGCATTTCATGTCCGACGATTTCTTGAAGAATCCGGCGGCGCTATTCGACATCAAGGGCAAGACTGCCATCGTCACCGGCGCGTCAGGTGCCTTTGGCGCGCTTGCGGCAAAAACGCTGGCCGGTGCCGGCGCCAACGTGGTGCTGGCGGCGAGCAAGCAGGACGAGCTCAACAAGATCGCAACCGAATGCGAGAAGCTCGGTGCCAAGACCGCGGGCGTCGCGCTCAGGCCGTCATCGGAAAAAAACTGCAGCAAGATCGTCGCGACCGCGGTCGAGAAATTCGGTAGTGTCGACATCTTGGTGGTGGCTGGCGGCCTCAATAAAGTGTCGAAGATTGTCGACCAAAAATACGACGATTTCCTTGAGGTGATGGACGCCAACGTCAACCAGTCCTGGCTGATGGCGCGCGCGGCAGGTAACCAAATGCTGAAGCAGGGTAACGGCGGCAAGGTGATCCTTACCTCGTCGGCGCGCGGGCTACTCGGGCATCCGGCCGGCTACACCGCCTATTGCGCCTCCAAGTCGGCGGTTGACGGCATCACAAAAGCATTGGGATGCGAATGGGGCGCGACCGGCATCACTGTCAACGCGCTGGGACCGACCGTCTTTCGCTCGCCACTGACGGCGTGGATGTATGACGACACCGACCAGGCCAAGGCGGTGCGCGCCGGCTTCCTTGCCCGCGTGCCGAAAGGCCGCCTGGGCGAGCCGGAAGACCTCGCGGGGCCACTGCTGTTCCTGGCATCGAAGGCGTCGGACTTCTATACCGGTCATATCCTTTATGCCGACGGCGGCTACACAGCGGGGTGAACCATGACTAAATTGCGTATTGCGGTGGTCGGTGCCGGGCTCATGGGCCACGGCATCGCGCAAGTGTTTGCTCTCGCGGGCCACGACGTCACCATCTATGACGCTTTCAAGGCGAGCCTGGACAGCGCCAAGGACCGCATCCTCGCCAACCTGAAGGATCTCGGCGAGGACCAGAGCGCGGTGGAGCGCGTGACGCCCATCGCCGACCTTGGACAGGCCGTGCGCGACGCCGACTACGTTGTCGAGGCGGTGCTGGAGGATCTGCCGCTCAAGCAAAAGATATTCGGCGAGATCGAGCAATACGTGCGGCCCGACACGATCCTCGCCAGCAACACCTCGGTGATCCCGATCACCGACATCATGGGTGGCCTCAAGCACCGCGAGCGCGCGCTCGGCACTCACTGGTGGAACCCGCCGTTTCTGGTGCCGCTGGTGGAGGTGATCGAAACCCAATGGACGACGCCTGAGGCGGTCGCGTTCACCATGAAACTGCATACGGATGCCGGCAAGCAGGCCGCACATGTGAAGAAGGACGTGCCCGGCTTCATCGGCAACCGAATGCAACTGGCCTTGTGGCGCGAAGCCATATCACTGGTGGAAAACGGCATCTGTGACGCCGAGACCGTCGACAACGTGGTCAAGGCCTCGTTCGGGCGCCGGCTCCCCGTGCTCGGCCCGCTTGAGAACGCCGACCTGATCGGCACCGATCTCGCGCTTGCGGTTCACACAAACGTGCTGCCGGCGGTCGAAAGCCGCCCTGGCCCGTCACCCTATCTCGAAAAGCTGGTCGCCGACGGCAAGCTCGGCTTCAAGTCCGGTGAAGGCTTCCGAAAGTGGACGCCAGAGCAGCAGGCCGAATTGCGGGCGAGGCTGGTCGAGCACCTCAAGGCGGCAAGAGAGGACGACGCGAAACGCTAACCCGTCATGCCCGGCTTCACGAAGGGCATTCGCGTCTTGCTGATGGGCAAGGTCGAAGGGGCGAAACCATGAGCGCTACAATCGATATCTATACCCACATCTTTCCGGACCGTTATTACCAGGAAATGATGAAGGTGGTGCCTGCGCTCAAGGACATCGGCCCGCGCCTTCGTAGCATTGCTAAATTGTTCGACCTCGACGCACGCTTCCGGGAGATGGATACCTTCGGCGATTACCGGCAAATCGTCTCACTGCCCAATCCGCCGATCGAGAACATCGCCACGCCAGAACATGGCATCGCGCTGGCGCGCATCGCGAACGACGAGATGGCGGAACTCTGCCGCAAATACCCCGACCGCTTCCCGACCTTCGCCGCCGCATTATGCCTGACCGACGTCGAGGGCTCGATCCACGAAGCGCGCCGCGCCGTCCATGCGCTGGGCGCGGCGGGCGCGTTGATCTATACGGATATCGCCGGTGAGCCCTTGGATCTCGACAAGTTCGATCCGTTCTTCGCCACCATGGCCGAGCTTGACGCGCCGATCTGGCTGCATCCCGCGCGCACGGCGATGATGACCGACTACAAAGCTGAGAAGAAATCTCGTTACGAGCTGTGGTGGTGCCTGGGCTGGCCCTATGACACCTCGGTGGCGATGATCCGCATGGTCCTTTCTGGGCTGTTCGACCGGTATCCGCACCTCAAGATCATCACCCACCATCTCGGCGGCATGATCCCCTACTACGACGGCCGCATCGGCCCCGGTCTCGATGTACTGGGCGCACGCACCTCGGACG
>Ga0316583_10000399_pt1 | contig 12665 bp, 13 predicted proteins | sample J_170502JBrBrA_D_FD_204513 | JGI IMG/M metagenome (GOLD analysis project Ga0316583, IMG submission 204513) | Rhizosphere microbial communities from salt marsh grasses in Alabama, United States - J_170502JBrBrA | ecosystem: Host-associated > Plants > Roots > Rhizosphere | place: USA: Alabama... | reverse complement strand
CGGGGTGAACTTGCCGGTGCTCCTGGACTTCGTCTTCCATCGTGACCTTCCCATGGAGGAGCTCGTCCCCCGCCTGGTCGAGAAAGGGCGGGACGGTATCCGGGCGCTTCCCCGCGTGGGCTAACCGACCGATGTCCATCGTCCTCTACCGCATCGACGAGCGCCTCATCCACGGGCAGGTGGTCCTCGGGTGGGGCGGGCAGCTCCTGCCGCATCGTTATCTGGTGGTGGACGACGACCTGGCGCTCAGCGAGTGGGAGCAGGACCTGTACCGACTCGGTACGGGAGACTCCGAGATCGTCTTCGCCTCCGTGGAGGCGGCTCGACTCATGCTCCCCGAATGGCGCGAGGACCTGGTACGGTCCATCCTGCTTACACGGGACGTAGCGTCCATGCTGCGGCTGGCACAGGGGGGGCTGCTGCGGGGCGAGAAGGTCAACCTGGGAGGCATCCACCACGGCCCGGGGCGCCTTCAGGTGTTGGCCTATCTGCACCTCACCGAGGACGACATCTCCGGGTTGCGTGCGCTGGAGGAGGAGGGCGTCGAGGTCTCGGCCCGGGACCTCCCCGACGCGCACAAGGTCCCGCTCAAGGCGCTGCTCCCCCAGGGCGCTCGCGACGGCCCCGACGAGTGAGCTGATGGACCTCCTGCCCCTCGCCCTGTTGGGTGGCCTGCTGGCCCTGGACGCCACGTCCGTGGGACAGTTCATGGTGTCCCGTCCGCTGGTGACGGGCGTGCTCACCGGCTGGATCGTGGGCGAACCCACCACCGGTCTCGTCATCGGGGCGCTCCTCGAGCTCTACCTCCTGGTGTCGTTCCCCACCGGAGGATCGCGCTTCCCGGAAGGTCCCACCGCGACGGTGGTGGCGGTGGCGGCCGCATCCGCCACGAACGTCCCGGGCGCGCTCCCTCTCGCGGTGGCGGCGGGGCTCGTCTGGGGGCAGCTGGGAGGTGTGACCATCACCTGGCTGCGGCACCTCAACGGGCGGCTGGTACCGGGTCCGCAGACGCCCAGCCCGGAGCGGGTGACGCGGGCGCATCTCGAGGCCGTGGGCCTGGACTTCCTGCGGGGAACGCTGATCACGGGGCTGGGCATCGTCGGGGCACGGGCGGCGGTCCGTCTGTTGGCACAGGCATGGCCCCTGGACCCGGGGAACTCGCTGGGGCTGCTCCTGGCCGGGGGCGCCGTTTCGGCGGGGATCCTCCTGCGGAGCCTGGGAGGCTTTCGTCGGCGACGTCTCTACTTCATGGCGGGGGTCGCGCTGGGGATCCTCGGAGCACGTTTTCTGTGATGGCCCCACTCTCACGTCGGGCCCTGGCGGCGACCTTCGCACGCTCGTTCCTGATCCAGGGCTCCTGGAACTACCGGACCATGCTCGGTTCGGGCTTCGCCTTCGCCATGCTGCCGGGCCTGCGCCGCCTCTTCCGCGACGATCCCGAGGCGATGGTCGCGTCGGTGCGCCGACATCTGGAGCACTTCAATGCCCACCCGTACCTGTCCGATGTCGCGCTGGGCGCGGCCCTCCGGCTGGAGGCGGACGGCGAGGACGGCGACACGGTGCGCCGTTTCAAGACGGCGCTCCGGGGGCCCCTCGGAGGTCTCGGCGACGCCCTGGTGTGGGCGTCCTGGCTCCCCGCCGTGTCCGTCGCCGCGCTCTCGCTCATCTGGCTGGGCGCCCCGGGCTGGGTGGCGGTGCTGGCCTTCCTGGGCATCTACAACGCGGGGCACATCGGCCTGCGTGCCTGGGGGTTCCGGGCGGGCCTTCAGGAGGGGAGCGGCGTGGGGCGACGCCTCTCGGACGCGTCGCTGGGAGTGTGGACCGAGCGTGTCCGCGCGGCCTCCGCGGGGCTCCTGGGACTCCTCGTCGGCATCGTCCTGGCCGCGGACCACGGGCTCCGCGCGGCCGGGGCTCATTGGGGTGTCCTGGCCATCGTGGCGTTCCTGGCGGGTCTCCTCGTGGGACCTCGCCTGTGGCGCCCCGCGGCGGTGGTCGTGGTGGCGGCCGTGGCCCTTCTGGCAACCTGGGGACTGCTCACATGAGTGGGGAGGATCGATTGGAGCGTGAGGTGCAGATAGTCAACCGCGCGGGGATGCACGCGCGGCCGGCGGCGGAGTTCGTGAAGGTGGCAGGACGCTTCAGCGCCGACATCACGGTGGAGAAGGACGGCCTGGAAGTGAACGGCAAGAGCATCATGGGAGTTCTCATGCTGGCGGCGGAGCAGGGTAGCCGCTTGCGTCTTACGGCTCAGGGCAGCGACGCTCTTCAGGCGCTGGAAGCCCTCGTCACACTGGTGGACGGGGGCTTCGAGGAGGCGTACTGATGCCCCCCTCACCAGGGCGTATGACGCCCAGGGAGTTCTGATGTCCCTCGTCCTCGACGGTGCCCCGGCTTCGGAAGGGATCGTCGCCGGAAAGGTGTTCCTTCTCCACTGGGGAGTCCCGGTGGTTCCCCACAAGACGGTGGAGCCCGCGGAGGTGGACGCCGAGATCGAGCGCTTCCACGAGGCCCGCGAGTGGGCCAAGGAACGCATTCGCGCGGTGCAGGGGGTCACGGAGGAGCGGTTGGGGCAGGTCGAGGCCCGCATCTTCGAGCCGCAGCTCCTCATGCTCGACGACCCCGCCGTCGTGGACGGGGCGGTGCGCTACATCCGGGAGAACCACCTCACCGCCCAGCGCGCATTCGAGTGGCGCATGCTCGAGCTGCAGGCCATGTGGAGCCGGACGTCTCAGCCCATGGTCCTGGACCGGCTCAACGACCTCGAGGATCTGATGATCCGGGTGCTCCACCGCCTCCTGGGGCACCACGACCCGTCCGACCTGGCCCGCGAGCCCAGCGGCGTCATCGTGGTGGCGCGCAACCTCACGCCCAGCCTGACCGTACACCTGAACCCGGAGCACGTACTGGGCGTGGCCACGGACCAGGGCACGCGCACGGCCCACTGGGCCATCCTGGCGCGGTCGCTGGAGATCCCCGCGGTGGTGGGCCTGGGAACCGTCTCGCAGCGTGCACGCGAAGGCCAGGAGGTCATCCTGGACGGCCGCGTAGGACGCGTGATCCTCGATCCCGACGACCGGGAGCGGGCGGCGTACAAGCGGCGCCGGGCCCGCCTCAAGGACTGGGAGGGGGAGATCGCGGTCATCGCCGAGCAGGAGTCGGTCACCCTGGATGGCCAGCCCGTGGCGCTTCGCGCCAACCTCGATCTTCCCGTGGAGGTGGACCAGGCCCGGTCCCACGGGGCCATGGGAATCGGGCTCCTGCGCACCGAGTTCCTCGTGGTGGGCCGCAACACCATGCCCGGGGAGGAGGAGCAGTACGAAGCCTATCGGAAGGTCGCCGAGGCCTTCCCCGAAGGGGCGGTCTACATCCGGACCTTCGACCTGGGGGGCGACAAGTTCCCCATGTTCCTGCACATGCCCCGGGAGGAGAACCCCTTCCTGGGGTGGCGCGCCATCCGCGTGTGCCTGGACGAGCCCGAGCTGTTCCGTACCCAGCTGCGGGCGATCCTGCGGGCCACCGCTCACGGCGACGTGCGCATCATGGTTCCCCTGGTGAACGATGTCGACGAGGTCCGCCAGGTGCGCGCCCTCCTCGAAGAGGAGGAGGAGGGCCTGCGCCGGGACGGGATCCCCTTCAACTCGGGATACAAGCTGGGCGTGATGATCGAGACCCCCGCGGCGGCGCTGGACGCCGCGGAGCTCGTGCGCCATTGCGACTTCTTCTCCATCGGCACCAACGACCTGGTGCAATACACGCTGGCCGTGGATCGCACCAACACGCGCCTCGCCAAGCTGTACAATCCCTTCCATCCCGCGGTGGTACGGCTGCTGCACCAGGTGGCGCGCGTGTCCCGCGCGGCGGGCATCGAGGTGAGCCTGTGCGGCGAGCTCGCAGCCAATCCCCTGGGGACCTTTCTCCTCCTGGGCCTGGATATCATGGCGCTTTCCATGGCGTGGCCGTCACTGCCCGAGATCAAGAAGTTCGTCCGGGACATCCGGATCGAAGACGCTCGGCGGGCCGCCCGGAGCGCATTGGCTGCGCCAACGAGCCAGGACGTCGTCCACTGTCTCGTAGAGGGGATCGGCGACTCGGTGGATCTCACGGTCTTCGCCGGGCGCTGGAGCTTGTCGCTTCCCCAGTGATTGGATAGCCTTTCACCCGCCTCACCGGTGCTACGATCCCCACACATCGAGGGAGTCCCTTGAGCCGCACCCTGTTCACGTCCGAGTCCGTCACGGAGGGCCACCCGGACAAGATCGCCGACCAGATCTCCGACGCCGTCCTCGATCACCTCCTGGCCGAGGACCCCAAATCCCGGGTGGCGTGCGAGACGCTGGTCACCACCGGTGTCGCGATGGTGGCCGGCGAGGTCACCACCACCGGATACGTGGACATTCCCGAGGTGGTGAGGGGCACGCTCCGCCGCATCGGCTATACCAGCGCGAGCTACGGCATCGATGCCGCCACCTGCGCGGTGCTCACGAGCCTGGACCGGCAGTCGCCGGACATCGCCATGGGGGTGGACAGCGGAGGGGCGGGAGACCAGGGCATGATGTTCGGGTACGCCACGGACGAGACGGCGGAGCTCATGCCCGCCCCCATCCTGTTCGCCCACCGGCTCACCCGGCGCCTGGCCGAGATGCGCAAGGACGGCGCGCTCCCGTGGCTCCGTCCCGACGGCAAGGCGCAGGTCACCGTGGAGTACGACGGCGACCGGCCCGTGCGCATCCACACGGTGGTGGTCAGCACCCAGCACGACGAGGACGTGGCCCTGGAAGACCTCAAGGAAGCCGTCCGCACGCACGTGGTCGCACCCGTGCTGCCGGAGGAGCTCTACGACGCCTCGAAGTGCACGCTGCACATCAACCCCACGGGCCGTTTCGTCATCGGTGGGCCCCACGGCGATGCGGGCCTCACGGGCCGCAAGATCATCGTGGACACGTACGGCGGCATGGGGCGGCACGGCGGCGGAGCGTTCAGCGGCAAGGACGCCACCAAGGTGGACCGGTCCGGGGCGTACGCCGCGCGCTGGGCCGCGAAGAACGTGGTGGCGGCCGGATTCGCGCGGCGATGCGAGATCCAGCTCGCCTACGCCATCGGTGTCGAGCGGCCGGTTTCCGTCCACGTGGACACGTTCGGCACGGCGCGCGACGTGCGGGACGACGAGCTCGTGGCGGCGCTGGAGAAGGTCTTCGACTTCCGCCCCCTGGCCATCATCCAGCGACTCGGCCTGCGCAATCCGATCTTCACGCCCACCGCCGCGTACGGGCACTTCGGCCGCACACCCGAGCAGCAGGGGGATGGGGCCCAGGGTCAAGCCGTGTGGCGCTTCCCCTGGGAGCGCACGGACATGGCCGACGACCTGCGCCGTGCCCTCGGCGCCTGAGGGGAGCGACGCCCTCCCTGCCGGGAGAGGAAGAACCCACGGAGGCTTCCGGAGTATTGGTTGGGGATTGTCCGGAGGGGCCGGTGCCCTTCCGTTCGTTCCTCGCGTCGGAGGACTTCATCCGTGCTGGTCGAGGTCAGGGTGCAGAGCCTCGGGTTGGACCGTTCATCGGACACGCCCGTGGTGATTCTCCAGGAGCTCGGAGGCGACCGGGTTCTGCCCATCTGGATCGGGCCGAGCGAGGCCAGCGCTATCGCCATGCACCTGGCGGACATGGAGTTCGCACGACCTCTCACGCACGATCTCGTGGTCTCCGTCCTTAAGGGACTCGGAGGGACCGTGCAGAAGGTGATCATCACACGGGTAGAGAAGAACACCTACTACGCAGAGCTGATCCTCCAGAGGAACGGTGAGGTGATCTCCCTTGACGCTCGACCGTCGGACTCCATCGCCGTGGCGCTCAGGGTGGACGCCCGCATCTTCGCGCGGGAGGATCTCCTGCAGCAGAACTCGATCCAGATCGCGGATGACGAGTCCACGGAATCGCTTCGGGAAGAGGAACCCTCGAAGGTCATGGGCCCCGAGGAGCTCAAGGAGCATCTCCGTCGGCTCAACCCCGAGGACTTTGGGCGGTTCACGCCCTGAAGGTCGCACCATGCGGCGCTGTCTCTTCCCTGTAGCGCTGGTCGCTTCGGGAGTCCTTCTGCTGTGCGCGTCCCCCCTCCAGGGCCAGGTGCTGGCGAAGCCGGTCCTCGACGGCAAGGTCTTCGTCGGTGACTCCGTCCTGCGTCAGGGCAGGGTGGTGCTCCACCACCTCTCCCCGAATACGCAGGGGGAGGTGGACTCGGTGCGCATCGCCAGGGACGGCACGTTCTCCTTCAAGCTGCCCACGGTGCCCGACTCGGCACACTCGGAGATCTACTTCGCCTCCGTCCGGTACGCGGGAATCCTCTACTTCGGCCCGGCGCTGACGATGGCGGTTCAGCTCGACTCGCTGTACGAGATCCACACCTGGGACACGACCATGGTGGCCCCCACGGGTACGCCGCTCACGGTGGAGACGCGCAACATCTTCCTCCAACAGGACAGCGGCCGCTGGGACGTCACGGATCTCTTTCAGATCATCAACGACGGCAAGAAGACCCTGGTGGCGCACCCCGGGGGTCTGGTCTGGCGCTATCCTCTGGCGGCAGGTGCCACCAACGCCGTGATGGCACAGTCGGGGGTCCTCGCCGACGCCGAGAGCTTCAAGGACGGAGACCTGGTAGTGCGCGCTCCCCTGTCGCCGGGAGAGCAGCTGTTCGTGGCCCGCTACCAGGTGCCGGACCCGTATCTCACCCTCCGCCTTCCCGGCCTCACCGAGCAGCTCAACATCCTGGTGCGGGAGCCTGCCCCCCCGCTGAACGCCCCGGGCTTCACCCTCGAGGAGCCCATCCAGATGGACGCCGGTACCACCTACCGACACTATGAGGCCGAGCAGCTGCGCGACGGGGTGGTCCGGCTGACGAAGGCCGCCGCCCCTCGCCCGCCGCCGGTACGCTGGTACGCGGTGATCCTGTCGCTGCTGCTGGCCGGCGTGGCCTTGTGGGCGTTGAGGAAAGGGGCCGCACGTGGGCTGCCCAGACCCGCGCGCAGCGCCAACACCCGCCAGGCCCTGCTCATGGAGGTCGCGGAGCTCGACGAGGCCTTCGAAGCCCGGAAAGCGCCCTCGCCGGAGGAGCGTAAGGCGTACGAGGTGCGGCGGCGGGAGCTGCTCCGACGCCTCCGCGCCCTGGGGTAGGATGGCGCCGGTCAGCACCTCCGCGGTGCTTCTCCGAGCCCACCCGTACGGTGAGACCAGTCGCGTGCTCCGTTTCCTCACCGAGGACCACGGACTCCTGGGCGTCATGGCCAAGGGGGTACGGGGCGAGGGGGGCAGGGGCGTCACGGCGGTCTCCACGTTCGCGTCCGGGGTCCTCACGGTGTACGTGAAGCCCCAGCGCGAGCTGCAGACCATGAAGGACTTCGCGTGCACGCGCCTCCGGGGAGGGCTGGGAGCCAGCCTCCTCCGTTTTGCGGGAGCGTCCACCGTGGCGGAGCTGGTGCTGGCACACGCGGAGTCCGACCCGAATCCGACTCTCTTCCATGCCATGGAAGCCGCCCTCGACCGATTGGAGGAGGCATCCGAGGCCGTGGCCGCCGCCGCCCTGGCAGGCGTGTGGGGCATCGTCGAGGCTCTGGGCTTCGCACCGCAGCTCGAGGCCTGCATCCGGTGCGGAGAGCGGCTGGGAGAGGACGAGGTGGGACGCTTCGAGGCGGCGGCGGGTGGCATCCTCTGCGCGCGGTGCGGCGAAGGCTCTCAGTCGCCCCGGGTGGGTCCCATCGCTCGAAGCCAGCTGCAGGCGCTGCTGGAGGGCCGCCTCGACGCACCCATCACGTTCCCGCGGCGACACCTCGCCCTGGTCTCGGACTTCGTGGCCTATCACGTGGCCAGCCGACCTCTCCGCTCGCTGCGCTTCCTCGGCGACGTGCTCCCGCCGGACCCGGAGGAGTGAGGGGGTGGCGCGGGCGATCCTGGGAACGGCCGGGCACATCGACCATGGCAAGACGGCGTTGGTGCGCACCCTCACCGGCGTGGACACGGACCGTCTCCCGGAAGAGCAGGCCCGGGGCATCACCATCGACCTGGGCTTCGCCGAGCTGGCACGGGAGGGGCACACGCCGTTCGGCGTCGTGGACGTACCGGGACACGAGGCGTTCGTCCGGACCATGGTGGCGGGAGCCACCGGCATGGACGTGGTGCTGCTGGTGGTGGCCGCCGACGAGAGCGTGATGCCGCAAACCCGCGAGCACCTCGACATCGTGGAGCTCCTGGCCGTGCCGGAGGTGGTGGTCGCCCTCACGAAGTGCGACGCCGTGGACGACGAATGGATCGCCCTCGTCACCGAGGACGTGCGGACCCTCCTGGCCGGGACCGCCTACGCAGGCGCACCCGTCGTCCCCACGTCCGCCGTCACGGGGCAGGGCATCGAGGCGCTCCTGACGGAGCTCGACGGCGCTGCCGGCAGGGCGCGTCGCCGTGCCGTGGACGACCTCACCCGACTGCCCGTGGACCGGGCGTTCACCGTGCAGGGCACCGGCACGGTGGTGACCGGAACGCTCTGGTCCGGCTCGGTGGCCCCCGGAGAGCGTGTCCGGCTCCTGCCCGGCGGCCTCGGGGCGCGGGTGCGCGGTGTCCAGGTACACGGTCACGACGTGCCCCGGGCCGAGGCGGGTGTCCGTGTCGCCCTGGCGCTGGCGGGCGTGGGTCGGGAGCTGGCGGCGCGCGGGCTCGCCGTCGTGAAGGAGGACGGCTGGAGGGAGACCTGGATGCTCACGGCACGCGTGCGCGTCCTCGAAGACGCCCCCCGGGGGATCGAGCACAACCAGCGCGTGCGCGTCCATCTCGCGACCGCGGAGGTTCTCGCCCGGTGTGCGCTCCTTCAGGGAAGGCCGGTGGGGCCGGGCGAGACCGGTTGGGTACAGCTCCGCCTGGAGGCGCCCACGGTGGCGCGGGCACGCGACCGCCTCGTCCTGCGGTCGTACTCCCCACTGATCACCCTGGGAGGTGGAGAGGTGGCCGAGCCTTGTCCATCGAAACGGAGGTCGCTGGGAGACGACCTCGCGGCCCTGGCACGCGTGCTGGACGGGTCGCCGACGGACGCTCTACGCGGGGTCCTCGATCTGGCCGGGTGGGAGGGGGTGCCGGCGGCGGAGCTCCCCGTGCGTTGCGGCGCCACCCCCTCGCAGGTGGCCGCTTCCCGCCGGCAGCCCGACGGCGGCGTCACGGCTGGCGGCAGGGCGTTCGCCCCCGCCGTCGTCGCCCGCGCGGAGGCCCGCGTGGCCGAGGCCCTGGACGAAGCGCACCGGCGGGAGCCTCTGCGTCCGGTGGTGTCCCTGGATCGGCTCCGCGCTGCGGTCCCGGCCTGGGCCCCGGCGGTGCTCGCGGACGTGGCGGTCCACCGCCTGGCGGAGGCCGGCACTCTGGAGCTCGCCGACGGAGGCGCCCGCAGCCCGGGCTTCGTGCCGGTTCCATCTCCGGATCAGGAGGAGGCATGCGGCCGCCTGGCGGCGCTATACGCCGCTTCCGGGCTCGCCCCCCCGACGGTGGCGGAGCTGCCTGCCGAGCTGCGCGGCCGTGTCGACCTCCCGGAGATCCTCCGGTACATGGAAGGGCGGGGGGTCCTCCACACCCTCGCCGAGGGGCTGTTCATCGACGCGACGGCGCTCCGGCAGGCGGGCGAGGCGGTGAGCACCAACCTCGCCGGGCGGTCCGGCCTCGGCCCCGCCGACTTCCGGGAGGTGCTCCCGGTCTCCAGGAAGCACCTCATCCCCCTTCTCCTCCACCTGGACGGGGTGGGCATCACCGTCCGCAGGGGGGAGGGCAGGGACGTGCCCCCCGCACCGCCGACAGATGTGGCGGAGCCGTGACGTCTCCGGCAACCAAATGACGCCCTTGAGCGTCTACTGTAGTAGAAGGTCCGAGAAGCCGCGGCTTTCAAGCCTTTTCGCTTGACCCCCGGACTCACTTTCGAGTATCATGGGGCGAGCGCGCGGCGCTTGGTGCGGTTCGCTTCCGGGAGTGCTATTCGATCATTTGCTACGGCACAGGTATGGCTGTGCGGAGGTCCTGATGAGGCGCATGTGGGGCGTCTTGTCCGTCCTCCTCCTCACGTTTGGCGCGTCGGTCACCCTTTCTGCCCAGGAGCCGGGGAAGCCGGCGACGTCGGGGCGGACGAACGGGTTCCAGCTCGAACAGAACTATCCAAATCCGTTCAATCCGGAGACGAAGATCCCCTTCGTGCTTGGAGAGGGGCTCTTCGCTTCCGGGCGTCCTGTCGTTGTGACCCTGCGCATCTTCAACCTGCTCCAGCAGATGGTGGCCATCCCCGTCGCCCTGAACCACCCCGCCGGTGAAGGGGTGAAGCTCAAGCAACTGGAGTACACCCAACCGGGGCGCTACGAGGCGTTCTGGGACGGAAAGGACATCAATGGCCGTCCGGTCGCGTCGGGGATCTACTTCATGCAGCTCACTGTCAACGGCGTGAGCCAGTACAAGAGGATGTACGTGCTCAAATAGCCCGGGCTTGCGGGCCTGGTCCATAATGGGTCTACGACGAGAGGGGCGCCCGGCATGACGGGCGCCCCTCCTCGCACTCACCCCACGAAACGCGGGCGTTTCGCGCGGGCCCCGAGTGGTTGCGTGGATCGCTTCGGCCGGAGCTACGGAGCCTTCCGGTCCAGCAGGGAGAGGAACTCCTCCGGCGCGTCGATGTCCAGAAGCAGCTCCGGCACCTCCGGGTCCTTGGCGAACTGGGCGATCTTGCCCAGAACCGGCAGGTACTGGTTCGACACCTCCAGGGGAGGAGCCACGATGAGGAAGAAGTTGTGGACCGGGGCTCCGTCGATGGCGTTGAAATCGACGCCAGTCGGTTTACGGCCGTACGCCAGGCGCAGGCGGTTGACCACGAGCGAACGGCAGTGGGGAATGGCGATCCCCTTGCCGATGCCTGTGGACCCGAGGTTCTCGCGGCGCTTCAGGGTCTTGAACAGGATGGCTTCGGACTTCTCGTCGAGGCCGAGGAGGGCGACCAACTCCTTGAGAAGGTCGTCCTTCGTCTCGCCCTCGAGTTCGAGCTTCACGACGTCCGCCGTGAAGAGCTCTCTGAGCCGCATTCTATTGCCTCCGAAGATCGCTTCGGTTCGATACAAAGGGTCGGTGGTCGAGCGGTCTATGTTAACATCCGGGACGCCGGGACCCCAACACCGCGGTTCCGGGCGCCGGCCCCGGTCCCTAGGTTCATGGCATGACCAGCGTGCTCGAACTCCTGCGGGGTGACCGGACACCCCTCTACCTGGCGCCGCAGGCGGGCGTCAGCGAGTCGCCGTTCCGCCGTCTGTGCCGGCGCTTCGGCGCGGACGTCGTGGTGAGCGAGTTCGTGAGCGCGGCCGGCATCGTCATGGGGTCCAGGCGCTCCCGGGATTACCTCCGCTTCGACGAGGCCGAGCGCCCCATCGGCGTCCAGATCTTCGGCGCCGATCCCTCTCAGATGGCGGAGGCCGCCGCCCTGGTGACGGACGTCTACGGCCCCGATTTCGTGGACATCAACTTCGGGTGCCCGGCGAAGAAGGTGGTGAAGAGGAATGGAGGCTCGGGGTGCCTCCGGGACCTCGACCTAGTCGAGCGGATCATTCGCGCGGTACGCGCGGCCACGTCGGCGCCCACCACCGTGAAGATCCGGAGCGGATACGATGAGATCACCCGTGACCCGGTGGGGATCGCGCTGCGCTGCCAGGACGCCGGAGCGGCGGCGCTCTGCCTCCACCCGCGGACCCGGACCGACTTCTACTCCGGTGAGGCACGCTGGGAGGAGATCGCCGCGGTGGTGGACGCGCTGGAGATCCCCGTCATCGGCAACGGCGATGTCAGCACCGGCGCGGACGCGGCGCGCATGCGGGACGAGACGGGCTGTGCAGCGGTCATGATCGCCCGGGGCTCGCACGGCAATCCGTGGATCTTCGCTCAGGCCCGCGCGGCGCTGGATGGGCTCCCCAGTCCTCCGACACCCGGCGTGGAGGAACGCTTCGAGATCTGTCTGGAGCACGCCCGCAACGCCATCGCCTTCGAACGGGATCCCGCCCGTGCCGTCATCGACTTCCGTAAGCACCTGGGCTGGTACACGAAGGGGCTTCCCGACGGGCGTCGTCTGCGTACCGAGCTCTTCCACGTGACGGAGCTCAGGGATGTCGAGCGGATTCTGGAGGGATACCTGGCGGAACGGCGGGCGGTGTCGCCGGCCTGAGAGCGCGCGCGGGGGAGCGGTCCGTGGACCTCGACCCCATCCCCTGGGTAGCTTTCAGATGACGGTTGTTTGACAGACCCACCCGTCACCGGGGGCGTCACGGTTTCGACGTGTTTGGTGAGCGTGGAGGAGCGTGCCGAGGTCCCGGACCTCGAAAATCCCCGGGAACTTTCGATAGCTGCCAACTCAAACCTGGCGCTGGCCGCGTAAACTTACCGGCCCGTTTCACGGGTTGCCCGTCCGAGGCGGTCCGTGAAGCGTCGACGAGTCGGACTGGCCTGCCGCTGTCGCTGCCGCGGCGGTAGGTGAGATCTCCGGTAGCTGGCCCCGAAGCGGTTGACCACTGACCGCCAGGGGTGAGAGCCAATAGTGGTCTACGCACGTAGCGCCTCCACAGGATCCATCCGCGGACGCGGGTTCGACTCCCGCCGCCTCCACTCAGAACGCCTCCAGGCTCT
>Ga0316583_10000398_pt1 | contig 12673 bp, 10 predicted proteins | sample J_170502JBrBrA_D_FD_204513 | JGI IMG/M metagenome (GOLD analysis project Ga0316583, IMG submission 204513) | Rhizosphere microbial communities from salt marsh grasses in Alabama, United States - J_170502JBrBrA | ecosystem: Host-associated > Plants > Roots > Rhizosphere | place: USA: Alabama... | reverse complement strand
AGGTTGTATTCCGGATCGCCGATCGAGAAATGGCTCGAATGGTCCTTGGGGTCGACCTTGAGCGGATAGGTCTGGCCCGAGCTCTCCATCTCGTACCGCTTGTCCGCAAGGCTGTCGGTCAGCTTGAGCCTGAGGCCCTGCGAGGTTAGCCCGACCTTGACCGCCGGAAGCACCTTGGCCCCGGCAACGCCGTAATTGCCATAGCCCCCCAACAGGTCCGGCTGGCTGAATATCACCGGCACTTCCGGCGGGTTGGGGTCGCCCGGCGCGGGTGGCCTGAACTGCCCATCGGTGAAGGGCGCAGGCAGGTCCTTGGTCAAGTCTGCGCCGATCTTGAACTGGAACCCGTGGGTGCCGAAGAACGGGAGCTTGAGGTTCATCCCGGCATAGGCATCGGCTTGCGCCACCAACTCCTTCCCGTTGAAGATCTGGCTGCTGTCGAGCCCGGTGGACGCATAGTCGCTCGCACTGCCGTTGATTGGCACGAAGACGGGAGCGATGCTGGCCGTCTCGTTCGTGCCGTTGCGGTGATAGGAATAGAGCCCGCCCACCTGGATCGGGAAGCGCAGGCCGAAGCCATAATCGAAGCCGGCATAGACCTCGACGTAATAGGTCTTCTTGCAGCTCACCAGGCAGGTGTTGACCGTGATCGAGACGCGCCTGCGCCATTCGTACTGGCGACCGAGCGTGAAACCGGTCAGCAGAATGTGCTCCTTGAGCGCGTGGTCGGCATCGACCTTTTCGGGAACATGAAGCACGCTCGGCCTCGGCATGTGCACCGCCGGCTGTCTCCTCAAGTCGAGCTTGCTGGCGGTAGGAACGAACATCGTGTCCTCGACCTCGACTTGCGCGGAATTGACCGCCTCCTGCTCAAGGTCCGCATCGCTCATCGAAGCAAGCCGCTGGGCCTCGGCGGAACCGAGCTGCGCCACGATCTGGGCGCGCTGCGCCGGGTTTGCCATCTGCGCACGGAATTGGGCGACGCCGCTGGCAAGGTCCGCCTGCTCCTGCGCCGCTTGCTTGTCTGCAGCCGCGATCGTCTGCGCGCGCTTGCCCGGATCGGCGACGTAATACGGATTCCTCGGATCGGCGAAAGCCGCGGCACGCGCCGCGGGAAGCAGACGAGTCGCGCAATTGCCGCCGCTGCGCTCTAGCTGTTGGCGCTTGTCCGGACTCGAGCACACGCCTGGCGCAATCCGGTACGAGACGAACTGGCGCACCACCAGGCCCTGCTTGACCTGCACCACATCGGCACTGTCCGCCGCCACCGACACCAGCTGGGGCCGTTCCTTCATCCGACCGGCGAGGTTGACCAGCGAGACCGGATTATCGAGCACCGGGCGCATGTCGATCTTCGCCGTGCCGAGGGCGATGACCGGCTGTACCCGCAGCTGCGGCAGCGTGAAGCGCCGCACCACCGCGAGCGACTTGATGATCGCCCCGCTGCTTTCCGGCCTGAGCGTTACCGAGCTCGCCGGCGCCGGCGCGACCACGGTCGGCGGCGGCGTGATCTCGGTCGGAAGCGCGGCCTCTTTGACGGTGGCCGGACGCGTGACCCGCAAAACCGGCGGGGCCTGTTGCGCCTGAGCGGGCAACGCGCTCGCCGCGCAAGCGAGCCCACACGAAATGGCCAGCAGGCGAAAAGACATTCTCCACATAGACAAATCCCCCTCGAAAGCCGTAGCCCTCGATCCGCAAATCGAAATGCGGACGTCCCTCGCCAAGCAACTTACGCCCAATACGGGCCAACGCAACGCCGTGATGGCGCGGGTCGCCGTGCGCCAGCCACGGCCTGCACCAGGACGGGCAAATCGGGCCAAACAAGCAGCGCGGCGCGATGTAAGCCCGTCAGGCAAGGGAAAAGGGAAACCTCAGCCGACGACCCAGCGTAGACGTTCTGTTCGTCGGCCAACCGTCTCAAGGTTGTCCTCCCTTCAACTTGCACGCAAGCGCCAGGCTTCCGACAGCTCACCTCGCCTAAGTAAATTCCGCAATTGTCCATCCGGTTCATGAGCGATCATTCGATTGATGAGGTTGGGTCGAGATTCACGAATACATGGTTTGCCGGATGCGCTGCACGAAGGTGGAATGATGAAGATCCTACTCGCGTCCCTGCTGGCAGTCTCGCTCCTGAGTGGCACCGCCGCGATGGCACAGCCCGCTCAATCACAAGACCGTGGCCAAAGTGACAAGCGTGACAAGCGTGACAAGCGTGACAAGCAAAAGCCGGACAATCGGAAGCCGAAAGGGCAACAGCAAACCAGCCGGCAGCCGCCTGCCACTCAGCAGCGTACGGCCCAACAACCGCGCACGGTCCAGCAGCGCACCGTGCAACAACGAACGCCCGCGCCGTCACCCACGACCCAGCAGCGCACGGCGCAACAGCGCACGCCCGCGCCGCCAACCACGACCCCGCAGCGTACAGCCCAACAGCGCGCGGCCCAGCAGCGCACGCCCGCGCCGCCACCAACGACCCAGCAACGCACGGCCCAACAGCGGGCCGCGCAGCAGCGCGCCATCGCGGAGAGGCAACGTTATTCACGCGGCAACAGGCTGCCGCAGCAGTACCGGGAAAGCCGCTATGCGGTGAACAATTGGCGAGAATACGGCCTCCAGCCGCCGCCATATGGCTATCGCTGGTATCGCGACGACCGCAACAACTTCTTCCTCGTCGTGATTTCAACCGGCCTTATCGCCGCTCCCGTCCTGTGGGAGGACCGGGACCGCAGGTGGCGAGACAGCTACCGGCGCACCTACAATTATGACGATGACTACTATTACCGCCGCTGCCGCGCGGAACCCGATCCGGCCGGTATTATTGCCGGGGCGATCATCGGCGCGCTCCTTGGCAATACGGTTCGGGAGCGCGATCGCGCGGAAGCGACGATTGCCGGCATCATCATCGGCGGAACGCTCGGCGCTGCCCTGACCAGCCATATGGACTGCGACGATATGAGTTACGCCTACCGAACCTATTCTGACGGGTTCAACGATGGGCGGATCGATTACGACTATCGCTGGCGCAATCCCCGGAGCGGACATGGCGGCACTTTCCGGATCACGCGCTATTATTATGATCGTCACGGCTTTCGTTGCGCGGAGTTCTTCCAGCGCCTCGATTACCTGCGTTTCAACGACCGCGACAGGCGAGGCCGGGCCTGCCTTCAGCCAGATGGCGCTTGGGTAATCGTCGGCTGATCAACTGCTGCGCGAGCGGTCCGGAAGATCCGCCTCGGGTATGAACGGACTTCCCTCTTTGGGACTCTGTCGCCTGTGTCGCTTTCGGTTGGGCTTCGCCGCCACTCAGCCAACCACGCCCGCCGCGGCAAGCACCGCCAGCGTCAGCACATCGGGCGCGAGCGCGGTCATCGGCGCGACCTGGACGGGCTTTTCCATTCCCACCAGCATCGGCCCGATCACCGCGTTGCCCGCGAGTTCGCGCAGCAGCTTGGCAGAAAGGTTGGCCGATTGGAGGCCGGGCATCACCAGCACGTTTGCCGGTGCCGAGAGCCGGGTAAAGGGATAGAGCTTCATCACGTGCGGGTTGAGCGCTGCGTCGGGCGCCATCTCGCCCTCGAACTCGAAGCCGGGATCCTCACGGTCGAGGATGTGCACCGCCTCGCGGATGTTCTCGAGCCACTTGCCCGGAGGGTTGCCGAAGGTCGAATAGGAGAGGAACGCGACCCTGGGCTCGTGACCCAGCCGCCGCGCGACCCGCGCCGTCTCGCGCGCGATATGCGCGAGCTCCTCTGACTGGGGCCGCTCGTTGATCGTCGTGTCGGCAAGGAACACGGTGTAGTTCTTGCCGATCATCAGATGGATGCCGAAGGGGATCTCGCCCGGCTTGGGATCGAGCACCAGCCGCACTTCGCGCATCGTCTGGGCGAAGGGGCGGGTCAGCCCCGAGATCATCGCGTCGCCATGGCCGAGCGCGACCAGCAGCGAAGCGAAGACATTGCGCTCCTGATTGACCATCCGGCGCACGTCGCGCTCGGTATAGCCGCGCCGCTGGAGCCGGGCATAGAGGTAGTCGACCATCGCCGGGACGTAGTCCGAGACTGCCGAGTTCTGAATCTCGTATGCGTCGGGATCGCTCACGCCGAGCTCGACCAGCTTGTCGCGTACCGCCTGGGTGCGCCCGACCAGCACCGGCACGCCATAGCCGAAATCCCTGAACTGGATTGCCGCGCGCAGCGCCACTTCCTCTTCCGCCTCGGCGAACACCACCCGCTTGGGGTTGGCCTGGGCATCGGCGTAGACCTGGGTCAACACCGAGGTCGTCGGGTTGAGCCGTGCCTTGAGGCCGAGCGCATAGGCCTCGAAATCCTCGATAGGTTTCTGTGCAACGCCCGAATCCATCGCCGCCTTGGCGACAGCGGAGGAAACGCGCTCCATCAGCCGGGGGTCGAACGGTGCGGGAATGATGTAATCGTTTCCGAAATGCTGCGTCTTGCCGTATGCGGCGGCGACTTCCTCCGGCACGCTCTCGCGCGCCAGCGCAGCGATCGCCTCGGCCGCGGCGATCTTCATCTCCTCGTTGATCGCGGTCGCGCGCACGTCGAGCGCGCCGCGAAAGATGAACGGGAAGCCGAGCACGTTGTTGACCTGGTTGGGATAATCCGAGCGGCCGGTGGCGACGATCGCATCGGGCCGCACCTCCTTGACGTCGGGCGGAGTGATCTCAGGGTCCGGGTTGGCCATCGCGAAGACGATCGGCTTTGCCGCCATCGACTTCACCATCTCCTGGCTCACTGCGCCCTTGACCGAAAGACCGAGGCAAATGTCCGCCCCCTCGAGCGCGTCTGCAAGCGTACGCGCCTTGGTGTCGATCGCATGGGCCGACTTGAACTGGTCGACATTCTCACGGCCCGTGTAGATCACGCCCTTGCTGTCGCACATGGTGACGTTCTCGTGCCTGGCGCCCATCGCCTTGATCAGCGCGGTGCAGGCGATCGCCGAGGCCCCCGCCCCGTTGACCACGATTTTCGCATCCGCAAGCTTGCGTCCGGTCAGGTGGCAGGCATTGATCAGCCCGGCCGCAGCGATGATCGCAGTGCCGTGCTGGTCGTCGTGCATCACCGGGATCTGCATCCGCTCGCGCAGCGCCTGCTCGATGATGAAGCACTCGGGAGCCTTGATGTCCTCTAGATTGATCCCGCCAAAGCTCGGCTCCATCAGCGCGACCGCCTCGATGAAGGCCTGCGGATCCTCGGTGGCAAGCTCGACATCGATCGAATCGACGTCGGCGAAGCGCTTGAACAGCACCGCCTTGCCTTCCATCACCGGTTTGGAAGCGAGGGCACCGAGATTGCCCATCCCGAGAATCGCGGTGCCGTTCGTGATTACCGCGACGAGATTGCCCTTGGCGGTATAGTCGTAGGCGGTGGCCGGATCCTGCGCGATCGCCTCGACCGGCGCGGCAACCCCGGGCGAATAGGCGAGGCTGAGGTCGCGCTGGGTCGCAACCGGCTTCGAGGGGATGATCTCGATTTTCCCCGGACGGATCGTCTCGTGATAGAATAGCGCTTCGCGCGTCGTGAAGCGCAAATTTTCGTCGTCGGCCAAGCCCACCCTCCTTCATTCTGTTTCTCCAGTAACCGCCGCGAGCGCGACGCGATAGGGGAAAGCTCGCCCCCTCGCCTTCCCGAATCAGGGCCAGCCTCGCTACGCCGAAAGACGATGCCCGCCGATACGACCCCGATGATGGAGCAGTACTTCGCCTTGAAGCGCGAAGCCGGCGACTGCCTGCTGTTCTACCGCATGGGAGACTTCTTCGAGCTGTTCTTCGACGATGCGAAAGCGGCCAGCCAGGTGCTCGACATCGCGCTGACCAGCCGCGGCGAGCATGGCGGCATGCCGGTGCCGATGTGCGGGGTGCCGGTGCATGCGGCCGAGGGCTATCTCGCGCGGCTGATCAAGGCGGGTTGCCGGGTCGCAATCGCCGAGCAAGTCGAGACTCCCGAGGAAGCCAAGGCCCGCGGAGGCTCGAAGGCGCTGGTCAAGCGCGACATCATTCGCTTCGTCACCGCCGGGACGCTGACCGAGGAGGCGCTGCTCGAACCGCGCCGGGCGAACGTGCTGGCCGCAACGTGCGAAGTGCGCGGGACGTGCGGGATCGCTTCCTGCGACATCTCGACCGGCCGGATGGAATTGGAGGAGTGCCCGCCCGAGGCGCTGGGCGCGGCGCTTGCGCGGCTGGGCGCGAGCGAGCTGGTCGCGCCGGAAGGGTGGAGCAGCAGACCCGAAGGCGCGACCGAACGTCCGCAAAGCCAATTCGCCAGCGACGAAGGCGAGGCGCGCCTGAAAGCGGTCCACCAAGTCGCAACGCTCGATGCATTCGGCAACTTCTCGCGCGCGATGCTCGCCGCGGCCGGGGGGTTGGTCGCCTATCTCGACCATGCCGGGCGCGGCAGGCTGCCCCTTCTGCTGCCACCGGTTGCACGCTCGGGAAGCGAGCGGCTGGCGATGGACGAGGCGACAAGAAGCAGCCTCGAAATCCTCTCCTCGCAACAGGGCGGGCGGCAAGGCAGCCTGTTTGCGGCGGTCGACCGCTGCGTGACCGGCGCAGGCGCGCGCCAGCTTGCCGAAGACCTCTCGGCCCCGCTCACCGGCAAGCAGGAGATCGAAGCGCGGCTCGCGCTGGTGCGATATTTCCACGAGGACCCGCTGCTGCGTGCGGACCTGCGCGAAGTGTTGCACGCCGCGCCCGATATCGGCCGCGCGCTGGGGCGCATCGTCGCCGGGCGGGGAAGTCCGCGCGACTTGGGCCAGGTCCGCGACGGGCTTGCCGAAGCACGGCGGATCCGCGACCATTTGCAGGCACGGCCCGACCGCCCCGCCTTGCTCGGCGCGCTCCTGCCGCAGCTCGGCGGGCATGGCGCGCTGGTCGATCATCTGGCGCGCGCGCTCGTGCCATCGCCGCCAACCGAGCGCGGCCAGGGCGGCTTCATCGCCGAAGGCTACGACGCCGCGCTCGACGAGCTGCGTGCGGCCTCGGGCAACGCCCGCCGCGCGATCGCGGCAATGGAAGCGCGCTACCGCCAAGAGACGGGGATCGCTGCGCTCAAGATCAGGCACAATGGCGTTCTGGGCTATTTCATCGAGGTACCTGCCAAGCATGCCGATCGGCTGATGGCACCGGACAGCGGCTTCACCCACCGCCAGACCATGGCCAACGCCGTGCGCTTCAATTCGCTGCAATTGCACGAAGAGGCGACCCGCATTGCCGAAGCGGGCGGGCACGCGCTGGCGGCAGAGGCAGCGCATTTCGAGGAGCTGGTGAGCGAAGTAGCCGCCTCGCGCGAAGCTATCGCCGCCACGGCTGCCGCGCTCGCCCGGATCGACGTTTCCGCCGGGCAGGCCGAGCGCGCAGCCGAAGGCAATTGGTGCCTTCCCGAAATCGCCGAAAGCCTGGTGCTTGACATCCAGGGTGGCCGTCACCCGGTGGTCGAGGCCGCGCTTGCCGCCCAAGGCGAGCGCTTCGTCGCCAATGATTGCATTCTTGCGGCCGAGGACCGGCTGTGGCTGATCGGCGGGCCCAACATGGGCGGCAAGTCCACTTTCCTCAGGCAGAGCGCCATCATCGTGCTGCTTGCCCAGGCTGGCGGCTACGTCCCCGCCGACAGTGCGACGATCGGCCTCGTCGACCGGTTGTTCAGCCGCGTCGGCGCCTCGGACAACCTTGCGCGCGGGCGCTCGACCTTCATGGTCGAGATGGTCGAAACCGCCGCGATCCTCGCCCAGGCGACCGAAAGGAGCTTCGTCATCCTTGACGAGGTCGGACGCGGCACATCCACCTATGACGGGCTGGCGCTCGCCTGGGCGGTGGTCGAGGCTGTGCACGAGACGATCCGCTGCCGCTGTCTGTTCGCGACCCACTACCACGAGCTCTCCCGGCTCGCGGAAAGCTGCAACGCGCTCTCGCTGCACCATGTCCGCGCGCGCGAATGGAAGGGCGAGCTGGTGCTGCTCCACGAACTGGCTTCAGGACCTGCCGACCGCTCTTATGGCCTCGCCGTGGCGCGCCTGGCCGGCGTTCCGGACAACGTGGTTTCACGAGCCAAGTCGGTGCTCGACCGGCTCGAGGCCGGGCGCAAGGAAACCGGCGGGCTCGCGGCGGGGCTCGGCGAGTTGCCGTTGTTCGCCGCCTCGGAAGCCGCCCCTGAAGAAGCGCCGGAGAACCTTCTTACCAAGCGGCTGGAGGACCTTGACATCGACGCGCTCGCTCCGCGCGAAGCGCTTGATTTACTTTACGAATTGAAGCGTCTCGCCACTTCCACGGAAGGTTAACTTCCTCGCGCTAGAATGCGCCGCATGTACCAGTTCCTGTTCCGCAACAAATGGGCTGCGCTCACCTTTGTCATCCTCATGCTCGTCAGTGTCCGGGCGCTGATCGGACCCGAGGGTGGAGACGGCACGATCCCGAATACCCAGGCCGAGCTGATTGCGCAGCGCAAGCAAATGCAGCAGCAGATGAACCAGCTCAACGCAGAACCGTCGAAGCAAGCCGGCATCTCCGCTTCACCAGACGCCGCCGAGAGAGACTACACCGACGACAGCGACTTGATCGACGATGCGCAGGGCTACGACCCGACGCCCCAGATCGATTCCCCGATGGACCCCTCGCCCGGTCAGGATGGCGACTACCAGGTCGACTCCGGCGAATAGCCGGCCCGGATTAGCGGGTCGGCACGGGCTCCTCCCCCGAATAATCGTAAAACCCGCGGCCTGCCTTGCGGCCGAGCCAGCCTGCATCGACGTATTTCGCCAATAACGGCGCGGGGCGATATTTCGAATCCCCGGTTTCCCGTTGGATCACGCGAACGATCTCGAGGCAGGTATCGAGCCCGATGAAGTCGGCCAGTTCGAGCGGGCCCATCGGGTGGTTGAGACCGAGCCGGCAGCCCGCGTCGATATCCGCGACACTCGCCGTTCCGGCGCCAAGCGCGAGAACAGCCTCGTTGATCATCGGCAGGAGGATGCGGTTGACGACGAAACCCGGCGCGTCCTCGCTTAGAACCACCTGCTTTCCCAGCCTTTCGGCAAACGCGCGCGTGCGGCCGAGAGTTTCCTCGCTCGTCGCAAGGCCCGGGATGAGCTCGACAAGCTGCATCACCGGCACCGGGTTGAAGAAATGCAGCCCGATGAAGCGCGTCGGGTCGGGCGAAGCCGCAGCCATGCGGGTGATCGAAATCGAACTGGTGTTGCTCGCAAGGATCGCGTCGGCCGCAAGCACCTTGCCCGCCTGCTCGAAAATCGCGCGCTTGATCTCTTCGCCTTCGGTTGCGGCCTCGACGATCAGTCCAGCCCCGGCCATCGGCGTGTAATCCGCCACCGGCAGGATCCGGGCGAGCGCCGCCTCGGCATCGCCGGTGGAAAGCTTCTCGCGTTCGACCAGCCGGACGAGCGTCTTTTCGATCTTTGCTTTGGCCGCTTCTGCGAGCGACAGTTCGACATCGGCAAGCAGCACCTCGATACCAGCCTGGGCCGTTGCCTGGGCGATGCCGCTGCCCATCTGGCCCGCGCCGATTACGCCGATCCTGTCCATCGCCAAGTTCCTTCGCAGTTGCAGCAAAGGGCTTCTACCCACTCTCCGAGGCCGAGGCTAGCGGTTCGCACCCGGCTCCCAGAGCACGTCGCCACCATGCGAGGCGTTGAGCGCGCGGGCGAGGACGAAAAGATAGTCCGAAAGCCGGTTGATATAGGCAAGCGCGGCCGGGTTGACCGGCTCGGCCAGCCCGAGCGCGACCATCGCCCGCTCGGCGCGGCGCACCGCCCCGCGCGCGACATGTGCACGCGCTGCCTGCTCAGTCCCGCCGGGAAGCACGAAGCTGGACAAGGGAGCGAGCCCACCATTGAGCGCGTCGATCGCCGCCTCGAGCGCCGTCACCTGTTGCGGCACGATCCGCAACTGCAAGTCGGTCGGCTCGAAGTCGGTGACGGGTGTCGCAAGGTCTGCCCCGAGGTCGAACATATCGTTCTGGATCGACCGGAGCGCCTGCAGCAACTCGTGGGCGGAGAGCGCGGCCGCAAGCAGGCCGAGCGCGGAGTTGGCTTCGTCGACTGCGCCGATCGCCTCGATCCGTTCGGATGACTTTACCAGTCGCGAACTGTCTGCGAGCCGCGTCGTCCCGTCATCGCCCTGGCGGGTATAGATGCGGTTGAGCTTGACCATGCCCCTTCCCCCCGGACGGGATCAGCGGTTGATGGCGAGCAGAATCGCGACGACTACGATCGCCAGCGCCTGGTACTTGATGCGCGCCATCATCATGCGATTCTGCTTGAGCTGCAATTCACGCAGGTTGCCGTCGCCGCCATTGTCGATGTCGGCGCGGGTCGTCTGGAGGAACGCCACGATCCCACGCACAAGCGAGACGACGACCATCGCCATCATGGCCAGCAATATGATGATGAGAACGGTGTTCATGCCCCCATACTTAGACCTTCGCTCAGCGAAATGCCAGCAGGCAACTTGCCCGCGCGCAAGGCGTCGGCGAGCTTCCTCCCCTCTTCCCCGGCGCGGCGGCGGTCGGCAAGCCCAAGACCGCCAGCCCCTGCACCGCGCCGCTTGGCAAGCTTGCGCCCGTCCGCATCGAGCAGCAGCGGATGGTGATGCCAGACCGGTACCGGCAGGCCGAGCAGCGCCTGCAGCAGGCGGTGGACATTGCTCGCCGCGAACAGGTCCATTCCCCGCGTTACCAGCGTGACCCCGTCTGCCGCATCGTCGAGCGTCGCGGCGAGGTGATAGCTTGCCGGCGCCTCCTTGCGCAGCAAGACCACGTCGCCGAAGATTTCCGGCCGCGCCCGCTGCGCGCCGGCCACTTCGTCGACCCATTCGAGCGGCCCGGCGCGGCGCACCGCTTCGGCCATGTCGAGCCGCCAGGCGGCCTCGCTCGCGGGATCGATCGCCTTGCCCTTGCACGTTCCGGGATAGAGCGGCCCATCGGGCCCCATCCGGGTCGCCGCGGCCGCGACTTCCGCGCGGGCACAGGTGCACGGGTAGAGCAGGCCCGCTTGCCTGAGCCGCTCGCCGGCAGCGCGGTAGGCTTCGAACCGCGTCGATTGCGCCGGCACTTCCTCGAAAGCGAGCCCGAGCCAGGCGAGGTCGGCGCCAAACTCGCCCGCCAGTTCGGACCGGCTGCGCGCGCCGTCGATGTCTTCGATCCGGAGCAGGAAGCGCCCGCCGCGCTCGCGAGCGAGATCGTGGGCGACGATGGCCGAAAAGGCATGCCCGAGATGCAGCGGGCCATTGGGGCTAGGTGCGAAACGGGTGACGATCATGTGAAATTCAGGCCTGCCAAACGCGCGATTGAGCAAAATTGCCGTGCAATCGCAATTTGTAACGGACTTGACGCTTTTGCAGGCAAATGCTCGAAAGCGCCCACCAAGGAGGACAGGGGCAGTGTTCAAGGCCGAACTGATCGAACGGCAGGCACGCTTTCGCAGCGCCGAGGAAGATCATTGCAGGCGGCTGGAAAACTGCCCGGCGCTCGTGCTCAATGCCGACTATACACCGCTTTCCTATTACCCGCTGAGCCTATGGCCCTGGCAAACGGCGATCAAGGCGGTCTTCCTCGAGCGGGTTGACATCGTCGAGAGTTACGGGCGGCGGGTCCACTCGCCATCGCTGGACATGAAGATCCCGTCGGTGATCGCTCTCAGGCAATTCGTGAAGCCTAACGAATTCCCGGCCTTCACGCGCTTCAACGTGTTCCTGCGCGACCGTTTCTCCTGTCAATATTGCGGCTGCCCGGACCACCTGACCTTCGATCACGTGATCCCCCGCCGGCTCGGCGGCAGGACGACCTGGGAGAACGTCGCGACGGCCTGTGCGCCATGCAACATGAAGAAGGGCGGGCGCACCCCGCAACAGGCACGCATGCCGCTGCTGGTCCGGCCGATCCGCCCGACCAGCTGGCAACTCCAGCAGCGCGGCAAGAGCTTCCCGCCGAATTATCTCCACGAGACCTGGCGCGACTGGCTCTATTGGGACGTCGAACTCGAAGCCTGAACGACGCGATCAGCCTTCGATCACCTGGCTTTCCGGATGGTGCTTGTCGAGGTGGCGCTTGACGATTCTCAGGTTGCGGGTGTTTGACCGGAACATAAGGTCGAACGCGTCGCCGACAATCGGGACCGCGCCGAGCGCCGTGTCGAACGCGATGTTGCCCGCCATGCGCCACAACTTCCACTTGGGCAGACCGAGATTGCGCGCTTCCCACACGATATAGGCGCCCATCGCGGCCGTGGCGATATCGCCAATCACCGGGATCAGCCCGACGATCGCATCGAGGCCGACCTTGCGCCGGATCCCCGGGACTTCGAAGCAGCGTTCAAGCAGGAATTCCATCGCCTCGATGCGCTGGCGCACCGCAGCCGGATCTTTGCCGATCGGAAGCTGCTGCTCGATCGGGCGGGGGCGCCGGGGCGAGGTCACAGCTGGGCCTTCATCCAGTCTACCTGGCGATGGCCGCCATTTGCGGCAAGGGATGGAACACCCACTGGTTGACCGCGAATCCGTCCACCCCGGCGCGAACCAGCGAGAAACGCACTGGGGCCCCGAACGGGATATAGCCATTGAGCTTGGTGAGTTCCTGCTCGGCCCGAGTGAGCAGCGCGGCGCTTTGCTCCGGGTCCTGGGCGGCCACGGACTCCGCGACCAGCTGATCGGCCG
>Ga0316583_10000397_pt1 | contig 12676 bp, 11 predicted proteins | sample J_170502JBrBrA_D_FD_204513 | JGI IMG/M metagenome (GOLD analysis project Ga0316583, IMG submission 204513) | Rhizosphere microbial communities from salt marsh grasses in Alabama, United States - J_170502JBrBrA | ecosystem: Host-associated > Plants > Roots > Rhizosphere | place: USA: Alabama... | reverse complement strand
TTTCTTACAGCGCCAAGCGACTCTCGCTCTCAGCCGCGCATAACTGATTGAATCGCAACAACTCAATTCGACAGCGCAATGCCAGCATGATAGTTGCTTATCGCATGAATACAATTATCATATCTCATGCCTTGTTCGAAATGACTTTCGCGTGTCGCCAGTGCTGTGCCTTCACAGGAGAAAGATTATGTTTCATTTGAACATCAGAGTACTCGCTACCGCTTCTGCACTGCTCTTCAGTGGCGCTGCATCGGCCGTCCCCATTTATTGGACGGACTGGACCGGTTCCGACCTTGATGCGGGGCCAGGCTTCCAAGGTCAGGGCACAATCACCACCCCAACCTCCTCGGTTACGGTTACATACACCAACGCAAACGGGATCGGCTTCTATCAACCTAGCGGCGGCATTGACTACTACCAGAATGGGCACAGTGGGCGAAATGACAGCGTCTCCCCCTACACCAGCAGCGTCGTCGACAACAGCCCGACCGGCACCGACATCATCGCGCTGAGCCACCTTGGCAGCCAGACCCTTCAGTTTTCCGAAGCGATCGCCAATCCAGTGTTCGCTTTCGTCAGCCTCAACCGTAACGGTTACGCGTTTCTGAACCAAGACTTCAACATCCTCAGCGTGGGCGGAGAAGATGGGAATGCCTGTGGCTATTGGGGTTGCGGCGGTGTCACCAAGAGCATCGTCGATTTGGGCGGTGGGGATTTCCTCTATGAACTCAATAGCTCCAACGTCGGTGGCACTGAGCCTCACGGCGTTATCCAATTCTCCGGTGCCTTCGATACGCTCACTTGGACGAGCGCAACCAACGAATATTGGAATGGCTTCACCGTCGGAGTTCAAGGCACGGCCGGCGAAGTCTTCCCGCCCAATGGCGGCAATGTTCCCGAGCCGGGCACACTACTTCTTACGGCGCTGGCGCTCGTGGGTATGGCCCTAAAGGGCCGACGCGAACGCTGAACTGGCGGTTCGACGATTCGCAACGGCGGCATCAGCCGCCGTTGTTTTTGTTGCGGCGTGGGACGCGCACGCAAAGATTGCACCTTGTCGGCCGTTCTGCTGACGGGATCGTCGAACCGCTGCGTGTCTGTCAGCCCGAGCGAGGCGTGCCATATAGGGGTCAGGTCAGTTGCTCTTTCCAAGAAACCGATTGACTCCGTCTCCTAGAATTCGAGTCGTTCGCCTTCACTCTTGTTGGGGTGAGCGTAGGCTACTTTCTGATCGGAACAGGCGGTGGCAATGTGATGACATCGCGGGTGGTCTCCCAGCTCGATATCCACGGCCCCCTTTTCAGAAGGTCGATCGTGACCTTATCCTTGAGTTGGGGGTACTTTTCCGCAACGATCGCGAGATCCCTTTCACCCTCATCGCGTACTACGGGATAGCCACTACCCAGGATGGAAATTCCGAATATGTTTTCCCCCATCAGCAAATGGGCATGCAAATTGCCTAGATACTTGACTTGGTTGGCGACGACATCGAAAGACAGCGGCGTCGGCTTTTCTTTGGGGCCAACGATCACCGTGCCGCTCACAAAGTGCCATGAGCTGAACTCATGGCGTCCTGCCGGCAGCGACAATACATAGACCTTGCCGTAGTCGTTGTCGAAGTCGCTACCGCCGGGGATTCCAGGCACAACGTCGGGAAGCGATGAAATCATGTGCATAGTGCTTTTGTCCAGGTAGAACTCGGCCTGTACTCTTCGTCCGCCTGATTCGTCGTGTGATGCCGAAACGATGACGATGCCTTCATTCTTGGCCTTATCGAAAGAAAAGTCGTCGCGAACACTTCTTTCGGCGCAGCCGGCCAACAGCCACGTCAAGGCAACCGCCGAGATCGCTCTGAGAAGCTTCCGATACGCCATTTTCGATATTCTCCCTGACACGTATTGCAATCCGATTATCGGACTTTCCACTTGTCGGTGTTCGGCATCTGCACGTGTTCCTTCCCCGTTCTCCCGCGCTTGCGCCGAGCAGACCTGCACGCTACCACACGGATGCGGGTTCGGTGCTCCCCAGGGCCTGTGCCAGATCCGATGCGATATCGCCGGCGGCGTCATCGGTCGCCCGATCCAGCTGGCCGGCGCGCTCGGCGGGTGAGACGGTCCGGGTGAGGCGAGACCACTTGAACTCGGACAGACCCGTATCACTGTCGGTCCAGACCGTGGCAACAGGATCCAGGCGAATGAATTCCGCCTCCATCCTCACGGGGCGTGCCATGACGTTCAAGGCCCAGAAACCCGCGTAGGCCTCCGCCGTTTCTTCGACGGTTTCCTGCGCCAGGTAGGCGCTTGCGGCGGCCTTGGCGGCAGGTATGTGCGAGTAGGCAATGGCCGCTCCCAGTGCCAGCGTCGTCGTCACCTCGAAGGCGATGTAGCCTTTGCGCCATGCCTTCGGCGTCAGGCCGTAGTCGGTGATGCGGAACCGCAGCAGAGCGTCTGCGCCGGTATCGGTCCGAATGCGGTCGGCTGCCGCCTGAGAAAGTCCGGCCGCCGTTGGATGGCTTTGTGTCGTGCGGAAAGACGGTTCGTCGCCGGGTGGAAGAGCGACGACGTCGAATTCCGCGTGCTTGCCGAGCGCCTGGGTCATCGCCGCCAAGGCGAATTTCTGTGCATGCTCGATCCCCCGCGCGATGGGATGGTCCGAGCGCGATAGCTTCCTGTGGGCCTCCGGCGCCAACACCGATTGCAGTCGTTCGCGATCGGCAGCCAGCGGCGCTTCGGTCACCGCTACCTTCGTCGGTAGATGCAAGCCGGACTGCGCCAGCGGCAGGCTTGCGGTCGTGGCACAACCGCCGAGTGCCAAACCGAGCAGACAAGACGATATTCCGTAGCAGGCGGGCTTGCGATATGCCATGACCGAATGAGTTCGTCTGGGTGGCCGAATATGCCGGATATCGCCGATGGACAGCCGAAAAAACAAGAAACTGCCCGAGCCGGCATAGGTAAGACGTCAATCCGCCTACTTGATTCAATCGTTCGTACTGCGTCACCCGCAGCAGTCGCCGGTTGCCTGCCAACAAGCCAACGGCGACTAAGGGTATGTGCGTGCCGAACATATTCAAGTGCGTGGAAGTGGATATGCGCCGGCAATCAGCGCGAAACCAGGAGACAATGGACGTTTCCGCGGCCATGAGGAAAGAAATCGCTTCCAATTACAGGCCGCGTCAGTCATAATGGTGGGTACGATCCTCAAGTAGTGCCGTTGCTGTTCGGTTCTGTATCCGCATTTCAGCGGAATTTTCCTTCATCATCCCGCTGTCTTGATGCTCGTCCCACGGGGGGCAGTTCCCCTTTTCATCTGTTTTTATTGGATATTCAAGACATGGCAATTGGTACAGTCAAGTGGTTCAACGATTCCAAGGGTTTCGGTTTCATTACGCCTGAGGACGGCGGTGACGATCTGTTTGCGCACTTCTCCGCGATCCAGGGACAAGGTTTCAAGACGCTCGCGGAAGGCCAGCGCGTCAGCTTCGACGTGACGAGCGGTCCTAAGGGCAAGCAGGCATCGAACATTCGCCCGGCCGAGTAGTTGGGTTTTTCGGCAGGCTTCGCGGCCTGCCGCCGCGAGCCCGGCGCGAGCCGGGCTTTGTCGTTTTTTGATGATTGTTTCCGGAGTGCTCGTGGCCAAGGAAGAACTTCTCGAAATGAACGGGGTGGTGATGGAAGTGCTGCCCGATGCCCGCTATCGCGTGACGCTGGATAACGGACATGACCTCGTCGCCTACAGCGCGGGCAAGATGCGCAAGCATCACATTCGTATTCTCGCCGGAGACCGCGTCTCTCTCGAGTTGTCTCCCTACGATCTTACCAAGGGGCGCATTACCTTCCGCTACATCGAAGGCCGCACTCCCGTCACCGCCGGGCCGCGCCGGCACTAATAAGGTTTGCACTACTGATATGTCTTCGATCTTCGAGCACATCAAGCGGCACGGCCAGGTGCGCGATACTGAAATCGCTATGGCGCTGGGGCTCGGGCTGACGAAGGTGCGCAGTTCTCTGTCCGCGCTCTCAGAGGAGGGCCGGATTTCCTGCTGCAGCGTGACGCGCTTTACGAACGGGAAGTCGGTCGAGGAAATCCTTTGCCGGGTTTCCGGATACATTCCTCCCGCGGCGCCCGGACGTAAGCCGAAGCGTTAGCCGGCCAAGCCGGCCACAGCGCTTGCGGCACGTTACCGCACGCGCTTGTAGCCTCCCGCAGGCACTTATCCGACGCCGGCTCCTGGAGCGGGTACGCCCAGTCGTCGCATCTTGTCCCACAGGCTCTTGCGGCTGATGCCGAGGCTCTCTGCGGTACGCGTCATATGGCCGCCGTTGAGGACAAGCGCCTGGACGATGTAGTTTCGTTCGCATTCCTGCAGGTAGGCCACCAAGTTGCCGTCGGCCGCGGGCGGCGTCCAGGTCGTGAGGCCTTCGCCGAAGAAATTCTCGGATTCCAGGACGGCATCGGAGGCGACGATGCAGGCACGCTCAACCGCGTGGCGCAGTTCGCGGATGTTGCCCGGCCACGGGTAGTCCAGCAGTGCTTGCTCGGCGCGCGGCGAAAGATGGAAGTGCTCGCCGCCGGGGCCGGAGTATTCGGTCGTGAACTTGCGGGCGAACCAGAGCACGTCCTCCTTGCGCTCCCGCAGGGGCGGAATGCGTAGCTGGATGACGTTGATCCGGTAGTAGAGATCTTCGCGGAACTCGCCGGCATCCACCATCTCCTTGAGGTCGCGGTTGGTGGCGCAGACCAGGCGCAGATCCACGGCGATGCTCGATTCGGCGCCGACACGGACGATGCGCCGCTCCTGGATGGCCCGCAGCAGCTTCACCTGCATGGTCAGCGGTAGCTCGCTGATCTCGTCGAGGAACAAGGTGCCGCCGTGGGCCTGCTCGAAGTAGCCGCGTTTGGCACGCAGGGCACCGGTGAAGGCGCCCTTTTCGTGGCCGAACAACTCCGCCTCGAACAGCGACTCGGTGATGGCGCCGCAGTTCACGGCGACGAAGGGCGCGTTGTGGTCGTGGCTGGCGTAGCGATGCACCTCGGCTGCCACATGCTCCTTGCCGACGCCGGACTCGCCGGTGATCAGGATCGCCGAGGCGTGGATCGCCAGCTTCGGCAGCATCGCCGCGATTCGCCGCATGGCGGGTGCCACGCCGAGATTGGTCTCGCCGGTGGTCGCCGGCGTCCAGCGTTCGGCCAGGTGGCGCACCTTGTCTACGAGCTTGTCCAGATCGAACGGCTTGGTGATGTAGTCGGCGGCACCGGCCTTGAGCAGTTCCACGGCGCGGTCGATGGTGCCGAAGCCGGTGATGAAGATGAACGGCGGCAGCCAGCCGCCGCGTTCCCGCTCGGCCAGGAAGAGTTCGCCGCCTTCCCGGTCGGGCAAGCGGATGTCGCTGACGGCCACGGCGTAGTCGCGACCGTGCAGCGCCTTTTCGGCGGCGGCCGCGCTCGTCTGCCAATCCACCGCGAAGCCTTCGAGAAGGAAGCGGTCGCAGAGGGACTGGCCCATGATCGGGTCGTCCTCGATCAGGCAGATGCACGGTGGCTTGGGGGCGTCAGTCATGGTCGGGGATAGGCAAGGTAACGGAGAAGCGGGTCTCGCCCGGCTCGCTTTCGGCCGTAATGTCGCCGCCCAGTTGTTGCACGAGCTGGTAGCTGACCCAGAGGCCGAGGCCGTGGCCGGCATCGCGGCCGGTGCTGAGAGGCTCGAACAGTGCTTCCATGGTCTCGCGGGGGATGAACTGACCATCGTTGCTGACGACGAGCTGAAGTCTGTCATCGGCATGGCTGACCTGGCAGAGCACCCGGCCGCCTTCGAACACCGCCTGCACGGCGTTGAGCAACAGGTTCAGCAGGATCTGCCGCACCGGCGTCGCCGGCACCGGCACGGTTCCTTCGAGGGCGTTTTGCCAAACCAGCTCGGCTTGCTTCTGCTGGGCATCGGGCAGGACCAGGGTGCGGATGTCCTCGATGTCCTGATGTGTCAGCGGATGTCCCCGCGGCGAGGCCTCCACCAGCAGCGCCCGAACCGTATCGGAAATCTGTGCCAGCCCGCCCTCGAGCAGGGCCAGGGTGCGCAAGCTCAGCGGATCGCCGTTGCCGTGGCGTTTGAAGGTGGACAACGCGTTGAACATGCCGCCGAGAGGATTGTTGATCTCGTGGGCGATGGCGGCGGAAAGGCGGCCCAGCGCGGCCAGGCGCTCGGAAAGCACCATCTGGCTTTCCAGGGCCTCCTTCTCCCGCAGTTCGGCCAGCATGCCCTTGAAGGCCGCCGCCAGCCGCCCGATTTCGTCGCGCGAGGGCGTCACCTGGATTTCCGTGTCGTCCGGGATGCGGCTACCGACCTTGCCCATCGCATTGGCCAGGCTGACCAGGGGCTCGGCAAAGCGCTGTGCCCAAATCCAGCTGGCCGGAACCACGAAGGCGATGACCAGGACCGCGACGAGGGCGCCGCTGCGGGCGATCTCGATGAAGCGCGGCACGAAGGCGTTCTTGGAAAAGCCCATGACGAGCGTGCCGAGTGGGACGCCGTCGGAAACGATCGGGGTAAGCACGTAGATCATCGGCGAGTGATCGAGCTCGATCGTGTGCGTTCCGGCATCGTGGGCGTCGTAGTCGCTGTCATGGAACCGTGCGAAATCGGGATTGGCGCGCGAGGGATCGGAAAGCATCGGGTAGTCGGCCGGACGCGTCGCGATGTAGACGCGGTGATTCCGGTCGAGCACCACCACCAGATCCGCATCCCTCGGGCTGCGATCGCCCGACGGATTGTGATCGCCCGACGCCGAGAATGGCGATTTGATGATTTCGTAGGCGCGCCAGACGTCGTCGTGGGTCAGCGGTCCGACCAGGGTGTTGGCGAGCAGGCGGCCCATGCTGCCGGCCGTGGTGATCAGGTCCTGCTTGAGCTGCCAATATTCGCGATAGATGAGCGAGCCGGAAAGCAGCGAGGCCGTGATCAGCACGAGCACCACGCCACGCAGCGGAATCTTGTAGCGGAAGCTGAGATCACGCAACAGAGCCATTGTCGTAGGCGCCGACGACTTTCGCCATGTGTTCGATCGAGGCGAACAGGCGGTAGTCGCCTGGCGTAAAGCCGTCCAGGTTGAGTTCGGCGAGCAGTTGCTGGCCGTCGCGATCTTCGGACATGGTAGTCAAGACGTGACGAAATCTGCTGATCTCCGCCTCGGACAGACTCGAGCGCGCGACGAAGGGGGGGAAGCCGAACGCAGGCGAACGCGCGACGACCCGTGTCCTGGCCGTCAGATCGGGGTCGAAACGAGCCAGGGTCTCCCACACGTAGCCATCCACGGCACCGCCTTCGGCGACGCGGGCGGCGACTGCATCGACCACCTTGCGATGGGCCCAGGTGAAGAAGCTCTTGGCGAAGAAGGACTGGGGCTGCTCCTGCAGGGTGATCAGGCGATAGTTGGGATACAGATAGCCGGAGTTGGAATCCGGGTCGGAGAACGCGAACACGCGGCCACGCAGATCGAGGATGGACTGGGTGGCCACATCGACCGACGGCACGATGAGGTAGGAATGGTAGAGGGGGCGCCCGCGGAACACCGGCACCGCCAGGAGGCGCATGAAGCTGCGGTTGCGCACGTAAGGGTAGCCGCAAACCCAGGCGAACTCGGCCTTGCCCTGGCGCAGGAGTTCGCTTATCTCGCGGTACGAGCCGCGCTGCACGAATTCCACCGGACGGCCGAGCTGGGTTTCCAGGTAGACGCGCCAGCGCACCAGGAAGCCGGCCTGATCGTCGAGAAAGACCGGTGTCAGGCCGATGCGCAGCGGCGGCTGCGCCGCGATGGGGCTGCGAACGGCCCCCGCTGCCATCAGCGCCAGACCGGCGCGCAGGATGGATCTTCGTTTCACTGGGGTCCGAATCGGGCCGGTAACTAAAGTCTCAAGAATACTCCGGTGACGCCAAAGGGGAATGGCCCCGCGATCGTTCTCTCACGCCGCGGCATTCCTTCTGTCGAGACATCGCTACGCGCGCGTAGCGTACTGCGCCGCACCATGTTACGCGCGGGTAACGCATTCCGTTGTGCTTGCGGAGGCAAGCCCAGGAAATACCTACGAGTTCGCTGATGGTATGGACATTGCAGCCGACAGGTGACTGGCCAGGCTTCTGGCGGATGCAGGTGGTCCTTCGCGACGACGTCGCGCGCAACAAGAGGAGGAGATACACATGAGCGACACGAAAGACAAGTCCCAACAGGCGGGCACGCCGGTCTCGCGGCGCAGCTTCCTCAAACTGTCGAGTTCGATGGCGGCCGGTGCCGCCACCCTCGGGGCCGGCATGGCCCAGGCTGCGACCAAGGCGCCCGAGGCGGAGGTGGGGCGCGCGACACTGCCTTACGTGCCGAAGGTGGTGGCGCACCGCAGCAGCCTGAAGACCAACGAGCCGGTCGCCTTCAACTTCCCTGACGAGGATTCGCCATGCACCCTGATCAAGATGGGCCATGCCGTTCCCGGCGGTGTCGGGCCGGATCGCGACATCGTCGCCTATTCCAGCCAGTGCACGCACATGGGCTGCCAGCTCTCCTATGACAAGAGCACGGCGACGTTCCGCTGCGGCTGCCACTACAGTGTCTTCGATGCCGAGATGGCCGGCCAGATGGTCTGCGGTCAGGCTACCGAGGATCTGCCGAAAGTGACGCTGGAATACGACGACAAGAGCGGCACGGTGACCGCCGTCGCCGTCCAGGGGCTCATCTACGGCCGCCAGGCCAACCTGCTGTGAAGGGGGACTGAACCATGTCGAACACCAAAGATCGCATCGCCTTGCCGCCCGTCACGGCGCACAAGACGAATATGACTTGCCACTTCTGCATCGTCGGTTGCGGCTACCACGTGTACAAGTGGCCGGAATCCGAGGAAGGCGGCCGCGCACCGCACCAGAACGCTCTCGGCCTGGACTTCCGCAGGCAGGTCGGTGCGCTGCAGGCCTGCATGACGCCGGCCATGACCAACGTGGTCCAGGACCGCGATGGCAAGCGCCACAACATCATGATCGTGCCGGACAAGGAATGCGTGGTTAACCAGGGCATCGCTTCGACGCGCGGCGGCAAGATGGGCTCCTACATGTATCAGCCCGAGGGACTGACCAAGGAACGCCTGGCCTATCCGCGTCTTTACACCGGCGACCAGTGGCTCGATACCACCTGGAGCGAAGCCCTGGCGGTGTATGCCGGCGTGCACAAGAAGATACTCGACAAGGAGGGACCGCAGGGCATCGGCTTCAACTGCTTTGACCACGGCGGCGCCGGCGGCGGCTTCGAGAACACCTGGGGCACCGGCAAGCTGATGTTCACGGCCTTCCAGACGCCCCTGGTGCGCATCCACAACCGTCCGGCCTACAACTCCGAGTGCCACGCCACGCGCGACATGGGCATCGGCGAACTGAACAACTCCTACGAGGATTCCGAGGTCGCCGACTGCGTCGTCTCGGTCGGCGCCAACCAGTACGAGACCCAGACCAACTATTTCCTGGCCCATCTGCTCGCCAACCTGACGGGCGCGACGGCGAGCAAGAAGCAGCAATGGTTCCCCAATGAGCCCCATCCGGAGACCCGCATCGTCTGCATCGACCCACGCCGCACGGCGACGATGACCATCATCGAGACGGCCATCGGCAAGGACCGCATCCTGCATCTGGAAATGGAGCCGGGCACCGACGTGGCGCTGTTCAACGGCGTGTTCACCTATGTGATCGACCAGGGCTGGATCGACAAGAAGTTCATCGCCGAGCACACGACCGGCTTCGACGAGGCGGTCAAAGCCAATCGCATGTCGCTCGAAGAGTCTAGCCGCATCACCGGCATACCGGTCGAGAAGCTGAAGACCTTTGCCGAATGGGCCTACAAGCCGAAGGCGCCGGGCGTCCTCAAGCGCACCGTGCATACCTACGAGAAGGGCATTATCTGGGGCAACGACAACTACTTGATCCAGTCGGCCCTGCTCGATCTGGTGATCGCCACCCACAATGTCGGTCGCCGCGGCACCGGCTGCGTGCGCATGGGCGGCCACCAGGAAGGCTACACGCGGCCGGCTTATCCGGGACCGAAGATGATCTTCGTGGACGAGGAGATCATCGCCGGACGCGGCCGGACCCTGACCTTCTGGGGCTGCAATTCCTTCCAGACCACCCTCAACGCCGAGAACTACCGCAGCGCCGTGCTGCGCCGTGCCGAGATCGTGCGCGAGGCCCTGCGCAAACTGCGCGGCGCGACGGTGGAGCAGCAGGTCGATGCCATTGTCGATGCGGTGCTGAACCGCGGCGGGTTGTTCGTCACGACGATCAACCTCTACCCGACGATGCTCATGGATACGGCGCACCTGGCGCTGCCCGCGGTCCACCCGGGCGAGATGAACCTGACTTCCATGAACGGCGAACGGCGCATGCGCCTGTCGGAAAAGTTCATGGACGGGCCCGGCGTGGCCAAGCCGGACTGCCTGATCGCCGCCGATATCGCCAACACGATGAAGGCGCTCTACGAGGCGGAAGGCAACGCCACCATGGCGGCGCGATTTTCCGGCTTCGACTGGAAGACCGAGGAGGACGCCTTCAACGACGGCTTCCGCCGCGCCGGCCAGCCCGGCGCCGGGCACATCGACAGCCAGGGCGGCGACACCGGCCATCTGGCCACCTACGAGCGTCTGCGCCATGCCGGTACCAACGGCGTGCAGCTTCCCATCAAGGAATACAAAGGCGGCAAGCTGATCGGCACCGAAATGCTCTACACCGACTACAAGTTCGGCACCAAGGACGGCAAGGCTCATTTCCTGCCCGCCACCTGGGCCGGGCTCCTGAAACTGGTGGCGGAGCAGAAGGCCAAGTACCGCTTCTACATTAACCAGGGGCGCCTGAACGAGGTCTGGCAGACGGGCTACCACAACAAGTACGACCCTCACGTCAAAGATCGCTACCCGATGGCAGTGCTGGAAATGAATCCGGACGACGCACGCGAACTGGGCGTTCAGCCCGGCGACATCGTCGAGCTTTACAACGACTACGGCGCCACTTATGCCATGGCCTACCCGGATGCGGCTATCCGGCGCAACCATACCTTCATGCAGTTCGGCTGGTTCAACGGCATCGCCGGCGACGTCGTCACCAACGCCGTCGACCGCAACATCGTTCCTGCCTACAAGGTGACGTGGGCCGACATCCGGCGCATCGGCGGCGGCGACGAGTTCCGCAAGACGACGTCGTTCAAGTCGCGGCGGTATCAAACCTGACCTATGATCGGCGCGGGCCCGGCCACGGTCGGGCCCGCCAGGCCATGCGGAGCGAACCTTGCTGACCGATACCTTCGGGCGCACCGTCGACTACCTGCGGCTGTCGATCACCGACCGCTGCGACCTCCGCTGCACCTACTGCATGCCGGAGAAATATCGCGGCTACCAGGCGCCGGATCACTGGCTCACCTTGGATGAAATCGATCGCCTGGCCGGCATTTTCGTCGATCTGGGCGTCGGTCGCATCCGGCTGACCGGCGGCGAGCCGCTGCTGCGCGCCCGCATCGGCGATCTCGCCGGACGCATTCGCCGCCGCCAGGGCTTGCGCGACCTGTCGATCTCCACCAACGGCACGCGCCTGGTCGGCCTGGCGCCGCAACTCAGGGCGGCAGGTGTCGACCGGCTCAACGTCAGCCTCGACACGCTCTCGCCGGAGCGCTTTGCTAGGCTCACCGGCCGCGACGTCCTCGGCGACGTGCTCCACGGGCTCGATACCGCGCGTGCTTGCGGCTTCCGATCGATCAAGATAAACATGGTCTGGCTGCCGGACATCAACGGCGACGAGATCGACGCCATGATCGACTATTGTGTGGAGCGCGGCTTCGTCCTTCGCTTGATCGAGACCATGCCCATGGGCGACGCCGGCCGCCGGTTCGATGCGCAGTCGTTGCAGCCGCTGATCGCCGGCCTGCGCGAACGTTTCGGCCTGGTGGACTGCGTCCTGCCCGGTGGCGGCCCGGCCCGCTATCTCGCGACGCCCGATCACGCCTTTTCCATCGGCTTCATCACGCCACTCTCGCAGCACTTCTGCAAGTCCTGCAACCGGGTGCGCGTGTCGGTGGACGGCACCCTCTATCTCTGCCTCGGCCAAGAGAACAAGGTCGAACTGCGGCCACTGATGCGCGCCGGCGCCACCGACGCCGATATCTGCGAGGCCATCCGCGCCGGCCTCAGGGCGAAACCGGAGCGTCACGAATTCCGCGAGCAACCGCGCCGAATCGAGCGCGTCATGTCCGCGACCGGAGGCTGAGGCGCGGTCTCCGGAACACGGTGGTGTCACCGTTGTGGAGCGCCTTCGGATCGCATCTCACGATAGGCCAAAGCGGCCGTGCCCTCATCAGGACGAAGTGTCCATGCCCCGGGCATTGCCCAAGATCCAATTCCCGGGGAGAATGGCAACCAGGCAAGCCCGATGGGCCGTGCTGGTTTTCACGGAAGTTTAGTACTGCATGAAACTACGCAACATGAGCAATAAGTCTGACGCGCATGCGGGGTTATCGGCGATTTCAGCGCGTGAGTTAAGGAGCAAGACTGCTCCCTATAGCCAAATTGGGGCTCGCATGAACATTCTGACGATTTTCCTCAGAGTAGTACTCATCAGTATGCTCGCGGGGTGCGCCGCTGTAGGTGTCGTCAAGAGCAATGACCCGGC
>Ga0316583_10000395_pt1 | contig 12685 bp, 12 predicted proteins | sample J_170502JBrBrA_D_FD_204513 | JGI IMG/M metagenome (GOLD analysis project Ga0316583, IMG submission 204513) | Rhizosphere microbial communities from salt marsh grasses in Alabama, United States - J_170502JBrBrA | ecosystem: Host-associated > Plants > Roots > Rhizosphere | place: USA: Alabama... | reverse complement strand
TAATGCTTGGAATATCAACTTCAACTATTTTTTTGTATTCATAGACAATATAAAGCAACCCAAAAGCAATCCTCGTGCCAAAAACATAACATGTTGAAATAGAAAGATATTTGAAATAGCATTAAATAATAAAAAGAACCTGAAATTCCGCAAAATAAATTATCGGAACTTTAAGTTCTTCTTTGATTTTAAGACTTTGAATTTTAACAGCAGGTTGAGGAATCTGCCCATTTTAAGATGACTTTTAAATAATATGTTCCGAGTCCGGTTATTTAAACGCTTCTTTTCGAAGCCTGTGTTTTTTCATCAGCTTGTTCAATTGTCGAGGGCTGATACCGGCAACTTCTGCGGTATCTTTTATTTTTCCGCTTTTTTGGGAGAGGATCTCCTTAAGATACAGTCTTTCGACATTTTCTATGGCCGTTCGTCTAACATCTTCCAAGGTAATAGAACTGTTGACTTTTAAATGTCCCGAAGCTTCATCGGCATCAAATAATTCGCAGGGGAAACTTTCCGGGGTAAGCATATGCGTTGTTTCCAATATATAGGCACGTTCCATGAGATTTTCCAGTTCTCTGATGTTGCCCGGCCAGGTGTATTTATTGAATGCCTCTATTATCCTCGGGTGCATGCCGTGAATATTTTTTTGGTGAAATTTGTTCATTTTTTTTAAAAAAATTTCCGCGAGATAGGGAATGTCTTCTTTCCTTTCCGTAAGTGTTGGAATTTCGATGGGAAAAACATTCAGCCTGTAATAAAGATCTTTTCTGAACGTTCCTTGCTCACACATTGCTTTAAGATCCATGTTGGTTGCAGCAATTATTCTCACATTGGCCCGGATAATTTCTTCCCCTCCCACGCGTTCGAAAATGCCGTCTTGAAGCACCTGTAAAATTTTTATCTGCGATGCCGGAGAAATCGTGCCGATTTCATCAAGAAAGATGGTTCCCCCTTTAGCAATTTCAAATTTGCCGAGTTTGCGTCTTATTGCACCGGTGAAAGCCCCTTTTTCATGACCGAAGAGCTCGCTTTCAATAAGGTTGTCCGGGATTGCGCCGCAATGTACGCTGATAAACTTTTCATTCATTCGATGGCTGTGCCTGTGAATCAGTTTTGCCAGCACCCCTTTTCCTGTTCCGGTTTCCCCGATAATCAATACCGTGCTTTTGGTGGGGGCAACCGATCGCACCTTGTCAAAAACCATCTTCATCTGAGGACTTCTGGTTTGAACAAGTTCCAACGTGTCGGATTTCCAGAATTTATCCCTGAGATAATCCAGCTCCGAGCGCACGATGAGGGATTCGTGCAGATTTTCAATGGTATGCTTGACTTCTTCGGGATTAAAGGGAAAGACCAGGTAGTCGCTGGCGCCCGCTTTTACTGCGATGACGGCATCTCGTATGGTTTCCTGAGCAGAGACAACGATGACGTCAACGGATGGACAAATATTCCAGAAACGATGAAGTGTTTCCGTGTAGCCATTGGTGGCTTCTGAACGCAGCGCTTCTATGGTGACCAAAACAATATCGTAGCGCTTTTCACGAAGCAGATCCATCGCTTGGTCCAAGCCCTGTGCATGATCAATCCTGTACCCGGAGTTCAGAATTTTCCGAATGGTGTGATATTGGTCTCGATTTGAGGTGAAAAAAAGTATCGATTTCATTCAGATCGGCTCTCGAAAAACATGACGCCATTAAAATATTACTTCACTCATAACTAGTGGGCCTTTATCGCTATTTTTTTCAAAATGTCAATAGTTGATATTCCTTTTAACATCCAAAAACGTATTTTTTCAGCATCATGAAGATAAAATAGACAATTTGATGTTTCATATTTCGATGATTCATACTTTTTTAAATATCAAAGGGGTTGAAAAATGTATTGTTAATATTATATTAGCCTTCAGCTACAACCATAAATCCAATGACAGGATTGGAGAAAAACCATTTATTATGAAAAACATCGGCTTTATTTCCACGCGCTTTTCCGGCACCGACGGTGTTACCATGGAAGCCAGTAAATGGTCGACAGTTCTCAGACAAAAAGGGCATAATTGTTTTTGGTTTGCCGGTGAATTGGACAGGGACCCGAATAAAAGTTTCCTGGTTCCCGAAGCCCATTTTAAGTTCGAAAAAAACCTGTGGATCAATGATCAAATATTCGGACGCAAAGAACGAAATCCCATCGTAACAGAAACCATTTACGAATTAAAAGCACTAATTAAAAAACAGATTCAGGAATTTATTTCGCAATTCGGTCTGGATCTTCTTATCGCTCAGAACGTACTCACCATACCGCTGCATATTCCATTGGGAATTGCCTTAACCGAAATCATCGCTGAAACGCAGATTCCTACCATTGCCCACCACCATGATTTCTATTGGGAACGAACGCGGTTTTCCGTCAACGCCGTTGGGGATTATCTGCGCATGGCATTTCCGCCCAACTTGAGTAATATCGCGCATGTGGTGATCAATTCGGCAGCCCAGGAAGAACTGGCGCTACGTACGGGGATGTCATCTACAATCATTCCCAATGTTCTGGACTTTGATAATCCGCCGGAGATAGACGCCGACCAAACCGCGGCTTTTAGAAATTCTTTGGACCTCGGCCCCACAGAGCATATCATCTTGCAGCCGACCCGCATTGTCCAGCGCAAAGGTATCGAGCACTCCATTGAATTGATTGAAAGCCTGAAAGATCCTCAATACAAGCTGGTTATTTCCCATGAAGCCGGAGACGAGGGATACGAATATTCCGAATGGCTCATGGAAACCGCACGGACGCGCGGTGTGGATTTGAGGCTGGTGAAAACTCGGGTTTCGGATCCGTTGAATTCTCAAATGGGCACCAATTCGAATCCTTCGCTCTGGGATATTTATCCCCATGCCGATTTTATTACCTACCCCAGTCTTTACGAAGGCTTCGGCAACGCGTTTCTCGAGGCAGTTTATTTTAGAAAGCCCATACTGATCAACCGATATTCAACATTCATCAGGGATATCGAGCCCAAAGGATTTGATCTGGTTGTGATGGACGGATTCCTTACCAAGAAAAATGTTCAACAGGTCAAAGAGATCTTAAATTCTTCTCAAACAAAAGAACAAATGATCAATCATAATTATGAAACAGCCAAACGGCACTATTCTTATGCGTTACTGCGCCGCTGGTTAAGCGCTATCCTGATAAATTTCTTTGGGATCGATAACTAAATGCTCGATTTGGGGTGTCTCCTTAAATCCTCCATCTGCTTGGGTCTACTCTCGAACGATGAATTTCGATTTGACGCTCTTGGCGCCGAAGAACACTTTTGTAAATCTCTCCGCTTCTTTCGCATCATAGGCTTTACAGGAAAATATGTTGATATAAACGGCTCTGGTGTATTCTGAAAAATGGCCGATGATGGAACTGGTTTCAATGAACTGCACCAGCGAATAGCCTTTGGTATGCAATTGATTTTCGCCGAAATACGGCGTTATCGGGTCACCATATGGCTTCATGCCCAGCAGCTTGCACAGCTCTATCGCATATCGCCGGATCATTTTTTCGCTTGAAACTGCTGTTGGATCGCATTCATAAAGATCCAGGATCAGCTCCCATCCAAATTTCGTTTCAGAAGACATGCCAAAATTCCTTCAATACGCTGCCAAAATCTCTTATTTTAGACGGTTTTTAAGAAATTCAGGAAGATGAAATGATCCGATATGGATTCCGGGGTTGTAGTAAGTCGTTTCAAGCGACATATCGTTGACTTTGGTCTGAATTTCATCGGAGCGGATGTTTTTCGGGTCAATGTTATCGGAACAGAAGACTGATGAAAAAAGACCTCCGATGTAAGTTGGGACACAATAGACATAGAAAGCAACATGGGTAAATATGTTCTTCAAAACATTGTAAGCCTGTTTCTGTTCATCGGCCTGTATCTGAAGTGAACCGGTCTGGCGGACCATAATGCCGCCGGGGGTCAACCGCCGATGAAGATGAAAATAAAATTTATTGGAAAAAAGAACTCGGGCGGGGCCTATGGGATCCGGCGAATCAACGATAATAACGTCATAGGTTCCGTTCGTTTTTTCGACATATTCAGCCCCGTCGGCAAAGACGAGTTCCGCCCGTTTGTCTTCGAAGGCACCGTTATTGATGGAAGGAATGTATTTTTTGGAAAAATCGACCACGTTGGCGTCAATTTCAACCATGACCGCTTTTTCCACCTGGGGATAGTGCAGAACTTCGCGAAGCACACCGCCGTCTCCGCCGCCGATGATCAGTACCTGTTTGGGCGCCGAGTGGGACAGCATCGGTACGTGGACCATCATTTCATGATAAAAAAACTCATCTTTTTCAGTCGTCTGTACGATTCCGTCCAGAAGCAGCATTTTGCCGTACTCATGGGTGTCCACCAGTTGGATATGTTGAAACTCACTTTTTTCCTCATAAAGATACGCTTTTATGCGATAACGGGTTACAACATTTTCCCACTTTTCACTGACCCATTGACCGTGTTCCGTCATTTCAAGATCCCCCGCTTGATTTCTTGAATTTCGGTTCTTTTCGGCTGAAATCCTTGTTCCAGTATGGGTAGGGCCAAATATGGATCGATGGTGCCGCAGACAAAAATATCGATGGCCGCATATTCATATTCCGGCCAGGTGTGTATGCTCATATGGGATTCTTGTAAAATGGCTACGCCTGAAATACCGCCATTGGGTGAGAAGACATGAAGGTCGATGCCGAGCAAGGTTGCCCCGCATGTTTCAATGGATTTGATAAGGATTTCCCGGATACGTGACGAATCGGTCAAGTGCCTGGCATGCCAGAGTTCTATCAGAAGGTGGAGGCCGGCATACTTCACCGCTCCGTCACGTATACAAAACTCCTTTATGTCTTCCGTCTTTTTTGCAGCTGTCAGATTTTTCATCAACGTCCATAAATCCTCCTTTAAATACTTTTTGATTCAAACATAACTCTATTAATTCAACTCTTTTTTTTATACAAGCAAATAATGCAATTTATGGCGCATTCTTTAAAATTTTTAGCGCGTCACATCCTGAAAGGTCCCAAACGACTGTTTTATTGAGCAAAACATAAACGATTAAGATCCGTTCGTTGGCAGGAGGTTGCCTTTTTCATCCCATCCGCGTTCTTGATAATAGTCGGTTAGAAGTTGTTTCATTTGATCTTCGGTAATAATTTTACCGGTTTCAGGCAGCGCTTCTTTAAAAAATCGTCCTGGGATGCAATCATCTTCGGGGGTAAGCCCTTCTCTTAAATTAAACCGTCTGATGTTGTTAAGGATGGCGCCGGCAATGATTCGCATATTTTGGATGGTGAGATCCATGCCGGTTGTCGCCCGAATCATGGCTGAAAGTTGATCCCACTGATAAAGATCCCGATAGAACCGGCACAGAATCAGGGCATCGAAAATCGTCAGACGGTCTTCCCATTCTGTAAACATTTTGGCTTTTCCGTTGATCTGGTCGGGTTCTATAAGCCCGGCCAGTTCGGGTTTATAGAACGTAGCACGCAGGTGGCAGGCTCCTCTGGCCGATGTTCCATAGGCCAGACCCATTCCTTTCAGTGCCCGGGGGTCATAGCCTGCCGGCTCAAGGCCTTTGACATGGACGGCTTGATCTTCCATGTTCCACGCTTTGGCCGCGTATTTGATCCCTCTGGCCAGAATATCGCCGATGCCGCGGCGTCGTGCGATATCTTCTAAAAGCCTTGCCACGGCGTCCACCCGGCCAAATTCAAGCGGTTCATCGATTTTTCCCTGACGAGAGGCTTCGATGGCCAATGCCGCCAGGTTGCCCCCGCTGATGGTGTCCATGCCGAGCCGGTCGCAGATATCATTTAAATAGGCGATTTCCTCGATACTGTCGATTTCACACAGGCCACCGAAAGCATAGATGGTTTCATATTCAGGACCTTCAATTTTAAGTCCTTTATGTCTTCCTTCTTTGATGGTGGAGAGCCGGCCGCAGGCCATGAAACACTTCAAACAGGCATGAGGTCGGACTTCGCATCTTTGGTGAAGGGCGCCGGCATTGATTTTATCGGCATGTTCGAATTGACCCTTCTTCCAGTAACGGGTGGGAAATCCGCCGGCCTTATTCATGATATCCACCAGCATGGGCGTACCCATTGTTTTGTAAGCTTTTACGCCGGCATCGTCTTTTGACCGCAGCGCCGTGGATTTGGCGAAATCTTTCATCCCTTCGGTATCGGCAAATTCTTTCTTCCGGTTTCCCCAAAAGGCAATGGCTTTGATATGTTTTGACCCTGCTACGGCACCCACGCCGGTTCGGCCGGCACTGCGCCAGTAATCGTTTTCGAGAACCGCAAAACTGACCTTGTTCTCGCCGGCCGGCCCGATGCAGACCACCCCGCACTTTTTGGCGTCCGGACGATGTTTTTTAATCCAGGCCTTCACTTGATCTTCGGTTTCATATGTGTCTTTTCCCCAGAGATCATCGGCTGGATGAAAGCATGCTTTTTCTTGTCCAATCTCTATCCAGACCGGCTTTTGGGCGGCACCCCCGATCACGACGGCATCGAATCCCGAAGCGCTTATATATTCGGCCACGGTTCCTCCCGAATAAGATTCTGAAAAAAACCCGGTTTGGGGAGACTTGGTGAATACACCGTGACGGCAGGAGCCCCAGACCGCGCTTCCGGTTACCGGGCCGATGGCAAATATCAAATGGTTTTCAGGACTCAACGGATCCACGCCCGGTGGGTTGTGGCGGAGCAACAGATCGGTGGCAAGCCCTCTTCCCCCCAGATTGGATTTAAGGATATCATCATCTATCGGAGAGATGCGATACGTTTCCGTACTCAAATCAATTATTAGAATTTTTCCGTGAAATCCGTACATGATTTTCCCCTTTTAGAAAAGAAATAACCACGAATCCGCCTCATTCGTGCTCACTCGTGGTTTTTCATATATCCTTCTTTTCTCTTTCCTATTAGGGCTCAGAGCCCCAGATATGCGGTTTTGATGTGAGGATCGTCCAGTAATTTGTCGGCCGGACCTTCCATGGCAATGCGGCCGTGTTCCAATACATACCCGCGGTCGCTCAAACTCAAGGAATGCTTGACATCCTGCTCCACCAGCAGGACGGTAGTCCCTTGGTTGGCAATTTCCCGAACCGTCCGGAAAATATCCTTGATTAAGATCGGCGCAAGTCCCAAAGAAGGTTCATCGAGCATCAACAACTTCGGTCGGGCCATAAGCCCCCGGCCTACGGCGACCATCTGCTGTTCTCCCCCGGAAAGGGTCATGGCCAGCTGGGATTCTCTTTCTTTGAGTTTCGGTAGCAGAGAATAAACGTCTTCCATGGTTTCCGCTACATTTTTTTCGGCGCGGCTGTTGTAGGCGCCGATGATCAAATTGTCTTTCACGGACATCAAGGTGAACAGCCGCCGTCCTTCAGGCACCTGTATTATGCCTCGCTCGACGATTTCTTCGGGAGGAGCGGTTTGAATGGGAGCGTGTTCAAATACAATTTCGCCTTTTGCCGGATTTATCAATCCGGATATGGTTTTTAAAAGCGTTGATTTACCGGCGCCGTTGCCGCCGATGATGCTGACCACTTCGCCTTCCATAACTTCAAGAGAAAGATCAAATATGACCTGAACATCTCCATAAAACACATCGATATTTTTTACCTCAAGAAACGACATATTCATCTCCCAGATAGGCTTTAATCACGTTTTCATTGGAGGCCACCTCCTGAGGAGTGCCTTCTGCGATTTTTTTCCCAAAATGAATCACCACGATCCGGTCCGAAAGGGCCATGATGGCACGCATGATATGTTCAATTACAAAAATGGTGATTCCCCGATCGCGAAGATTTTTGATAATTTGGACCATTTCATCCACTTCGGCGGGTCTTAGCCCGGCCATCACCTCATCGAACAGGAGCAGTTTGGGCTCGGTGGCCAGGGCACGGGCCACTTCAAGACGTTTGAGTTCGGCAATGGTCAGGTTGCCGGCTCTTTCATCCTTTTTGTGCTCGAACGAAAGCGTTTTTAAAACTTCCAAGGCTTTTTCTTCAGCCGCAGCTGTTTTGTCCGTGGTGGCAAAACTCGCCACCATCACGTTGTACAGCACACTTTTGGATCTGAAGGGTTTGACGATCTGAAAGGTCCGGGCCAGACCGCCTTTGCAAAGATTCCACGGCTTAACCCCGTTAATTTTTTTGCCGGCGAAAAAAATGTCGCCTTTTGTCGGGGAGTAGACCCCTGCGATACAATTGAAAGCCGTGGACTTCCCTGCGCCGTTTGGACCGATCATGCCAAGGATCTCTCCTTCTTTTATGGAAAGACTCAGGGTATCCACCGCTCTCAGTCCGCCGAAATCCTTTACAAGATTGTTGATTTCAAGAATATTCATGTCCGGCTTTTCCTTGGGGAGCTTGTTGTAAAATTCTGTCAAGAAGCTTATTGTAAACTTTCAGCAGCGGTTCCTGCAAACCGCGGGGCTGAAAAATCATGACCAGAATAAGAACCGTGCCGAAAATGATCAGATGAAGGCCTGGCAAAGAAGAACCGAAGTAAATCCGTGAAAAATCGCTCACCGGCCGAAGAAGCAGGGCCCCCAGAATAGGTCCGGCGATGGAGCCTCTTCCCCCGATGAGTGCAATAAAGGCGATCTCAAAGGAAAGATCCAATGACATGACGCTTTTGGGATAGATGTAAAGTGTAAATTGGGCGTAAAAGGTGCCGGCCAGCGCCGTTAAAAAGGAACTCATGGCCATAGCGATGAGCTTTGCCCGCGCAACATTGACCCCCAGCGACATGGCGGCCTCGGGCTCTTCACCCCCTGCATTTAAAAAATAACCGAGTTTGGAGCGTGAAATAAAATAGGTGAAAGCGATGACGCCGATGAGCATCACCAGAATAATGTAATAGTATGGTTCCTTTGTGTTAAACATGAAATTGACGAATCCGGTATGCGTGGGAGGGATTTCCAACCCCCTCGGTCCCCGAATATTTAACGGGCCGAGGGTTTCGATGTTTTCGAACATAACGCGAATTCCTTCACCGAAAGCAATGGTCGCCAGAGCAAAATAGGCCCCACGCATTTTAAATGTGGGAAGACCGATAAGGATTCCGACAATGCCGGCCAAAAAGCCGCCGACGATCATCCCTAACCAGGGACTGACTCCGTACTGAAGGGACAGAACAGTGGAGGTATAAGCACCGATACCGACAAATGCGGAATGTCCCAGGGGAAGAACGCCGGCAAAACCGCCCACCAGATTCCAGCTCGTTGTCAGGTAGGCATAGAAAAAGAGCAAACAGATAATATGAAGATACGTCGGACTCCGGAGCACCAGCGGTATTCCAAAGGCAACGACCCCCAGTAAAATAAGAGCCGATGTGTTTATCGTTTTACGCGTCATACGCTTTCCTGTTGAATTGTTTTTATAACCTACCAGTCATATTTTACACCAAACAGTCCCGAAGGCTTAACAAAGAGCACCACCAGAAAAAGACCGTATACGATGGCTTCCGCCCAGGTAGCGGTCATAAACATGGGCGCAATCGATTCGATCAGGCCGATGATAATTCCTCCGATAATGGCGCCGCCGATACTTCCCAATCCCCCGAGCACTACGATGATGAATCCCTTGATATCGAAGAGCACGCCGACGGAAGGGAAAATATTATAAAAAGGTACCAGGGTTACTGCGGAGATCCCGACAATCGCCGTACCGATGCCAAAAGCGATGTTGTAGATTTTAAACTGGTTGATGCCCATTAGGCTGGCGGCTTCACGGTCAAGACTCGTGGCGCGGATGGCCCTTCCCGTCCGCGTTTTTTGCAGAAACCAGTAAACGGCTGCCGCAGTGATTACCGCTGTGACAAACCCCCAGAGCTTTGGAACGGAGATCAGCATATTCCCGATGTCCAGCATTTTTCCTCTCAGCGGGTTGTTCTGAATGCCGCGGTATTGCGGTCCGAATATCAGTAGTGTCAGGTTGTCCAGGATATACCAGACACCGGTGGTCACAATAATGACCGTAATCGGCTCACGAACATCCTTTTCAGCCTTGAATATGGGTTTGATGACGATGTCCTGGAGATAATACCCGAAAAAGTACATGACCGGAACAACGATAATCAGTGCAACATATGGATGCACCCCTGTATATATGATGGCCCAATACGCGACATACATACTCACCATGATCAGAGAGCCGTGTGCAAAATTAATCACCTTGAGGACACCGAAAATCACGGTCAGGCCCAAAGCGGTCAAACCGTAAATCGATCCCATACAAATACCGTTGAGTATACTTTCCAGAAAAAATTCCATATCCCGTCTCGATAACTAGCTAAGGAGAAGAGAGCGCCATTCGGCCGACGACGCTCTCATTTGAATAAACACCGTGTCGATTAATTAGTGAGGCATTGGAAATACCGGCGTATATCCGGCGCGCCGGGCGCTTTTTGGCCAGACCGTAATTCGCTCCAGACCGTTTCCTATGTCGTTAATCTGGACCATGATCAAAGATGCATTCTTGTTCTGGCCGGTTTTGTCGAACTCAACCGAATCATAGCCGACGATCATGCCGGGCCCACTGGTCAAGTGGGTGGTGGCCAGTGCTTCTCGAATTTTGGCCGGGTCTAGAGAGCCGGCCCGTTCCAAGGCATCTTTGAGGACATACATGGCCAGATAGGCATCCACGGATTCACCGGCCAGGTTGTATCCGTATTTGGCTTTAAATTTGGCATTGGCTTCTTTGGCGCCCGGTTTATTGACATCGGTTTCCCATTCGACAATATCGAAAAGGTACCGGGCATTTTTCCCCGTAGCCTTTAAAAAGGAAGGATCCGCATGCCCCCCGCCGCTGGCGATAACGGCTTTGAGTTTCACCTTATACGACGCCAGCGTATTGGTTAGAAGGATTGCGTCCGCGGCATTGGATACCAGCATCAACACATCGGGTCTGGCGCGCCGAATCTTTTGAACCACCGGACTCAGATCCGTGGCCGTGGAAGGATACGGTTCATCCAGGACAACCTTATACCCGCCTTTTTTAGCCAGGATTTTCCATTGGCTCGCAAATCCTTGGCCCCAGTCGCCGTTTTCATAAACAAAAGCCAGTGTTTTCACCGGTGTGTGGAACTCTTTTTCCATATCTTTGAGAAAGGCAAACTGGTCACGAGTCCACCAACTGTCTTTTGCTGCAATTCTGAATACATTCTTGAAACCCTGTTCCGTGATTTTATCGGCAACGGAAACCGGAACGATAAACGGGATGCCGTAACGTTCCGCCACAGCCGTTGTCGGGTAGGTCACCGCAGAGTTCCAGCAGCCGGTCAATACATTTACTTTATCGGTATTGATCAGACGTTCGGCTTCGGCTACGCCCTTTTCGGGTTTGGATTCCGAGTCGGCGTAAATCATCTTCAGTTTCGCGCCGCCTAGCGACTTGATACCGCCGGCGGCATTAATTTCCTCAACCGCCATTTCGCGGGCCTGTTTCCCCTGCTGGCCCACCGATGCCGAGGGGCCTGACAGCGGGATAATGTTCCCGACCTTGACCACGTTTTCCGCCACTGCCGGAGCGGGTAATACGGAAAAGGCGGCAACAAGTGCTACGATAGAAAAAAACACGGTCAATTTTCCCATAATTCTGATGTCGATTTTCATTGATTGCTCCTCCTTTTGTTCATTATGGCTCATTTATATTAAGCATAGCCGCTAAATCATGCTGCCATAGGAAAAAAACGTCATATCATCGGGGATTCCGGCATTTAATAGGTCCTGCATAATATGATCCGCTCTGTTTGGATCGGTCCTAACCACCAGCAAAGATAATCCAAGGTGTTTGTCGTGATGAATTTTGGCGTCAAAAATTCCCAAATTCAACTGCCCAATGACTTGAATGATGCTATGAAACACATCCTTATCGACGGATGAAAATGCCTTTTCAAAGATGAGATAACTGAAAGCAGGGTCGAGTGACCGTTTGATCTTTTCAAAAACAGGCGAATGGGGGTTGGATGTTTTTTTCATTTTATTCGCCTTCGCCTGAATACCCTGCAAGCTTGTCGGTACGCAGCGGACTTGTCCGCCTATGTCGTGTGGCGAAGATCCCCGTTTGCAGGGCTGCGGGGCGTTTCATTTTGAGAAAAACCGGAGGCCCTCTTCTAAAATAGCCAGACCCCTATTCAATTGTTCGTCTGTGATAACCAGCGGCATCAAGGTTCGAATGACGTTTCCGAAATTGCCGCAGGCCAATATTATCAACCCCTTTTCATGGCAGAATTTGACCAGCGCCTTGGCTTTGTCTGCCGCAGGTTCTTTGGTTTGACGGTCTTCCACCAGTTCCATGGCAAGCATGGGCCCTAGTCCGCGGACTTCGCCGATAAATTCGTATTCACTTTGAAAGTCATCAAAATGTTTTTTCACCTTATGACCCAGATTTTGAGCCGCCTGAAGCAAATTTTCCTGTTCAAAGATTTCCATGACCGCAAGACTTGCAGCACAGGCCACGGGGTTGCCGCCGTAAGTGCCGCCCAGCCCGAACGGGTGGACCGTTTCCATAATCTCCTTTTTCCCCACCACCGCGCTCAGCGGCATTCCTGCAGCAAGACTTTTGGCAACAGTTACCAGGTCAGGGGCCAGATTCCAGTGTTCCATGGCGAACATCTTGCCGGTGCGTCCCAT
>Ga0316583_10000394_pt1 | contig 12710 bp, 12 predicted proteins | sample J_170502JBrBrA_D_FD_204513 | JGI IMG/M metagenome (GOLD analysis project Ga0316583, IMG submission 204513) | Rhizosphere microbial communities from salt marsh grasses in Alabama, United States - J_170502JBrBrA | ecosystem: Host-associated > Plants > Roots > Rhizosphere | place: USA: Alabama... | reverse complement strand
GGATGTGGATCCACAGCAGGTCTTGGCATTGGCAAAAAAGTACTTCGGTCCCGTAAAACCCAGAGATATCCCCACCCTCAAACCCCGTCACGACATCCCGCAAACAGGTCCGAGGGAAATCACCGTCAAGGCCCCGGCGGAATTACCCTACGTGATCATAGGCTACAAAGTGCCGGTATTGCGGACCGCAAAGCAGCAGTGGGAACCCTATGCCCTGGATGTCCTGACCGGCATCCTGGATGGCGGTGACAGCGCGCGCCTGACCAAGAATCTGATTCGCGGCAGCCAGATCGCCGCCAGTGCCAGCGCCGGTTACGACATCTACGAGCGCTACAACACCTTGCTGGAGCTGGACGGCACGCCCGCCCAGGGGCACACCGTGGCGGAGCTCAGACACGCCCTGGAGCAGCAGGTCGAGCAGCTTCAGGACACACCGGTAACCGCCCAGGAATTGGATCGCGTCAAGGCCCAGGTGGTGGCCAGCAAGGTCTATCAACAGGACTCCGTATTCTATCAGGCCATGCAGATCGGAATGCTGGAGACCGTGGGGCTGGACTGGCACCTGGCCGATGAGTACGTGGACCGCATCCGCGCCATCACCCCGGAACAGGTACAGAAGGTGGCGCGGAAGTACTTGACCGAGGACCGACTGACCATCGCCGTGCTGCAGCCGCAGTCCATGGTGACCAAACAACCCCCGCATCAGGATTGACACCCATGCCTGTTCGCAAACACCTCTACACTACGCCACGGCAGCGTTCCCTGTCTCGCGGGGCAATCGCCATGGCATGTCTGGGACTCGCCCTGTGTGGCTTCATGTCCAATGCGGCATGGGCCGTGCCGGTCATTCAGCACTGGCAGACATCCAACGGCGTGCGCGTCTTGTTCGTCGAGGCCCATGAATTGCCCATGGTGGATATCCAAGTGGTGTTCGACGCCGGCAGCGCCCGTGACGGAGATACCCCTGGCGTAGCAAACCTGACCAGTGACCTGCTGAACGAGGGTGCCGGCGACTTGAGCGCGGACCAGATTGCGGACCGCTTCGAAGGGGTGGGTGCGCAATTCAGCGCCAGCGCCGACCGGGACTCCGCCACGGTGAGCCTGCGCAGCCTGTCAGATCCGGATTTACTGCAACCGGCCATGGAGACGCTGACACAGGTCTTGCAATCGCCATCGTTCCCCAAACATGCCTTCATGCGGGAACGAAAACGCATGCTGGTGGCACTGCAGCAAGAACAGGAATCCCCCGGCGACATCGCCAACAATAAGTTTTATGCCGTGCTGTACGGCAAGCACCCCTACGCAGGCGACCCGTTGGGCACCGCGGACGCACTCAACAAATTGAGCCGGGACGATGTGGCGGCCTTTCACCATCGTTACTACGTGGCCGACAATGCCCTGCTGGTCATCGTCGGAGATCTGGACAAGACCGGCGCGCAAAAGCTCGCCGATGCATTGATGGACAAACTCCCCCGCGGCAAGCGCCCGGCGCCGCTGCCCCGGGCCGAGGATATGGACAAGAGTGAAACCGTGATGGTCCCCCACCCGTCGACCCAGACCCATGTGCTGTCGGGGCAGGTGGGCATTACCCGCAAGGACCCTGAATACTTCGCCTTGTATGTAGGCAACCATGTCCTCGGCGGCAACGGCCTGGTGTCGCGCCTGGCCGAGGAGATCCGGGAAAAACGCGGCCTGTCCTACAGTACCTATAGCTACTTCCTGCCCCTGGCGGCCAGGGGTCCGTTCATCATCGGGCTGCAGACCCGCAACACCGAGGTCAAGCAGGCCATCGATGTGATGAACCAGACGTTGAGGAATTACATCGCCGACGGTCCCACGGCGGAAGAACTAAAAGAGGCCAAGCAGAACATCACCGGCGGGTTTCCGCTGCGCATCGATAGTAATCGAAAGATCGCCAACTACCTGGCGTTCATCGGGCTCTACGACCTGCCGCTGGATTATCTGAATACCTTCAACGATCATGTGGAACAGGTGACCGCGGCGGATATACGCAGTGCATTCAAACAGCACGTACACCCTGATAAGCGCTTGACCGTGGTCGTTGGCGGGGGCGCCGACGCCGCGGACAAGTGAGTCACCGTAGCCACACCAGCCAGCTGCGCATCATCGGTGGGGTATGGCGTCACAGGAAAGTGACCTTTCCCGCTGTGGAGGGACTGCGCCCGACACCGGACCGGATCCGCGAAACGCTGTTCAACTGGCTGCAACCGATCATAGAGGGCGCGTGCTGTCTGGACCTGTTTGCCGGCAGTGGCGTGCTTGGCATGGAGGCCCTGTCACGGGGTGCGTCCACTGTGGTCATGGTGGAGCACAATGGACAGTTGATCAGCCATATTCGCGGCCAGCTGGAACAGCTCGGGGCGACACCGGTGCAAGCCCCACTGATTCACAGCGATGCCCTGTCCTATCTGCGCGGGCCGGCGCAACCCTTCGATATCGTATTCGTGGATGCCCCGTTTCAAAGCGAACTGCTCGCGGCAAGCTGTCGGCTCCTGGACGAGGGCGCGTGGCTGTTACCGGGTGCGCGGGTATACCTGGAGACCGCGATGACCACTGAGCCTGTGGCGATCCCGCCCCGCTGGCGAGTGCTGAAACACAAACGCGCCGGCCAGGTGGATTACTACCTGGCCGGCATGCAAGGGGATTGAAACTGGCCAACCAGACAGCCCCGTGGCATCCTATCAGCGAATATCGCCATTGATAACGGAAGGGGTGTTTTCCCCATGAATATCACCGCCATTTATCCCGGGACATTCGACCCGATCACTCACGGCCACACCGACTTGGTGGAACGCGCCGTGCGCCTGTTCGACTCGGTTATCGTGGCCATCGCCGCTGACCCGCCCAAAACACCCGTGCTCCCGCTGGAAGAGCGCGCGGCGCTGGCACGCAAGGTACTGGTCCATCTCGGCCAGGTGGAGGTGCGCCCCTTCCATGGCCTGTTGGTGGACTTCACCCGTCGCTGCAACGCACAGGTGATCGTGCGCGGCCTGCGCGCCGTATCCGACTTTGAACACGAGTTTCAGCTGGCGGGCATGAACCGCAAGCTGGCGCCCCAGGTGGAGACGCTGTTTCTCATGCCCTCGGAACACTATGCCTATATCTCTTCCAGCCTGGTGCGGGAGATCGCCGCGCTGGGGGGCGATATCGCGGACTTTGTCCATGAGGACGTCAAGACGGCACTGCAAAGGCACATGCCCACCAAGCCACCCGGCGGCTGAACGACCCGCTGTATCACAGCGTGCCGTGTATAGCCGGCGCACACCTATGATGGAGGCATAACACCCTCATGATCAAACCACAACTTCACGGCCTCCCGCCGCGGCGCCACGCGCTGTTACTGGTCATCGCGGCGGTGTTCATGGGTTTCACCGCGCCCTCCCCGGCGGGCGCCACGGGTGCCGCCCCGCCGGCGGCCGCCATCGCCACCGCCCATCCCTTGGCGACCGCCGCGGGCAAGGAGATCCTCGCTGCCGGCGGTAACGCCTTCGACGCTGCGGTGGCCGTTACCGCAGCCCTGGCGGTGGTGGAACCCATGAGTTCGGGCATGGGTGGCGGGGGGTTCTGGCTGCTGCACATCGCCGACGACAACCGCAACACCATGATCGACGGGCGCGAGCGTGCGCCGCTGTCCGCCACCCGGGACATGTATCTGGACAAGCACGGTAACGTCGTCCCCGGCCTGTCCATCGACGGCCCCCTGGCTGCCGGCATACCGGGTGTCCCCGCCGCCATGGTCTACCTGGCCGAACACTACGGACGACTGCCGTTGAGCCGATCTCTGGTCCCGGCCATTCACTATGCGCGGCAGGGTTTTGCCGTGGACGATCACTACCGCGCCCTGGCGCGTTTTCGCCTCGATGTACTGCGCCGGTCACCCGCCGCCGCCGCGACGTTCCTGGTAAACAACGACGTCCCGCCGCCGGGCGCGATAATCAAACAGCCGGATCTGGCCGCCACCCTCCAGGCAATCGCCGCAAACGGAGACAAGGGCTTTTACGCCGGCAGTGTTGCACGACACATGGTGGATGGTGTGCGCACGGCCGGGGGCGTGTGGCAAATGCAAGACCTTGAAAAGTACACGGTGGTGGAGCGCAAACCCATCGAAGGCCGCTACCGGGGCACCCGCATCATCGCGGCGGCGCCGCCGTCGTCCGGGGGTATCGCACTGGTGACCATGCTCAACATCCTGAGCGGTTATGACCTCGATCACATGGACGACGTGACCCGCAAACACCTCATTATCGAGGCCATGCGCCGGGCCTACCGCGACCGTGCCGAATACCTGGGCGATCCGGACTTTGTCTCAATACCGGTAAAACGCCTCACCCACCCCTACTACGCCGCCGGACTGCGCAACTCCATCCGCCTGGACCGGGCCACCCCCAGCGCCGCCCTGCCGGGGATCACCGAACACGCGGAGGGCGACAACACCACTCACTTCAGCATCCTGGATCAACAAGGCAACCGAGTAGCGGCCACCCTCTCCATTAACTACCCGTTTGGCTCGGGCTTCGTCGCACCGGGCACGGGGGTGCTGCTCAACGACGAGATGGATGACTTCTCCGCCAAGCCCGGCACACCCAACGTCTACGGCTTGGTGGGGGCCGAGGCCAATGCCATCGCACCGGGCAAGCGACCGCTGTCCAGCATGACCCCAACCTTCCTGGAGGGTGAGCACGGTGTGGCCCTGCTGGGCACCCCCGGGGGCAGCCGCATTATCACCATGGTGTTGCTCGCCACGCTGGACTACATGCGCGGCCATACCCCCGACTCTTGGGTCAAGTTGCCGCGCTATCACCATCAATACCTGCCGGACGAGGTACAGTTCGAACCCGGCGCCTTCACCGAACAGGAACAGCAGAAGTTGCGCGCCATGGGCCACACCCTCAAGCCGTTACGGCGTCGCTATGGCAACATGCAGGCCATCCTGTGGCAAATCGATCGCAACAAGGTGCTGGCGGCCAGTGATCCACGCGGCGGCGGCAAGGCCGTAGTGGTGGACTTGACAAAGGCCATGACGGCCGCCCCATAACACCCGCAATTCACATCCCGGGTGTTATGGGGTTTCGGGTTTCGAGTGCCATCGGCGGTTATTTCATTACCTGGAACTCGAAACACACAGCGGTATGGTGTAGACTCTGTTTGTTTAGGCGTTCGTAAAATAACCATGAGACGCCGCACTTAAAGTGGCAACCATACGCCGAGTTGACGTTGACATTTCAGACCCGTTGCAGCACCACATGGAACAACCAGAGCACCGATACATCCTCAAGTTTTTGATCGGTTCCGCCATATTTTTCTTCGTCGGGACGCTCCAGGGCGTGCTACAGGTACTTCCGCCCATACGCGCCTGGCTGGACTCCATCGGCAGCCCCATGGCGGGACCCGGGCACATGATAGACCCCCTGGCCCATGCCCATATCAATGTTGTGGGCGGCGTGGTGATCCTGGCCATGGGGCTGAGTTATTACCTGTTCCCCACCATCTCGGGCAAACCCATCCATTCCGTACGCCTGGCCAATCACTCCTTCTGGTGGATTACCACGGGGGTATGCCTGTTCTATATCACGCTGCTGGTATTCGGCACCATCGAGGGTAATCTGCTGCTCCACGACCCCGCCTCCGTCCCCGCCGTTCATCACTATTACGCCCCGGTCCTGAGTGTCGCCTCGACCGTTATGGGCATGGGGTTCTGGATCTTCGTCGCCAATATCATGCTTACCGTCAGAGATATATACAAGAAGCCATGACCAAGCCCTGTGGGTGCCCGGAGGCCTATCCAGATTGGCACAATCAGGATGTGGACCTGGGTGGGCAGTGTGTTCATGTTCTGCCCATACCCACGTTCATGCACATGCCACTGGCCTATTCAATGTACGCCAAGCGGCAGCAGCAGATTATCGATCAGCTACAGCTCAAGGAACGTTGGTCGGGATTTACCATGACCCAGACCGGCGTGCTGCGCGGGCGCATCATGCGCCTGTTGGAGTCCACCGAATCACCGGCACGGCGCATCGAGTACCTGCCGCGACCGTTTCACCTGCGCGGCTATCTGCACATGGGATCGGTGAGCAACATCCGCCTGCCGGTGCATCAGATGTCCATGGATCTCCTGGAAAAGGGCCGCCGCACCCAGGAACTCTACCTCTGCTACCTGACGTGCCCCGAGTGCCGCGGCGAGGGCCAGCCGGACAAAATCCTGCTGCTGCGCCGCTGGATAGAAAGCCCCGCCCTGAAAAAGCGCGCCGACAAGGAAAGGTCAAAAAGAAGAGGGAAGGAAGCCAACTAAGCGCAAGATTACAATCAAAGTAGTGTTTCTACCGACTTGAGACCTGCGACTAGATATTACCCCTTAGCATGGCCCTGTTGCGGCGGCGCCAGAAGGGGAAAGCGCAGGTATCCGATATCATCCCCGTGCTGAATCTGTACGTTCAACTCCTGGCTGGAGGGACTCTGAACCGCCACGGCACGGCGGAATACGCCCATATAGCCGTCCTGAATCATCTGTGTCCACGGGTCGGTATCATTGATGCGTACGGACACGATAAAGTCGTGGGCCGGTTTGCCCTTGTCGCGGGAGATGATCACTAAGAATTCGTTCATGCCCGAAACCACGGGGGTCGGCCGGCTTTGCATCTCCACCGTATAACCACCCCATTTCTGCACCGGAATACTGGCGACGGCTTGCTCCTTGCCGCACCCGGTTAACAACAGCGTGCACAGCACGCATAACCACCATTTTTTAGCGTACATCTTTGGCATTCTTCTGCATGTAGGCAACCAACTGCCGGCTTTGATCTTCGCTCATGGGGGTAAGCGCCTTGGATATCCGATGCTGCTGCATCCTAAATACGATATTGGGCCACTCCACCGCCTTGTGAGTATCCGGCTGTGGCGGGGCATGGCAATCTGAACAAAACTGCCGTAATAATTTTTCCCCCGGGGAGGACGGTTGAGGATAGTGATTTTCACTGACCTGACTCACCTCATCATTACCGCCACACCCCACCAGCAGCAGTGATGCCAGCAATAACCCCTTAATAGGCCGCCGCAGAAATCCCGGCCGCAGCCATCCCATCCCGGGCAGCGACTCGAAATGCTCATTTACCCGGATGTAAACTCCGCTTTCCCGCCGTTCCCCGTCTTGTCTGGCATGCGCCAATGGCCTTTTCAACCGCCTGTCAGGTCTTCGAATCATCCGCCTGCTGCTGAGACTTGGTCTGTTTTTTCATGTCCTGTTTTTTTTCCTGGCGTATATGGCGCAGGTCAACCATCCAGTAGATGGCAAAGGCGGCCACGGTGACGTAGATGACCGCGCCGGGCAAGCCCCAGTCGAACCACGAGCGATGGAAATCGGGGCGATTTCCCCAGAAGGGGAAACTGAAGCCGACCGCAATCAGCAGCAGCACCACGAACAAGGCCACAAACCAGTAGGGAATATGGTGCTGGGAATCGGGGATCTTCTCCACCATCTCCCAGTCTTCAAGACCGCGCTTTTGAAGCCGCTCTTCCTCGGTCTCGTATCCGAAGTGGTCATCGCGCAGCTCACCCCAGCCGGGTTCCTCGACGGGGTTCGGCAGCTTGGATTGCTTGTCTGTGTTGGAAACTGTGTCTTTTGCCATAACTCAGGACCTGTCTTTGTTGATGGCTACGTGTTCAATGCGAAAGTTACCCTGCCAGCCGCTGTCGGATTTGGCGGAAATCGTCACCGGATAGACGCCCGGCGGCAGGTCATTGTCGACGTGCAGCCATACGCTCTGGCGACCGGCGGTGGAGAAGTCGACATGCTCCGTGGACAGCGCGTATTTACCCTTGGGCAATCCCTTCACTTGCAAATTCACCGTACCCGGGCCGTACAGCTTGTTGGCCACGTCGATATGGTAGTCCTGTATCTGCTGACTGCGGTACATCTCGGCGCGGAACGCCGACAGATTATAGGGTTCATAGCTCCACACCCCCCAGGCGAACAGCGACACGCCGATGAGGAATGCCGGCATTACCCAGCGCACACGCTGAGACAGGGTCGCCAGGTGCTGGCTGCTGTGCTTGTTGACACCGGGCCGTTCGCCGAACTTGAACGTCAACAACCCGGGCACTTGATCTTTCTCGTGCAGGGAATTACACGCCGTAATGCAGGCGCCGCAGTTGGTGCAACTGTCGTAGGTGGCGGTGTCCCGGGGATCGATGGTCACCGGGCACACGGTAAGGCAGTATTTGCACTTGGTGCATTCATCGGCACGGTCGGCATCATACTCCACGTGAAGGGTCTGTTTGGTCTTGAAAAGGAATTGCCAGATGCGGTAAATGCACATGTAACGGCACACGTAATAACGCATCACCGCCAGATTGACCAGCGCCATAAACACGAACAGGGTGTAGACCCAATGCAGCGAACCCGACAGACGCGCGTCATGCTGTAGTGTTATAAACGACCACACAGCGCCCGGGGTATAGAAGTACAGCAAGGGTATGAGCGCAAACACCATGGACACTGCCAGCAGTTGCACCCCCAGGTACAGCCAATTGAGCAGTCTATTCTTGCCTGATGAGACGCGGCTCTTGCCGAAATTGTCCCAGTCGATGACGGCGCGTTTTCCCAGGGACCTCAGGGTGGTCTTGTTGGCCCAGGACGACAGGGTATTCTGCGGACAGGCCCAGCCGCAAAACGCCGTGCCGATCGTGGAGTACAGCAGCACCATGAGACACGCCAGCGACAGCCAGAATCCGAACACCAGGAAGAAATCGGAAAACCATACCTGGCGCCCGAGAATAACGAATCCCGAGGATACGTCGATGCGGAACAGGCCGGTAATCGGTATCAGGATAAGCAGCGCAATAAACAGTGTCTGGGTGGTTATGCGCTTCCAATGAATGTCTTTGCCCTGTCTGGCCTGTTGCGTGGTCCCCTGTGGGGTCTCAACCACCACCGGGATCTTGTGTAACAGCTCGTCTCCACTCATCAGATCACCCCTTACACGCATCACCGCCATCCACGCCGCCCCGTATCACCGGCCGGCTTGTCCGGCCAACCCTGGCCATGAGCATAAGTCCATGATTTTAATATAAACCATATCACCGCTGATGCCCGTAGGGGGCCTCTTGCCGGGCCACGGCCGGGATTCGTCCCTGTCCTCCCTGCACCTATTATAAGGCCTGCCCCCGTGCTATACATCCTTTCCGGCAGGTCATGCTTGCCTTTTTCATAACGATTTTATAAGCTGAGAAGGCTATAAAATGCGTTTTATCCGAAATTGTCGTTACAGCTAAGGAGGTTCAGCGATGGTTCAAAATATCGGTCTCAACATATTAGTTCCCATCGGCGTGTTTTTGTTCCTGATCATCGGCGCGGCCACCATGGCCAGCGTGGCGCTGAAGGATATTGTGGCCCGCAGGAAAAAGCTAGGACACTAACAACAATAAAGACAACAATAATAAATACATTCTTGCTTGATAATGGACCGCCGTGCCCGAGGCGCCGGTCGCAAAGAAGTATTTTTATTCGCGTCCTCTCAACTCGACCGATTCGCTGAATCCTCTCCACTGTCTCCCGACAGTGGAGGGACATCAGTTCTGCGCCCCGCTTATTCCAGAAATTGACGGAACCTCCCCATCCAAGGGGCTGATGGCCAGTATCCTGTCACGGTATACGCGGGCCTGCTGTTGATTACCGGCCTGGACTTCCAGACGCCACAAGGCCCGCAACGCCCCCACGTGATCGGGGCGGATACGCAGAATGGTCTGCAGGGCTTGGCGGCGCGTAAGCCCGTGGGCCCCGGCCCGGGACAGGGTGGCGAACATCTGGTCCGCCAGACTAAACCCTATCCATCGATCGCGGGAGTTGCCCTCATAGGCAAGGCGTAGCAGGCGCTGGGCACTGCCCTCCATACCCTCCAGACTCGCCAGCCAGCTGCGTGTACCCAGCTCAGTGGCCAGATAACTGCGCTCGAAGGTCTCATTATCGGAGGCCGCCACCCCCAACGCCTTTGCAGCCTGGTCCACCCCGGGGCGCAGCTTGAGCAACATATCAAGTACCGTTGCCGTATCCAGGTCATCCCGGTAACGGGCCTGGGGGAGACGAAACTCGATATACGGCGCCCACTCATCCTGCACCGGGCCCGAGGGGAGATGGATGCCACCCCAATAGCGTCCCAGCCACGTCCAAGGGCCTTCACCACCGCTGATGCGCTGTCGGGTATCCTCGGATACGCCGCGCATATGGCCGAGGACCGCCGCCACGGGGTTGAACACCCCTTGCGGTCCCACCAGCGCGAATCTAAACCCGTCGATGAATCCCACCGCGTCGGGAAACACACGCTGAAAGCTGCGCATTACCGCTTTCAGCGACGCAGGGTCGAATTGATTGAGCGCCAGCCATTGGACGAAGATCCCTCCCGGCGCCAGCCGGGCCCTGACGCGCTGAAACTGCTGTACCGACAGCAGGGCACTGCGCCCCACCATATCCGGGTGAAACACATCCCCCACGATCACGTCGTAGTTCTCCCCGCCGGCGGCGAGAAAATGCCGGGCGTCGTCCCACACCACCCGGGCCTTTTGGGTGATGTCATCATTTACCGGCCTGAACCAGCGCGGGGCCGCCGCGATGGCACCCCGGGAAAGCTCCACGGCAGTGCGCGTACGCACGCCGGAAAACGGCAGCGATCCGGCGGCGGAGATACCGGTACCCAGCCCCAGGAACAGCACCCTGCGTGGCGCCGGGTGCAGCAGCAACGGCAGGCGCGCCTGATCTTTTTGCAGCGCCACGGCGCTCGGGTCAGTGGAGGCGTCCATGCGCTGCAGATCCGACAACAGCACCCGCTGGCCGTCCCGCTGCTGCACCACATGGGTGATGGAGATAGCGTCCTCATGGACGTAGAGGTCATGGCTGCCACCGTGGGCCAGGGGCAGAAGGGTATGCACCGGCGGCATGTGCCACACCGGATAAGCCAGCAGCAGCATCGCCACCAGCGTGACCCAGGTCCAACGCGTCGTGGCCCATGCCATCCCACAGATGAACAACAACACGGCGGCGGCACATAGTGTCCCCGGCGTCCCCAACCACGGAATGATCACAAAACCCGTCCCCAGGGCGCCCAACGCCCCACCCGCGGCGTTGGCGCCATACAGCCAGGGACCGTTGCGCACCGGTTCGCCCAGGCGATGACTCAACAACGGCAGCCAAGCGCCCAACACCAGAGTCACCGGCAGCGTCACCAGGGCGATGGCGCCGCCCTGCCACAGCATGGCGCTGGTCAGCGATGAAAAGTCGCTTCGTTCGACCCAACGGGAGATGGCCGGAAGGGCCCATAAGCTGCCTAGGCTGAACACCCCCGCCAGCAGGGGAAATACATCCAACCAATACCGTGCCGGGGTACGTCGCACCAGCAGACTGCCCACGGCGATACCGAACAAGAATACCGCCAGAATCACCGCCATCACGTATTCCGTACGCAGCAGAATCATGCCGAACAGCCGCGTCCAGGCGATCTCCAGGGCCAGCGCGGCCAAGCCGATGCCGGCATAAGCCAGCAGCGTCACCGTCTCAGGGCGGCTATGGGCGTGTTGCGGGCGAGGCGGGGTTGTCTCACACGACACCGGCCAGAACAGCGACAGCAGCGCCGCACAAGCCGCCACCGACAACCCCACACCGGCGACCACCTGCAGTGCCGCCGTCCAACCCAGCATGGGCAACAGACCCAGGGGCAGCAATGCCCCCAACACACCGCCCAGGGTATTCAGGCCGTAAAGTCTGCCGATCCCGGCGCTCGTATTCTCCCCCGCCTTCAGAATCAGCGGGAATCCGGCCCCCATGGCGCAGGCCGGCAGGAACAGCAGCAACAGCGCCGCGGCACACTGCAGCAGGTACCACTGCCATATGTCAGTAACGGCGGCCGCATGGCCGAGCAATCCGTCCCAGTGGGCCAACATCACAGGCAGCAGCAGTGCGTAACCGGCGATGGCGGCCTCCAGACCGGCGAATACCCGCAGCGGCCTTGTCAACCGTCGGGCCAAGCGCAGCCCCAGCAGGCTGCCCGCCCCAAGACCGGCCATGAAGGCTGTCACGGTGATTACCGCACCGAAGATGCTGACACCGAACTGCAGTGACAGCATACGCACCCATAACACCTCATAGGCAAGCGCCACCACGCCCGACACGGTGTATAGCAGGAGCAGCCACCCGCCTTTTGCCGTGGGGACATTATGGGCGCGCCCGGCGTCGCCCAGACGACCCTCGAGCGCTTCACCAGTGGACATATTCGACAAGGGTGATTACTTGAAAGGAAAAAACCAAACGATGGCGACCACCGAGTGCGCTATCGCCAGAAAGACACTGATCCCGGCCCCGATCATGTGGGCGATGAAGACCTCCTTGCCGCGCAAAACCATGGACAATCCCAGTGAGGCGGTGGTGATTACCGCGAGCAACAGCGCCACACCCATGATGAACATGATCACGCCTTTTTCGTGATCGGAGATGGCAGTGGCCTTTTCCGGGGGTGCTTGCTTGGTCTGAAATGACTCAACGATGGAGATGCCGCTCTCGGAGTCCTTGCCCATATCATGGGTCGACTGCGAGCCCTGGGCCGCAGCGGCACCGGAAGCCCCCAGTATCAACAGTGAAAGGCAGATAGAAATGATACGAAAGGCGAAATCACTTGATCTCAGAGGATTCACCAACATTGCCGGTA
>Ga0316583_10000393_pt1 | contig 12712 bp, 9 predicted proteins | sample J_170502JBrBrA_D_FD_204513 | JGI IMG/M metagenome (GOLD analysis project Ga0316583, IMG submission 204513) | Rhizosphere microbial communities from salt marsh grasses in Alabama, United States - J_170502JBrBrA | ecosystem: Host-associated > Plants > Roots > Rhizosphere | place: USA: Alabama... | reverse complement strand
TGACAGGTGCATTGGTTGTGGCCTTTGCGTGTCAACTTGCCCAACGGGCGCCATGCAACTTCAGAAAAAAGAAAAAGAGATAATACCTCCTAAAGATCCGGGAGAACTTTATCAAACCATAATGGCGCATAAGCTTGGTGGTTAGAATATTCAGGGTCACGTGCAAAAACAAAGTGATCTCAACGCACACCGAGTCCTAATACAATTAAGAAAGTCTTCAACAGCGGATAGGACATCGGTTCTTTAAGGAAGGAGGAAAAATGAAAACTATAGAATGATTTCTGAATTTTATTTTTTGTCCAAATGATATCCACTAAACTTCCTCACTCTTTAGATATTCATCTTCGAAAAATAAGGTTACCAGATACGCCGTCGCCCTTCTTGCAAGCGGTGAATGAGTTTTGACGCCGGGTCTACGAAACGGGCCAGAAGAATCATGGCGGCAGCGATATACGGTTTGGTGCTGGCCTGCGCATACAATGGGTTCCTGTATCGGTCGAAGACGGAAGCGGCGACTTCTCCCTCACGGCAACTCACCCCAGAAATGTCTGCCGGCAAACAATGCATGTAGAGGGCGTTGCCGCCTCGGGTTTTTTTCATATGGTCTTCCGTACACTCCCAATCTTGGAACTCGGCATTTTGGACCAGCAACTCTTTCTCCAGCGCCCTGATCCCGTCCATGTCGCCCTTGCCGTACAGTGCTGTCCGTTTTTCCATTGCGGCGAACGGTGCCCAGCTTTTGGGGTAGACGACGTCGGCGTCCGTGAAGGCCTCTTCCATACTGTTGGTCTTGCGAAACGTTCCGCCCGAGGCTTTGGCATTTTTAACGGCCACCTCCTCGACGTCGGGCATGATTTCATACCCGGGCGGATGGGCCAGGACCACGTCCATGCCGAAGCGGGTCATCAAACCGACGACACCCTGGGGGACAGATAGGGGTTTGCCGTAAGAGGGAGAATAGGCCCACGACATGGCGATCTTTTTGCCCTGCAGGTTCTTGATGCCGTCGAACCGGTCGATCAAGTGCAGCATGTCGGACATAGATTGGGTCGGATGGTCGATGTCGCATTGCAGGTTGACCAGAGTGGGCCGCTGTTCCAAGATCCCGCCGTCATAACCCTGTTGAACCGCTGCAGCCACCTCACGCATGTAGGTATTGCCCCGACCGATATACATGTCGTCGCGGATACCGATCACATCGGCCATGAATGACACCATGTTGGCCGTCTCCCGCACGGTTTCCCCATGAGCGATCTGGGATTTGCCCTCATCCAGGTCCTGCAGTGCCAGACCGAGAAAATTGGCAGCACTCGCGAAACTGAACCGGGTTCGGGTCGAATTGTCACGGAAGATTGAAATGGCGAGTCCGCTGTCGAAGAACCGGGCCGAAAGATTGTTGCGACGCAAGCCGCGCAGTATTTGCGCAGCCGTGAAGACGGCCGCGATCTCTTCGTCGGTCTTTTCCCATGTGAGCAGGAAGTCCGCCATATGCAGCCCCGTGGTGGACAGTCGCCTGAGGTGTTCAATTCTTTCTTCGATGTGGTTGCGTTCCATTTTCTTAATCCCTATTTGTCTCTACAGCAACCCTACCCTGTCGTTGAAGTCCTCGATCAGCGCATCGATCTTTTCGACCTGGGCGAACGTCTTGTTCCAATAAAGATCATGCTGGTACCACTGCTGATTGAGTTCGTTGACGTCGCGACCCTGCTGCTCGACCCAGGTGAAGTATTTGAGATTGTGGATTGCTTTGCGATCGTAGTAGGTGAGTTCCTTGACATGATCGATCGCTGTCGATTTCAAAAGCTCGATATCTCTCTGAGCGTCTGCAGCCGTGTATGGCCCATGCTCCTTCGAGAGTTCCTCCAAGCGGGAGCCGTAAAGCTGCATGGAATCCGTGGCGATGGTGACGACAATATCTTCCTCGGTCAGTTCACTGTACTTGGCGAATTTGATCGCAGCGACCAAGTTGCCGATTCCGGATATGCCCAGAAAGTCGAGCTCTGCCGCCAGTTCTTCCGAAACGCCTTCGGAGACAAGGGCCCTTCGGCCGCTTGCTTCGTTGAAAAGACGCAGCAGCCGCATCGGGACCGCATCATCCACGGCAATCAAGAAGTCGGTTTCCTTACAGTCATGGACCCAGGGGACGTGTTTGTCTCCTATGCCTTCGATACGATGACTACCGAAGCCGTTATACATCAGTGTCGGGCATTGGAGCGCTTCGCCGACCACCAGTTTGGCCCTCGGAAACCGCTGCTTGAGATAATAGCCGGCGCCAAGGGTGCCCCCGGAACCGGAGGACGCCACATAGCCGGCCAACCGCTTGCCCACCGACAAAGAAGACTGGAGGATCTCTTCGATGGCTTGGGCCGTTACGGCAAAATGCCACAACGGATTGCCGAGTTCGTCGAACTGGTTGAAGATCTGCAGGTTCTCCCCGGACTTCCGCAATTCCCAGCATTTGTCGAAAATCTCTTTCACGTTGGATTCGCTTCCCGGAGTGGCGATGACCTCGCCGGCGATGTTCCGCAGCCATTCGAAACGTTCCTGCGACATTCCCTCGGGCAGGATGGCCACGGCCCGGCAGGCCAGAAGGGCCGAAATATAGGCACCGCCGCGGCAGTAATTGCCTGTTGAGGGCCAAACGGCCTTTGTTTCCTGCGGATCGAACTGGCCGGTCACCAGACGGGGCACTAGGCACCCGAAAGTCGCCCCGACCTTGTGCGCACCGGTGGGAAACCAGCGACCGACGAGCACAACGATCGTTGACCCCGCCGAACAAGCCTCCGGACTGCTGGGGGTCGTTTTTCCAGCAGATGCGATACAGGTTCGCCGGATGGACCTCCCACAAGTCGATGTGCCTCAGCTGTTCTTTGATTTTCCCGGGCACCTTTTGGGGATCATTCATCATCGCGAAGGTAGGGAGAGTGATCATTTTTTCGCGGCAGTAATTGACGGTTTTATCACGAATGGTGGCGTTTACACGCAGATCGATCACTGTTCTTTCCTTTTTCATTATCTTCCGACCGTCGATGACACATGCGAATGAGAAACTGACGTTATACGATCTCGTCCAGCGATCGGATGACCCGCTCCGGTATGGTGATTGCCTTGGCGGCGGCAGCGCTGTCCTTAAGACCGTTTCCGGTCGCCAGAATCACGACGACGGCATCGCGAGGTAGTTCTTTTTGAACCTTCAGGAAGCCGGCAAATGCGGCCGCGCTTGCCGGTTCCGTGAACAGGCCTGTGGAGCGCGACAGCCGGGCCTGGGCCGCGAGGATCTTTTCGTCGGGGACGGTAATTACTCGGCCGTTGTACTTCTTCAACAGGCTCAGCGCGTGAATACCGTTGCGGGGCACATCCACGCATATGGAATCGGCCACCGTCTGTGTGGGAATGTTGTCGAATCGTCCGGTCTTGAAGGCCCGGTGGAGGGCGTCCGATGTGTCCGACTGGACCGAGAAGATCTGCGGGATGCCTTCGATAACCCCCAGTTGTTTCAGGTCCCGGAAGCCTTTGTAAACACCGGCGACGATGCAGCCGTCCCCGGTACCCACGAACAGGACGTCCGGGGCTTGCCTCAGCTGCCGGTAGAGCTCCAGAGAGACGGTCTTTTTCCCCTCGATCGTCATGGGATTGTAGGCCGTGTTGCGGCTCATTCCACCGACGGCCTGTAAATACGCCATCGATAGATCGTACGCCCGGTCGTAGTTACCGTCCACCCGGTGAACCGTTGCCCCGTATTGCAAGGCCTGAATCAGTTTCGCCGAAGGGGCGGTTTTGGGAAGAAAGAGGACCACCTTCTGGCCGGCGGCCGCCCCGATACCGGCCATGGAGGAGCCGGCATTGCCGGTGGACGCCACCACGATGGTATCGATGCCGTTTTTTTTCGCGAATGCCGAGACCAATACGGAGGCCCTGTCCTTGAAAGAACTGGTGGGATTGGCGCCGTCATCCTTGATAAAGAGGGCGTCGAAGCCGAGTTCTTCCCGCAGAATTCCCGGCTCCCACAAGGGCGTATTCCCCACCGGAATCGGCGGAAAGAAACGCGACTCCACCGGCAGCAGTTCTGCGACATCAACCTCCTTTCCCGAGGTCGTTCCCTGCAGTTCGACCTCCAGGACGCCGGATAGGGGTTGATCATCCGCCTGTCTTTCAGAACAGAAAGGGCAGACACACCGATGGGGATCGATGTCGAACCGCTGTCCGCATTCACTGCAAATATAATTGAATGTCACCACTTTTTTGCCCCCGGAAGCGACTCAGACAGTCAGCCGCTTTTCGCAACCGTTCATCCGGGCTCCGGCGCGTCATTTTCATGCACCGTGGCAGCCCGCAGGGCCATGAGCGTTTCGTATGATTTGCGGTTCTCCTTCGTTTACTTCTGAGCCTGCTGGATGGCCTCCAGGAAGGCAGTCAGCATCTCTTGGCCTTCGGCACCATATTTCTCCACGATCAACGCTTCGACCTTGGGGGCGGCCAATTCCTTGAATTTGGCCTTTTGCTCTGCCGTCAGTGCGTTGACCTCCATCTTTTTGGACAGGGCGGGAAGACCCCGATCGGAGGCTTCGATAATCCGCCCCATTCCGCGGCCGGCGACGATGGCCGACTTGGCTGCATAGTTCACGACGTCCTTCTCGCTGTCACTCAGACTGTTCCAGAAGTCCATGTTGATCACCCAGACGTAAGGGGCGAACAGATGTCCGCTGAGGGTCAGGTATTTCTGCACCTCATCGAACTTGGCAAAGGCGATGATGGGGATCGGATTCATCTCGCCGTCGGCCACACCGGTCTGCAAGGCGGTGTAGACTTCGGACCAGGCAATAGCGGCCGGTTGTCCACCGAGAGCACTGATGATGGCTTTGTGGGTGTCGAGTCCCATTGTGCGGATTTTGAGCCCCTTCATATCGTCAGGGCTCTGAATCGGCCGCTTGGAGTTCGTCAACTGGAAAAACCCGCCGGAATCACCGAATCCCAGCACATGCATGCCGGTTTTCTTTTCGATGTCAGCCGCCAGTTTTTGGCCGAACGGACCGTCGAAAACGGAATAGGTCGTGCTAATATTGGGAAAGGCAAAAGGGACGTCCAAAACGCCGATGAGGGGATAGGCCGAAGCGAATCCGCCCACCGAATGAATACCGGACTGGATAACGCCGGCCTTCACCTGTTGCAGGACCTCCGCATCTTTCCCCAGCTGTCCGGAAGGAAACACCTCCACGATAACGGAACCGTTGGTCCCAGCCTCAACCAGGCTCTTAAACACGGTCGCCATGGCCCCAGTGGGATTGTCGAAGGGATCGTCCTTGTTGAGGTGGTGCAGTTTGAGGGTCTTGGCGGCCATCGCCATGCCGGATAGACCGACAATTGTGAAGACCACCAGCATCAGCACCAGCAAAGATTTAGTCGTTGTTTTCATTTTGTCCTCCGTTAGTTTCGGCAACTGTGTTGCCTTGTGTGGATAAAATACCGCTCTTGCTATTGTTTCGCCAGTCACTGAAAAAAATTCATACGGCTCTCGGGCTTACATTCCCATTAAAATTCGGGGAATAAACAATGTCATTTTATCCCAGTAGGCCACCAGCACAAGGACGAGGATCTCCACGGCCAGAAAAGGGATAAGGGCCACACTGATCCGCTCGATCCGCTCACCGGTGACCGAGGAGAGGACAAACAGGCAGGCCCCCACCGGCGGCGTCATGAGTGAAATGTTGAGGGCCAGAACGATCATGATGCCGGCGTGGACCGGGTCCATACCAATGGTGGCGGTCAGGGGCCCCAGTACGGGCGCCAGGATGATCAGCGCGGCATTGATGTCCATGAACATGCCGACAACCAGCAGCAGCGTCAGGATCAGGCCGATGATGACCCGGGGATCGCTGGAGAGAAAAAGGAAAAAGGCCGCAATTTTTTGTGGAATCTGCATGAAGGTCATCCACCAGCTCAAGATCGAAGCGCTGGCGATGATCAGAAAAACGATCCCGGTGATGCGGGCGGTCCGGATGAGCATCTCCAGAATGTCGTTGAATGTCAGCGCCCGGTAAACGACCGTACTGATCAAAAGCGCGTAAAATACGGCTATCGCCGCCGCTTCGGTCGGGGTGACGATGCCGCCGAGGATCCCGCCGAGGATGATAGCCGGCATCAAAAGGGCCAGGAAACTTGACTTGAAGGCCCACAGGATCCGTACCAGGCTGAAGCGTTCCGTGCTCTTCGGTAAGTTCAAACGGCGCCCCAGTGCAGCAATCACCGCCATACACAGCAGGCAGATCAACAACCCGGGGAGAATTCCGGCGGCAAACAGACCGGCAATCGACACGCCCATCAGCGAACCGTAGATCACCATCAGGTTGGATGGCGGAATGGTCGGCCCGATGATGGAGCCGGCCACCGTCACGGCACAGGAGAAAGGCCGCGTATAGCCTTCCTTGACCATGGCCGGCACCAGTGTGTTGCCGAAGGCGGCCGAATCGGCCACGGCTGCGCCGGTCATGCCGGCGAACAGAACCGAGGCGATCATGTTCGAGTGCGCCAGACCGCCGCGGAGAAAACCGACAAGTGCATTGGCGAAGGCGGCAAGTTTTTCGGTGATGCCGGAACGGTTCATGATTTCACCGGCCAGGATGAAAAAGGGCATCGCCATGAAGGTGAACAGGTCCAGCCCCTCAAAAAAACGTTTGGGCGCCATGGTGAGAAAATTCTCCCCCCCGATTTGCAGAAGGCCGGCCACACCGGCCACACCGAGGGTAACGCCGATCGGCAGACCGATCAGAATGAAAAAGAAGAACAACACGATGACAACGGCCATGGCTCCCCCTATTGCGATGTCTGCTCTGCTGCCCCGATCAGGTTCCGAATCATTGCCGCGAAAATCTGAAGGGCTGTCAAGGCAGAAGACACCGGAACCGCTGCAAACGGGACCACCATCGTCATACCGAAAATGGTGGCATACTGGCTGGCACCGGACTGGGTCATCCCGATGCCGTAGTGGGTGAGAAATATAAAAAACATCAAGCTGATGATATCCAGAACGAAGACAAGATATCGTCCGGCCTTTTGGGGCAGACGCTGTAGCACCAGCTCGAGTCCAATGTGCTCACGATAATACGCACCACAGGAGACGGCCAGAAGGGCGGCCCATATCATAACGTATCGCGAAAGCTCCTCGGTCCAGGTCACCCCCAGTTCAAGGAAATAGCGTTCAACGACGCCGAACCATATGATAACGACCATGGCGCCCACCAAGAGCGCGCAGGCGCGTTCGACGAACCAATTCAACCGATCGGCGAGACGATCAATGACGCGTATGCTCATCGGAGTATGAGGCCTCCACACCGGCATTATAATCTAAAACCCGATTCAATTTTCGCAACCGTTCACAGGGTTGCACGGTCCGATGCGCTTCAAGCCACCTGATTGTAAGCGCAGGGTGCTGCAGATGCAAGGCGTCGGGCACGCAGACGTTCTTTCGTACTTCAAGTGCCTAGCAGATGCGGTGCCCTGTGAACGCTTACCAATTTTCGGTGATATGTTCCACATAGACGACTGGAATGACGGCATACATGGCCGCAGCTTTGACCAACTCGGATTTCCAGGTGCGCTCGTTGGGCGCATGAGCCTGGTCTTCGTGTCCGGGACCGAATCCGACGCACGGTATGCCGTAGCGTCCCATGATGGAAACGCCGTTTGTGGAAAACGTCCATTTGTCGATAACCGGCTTTTCCGCGAACAGGTAGGTGTAGGCTTTTACCAGAGTCTGGCAGGCAGCATGCTCTTCTGCCAGGGTCCAGGCGGGAAAGTAGCATTGAATAGGGTACACCAGACCCGTATAAGCCGGGCGATTGTAATCGTACATCGAAACCTCAGCCTCGTGACGCTTCACGGAGGGAAGACCGCGGATTTCTTCCAAAGCGGATTCCCAGGTTTCGCCGACGGTCAGGCGGCGGTCGACGGAAATCGTACAGCTGTCAGCGACGGCACAGCGCGACGGCGAGGTGAAGAAAATTTCCGAAACGGTCAACGACCCTTTCCCAAGGAAGGGATCGTGTTTCAGTTTTCCGTGCAGCTCTTGCAGTTCGGCGAGTATCGGTGCCATCTTGAAGATGGCGTTGTCACCTCTTTCCGGTGCTGACCCATGGGCACTCACTCCTGAAACCGCGACCTTGATTTCCATCCGGCCTCTTTGACCCCGGTGTATTCGACAGGAAGTCGGTTCGGTGGACACCACAAACTCCGGACGGATATGACTCTCCTCAATGAGATACTGCCAGCACAAACCGTCGCAGTCTTCTTCCTGCACGGTACCGGTCATAAGCAGCGTATAATCTTCTTCCAATCCAAGATCCTTGATGATTTTTCCGGCATAGACCATGGCCGCCATGCCCCCTTCCTGATCGCTTGCGCCGCGGCCGATGATGACCTCGTCGTCTTCGAATCCCTGGTAGGGGTCGTGTTCCCAATTTTCGACATTGCCGATGCCGACCGTGTCGATGTGCGCGTCGAAGGCGATCAAACGCTTGCCGCTTCCGATCGTGCCGATGATGTTGCCCATGGGGTCGATATCCACCTTGTCGAACCCAACCGATCGCATCTCTTTTTCGATGCGTTGGATAACGTCTTTCTCCTGACAACTTTCGCTGGGGATGGCAATCATATCCCGCAGGAACCGGGAGATGGCCGGTTTGTAGAATTCCGCCCGGCGCAATACCGATTTATAGTCAATTCTCATCCGTCACCTCTTTCTTTTTCTTAAGACAAACTTGGTCGCTTCGATCAAAACGAATACCAGTAGTCCGACGGCTGACACAAGCGCCAATTCGGCGAGGGTCGGCTCGGTGATGCCGAAGGCTTCCCGCACGGCCGGGATTTGGACGAGAGCGGCAACCAGAACAAGCTCCCAACCCAAAGCCACCAGAAGCCATTTGTGCGGCGGCGCCTGAAAGATGCTGAAAATGAGCGAACGACAATTCACGGCGATCACGAACTCGACAACGATGAAGAGAAAAAAGACAGTCGTGCGGGCCTGGGTGAGGTTGGGCAAATTTAGATAAAAGATAAGGAAAAAGAACGGGCATTCGATCAGGACCGCTCTCAGAATGAAGGAAAGAATGTCCCAACTGAAGAAGCTTTCCTTCGGGTCCCGCGGCGGGCGCTGCATGATGTCCCAGTCCGGCGGGGACACCCCCAATGCCAGGGCCGGCAGGCCGTCGGAGGCCAGATTGATATACAGTATGGCAGCCGGCAGCAAGGGCAGTAATTCAGGTCCGAGCACAAGGACGATGCCGCCGATGACGATCACCTCGGTGATGTTGCACTGCAACAGGTACGCCAGGTATTTTTTGATGTTGTCATAGATCCAGCGCCCCCTTTCGATGGCGCTGACGATCGTGGCAAAGTTGTCATCGCTCAGAATCATGTCGGCCGCTTCCTTGGCCACGTCCGTGCCGCTGATGCCCATGGCGATGCCGATGTCGGCGTGCTTCAGGGCCGGCGCGTCGTTGACGCCGTCACCGGTCATGGCCACGACATCACCCCTGGCCTTCCAGGCCTTGACGATTTTCAGCTTGTCGAGCGGGGAAACCCTGGCATAGACGGTGACCTTGTCGACAAGGGCTTCGAACTGTACATCGGTCATCGCCTCCAATTCCTTGCCGGTCAGCACCAGATCACCGTCACGGTATATATCAAGTTCCCCGGCCACGGCCACGGCGGTCTGCAGGTGATCGCCGGTGATCATGACCGGTTTGATTCCGACCTCACGGCAGGTTCGAACGGCAGCCAACGCCTCTTCGCGCGGCGGGTCCATCATGCCGACCAGACCGAGAAAGACCATGTCGGTCTCGATCGCATGGTCCGGCCCCTTGAGTTCAAGGAGGCGCCGGGATGCGACCCCCAACACCCGCAGGGCATCACCGGCCATGGCCGTGCCGTTCTGCATGATGTCGGCCCGCTTTTCGGAAGTCAGCGGGACAATTTCGCCGGCCTCGAGCGTAAAGGTGCAGCGATTCAAGACAACTTCGGGGGCCCCTTTCATGTACGCTATCGGCTCACCGCTCTCTTGCCGATGGATCGTCGTCATGCGCTTTCTTTCAGAACTGAAAGGAATCTCTTCAATGCGCGCTTGCCCCAAACGGGTTTCCTCAATGGAGATGCCGGCCTTGACGGCCGCGATCAAAAAAGCGGCTTCGGTGGGATCACCCTTTATGGTCCAACCGTCTTCACCACTGAGAAGTTCCGAATCGTTACACAGTACCCCGCCCATCAGCAGGTGTTTGAGCGCAACATCATTTGTCAACGGCCGCCCGCCCGGATGGCTGAAGGCTCCTTCCGGATCATACCCAATCCCGATGACTTCGATCGACCGTCCCGCGGTAAACACCCGTCGAACCGTCATTTCACCGCGTGTCAAAGTCCCCGTCTTGTCGGTACAGATGACGGTGGTGCACCCGAGGGTTTCAACGGCCGGCATTTTTTTGACCAGGGCGTTCTCGCGGGCCATGGCGTGCATGCCGAGCGCGAGGGCTCCGGTGACGATCGCCGCCAGCGCTTCGGGTACCGCAGCCACGGCCAATGCAATGGCAAACATCAGCATTCTCAGAATAAAGCTTGTGTCGACCGTGCCGAACATCAGTTCACGCACAAGGCTAATGGCGACAACCAGACCGCAAATTGAAAAACTGATCAGACCCAGCCACTTGCCGATCTCGTCGGTACGTTTCTCCAGCGGGCTTTTATCCACCGCGATCGCGGCGACCTGTTCGGCGATTTTACCGAATTCGGTCTGCATGCCGGTGGCGACGACGACGCCGCGGCCACGGCCGAAGGTGATCGTCGTGCCGGTAAAGGCCATGTTGGTCATATCGTGTACCGCCGCGCCCTCCGGCAGAACCGTATCGGCCTTTTCGACGGGAACCGATTCACCGGTGAGGGCGGCTTCGTCACAATGGATCGAATGGCTTTCGATGAGCCGGATGTCAGCCGCCAGCTTATCGCCCGCCTCCAACACCAGGATATCCCCCGGGACGATCTCCGTGGCCGCAAGGTCCGCCTTCAATCCCTTGCGAATGACCGTCACAGTCGATGACAGCATCTTCTTGAGCGCCTCGAGGGCCCTTTCGGCACGATACTCCTGGATGAATCCAAGCGCGGCGCAGAAACCGACGATGATCAATATGACAGCGGCATCGACCAGTTCGCCCACTAGTGCCGAAAGGACCACGGCGACAATCAGAATGACGATCAGAATATTTTTGAACTGATGGACGAATATCGTTATCGGTGATACGGCCGCCTCATGTTTGAGCTCGTTAGACCCGAAATGTTCGCGGCGCCTTATGGCTTCATCCGGCGTCAAGCCGTTCAGCGGATCGGTCTCCAGTTGTTTTAAAACCGCATCACGGCTCATCGCGTGCCACAAGGACCTTCGAATCATTTGTGAATCTCCTCGAAACAAATCTCAGCGTCTTGGCGACGCCACTCTTGAGCTACACCAACAAGGCAAATATTTCAACGAAATCGATTTCTCAATTTGTTGAGCCCGCTATTTTTACGACAGAGGCAGGGCCCGTCGGAGGGGGGTCAACCGGAAGGCATCGATAGGCGGCGCAGATGAACGATCAATTGATCCATGTCTTGCGGAAGCGGGGCTTCAAAAACAACCGGCACCAAACGACTCGGGTGAGTATAGGTCAATCGCCACGCATGCAACATTTGTCGTTTGACCTGTCGGATGAGCACAAGCGTGGTTGCCGTTTGAGACCGGTACACCTTGCGGCCGGCGTAAACCGGGTCTCCGAGGATGGCATGATTGATGGCGGCGCAATGGACGCGGGCCTGATGGGTTCGACCGGTTTTCAAATTCAATTCGACCAGCGTCAAGCCTTTGAACCGCTCGCGCACTTCCCAGCGGGTTTCGGCCAGACGAGGTTTGCGGCTGCTGATCGACATGCGCTTGCGGTCCACTGGGTGCCGGCCGATCGGAAGCTCAATCACGCCGCGCTCGTCGGCCATCTCTCCGTGGACAACGGCGAGATAAATTTTACGAATGCTGCGAGCGGCAAATTGAGCTGCAAGATGGGCATGCGCAGCCGCGTTTTTTGCGACAATGAGCAAGCCGGAGGTGTCCTTGTCCAAACGGTGAACGATACCCGGCCGAAACTCGCCGCCGATGGGCCCGATGGTCGGGCAGTGATACAACAGGGCATTGACCAGAGTGCCGGACGCGTGGCCGGGGGACGGGTGAACGACCACCCCGGCAGGCTTGTTGAGGACGATCACATCGTTATCTTCATGGAGAATATCCAGTGCCAGCGGCTCCGGTTTCACCACCGTGTCAGCCGGCGGCGGAATGCGACCGGTGATCTCATCCGTTGCCTGCAGCCGGTAACCGGGCTTTTTAAACAGGTCGTTGACCCGGATCTGGCCGTGTTGAATCAAAGCCGCCGCCTGAGAGCGCGTTAAGTCGGATACACGCGAGGCAACCATCAGATCGAGGCGCGTCCCCGCGTCGACGGGTTCGACAACGATGTGAAAAACACCGGTGGAGGGCATGTTGAGAGGATAACTTAGAGGCTGGAATCCTGGGCTTCGGCCGGCGTGAAAAACGATTCGATTTCGGAGATGATGGTCTCTTCGTCGGTCTTCCTGGCCGTTGACAGTTCTTTGACGAGCAAGACCTGGGCCGTATCGTATAACTTGCGCTCACCGAAGGACAGATCCT
>Ga0316583_10000392_pt1 | contig 12720 bp, 11 predicted proteins | sample J_170502JBrBrA_D_FD_204513 | JGI IMG/M metagenome (GOLD analysis project Ga0316583, IMG submission 204513) | Rhizosphere microbial communities from salt marsh grasses in Alabama, United States - J_170502JBrBrA | ecosystem: Host-associated > Plants > Roots > Rhizosphere | place: USA: Alabama... | reverse complement strand
GCCACTCCCGAAGTGGCGAAGCTGGCGACGCGGCACCGCGTGCTCGAAGACGCGCGCGACTGGGAGCGCCCGAGCGACCACGTGCCGCTGGTGACGGAGTTCGCGCTCTGACAGGCGCTGCGCCCCCAAGCGGGCCGACGCCGTCACGCCGCGCGGCGCAGGCTCTCGACGCGCTGCGTCATGGCTGGCCGCTGGCGCTTGAGGGCGGGCCCGTGCTGCTGCCGGTCGAGACCGCGGTCGCGCGCGAGGCCCGTTCCGCGCAACTTTTGATCTCGGCCGCGCGCGCGGCAACGCTCAAGCTCGGCAACCAGCGCGAGGCGGCCGGGCCGCATGCCCCGGTGCTGATCCGCGGCGCGGACGGCTTCGACCTCGACGGTGCGCGCGCGGCGGCCGACCCTTCGCTCGACCTGGCGACACCGTTGAAGGGTCCCTTCAAGGCCGAGCACATCGATTGGCCCAAAGCCGCGCGGGCCGCGCTCGAACTGGCGAGACTCGCGGGGATCCTTCCCGCCTTCCTTGTCGATCCCGTCGATGGCGGAGAGCCGCTGCCCCTCACGCCGGCCGACGTTGCCGCGCTCACCGACGTCTCGCGGCTGGAGATCGCCACGCGTGCGCACTTGCCGATTGCGGCGAGCGCGGAGAGCGAAATCGTCGCCTTCCGCTCGGCGGACGACACCCGCGAGCATGTCGCGTTGATCGTCGGCCGCCAAACTTCCGCAGCCTCGCCGCTCGTGCGGCTCCATTCGGAATGCCTTACCGGAGACCTCCTCGGCAGCCTCAAATGCGATTGCGGCCCGCAACTCGATGCAGCGCTTGCGGCGATGGCGCAGGAGGTAGCGAAGGGCGGCTGGGGCGTGCTGCTCTATTTGCGGCAGGAAGGGCGCGGGATCGGGCTGGTCAACAAACTGCGCGCCTATCGCCTGCAGGACCAGGGCTTCGACACGCTCGAGGCGAACCGCCGGCTCGGCCTGCCGGAAGAGGCCCGCGACTTCCCGGTCGCGGCCAGGATGCTCGAATTGCTCGGAATCGGATCGGTCCGGCTGATGACCAACAACCCGGCCAAGGTCGAAGCTCTCGAAGCAAATGGAATTGAAGTCGTCGAGCGCGTGCCGCACCAGCTGCCGGCGAACCCGCACAACGTCCGCTACCTCGCCACCAAGCGCGACCGCGCGGGCCACTTGCTGACATGAGATGAAGCTAGCGCCGCACGAACGGCGCGATGCCCTGAGCCAGCTTGTTCTGTCCCATCGAGATCGTGTCACCCGACCAGTCGGAGACGAAGGCGGTCGAACTGGCGGCTCCGGGCGCAAACCGCGCGTCGTTGCCTGCGATCACGAGGCCGTCGGAGCTGTGCTTCCTGCCCTCGGCGGCAACCGCGATCAGGGTGGTGTGGTTTTCCTTGTCCGCCCCCTGGACGAACCAATTGTTGGTGATCTGGCCTGTCGCGCCGTTTGACAGGTCGATCATGTAGTTGGTCGCGCGGCCGTGCGAATCGTCGAAGCTCGACGAGGCGACATCGACCTGCGCCGCGCGCGCCTTGACGTAATGCCCGCCGCGGCCCTGTTCGAAGCGGCTGCGGGTGACCCGCAGATGGCCATACTCACCGACATAGATCGAATGCGCGCAGGAAAGTCCGCGGTCGCAGCGCCCGAGCCGGGTGAAGGTCGACTTGTCGACCACGATCAATCCGTCCGGATCGTTGCCCGTGAGGATGCCTTCCTCGCTGTCGCGGAACCAGCTCTGCGCGACCGTGAGGTTGCCGTGTTCGAGGCGGATGCCGGCGCCGTTGCCGTCCGGCACGCGCAAGTTCTCGAACACCAGTCCCGAAACCTCGGCGGCGGCTCCGCGCAGCACCAGGGCGGCCTTGCCCTCGCAGGTCACGCCATCGAGCACCGCCTTGCCGGGCTCGGACGCGAGATAGGAAACGTCGCCCGCGCTCTGCACCGCGCAATCGGCATGGACGCCCGGCCCGATTTCGATCGTGCCCTTGCTCGAGCCGATCGCGTCCACCGCTTGCTGCAAGCGGCCGAATGACCGGCCGGTTTCGAGCACGGTGTAAGGCGCCTTGCCGCCCTGGGCGAGCAGCGCCCCGGCGGGCAGCGCCAGCGCGATCGCGGCGGCGGCGAGCGAGAGGCGGATGCTCCTGTCCATGGCAGGCTGCCTAGCCGAACAGGGTTAAGGACAGGCTAAGGCCCCGGCTCGGCCAGGACGGGAGAAGCTTGTTGCAACTGCTGGCGCGGCAGCTAGTTTTCACTTGGCGGAACAGCGGATTTGCTGCTTCCGGCCGGACACGAAAAGGGTTTGCCATGAGAAAGATCGCCTTCGCCGCCTTCGCTTCGCTTGCCGCGATGACCTTGTCCGCCTGCGGAAGTTCGAACGACGCTTCGAGCGACGCGGAAGCGAACAGCGTCGAAACGCCCGCCGACCAGGCGATGGCCGGCACCGAAACGCCGGTTCCCGACGCCAGCGCGAGCGACGACGACACTTCGACGGAGGCGGCGGTGTCGAGTGCCGTGGCCGCGGGCGAAAAGGCCGCCGATGCCGCGGCGGACGCTAGCGCCGCCGCTTCCCCAGCCGCTACCGGCACGGGCAACTGACGCGATTCCGCAGTTTCCGCTACCCTGCGGAAACTGCGGCAGGCGGGCGCGGCGGGACGGGAGCCGCGCCCGCTTTTCCTTTGGCGAAGTTCGACTATGATCACGCCGATGCGCAAACTCGCTCGCCCCATGCTTGCTGCAGCGCTTGCCGCGCTTGCCGCCGGCTGCGGACCGAAGGACACCGATCCCGGCCCCGGCGGGGTGACGGTTGCCGAGGGACGCGCACTCGACCAAGCGGCCGAGATGCTCGAGCAACGCCGGCTGCCGCCCCAAGCGACGCAGGACGAGGCTCCCGCCGCGGGCAAGCCGTCGCCGGCCGCATCGCCTTCGCCGACGGCCAGCCCGGCGCAGTAAGGCATACGTGTCCATGCCAGACCCCGTGGACTGGATCGGCCGCGAGGAGCGCGCGCGCGACAGGCTCAGCGCCCCGCTCGCCCGGCGCTGGCTGGCAACATTCGACCTCGACGCGCCCGCACATGGCGCGATGCCGCAAGGAATCCACTGGTGCCTGTGCACCCCCGAAACGCCGAGCGCGCGGCTCGGCCCTGACGGCCATCCGCTGCGAGATGGCGCGCCGGGCAGCTTCCTGCCACCGGTCGCCGCGCCGCGGCGGATGTGGGCGGGAAGCGATTGCGAGTTCCTCGCCCCGCTCGAAATCGGCGCCGAAATTTCGCGGCGTTCGCGGATCGACGCGGTCGAGCAGAAGCAGGGCTCGAGCGGTCCGCTGACGTTCGTCACGATCCTCCACGAAACGAGCGCCGATGGCACGCTGGCAGTGCGCGAGCGCCAAACGCTGGTTTATCGCGAGCCGCCCCCGCCGGGAGCGCCGCCTGCCCCGCCGCCGCTCGGCGATGCCCGCTTCGATGCCAGCGGCTGGGGCGCGGTCGAGCACCTTGCCCCTTCGCCCGAACTGCTGTTTCGATACTCGGCGCTGACCTTCAACACCCACCGGATCCATTACGACGCCGACTATGTCCGCGACATCGAGGGCTATCGCGGGCTCGTCGTCCATGGCCCCCTGATGGCCTCGCTGCTGCTGCAGTTCGCGGCGCGGCGCCTGGGCGAGAACGCGCTTTCGTGCTTCGCCTTTCGCGGAATCAGCCCGGCGATCGCCGGCGAGGAACTGGTGCTGGCACTGCGCGGAGGGGGTGACGCGATCGAGATGGGCGCGTTCGCCGCTGACGGCCGGCAAGTGTTAAAGGCAAGCGCCTCCACTCAGCCCTTGTAGGAGGGAAGCGGCTCGATCACCGAATAAGTCTCGGTCAGCGGCTCGTGCCCCAGCGGCTCGAAGGTCAGCTCCTCGGGCGCGACGTAATTGTCGGGCATCCGGTCGAGCAGGTTCCTGATCAAGGTCAGCCGCCCGCGCTTCTGGTCGTTGAAATCAACCAGTGTCCACGGCGCATAGGGCTTGTGGCTCGCCTTGAGCATCGCCTCGCGGGCCTGCGTATAGGCATCGTACCTCCCGCGGGCCGCGATATCGATCGGCGAGAGCTTCCAGCGCTTGAGAGGGTCTTCGAGGCGCTCGGCCAATCGCTCTTCCTGCTCGGCCTGGTCGGTCGCAAGCCAGTATTTGAACAGCAGGATACCGTCGTCGACGAGTTGCTTCTCGAACACCGGCACCTGGGCGAGAAACGCGGCGACCTGTTCCTCGCTGGCGAAGCCCATGACCTTCTCGACCCCGGCGCGGTTGTACCAGCTGCGGTCGAACAGCACGATCTCGCCCGCGCTCGGCAAGTGCTCGATATAGCGCTGGAAATACCATTCGCCCGCCTCGCGCTCGCTCGGCTTGCCGAGCGCGACGGTGCGGCACTGGCGAGGGTTGAGGTCGCTCAGGACGGCATTGATCGCGCCGCCCTTGCCCGCGGTGTCGCGCCCTTCGAAGATCATCAGGATTCGCGCGCCCGCATGCTTGGCCCAGCGCGCCATCAGCGCGAGCTCAACTTGCAGCGGTTCGAGCAGTTTGAGATATTCGCGGTGCTTGAGCTTTTCCATGGTGCGTCTCTTGCTCTCCTTCGCAGCGTTTGTCAGCAACGTCGCGGAGTGGTATTTCGTTTCAATGGAAACCATGCTCGAGCAAACCGATTTTGCGCGACTCCCGGAATTGGGCGACGGCGTGTTCACCGCGCCGCTCAAGCGCCCGGCGCATGTCGGCGAGGACTGGCTCGAACCTGCCCAGCGCAGCTATGGCGCCGAAGAGCACACCACCTGGAACAAGCTGTTCGCGCGCCAGGTGGAATTGCTTCCCAGGCGCGCCTGCGACGCGTTCCTCGTCGGGCTCGACAAGCTCGGTCTGGGACACGGCGGCATCCCGGATTTCGGCGATCTCTCCGAACAGCTCGGCGCGCTCACGGGCTGGAGCGTGGTCGCGGTGCCGATGCTGATCCCCGACCATGTGTTTTTTTGGCACCTCGCCAACCGGCGTTTCCCGGCGGGCAATTTCATCCGTTCGCGCGAGAGCTTCGACTACATCCAGGAACCCGACGTGTTCCACGACGTGTTCGGGCACGTGCCGATGCTGACGGACACCGTGTTCGCCGATTACATGCAGGCCTATGGCCGTGCCGGGTGGAAAGCGATGCGCCACAACCGGCTGAAGGCGCTGGGTGCGCTCTACTGGTACACGGTCGAGTTCGGGCTCGTCCGGCAGGCCGAAGGGCTGCGCATCTACGGCGCGGGCATCCTCTCAGGGCCGCGCGAGGCGGTGTTCGCGCTCGAGGCCCGCTCGCCCAATAGGGTGATGCTCGACGTCGACCGGGTGATGCGCACCGATTACGTGATCGACGACCTCCAGCCGACCTATTTCGTGATCGAGAGCTTCGAGGACCTCTACCGCCAAACGGCAAAGCGCGATTTCGATGAGCTCTACCGCTCGCTGCCGCCGGGCTTCACCTGGGCCAACAGCGCGATCGCCAAGGACGACGAGGTACTTCAGGCGGGAACCCAGGAATATTTCCTGCGCGGCGGAAGAGGATCGGACGCTGAGCCGGTCTGACTAGCGCACCGCCAGCCAGATCACCGCGCCCGCGCCGAGCACGATGCGGTACCATGCGAACGGCCCGAAGCCGTGGCGGCTGATATAGGCGACGAAGGCGCGAATCACGACCAGCGCGACGATAAAGGAAACCACCGAACCGACTGCAAATTGCTCCCACCCGACCGCGCTGGTCCCAGCGGCGAGCTCGGCGCGATGGTCCCATAATTGCTTGGCGGTCGCGCCGAACATCGTCGGTACCGCAAGGAAGAAGCTGAACTCTGCCGCGGTCTTGCGGTTCACCCCCATGGTCAGCGCGCCCATGATGGTCGCGCCCGAGCGCGAAACGCCGGGGACCATCGCGAGGCATTGCATCACTCCGATCGCGAGCGACTTGCCGAACGGCAATTGTCCCACGGGGATATAGGGCCCCTGGCGCTCGATCCGCTCGATCACGAAGATTGCGATGCCGCCGGCGATCAGCGCCCAGGCGACGATGATGGGTGTTTCCAGCAACCGGTCGATCTCGTGCTTGAACAGCACCCCCAGCACCGCCGCGGGGACGAAGGCGACCAGCACGTTGGCGATGAAGCGCAGCGATTCGGCATCGCGCCGCAGCGCGCCGTGCAGCACCTCCATGAAGGTCCGCCAGTAAAGCACCACCACTGCCATGATCGCCGGCAGCTGGATGACGATGTTGAACACTTCCCACTGGCCGGCGTCGTAGCCGAACAACTCGGTCGCGAGGATCAGGTGCCCGGTCGAGGAGACGGGCACGAATTCGGTGAGTCCCTCGACTATTCCGAGCAGGATTGCGGTGAAGGTGGGGTCCATCGTCAGCCGGTGATGACGGGCGCACGAGCCAAGTCAAGCCGCCCCCTGCACCACCGGCCGCTTATCACCAGATGTGCACCCGCTTGTCGGGCGGGAGGTACATCTTGTCGCCCGGCTTGACGTCGAACGCCTTGTACCAGGCATCGAAATTCTGCAGCACGATGTTGGTCCGCGCCTTGTCGGGTGGATGCGGATCGGACTGCATGATCTGGCGGGTAAGCGCATCGGTCCACTTGCCGCGATTGCCGATCGCGTAGGCGATGAAGAAGCGCTGGTCGCCGGTCAGCCCGTCGATCACCGGGGCCTGCTTGCCATTCAGCGACATGCGGTAGGCGCGATAGGCGATAGTCAGCCCGGCGAGATCGGCGATATCTTCACCAAGCGTCAGCTTGCCGTTGACGCAGGTCTTGCCATTGTCGAGCGGGCAGAACTTGTCATATTGCGCGGCGAGTGCGCTGGTCTGGGCGTCGAACTTGGCCCTGTCCTGCTTGGTCCACCAATCGTGGAATTTCCCGGTCCCGTCGAATTTCGAGCCCTGGTCGTCGAAGCCGTGGCTGATCTCGTGGCCGATGGTGGCGCCGATCGCCCCGTAATTGACCGCCGGATCCGCGGTGGGGCTGTAGTTCGGCGGCTGGAGATAGGCCGCCGGGAAATTGATCGAGTTGGTGGTGGAGGAATAATAAGCGTTCACCGTTTGCGGGGTCATGTACCATTCGCTCCGGTCGACCGGCTTGCCGAGCTTGTCGCGCGTGTATCCCCACTCCCATTTCGACGAGGCGATCGCGTTGGCGATCGGGTTCTCGGCCGAAATCTCCATCCCGTCGTAGGTCTTGAACTTGTCGGCATAGCCGATCTTGACGGTGAAAGCGGCGAGCTTCGCGTGCGCGGCCTTCTTGGTTGCAGCGGACATCCAGCCATTGGCGTCGATTTCCTCGCCCATCGCTGCCAGCAAATTGGCGACCAGCTTTTGCATCGCCGCTTTCGAGGACGGCGGGAAATAGCGTTGGACATAGACCTTGCCGATCGCTTCGCCGAGCTGGCTTCGGACCACCGAAACCGCCCGCTTGTCACGCGGCCGCTGAATTTCGGTGCCATTCATGTATTCGCCCCAGAATGCGAAATTGCGCCGGTCGATCTCGCTCGGCATCATCGGGGCATAGCTTTCCATGAACTGGGCCGCGGCCCAGGCCTTCCACGTCGCGAGCGGAACCTGGGTTATCAGCTTGAGCATTCCGGGCATGCCCGCGCCGAGCTTCTTCAAATCGCCAGGTGTGAGGCCGAGCTTGGCGATCTTCGCCGCATCGGGCGGCATCTGGTCGACAATCAGCGTATCGGTGGAGCCGACGCCGAGATCGTCGAGATAGGCCTGGAGCGGAAATTTGCCCGCCATCCTGTCGAGTTCGCTACGGGGCACGACGTTCTGCAGCAGTTCGGGATCGCGCTTGAGCGTGCGGTCGAAATCGAGCGCCGCGAGCTCGTATTCGAGCTGGTAAACCGCCTCGGCAGCCGCTTTGGGATCCTGGTAACCGGCCTTGCCAAGCATGAAAGCGAGGTAGTCCTTGTACTTCGCCTGCATCTCCCGATTCTTGGCGTTGTCGACCAGGTAATTGTCGCGATTGGGCAGCGAATAGCCGGCGGTCCACAGGTTGAGGATGTTCGCGTCCGGATTATCGATGTCGGCGTGAACGTCGATCGCGAACGGATCGGGCATGCCCGGCTCGGCGAACAGCTTTGCAAGGTCGGCGTAGGAGCCGACCGCGAATATCCGGTCGAGATAGGGCTGCGCGGCGGCCATGCCCTGCGCGTCGATCGCCTTGACGTTGTCGAACGCCTTGTAGGAATCGCCGATCTTCTGCGCGATCGTGTCTTTCGGCGCATCTTCGGCGGCCATGTCGGCGATAATGTCCTGGACCTCGTTCTCCGCCTTCAGCCTGAGATCCTGGACGACGCCATAGCTCGCATATTGCGGCGGGATCGGCGTCGTCTTCTCCCACTTGCCGTTGACATAGGCATCGAAATCGTCGCCCGGCGTGACTGTGGGATCGAGGTCATTGGGATCGAAGCCCATTGCCGGCCAGGTCATCGCCGGCGGTTCGACCGGCTCGACCTGGGCGGCCTGCGGCCCCTGAGCGGGATCCTGCGCGACCGCGGGAGCGGAAAGGGCAATCGCCAAAGCGGAGATTCCGGCAATGAGGATCGGCTTGGTCATTCGTTCACGTCCATTGCTGAGCGGGCAAATCGAGGGCGGCCCGCCAAAAAGACAGGTCGCGCCTTAGCGTTTAATGAACCGCCTGTGACGCCGCCAGTCGGTCGCAATCGCAACTTCGTCGATCAGCGGCCCGAAATCGGGTCGGGTTCGCGCTGCTCGACATCGTCGAATTGCAGCGAGGCGAGCCGAGCATAAAGCCCGCCGCCGGAGGTGAGGTCGGCATGGGTGCCCTGCTCGACGATGCGCCCGTCCTCCATCACCACGATCCGGTCGGCCGAACGCACGGTCGCCAGGCGGTGGGCGATCACCAGCGTCGTGCGATGCTCCATCAGCCGTTCTAGCGCCTGCTGGACCAGCCGCTCGCTTTCGGCATCGAGCGCGCTGGTCGCTTCGTCGAGCAGCAGGATCGGCGAGTTTCGCAGCAGCGCGCGGGCGATCGCGACCCGCTGGCGCTGTCCGCCCGAGAGCTGCGAGCCCCCTTCGCCGAGGAAGGTGTCGAGCCCCTTGGGCAGCGCCTTGAGGAATTCCTCGGCATTGGCCGCGCGAGCCGCTTCCCAGATATCCTCGTCGCTCGCGTCCCAGTTGCCGTAGCGCAGATTGTCGCGGGCATTGGCCGAGAACAGCGTGCCCTCTTGCGGCACGAAGCCAATCCGGCGGCGAATCTCGGCCGGATCGGCGCTGGTGAGCGGCACGCCGTCAAGCCTGATGGTGCCCGCCTGCGGGTCGTAGAAGCGCTCGGCGAGCTGGAACAGGGTCGATTTGCCGGCTCCCGACGGCCCGACGATCGCAATCGTCTCGCCCGGTTCGACGATCAGCGTGAAGTCCTTCACCGCGGCGACCTCGAGCCGGGTCGGGTAGCGGAAAGTGACGTTCTGGAACGACAGGCTCCCGCGCGCGGGCACTGGCAGCGCCACCGGGCGCTCCGGCGGGGCAATCGACGGCTGCTCCTTGAGCAGCTCGTTGAGCCGGCCTGCCGCGCCGGCCCCCTGCAACAGGCTGCCATAGACGTCGGACAGCGCGGCGAATGCGCCCGAAACCATCACCCCCAGCACCACCAGCGCCGCGATCGTGCCGCCGGTCATCGAGCCTTCGGCGACGCTCAGCGCGCCGTCCCACATCAGCGCGGTAAGCGCGCCGAACACCACCGTGATGAACATCGCCGTCATGATCGCGCGGAGCAGGATCCGCCGCTTGGCCGTGGCGAAAGTCGCCTCCACCGCTCCGGCGAAGCGCTCGCTCTCGCGCGCTTCCTGATTGAAGCCCTGCACGATCTTCATCGCACCCAGCACTTCGGTAACCTGGGCCCCGACATCGGCGATGCGGTCCTGGCTGACTCGGGAGACATTGCGGATCTTGCTTCCGAACAACCGCATGGTGATCGCGATCGCCGCCGCCCCGCCGACCAGGAACGACGATTGCTTGGGGGCGAAGTAGAACAGCAAGGCAATCCCGCCGAGCCCGGTGATCAGGTTGCGCAGGGCGACCGAGACGGTGGTCCCCACCACCTGGTCGATCAGCACGGTATCGCTGGTCATGCGGCTGGAGATCTCCTTGGGGCTGCTCTCCTCGAAGAAGCCGGGCGACAGCCGCAAGAGGTTGTCCTGCACGCGGCGCCTGATGTTGGCGACCACCCGTTCGCCGAGCCAGCTGACGAAGTAGAACCGCGTCGCGCTCGCCACCCCGAGCACCGCGACGACGATCAACAGATATTCGAACGTCCGGTTCAGTTCGGAAACGACGGCCGTCGAGCCGAATCCGCGATCGATGATCAGCTTGAATATGATCGGAAAGGCTAGCGTCGCCCCCGAGGCAACCAGCAAGGCGAAAAAGGCGATCGCGACTTGCCTGGGATAATGGAGCACTTCGCGCCAGATCATCCTGAGCGGGCCAAGGTTCCTGGCGGGCTTGCCCGTGGGCGGCAGCATGTGGGGAGGACGAGCCATGCGGCCCCCTATCCGATTGGCGTCAGGGAATGAAGTAGGGCAAAAAAAGCGTTCTGCAATCTCCCCAAAGCACTTTGCCGCATTGCAACATGGATCGTTTCGCGGCACGATGGCACCGATCGCGCCACCGACCAGACTAACAGATTCGGCGCGGGCGGGGGTATCGCACTTGCTCTACCAGACCTACGAACTCCAGCGCGCGATGCTCTCGGGTGTAAGCGCATGGGCGGCGATCGGGGCCGAGATCCTCAACAATCCGCGTAACCCCTGGGGATATGCCGGGATCGCTCCGGTCATGGCCTCGGCGCTCGAGGTGTTCGCGCATGCCTATACCGCACGCGGCAAGCCCGATTGGAACATCCCCCACGCCCTCAGCGCCGGCGAAGAATTCCCGGTCGGAAGCGAGGTCGTGCTGACGAAGCCGTTCTGCGCACTGAGGCATTTTTCGCATGAGGGACTCTCGGCGTCCGCCCCGAAGATCCTGCTCGTCGCACCGATGAGCGGGCATTTTGCCACGCTGCTGCGCGGCACGGCGGCGCGGCTGGTCGAGAACGCCCATGTCTACGTGACCGACTGGGCCGACGCGAAGCGCGTGCCGCTCGCGGCGGGCAAGTTCGACCTCGACGACTACATCGACTATTTGATTGAGTTCCTCGAGTTCCTCGGTCCGGGCACGCACGTGGTGGCGGTGTGCCAGCCCTCGGTGCCGGCCTTTGCCGCTACCGCGGTGATGGGCAGGGAACGCAATCCGTGCCGCCCGGCGAGCCTGACGATGATGGGCGGGCCGATCGACACCCGGGCCTCGCCGACCTCGGTCAACGACCACGCGATGGAGCGGCCGCTTTCCTGGTTCCGCAACCACGTGATCGCGACCGTGCCGCTCGCCTATCCCGGCGGGGGGCGCAAGGTCTATCCCGGCTTCCTCCAGCTCGCCGGCTTCATCGCGATGAATCTCGGCCAGCACCTCCACAGCCACTACCAGTACTTCAATCACCTCATCGAAGGCGATGATGATGGCGCGGCCGCGCACAAGGCGTTCTATGACGAATATCTTTCGGTCTGCGACATGACTGCCGAGTTCTACCTCGAGACGGTCGAACAAGTGTTCAAGGAGCATGCGCTGGCAAACGGCACATTCGTCCATCGCGGCAAGTTGATCGACCCCGGCGCAATCACCGACACCGCGCTGCTGGCGATAGAGGGCGAGCGCGACGACATTTCGGGCATCGGCCAGACGAAGGCCGCGCTCGACCTCGCGACCAACCTGCCCGCGGAGAAGAAGAAATATCATCTCGCCCGCGAAGTCGGCCATTACGGCATCTTCAACGGCAGCAAATGGCGCGGCCGGATCGCACCGGTCGTCGAGGAATGGATCCGCGCCCATCCGGGCACCGCGCAAAGGCTCCAGGCGGTCGCCTGACGGCTGCGCCGGATTACAGCACTTCGAACAGCCCCGCCGCGCCCTGCCCACCGCCGATGCACATGGTCACGACCACGTGCTTCGCGCCGCGACGCTTGCCTTCGATCAGCGCATGGCCGACGCAACGCGCACCCGTCATCCCATAGGGATGGCCGATCGAGATCGAGCCGCCGTTGACGTTGAGCAGTTCGTCCGGGATGCCGAGCTTTTCGCGGCAATAGATCACCTGCACCGCGAAGGCTTCATTGAGCTCCCACAAGCCGATGTCGTCCATCTTGAGCTCGAAGCGCTCGAGCAGCTTGGGGATGGCAAAGACCGGGCCGATCCCCATCTCGTCGGGCTCGGTCCCGGCGACCGCCATTCCGAGATAACGCCCGAGCGGATCGAGCCCGCGCTTCTCGGCAAGCGAGGTCTCCATCACGACGCAAGCCGACGAGCCGTCCGAGAGCTGGCTCGCGTTGCCCGCTGTGATCGAGCCGCCCGGGATGACGGGATTGAGCCCGGCAAGGCCTTCGAGCGTGGTTCCCGGCCGGTTGCCCTCGTCCTTGGCGATAGTGACTTCGTGGCTGCTGACTTCGCCGCTCTCCTTGTCGGTGACATTCATCGTCGTGGTTACCGGCACGATCTCGTCGTCGAACTTGCCCGCCTCCTGCGCGGCGGCGGTGCGCTGCTGCGAGGACAGCGCGTATTCGTCCTGCGCCTCGCGGCCGATCTCGTAGCGCTTGGCGACCACTTCGGCTGTCTGC
>Ga0316583_10000391_pt1 | contig 12726 bp, 11 predicted proteins | sample J_170502JBrBrA_D_FD_204513 | JGI IMG/M metagenome (GOLD analysis project Ga0316583, IMG submission 204513) | Rhizosphere microbial communities from salt marsh grasses in Alabama, United States - J_170502JBrBrA | ecosystem: Host-associated > Plants > Roots > Rhizosphere | place: USA: Alabama... | reverse complement strand
CGGTTTTCTCAATGAGGATGGTGAATATGCGGATACATCCTTTGGCATCGTCGCCCAATCCGAAGCCATGCTGGGATTGCTGCTCACCGGAAATGAGGTTGCACCTTCGGCCGTTAATGTCGTGCTCGACTCTCAAACCAATGGTGATTGGGGAAGTCCGGATAACAATGGCATTGCTCTAAATGTTCTTGGCAGATTAGGTATTCAATTTAAACCCGGAATCGACAACTTAATGGCAACACAACAAGCTGATGCTGGATGGGGTTTTGGTGGAGATGCCGATCCAAGCGCGACATCAGAAGTCGTCCAGGGATTGGTAGAACAGGGTGAAAACCCATTCTCACCACAATGGAGTCAGGTTATTGACGGCCTGGTGACAAATCCGGCGGATGTGATCATGAACCAACAGACAGAGAATGGCTGTTGGCCTAATCTTTACGGGCCGGGGGATGATCCCTTTGGTACAACCGATGCCATTATTCTCCTCGCTCAGGAGCCTGATTTTCAGACATATACCCAATATGCGCCTGTTGTATTAGGAAAATGAGGTCTACTGTTTACCAGAGGTCTAAGGATTCGAGAATCCAAAGTGGTTAGCAAGCTGAAATGAGACGCTCAAGATTGTTTCTGGCAGTGATTTCAACCATCCTGGTTTTTCTTTGGATACTACCTGAGGGGATGCTGGCTCAAGATGGGAATCAGGCGGCACTGGTTATTCGTTATAGTGATCAGAATGTGCAGACCGCGTGCGTTGATTTTTCAGAACCCGAAATTAGCGGTTTAGAATTGTTGCAGCGTTCGGGACTTGACCTGGAATTAGATGTTCAAGGGCTTGGCGCTGCAGTCTGCCGAATAGGACAAACCGGCTGCCCGGCCAATGACTGTTGGTGTCAATGCAAGGGAGGTGGGGACTGTATTTACTGGTCGTATTGGCTAAAGCCAGGGGGTCAATGGCAGTATTCGCAAGGGGGTGCATCTATCTATACTGCAACTGATGGCGACATCCAGGGCTGGTCATGGGGACCTGGCGCTGTCAGTCAGGCATATTCCCCACCAGATCTCTCATTTGAGGATGTTTGTGCCTCTACAACAACGGTTGAGGATGCGACACCAACTGCTACTGCCACGTCTTTGGTCTTTGTAATTGAAGATACGCCAACCAGCAAGCTGGCCCAAAGCCAGCCGACAGCAACGTCCACCTCGACCCCTTCTGCTACCCCAACAATTCAACCGACGGCGACTGAGTCACTGCCGGCGACGGCCGTTATGACAAGTACACCTTTTCCTACATCTTCCGCAACTGCTGTAGTGGCTGTGGCTGAACAAGTTACAAATGATACTCAGTTCGTGGCTGAACCAACCGCCGCTGGAGAAGCTTCTGCTTCCGGATACCCCGCAGGTGACGAGCAAGAACTTCAGCCGACGGCAACCTTGATGCCGCCTACATCTTTGCCGGTGGTAGAAAGTAGTGAATCGAGTATGGCGACACCTGAGGCAGTGATCGCTATGGCTAAGCCGGAAAGATCCTTGCCCACCAGACAGCGAGAACAAGAGACGAAAATGCGCGTTGAAGTTACGGCCGATCAGGCGTCTGATTTAACGGTAGTGGGGATTGACGCCCAGGTTCCAGACTTAAGAGTCCAGCCATCAACGACAGGGGAACAAATAATCGAACAAGAGGTTCAAAGTAGTTCTACTTCTTTGTATTCCTATCTGGTTTTGGGTTTGATTGTATTGGGGTTGGCAGGATGGTTGGTGATTTTATCAATCAGGCGCCGGAACAGGTTTATTTCTGCTGAAGAATAACTTCATTTACAAGATATCATAATTTCTACAGGAATCTATCACTGTGAGAGACATGAAACCCTTGGTTTATTACTGCCGCTGGCAAAGAGCCTCTTTACGTTTGCGAGGTCGTGATTCTACGGCCGTTTGGGGGCAGCTTGTTCAAAAAACAGCTGAGGGGAAAGAGAAAACAAGCGAATTTCGCTATCAATTAGAAAGCGCAGAGCTCATTGTAAACGACGGTGAACAAGAATACTTTTACCATCTGGATGAGAAAGGGATCCCTTTCTCAAAAGATGATTGATGTTCTACTGCCTTAAGTTCAGCAGAACAGGATTAACTCCAGCGCTGACGCCTTGCTTCGATGACGTTCGGCAGCCCTTCAAATTTATGTAACAACCAATTTAATTGGTCAAGGCTGTTTACCTCAGCCACAAGGTAAACCTTTAAGGTACTGTCCGAAGTGACAGTCTTGGTTCGTGGGGCGTTGATTCGCTGTCCGCGGAGAATGTTGGACATCTCATCTATCAGATTTGCCCGCCGGTAGGCTGTGACGACAATTGGAATTGGGAATGTTTCCGTATCGATGCCCCAATCAACTTCCTTGATAATGCGCTCACGATCTTTGATCGCCTCAAGTTGTTTGCAATCCTGCCGGTGAATCGTTACGCCATGCCCGCGAGTAATGTAGCCGACGATTGGTTCAGGAGGAATGGGATTACAGCAGCCGGCTATTTTTGTAGCCAACCCGCTGACGCCCAGGACAGTCAATCCTTGGGGCTTTTTAGGTTTCTCAGGCAGCAGAAGCGGAATGAGCTCTTCATCTTCGGGCTTTAAACTTTTTTCCATCAAGCGGATTGCGCCGCTAATTTGTTTGCTTTGAATATCCCCAAAACCGACGCGCGCCAGGAACTCTTTAACATCATCATATTTCAGAGCCTGGGCTATTTCTTCTACCGAGAATGTTTCGCTTAAACCGAGACGCTTTAGTTCACGTTCTACAACACTTCGGCCCTGCTGAATATTTGTGCCTCGTTCCTGTTGGCGGAACCACTGCCTGACTTTGCTCCTGGTGCGGGCAGTACCCGTGTAACCTAAAGAAGCGTTCATCCAATCTCGTCTTGGACTTTCCCGCTTGGCGGTAATAATTTCTACTTTGTCGCCGGAGCGCAGCTTATAATCCAGACTTACCATCTTTCCATTGACGCGCGCCCCTTTACAGCGGTTACCCACCTGTGTGTGAATCTGGTATGCAAAATCTATTGGTGTTGAGCCACTAGGCAGTTCGATCACATCGCCATTGGGAGTAAAAGCGTAGATTCGTTCGGCCAGCATTTCTTTTTCAAGAAGCCCATCACTGGCCTCACCATCCACTGAATCTTGCAGAGTGGCTAGTAGATCGCGTAAATTTTGAATCCGCCGTTGGGCGGAAGCACTTACGCGTTCGCCCTCTTCTTTATATGCCCAGTGAGCAGCAATGCCCTTTTCCGCTTCTTCATGCATACCCACGGTTCGAATTTGTACCTCGAATTTCTGGCCGGAATTGGTATCAATGACGGCCGTGTGCAGTGACCGGTAACCATTTGCCTTTGGCGAGGCAATATAATCATCAAATTCCTTGGGAATCGGCTGCCAAAGACTATGAACAGCTCCCAAAACCTGGTAACAAAGACTCCGATCTTCTTCAGCCCTTTCCTTTTGATTCTTTTTGGCGTAGGTCTCCTTATTGCGGGGTTCGAGAATGACGCGCAAGGCTTCAACATCGTAAATTCTTTCGAAGTCGATGTTCTTGCGATTCATTTTGCGATAGATTGAATAAATGTGTTTGGAACGTCCGGAGACATCAGCATTTAGACCCATCTCATCAATTGTCTTTTGAAGTTGGACTGCAGCTTCTTCGATCTTCTGCAGCCGGTTCGAACGCCGTTCTGACAAGCTGTTGGCGATCTTGTGATAGTTTTCAGGATCTAGATATCTAAAAGCGAGATCTTCTAATTCCCACTTCAATCGCCAAATTCCAAGGCGGTTTGCCAGTGGGGCATAAATATGCATCGCTTGTCCGGCAATTTCTAATTGCTTTTCATGATCTAAACTACCAGCAAAACGCAGGTCCACCAAGCAGTCGGCCATCCGGATCAGGATAACGCGAATATCTCCCTCAATGATCGATAGAATAGCCTGGCGAACGACTTCTGCGGCATGAATATCGATATCCCCATTTTGACCGGTTTTTAATTTAGTCGCACTCGCATAGGCCTGCAAATTATTGAGACCGGAAACGATAGATGCGATTGTTGGGCCAAACTTCTTTTCTAAGTCGCTGACCTTGATACCTGTATGTGGTAATAAGCTGTCATGCAGCAGGCATGCGACAAGGGTTTCGGTATCAACATCCAGTTCCAACATCGATTGGGCTAAAACGAGATCATGTTCTACATAAGACTCGCCAGAATCACGGAGGCGATCTCCGTGAACTGTCTCAATAAAACCGTAAGCCTCTTTAAGACGGGTTGATGCTAAGCCATCTTCACTATAAGGAAGAAGGTCTAATAATTCATTGAGTGTTATTGGAACAAAACGAGCCATCAGTATTTTATTTCTGCCTGATCCAACTTATCGAGCGGTGAGTCTCATTGCGGATCAGTTTTGAAATATAATTGCCGCAAAAAAACAGGCGTCTCCCGATTTTGGTGGAGCGCCTGCTGTTATTGAATTTTTTAATAGAAAACGAATATTTAACTTTCTATCTTGAAGATTCAAACACTCTGATGAAGAAATCAAGGATTATTCAGTGTTGTCCTCCGTTTCTTCCTTGGAATCTTCTGTTGAGGAGGCGTTTCCATCGTCATCCGTTGAACCAAAGCCGCGCAATCCTTCATCTAACACGATGCGAGCCTGTTCTTCAATATCTTGGCCGAATTGACTGGCTCTTTCTCCTGCCTGCTGAAAATAAGCTCCGGCCGAGTCGACAGCATTGTAATATCGTTCCTCACTGGCATCGACCAGTTCCTGACCCTTTCCAGTTATTTGGGACCGGGTTTCTGCGCCGGATTTTGGAGCTAAAACAAGTGCTACTGCTCCACCAACCAGTCCACCAATTACAAATCCAGCCAAGAAGGATCCAAAATCACCACCATCATTATTGCTCATTATTTACTCCCTGATTTAATCGGGTATATTCCGCTGCGGATCACCAAATAGTGATCGTAATCCACTCCGAAAACCGGTCACATAGCTGGTTGCCTTAGTAACAGGACCTACTACATGATCACTGACAAAAGTTGTGGTTCCCCTGACAGTTCCCAACGTCTCATTTGTCTTTTCAAGAATTGGTTTGATTTCAAATTCTAGCATATTTATCAGGCGGATCATCATGATTAAAAGCAACATGAGAACGATCCCAAATACACAAGATTCCAACGCCAGTACGATGATCATAATATCTCGTAAGGCTTCCATTGTTGGGCCTTGGGTACTTGCTAACCAAATGATGCCTAGAATTAGCAAAACCGCCAAAATTACGGCAACAATTACCCCAATTATTATATAGGAACGTGGTATTACTTCTTGTTCCTGTGGTGGTATTGGTTGATATTCTATTGGGGATTCAATGCTATCCATTAGTTATTTCCTAGCCGATCAAGTATAGCATTAATAAGATTAGCCTTCAAAGCGCTTAATTTGAGCGGCCTGCCAACCACCAGCTCCCAAACAAAGCGAGCCAGGCTCCCAGACTGGCGCTGAACAAATATAATGGGCCAAGTTTCAACCAGTCCAAGGCAAGGAACTGGCCAATAAAATGGCCGATCATAAAACCAATCCAGGCCGCTAAAATATACAGTAATAATCTGCGCGTTGGGCCGCCAATAAGAAAGTGAAAAAGCGTTGCGTATGCTGTGGATAGGAGAAGTGCAAGTACCAGACTGGATGCGGTTCCACTCATTTTATAATTCCTCAAGCTGCTCATTTGAGAAAGATTTTTCATCGGTCAGGTCTTCGCGCTGACCGGTGATGATTCCTCCACCAAGGCATACATCTCCTCTGTAAAATACAGCTCCCTGGCCAGGCGTAACACCTCTCACGGGTGTAATAAGTTTTATCACAGCATCGTTATTGGAGCTCGTAATAATATAACCGGGAACAGCAGTCGCTTTGTAGCGAATTTTAATATCTACCAATTGTTTGGATGAAATCCCTTCCCCACTAATCCAGTTTAGATCTCGAATTCTGAATGTATGCTGTTCAAGCGCTTCACGCGGCCCAATAATGATTGCATTCCGTGTTTTATCTTTTTCAAGCACGAATAAAGGCCGATCGGCCGAAATTCCTAATCCTTTACGCTGTCCAATTGTGTAGAATGGCAGTCCGGCATGCCGGCCAAGTTCCCGGCCATTTTGATCGAGAATTGGACCGGGCTCAAAACCGTTTGTATTTTGCCTTTCTAAAAAGGCTCGATAATTACCGTCAGTTATAAAACAAAGATCCTGACTGTCGTGCTTGGAGGCTACCGGCAAAGCAAACTCTTCGGCCAGGGCCCGTACATCCTCTTTGATATATTCTCCCACTGGAAACAAAATGTGGGCCAGTTTGCGCTGATTCAATGTGTAAAGCACATAGGATTGATCTTTATGAGGATCGATGCCTTTTAACAGCTCGAAATCACCCCCATTTTGTCTCACACGTGCGTAATGACCCGTCGCCAAAAATTGAGCACCCAGCGCTTTAGCATGCTGCAGTAGAAAACTAAACCGGATTCGACGGTTGCAGGAGATACAAGGATTGGGAGTGAGCCCTGCATTGTGATCATCTATGAATTGTTGGACTATGGAGCCGCGGAATTGTGATTGTGCATCAAGGACGTAAAAGGGGATATTTAACTGATCGGCGATGCGCCTTGCATCTGCCATCTGGTCCGGTGTACAACAACGGTTTGCGATCGTTGTTTGTGTCGCGATCGACTCGCTCCACAAGCGCATCATGATACCAATTACGTCGTAACCCTGCTTTACCAGCAGAGCCGCGGCAACGGAACTGTCGACGCCGCCGCTCATAGCGACGACAACTCTTTTTTTGTTGCTGGTTGGAGGACTAGAAAAGCTCACAGTTTATGATCTCGATGCGCAGGATTCATTTGATTAATCCCAGGCGTAATCAAGCTCCTGTAATCTGCTTATGATAGCCGGGATGGTCTGCAGCGTATAGTCGATATCAGCTAAATTATTTTGCCGGCCGACGGTCAGGCGCAAACCACCTTTTGTCCATTCCGGGCTCAGACCGATAGCTTCCAGGGTGGCTGACGGCTTTGGATCGCCGGTTTTACATGCTGATCCACTGCTGGCAGCGATACCGGCCAGATCAAGGTGCATCAATATATCGTTACCGGAAACTTTACGAAATGCGAAGCTCGCGTTGTGAGGAAGCCGTTGTGTGGGATGACCTGTTAAGACACAATCATGGGGAAGTGCTGTCGTGAGACCTTCGATAAGTTTGCCGGTTAGCAGCCGGTAATGTTCGACGAGATCGGACTGCTCGTCTAAAACCAGACGTAATGCCTCTGCTGCACCAACGGCAAAAGCGACATTTTCCGTGCCTGCGCGACGATTTTCTTCCTGCCCACCACCGGTTAATACCGGTTCGAGTTGAACGCCGTCCCGAATGTATAAAATGCCGATCCCCTTTGGACCATAAAACTTATGTGGAGCGATACTTAGTAGGTCGATGGGCATCCTGGCCATATCCCAATTTTGGGTCGCTATGGCTTGAATGGCGTCGGTATGGAACAGAATGCCATGTTCCCGAGCGATACGACCGATTTCTTCAATGGGCTGCAAAGTACCAATTTCGTTGTTGGCGGCCATGATGCTGATCAAGATAGTATTTGATTGGATGGCGGATTCTAAATCAGCCGGCCGGATCTGCCCGTACTGATCCACGGGGAGTATGGTAACCTCGCATTCATTAAATTCAGCCAGTTGAACGGCCGTGTTCTTAACGGCGCTGTGTTCAATGCTGCTGATAATAATGTGATTTCTCTTTCCTCTTAACTGACTTGATCGAACGACACCGCGAATGGCCAGGTTATCACTGGCTGAGCCATTAGCGGTAAAAACAATTTCTCCTGGGGATGCATTGAGTAAATCAGCAACTGACTCACGTGCTGATCGAAGCGCTGACTCAGCCTGGCGACCAAAAGAGTGGCTGGATGATGGATTGCCATAATATTTTGTCCAATAGGGCAGCATTAATTCCACCACCTTCGGGTGGACTGGCGTGGTCGCTCCATGGTCTAGATAGATATTGTGATCGGTCATAGCAAATTCTTTCTGAATTGGGAAATAATAAGCAGGATGTGCTAGTTAAAAATAATCATCATGCACGGGGAAAAGCACGGTAAAAGTTGTGCCTTCCCCTTCTTGACTGCTTACAGATATCGTTCCATTATATTGTTCGACACTTTGTTTGACCATATACAATCCTAATCCGGTCCCGGCAATACCTCGGTCAACGGCCGATTGCGCGCGATAAAAGCGCTTAAAGAGGTAAGGAAGCGCCTTCTTAGGAATACCAATCCCTTGATCGCTAACCTCGATTTTGATATTTCCATTCATCCTGGCAACTTCCAGCTTAATGGTCCCTGATTGCGAAAACTTAATCGCATTCCCCACCAGATTGCCGATGATTTCCTCGAAGCGTTCTTCATCACCATTGATGGGAGGTAAATCCTTTTCGATATTTTGCCGAAAATAGAGACCCTTTTGTATGGCCTGATCAGCCAATTGGGGCAATATTTCGTCAAGGAGTGGATTCAGGAAAATTGGTTCAGGGCTGCGATGCAGCTCTCTTGCTTCCTGTTTGGCCAACTGCATCATGCGGTAAACCATGTACTGCAGGCGATCACTTTCCCGTTCAATCACTCTTAAGAATCTCGATGCTTTCTCTTCATCCTGGGCTTTACCTTCCAGGAGGAGACGGGCATACATCAGAATTGTGGCCAAAGGTGTGCGCAGTTCGTGGGCTATTGCTTGAAATAGATCGTCGCGCATACGTTCGACTTCGCGTATTTGACTCAAATCGCTAAAAGTTAAGATCGCCTCCGTAACCTGATCGTTTTTGTCAAAAATTGGCGCGCCGCTGATTAAAACTGGAATAATTTCTCCATCTGGCCGTTGTAGGTCTAAGGCCATTTGCGCCGCATTTTCGGTTTGTTGGAAGATTCCGTTTACAAAACCGGCAATGCTCTCATTTTTCAAAATGGCAATTGAATCGATCCGCTCCCCCAATAGTTGAGCCTCGTCGGTCATAAGCAAGGCGAGGAACGCATCATTTACGCTCGTGATATACCCATCAGTTGAGACGGCCAGTAAACCATCAAACATACTGGTTAGAATGGTTTCCACGCGTCTCTTCTCGGATAAAACATCCGTGTGCAGTATGGAATTTTCCATGGCAGCAGCTAACGGTGGGCCGATTGCTTGCAACAGACTCAAGTCGCGAGAGGTGAATTGCCCATAGCGCCGGTTGATCGCCTGCAGTATACCAATCGTACTTTGCTCAACTTGCAGCGGAATGCAGATCATTGAGCGGGTTCGGAATCCGGACCGGTGATCCGGATCGGGGTTGAACCGATGATCCGCATAGACATCATTGACAATCACCGGTTCCCCGTGTTTTGCGACCCAGCCGGCAATTCCCTGGCCTGATTTAACTCGAATACCGGGAAGATTCGCGGATGGAGCTCCCATTAACGATTCAATGAAAATAATATCGCCGGTACTCGCTTCCATAAGTCCGACGGAGAGGGATTCAACCTGAAGAATCCGGCGTATGGTACCGGTCAACTCTTGAAAAACATGCTCAAGGCTTAGTGATGAGGTTAGGATATGGCTGATATCTGAGACAACGGTAAATTGGACCTCTTGTTGATCCACCTGACGGCGTAACATTGCCCTGTCCAGATAGACGGTCAGACCTCGGGCAAGGTGCTCTAGTTCGGCTTCTCCAAATTTGTTGTCTGATGGATCCACGATGCTCAGAATACCGCTAAAATCTCCATGGATATCTGTTCGTGGAAACGGTAGAGAAATTGCCAGAATTTCTTCCTGGACAATTAACCACATCTCACTGTTGATAAGTTCGGTGACCGGCCGGCTGAGCTTTTCTAGACGGATTGCCTTGGCGCTGGTCATAATCGGCGAGAAAGAGGCTTCTTCCTCCCGCCAGCGTACTTGGGTTAATGTACGATCTGGTTGGCAAATCCAGACATCGTAATAATCACGCTGAATATTACTGGCGCCTACAACCGTCGTGCTTCCTGAAAAGGCCGCTACTTCACTGGCGATAGTCGCACAAACAAAGTGAGTGTCAAAGACGCCCTCGAGCTCCTCAATGAGCATTGTCCAAAGGGATAATAAGGAACCGTTTGTGACTTGATTTTTCGTCTCAGACATCATCATGAAGTTATAGCTGTCGCTAGCCTAGAGAGCAAGCATTAGATGAGTTGCTAATGGTTGCTACCAGGGCATGAGTCTAGTATATTGTAAAGACTGCTTAGAATAAATTATTTAGTTTGAGCTGCTACTCAAATAAGGAGTCAACATGAACTACATTGAACAAATTTACGGCCGTGAAGTCCTGGATTCTCGCGGCAACCCAACCGTAGAGGTAGACGTTATCCTCAGTGACGGTACGATAGGGCGGGCGATTGTCCCGTCAGGTGCTTCTACAGGTGTTCACGAAGCTTGGGAAAAGCGGGACGGCGACAAATCGCGATACGGCGGTAAAGGTGTCCTTCAGGCTGTCGAGGCGGTTAATACCGAAATCGCGGAAGCCATTGAAGGGTGGGACCCGACAGACCAGATTGGGATCGATCAGGCCATGATCACGCTTGACGGTACTGAGAATAAAAATCGTTTAGGTGCTAATGCCATCCTCGGTGTATCTCTAGCCGTTGCCCATGCCGCCGCGAGCAGCGTCGGTCTACCGCTTTATCGCTACCTGGGCGGTGCCGGGGCGCGTACGCTGCCGGTACCTATGATGAATATTATGAATGGTGGTAAACACGCCCCTGGCGGTGCCGATATGCAGGAGTTTATGGTCATGCCCGTCGGCGCACCTAACTTCCATGAAGGTCTGCGTTACTGCGCCGAGATTTATCAATCGCTGAAGAAGGTGCTTGGTGCAAAAGGTCACCGGACACTTGTTGGTGATGAGGGTGGATTTGCTCCTCAAGTTAAGGCTAACAGCGAGGTGTTTGATCTCATTTTGGAAGCAATTGATAAGGCCGGCTATCAGGCTGGTGAGGATATCATGCTGGCCATGGACCCCGCAGCCTCTGAGTTCTTTGTAGATGGCAAATACCACCTTGCTTCTGAAGATCGTTATCTGAGCGGTGCGGAGATGGTCGATCTCTACGCCAGCTGGGTAGATAAGTATCCGATCATCTCCCTGGAAGACGGCCTCCACGAGGACGATTGGGAAAGTTGGACGCTACTTATGGAGCGACTGGGCGATCGCATTCAACTTGTCGGTGATGACTTGCTGGTTACAAATGTGAAACGCATTGAGAAAGCATTTGATTTGAATGCTGCTAACAGCTTGTTATGCAAGGTTAACCAGATTGGTTCGTTGACTGAGTCGATCGAAGCTGTGAATTTGGTGCAGCGACATGGTTGGACGGCCGTCGTATCCCATCGTAGCGGCGAAACCGAAGACACCACAATTGCAGATCTTGTTGTCGGTCTCAATGCCGGACAGATTAAAACCGGCGCACCCGCCCGAAGCGATCGTGTAGCGAAATATAACCAGCTTATGCGGATTGAAGATGACCTGGGAGATTCAGCATATTATCCAGGAATGGCGGCCTTTTCAAATCTGAAACGATAGTTTAGCCATTCGTCTCTATCGAATATTAATAAATCAACGCGGGTCAAGTTCGGCCCGCGTTGATTATTTACAAGCCTTAATTAAACTAACGTCGATCTAATATTTATCTGCCATTATTAGCTGTTAAGTTTGTTATCAATAGGAGATAAACATGCAACGATTCGAAGAGGAGCCGATCGAACAAGATCAAGAACAAGAACAAGAAAAACAATCTGAGCCAGGGATTGCCAAAAAACTTCTGGATTCGCGAACCATTTTACTTTTTGGCGAGATCAATATGGATGTGGCTCGTGAAATTACTAAACAGCTTTTAGTATTGGATGCCGACTCGAACGACCCTATAAAGTTGTATATCAATTCACCAGGGGGACACGTTGAGTCTGGTGATACCATCTATGACATGATTCGTTTTGTCAATTCACCGGTCAAGGTAATTGGAACTGGTTGGGTGGCCAGCGCCGGAGCGCTCATCTATGCCGCGGCGGAGAAAGAGAACCGTTATAGTCTCCCCAATACGCGTTTCTTGCTCCACCAACCAATGGGCGGTGCTCGCGGTCAGGCAACTGATATTGCTATTGAAGCGGAAGAAATTCTAAAAATGCGTAAGCGTCTTAATCAGATCTTTGCTGACCAAACTGGCCAGCCGCTCGAAAAAGTCGAAGAGGACACGGATCGCAATTTCTGGATGTCAGCCAAAGAAGCCAAGGAGTATGGACTCGTAGGAAATATCATCGGTTCATTCTCGGACATCTAGATTATCTAGAAAACAAAGCAGAAATTTAAAGCGCCAGACTGGCTTATAGTTGCCGGCCTGGCGCTTTTTCTTAAGTAACTCAAGTTGTCACCGTGTCATTCCTACAATCGAGATTGGTCCAATTTATAAAAATCTATATCCGTAATCATATAGTGGTCGAAATTGGACCAATCTAAGGACAAGCCGGCAGCTGAAATTGACGCTTGCGCATTAAGCGCCTTTAAAGCCACGGGCTTGCCAGGCGGCATATAATAAAATCGAACCCGCGACAGCGGCATTGAGAGATTCCGTATGACCGCGCATGG
>Ga0316583_10000389_pt1 | contig 12741 bp, 11 predicted proteins | sample J_170502JBrBrA_D_FD_204513 | JGI IMG/M metagenome (GOLD analysis project Ga0316583, IMG submission 204513) | Rhizosphere microbial communities from salt marsh grasses in Alabama, United States - J_170502JBrBrA | ecosystem: Host-associated > Plants > Roots > Rhizosphere | place: USA: Alabama... | reverse complement strand
GACCAGCGATGGTAGCCTGTCCGCGCGTTGATGAGCTGCACGATGATGCGCAGTTGGTCGCCGGCGCGCTGCACGCTGCCCTCGAGGACGTTGGCGACGTGGAGCGCCGCTCCGATGGTGGTGAGGTCCTCGTTCTTCCCCTTGAACGCGAACGACGACGTGCGGCCCGGGACCTGGAGGCCGGGGACCTGGGCCAGGGCGCTCAGGATCTCGTCGGTGATTCCCTCGCTGAAGTACTCTTCGGCGGAGTCGCCGCTCATGTTGACGAAGGGCAGGACGGCTACGGACTTGTCGGGAATGCCGTCGGTGGTCTCCCGAAGGGCCGACATCGTTCCACGGCTGGAAGCGGATAAGTCCCCTGTGTCCCCCGCAGCGCTAGTGCGCCTCGCGCCGGCGCCGGCTCCGAAATGGCGCCAGCCCAGGAGCGACACGGCGGCTACGAGAAGAACGGCGATCCCCACGTTGAAGCCGCGGCCGCTGAGCCACGCCGCCCTCCCGCCGATCCGTGCAGCGCCTGCATCGGCTTCCGCACCCGGTCCCCCGCCACGCTTCGCAGGGGCATCGGACTCCTCGCGGCGAACGCCGTCGGGCGTCAGCTCGAACGCCCAGGCCAGGACCAGTGCCACGGGGAAGCACAGGACGAGGAGCCCGATGAACACCCTCATCACCACCGGCGGAGCGTCGAAGGCGGACAGGACGATGTCGGCGGCCTGAAGCACCACCCACGCGGTCACGACGTAGGCGACGGCCACCTTGAAGACGTTTCGGCGCTTCAACTCTGCGAAGAGATCACGCATTGCAGGCCCAATAACGGTTCTCGATCCGGATTCGGCAAGCCGATCGAATGGGAGAGCGCCCACTTGGAGCCGTCGGGGCGATGACCTGGTGCGCTCGGCCGACCGGCCTGGCAGGCAGCGAGCCCACCAATCGCCAGCGCGGGTCGAGTTCCCGAAGGGACCCCGTTGAAACCTCTTGCGCCGATACGTCGTAGATTATATCGTACGATACATTTTTCGATGTATTGTGCGCGAGGTCGCACGCAACGATCATGGTGAACAGGCCGTAGAGGTGGCCAGGAGTGGGAACGACGATGCGTGAGGGATATAAGGGACGCCAGGGACATCAGAGAGACCACGGATGGAGACGGGGAATGGACTTCGACTGGGACTTCGGCTGGGATTGGGGCTGGGGGTTCGGTCCGCGCACGCGGGGGCGGGGACGCCGGGGGCCACGCCGGGCGTTCTTCGGACAGGGGGAGGTGCGCCTGGCGCTCCTGTCCCTCCTGGACGACGGCCCGGGGCACGGCTACGAGCTCATGAAGCGGCTGGAGGAGCGGTCCGGGGGCACGTACCACGCCAGCGCGGGCACCGTATACCCGGTGCTCCAGCAGATGGAGGACGAGGGTCTCATCCGCTCCTCGGAGCAGGACGGCAGGAAGGTCTACGAGCTCACGGAGGACGGGCGGGGGGAGCTGAAGCTCCACGCGGAGGAGATCGAGCGGATCTGGAAGCGGTCCGGGGCGTGGAAGGAGTGGGGGCGCCACATGGGCCCCGAGACGGCGGAGATCTGGAGCTCCTGGGGCCGGCTGTCCAAGGCGGCCTTCAAGGCCGCGGCGCGCTCGGACTTCGAGGACATGGACAAGATCCGTGACGTCCTCGACCGGGCCCGCAAGGAGCTCGAGGAGCTGTAGGGCGAGCCGGATCTCGGAGGGCGCCGTGATGGGGCAGGGGGCCCTGGGTGGGCCCCGGCCGGGGTGGCCTCGACGGGCCCCGGAGGTGGGGAGGTGAAGCCGGGCTGATGCGCGGCGGCGCTCGGCGCGGCCGTCTCCGGTTGTACACCGGGGGCGGCCGCTCCACTTTGGGCCATCGCCGCGTGCTCCGCCGACGCTCCACGTCGATACACAGCGCCGTGTTCGCGTTCGCGAACCGCCACCACCAAGCCGACCGGCACCAACCAGGGACCGCCGCGCCATGACGCTCCTCCTCCTTGCTGCACTCGCACTCGCCCATCCTGCGGATACGCTGCCCGTCCCCCACGCATACCAGCACGCAGTGGAGATGGGGACCCGAAGCGACAGCGGGGCTCCGGGCCCGCGCTACTGGCAGCAGCGCGTGGCGTACGACATGAGCGCGAGCCTGAACCCCGACGACACGACGGTGACGGGCTCGGAGACCATCACCTACCAGAACAACTCGCCCGACACGCTGGATCGCGTCGTGCTCAACCTGGGCCAGAACGTCTACGCGCCGGGGAATCCCAGGGATCGCGCGGTGCCGGTGACGGGCGGCTTCACCCTGGATCGCGTGGTGGCGGAGGGCACCCCCGTGACCGTTCGGAAGCCGCGGGGCGCCGTGTCCCTGGGTACGGTGGCCGACGTGATGCTCCCGAGCCCCATCCCTCCGGGCGGCAGTGCGGATCTCGACATCGACTGGCACTACGTGGTGCCCGAGGGGACCTTCCGGGGCGGCAGAGAGGGTAGGGAGGTCTTCTACATGTCGCAGTGGTATCCACAGATCGCCGTCTACGACGACCTGCGGGGGTGGGCACGGGACCCGTACCTGGGCGACGGAGAGTTCTACGAGGAGTATGGCGACTTCGACGTCCACCTGACCGTGCCCACCGGGTGGCTGGTGGGGGCGACGGGCGTCCTGGAGAACCCGGGCGACGTGCTCACGCCCGAGGCCGCCGCCAGGCTGCGCAGCCTGGCACACGACAGCATCACCCACGTGGTCAGCACCGCCGATCGCGACGCCGGGCACGCCACCGCGCCCGGCGGTCCGAACGGCACCCTCACCTGGCACTTCACCGCACACGACGTCCGGGACTTCGCGTGGGGCGCGTCGGACCGGTACGTGTGGGACGGAACGGTGGCGGAGTACGAGGCGGACGACGGCTCCACGACGTCGGCGGCCATCTACTCCCTCTACCGGCCGGAGAAGCCCTACTGGAGCCGCTCCGCGGACTTCGCACGCCGCGCCATCGAGTTCCACTCGCGGTGGTATCCGTACCCGTGGCCACAGATGACCGTGAACGAGGGCGTCGTCCGCGGCGGCATGGAGTACCCGATGATCACCGTCATCGGAGGAGGCCGCTCCCCGGAGGGGCTCTACGGCACCATCGCCCACGAGCTCGGTCACATGTGGTGTCCCATGCTGGTGGGCTCGGACGAGCGCGACTACGCGTGGATGGACGAGGGCTTCGCGACGTTCACCGAGGACATGGCGTCGGCGAGCCTGTTCCCCGACCAGCGGCCCGAGGGGCTGGCCACCATGAGATCGTATCTGCGCGTCGCGGGCTCCGACGCGGAGACGCCCAGCATGCGCCCGGCGGACCTGTACGGGCCGTTCGGGAACCGGGGCGTGGCGTCGTACCAGAAGCCGGCCTCCGTCTTCCGCGCCCTGCGCACGATCCTGGGCCCGAAGGTCTTCGACCGGGCCATGCGCACGTACATGCGGCGCTGGGCGTTCAAGCACCCACAGCCCCTGGACTTCTTCCACACGTTCGCGGACGTGTCGGGGCGGAATCTGGACTGGTTCTTCTATCCCTGGATGTACACTACCCGTGTGCTTGACCAGGCCATCGTGGACGTGCACCAGGACGCGGGCGACGCCGGCACGGTGACGGTGGTGCTGGAGGACCGTGGCCGGATCCCCATGCCGGTGATCCTGGAGGTGACCTCCGCATCCGGCGACACCGTCAGGGCCGTGGCGCGCGTGGACGTCTGGCACGGCAAGCGCGCCTCCGTCGAGGTGGGGCTCCGGGGGAAGGTGACGTCGGCTGTGCTGGATCCGGATCGGCGCTTCCCGGACGTGAACCGCGAGAACAACCGGTGGACGTCCGGTGCGGTTGGCCGCGGGGACGCCGGGACCTAGATTCCACCTCGACCCTCGTCCGTTCGGCTCGACCACGCAGCCGGACGGACGATGCTTTCTCGTGGCGAGGACTGGAAGGCCGATGAGGCTCGCTCTCGTGGGTGTGGTGAGCACCCTGATCGTTGCGACGGCGCCCACGCATGCCCGCGCACAGCACCCGTCCGCTGCCGACACCGCGGGGATTCCCGTGGAGGGCATCTCCTTCATGGTCTACGACTCGACGGGCCAGCCGCGGTCCTTCGCCGACATCCTGCAGGCGATGGACCACGTGGACGTGGTGCTCGTGGGCGAGAGCCACGACGACGCCGTGGGCCACGGAGTGGAGGCCCAACTTCTCTACCGCGCAGCGGAACGCTACGGCGTCGTCGGGGACGAAGCGGTGACCAAACGGCCCGTCGTGCTCTCCCTGGAGATGTTCGAGCGCGACGTGCAGTACATCCTCGACGAGTACCTCGACGGTCTCATCACCGAGGATCAGTTCGAGGCGAGCGCCAGGCCCTGGCCCCGCTACGCCACCGACTACCGGCCCATGGTGGAGTTCGCCAAGGCACACGGTATTCCCGTTGTGGCCGCGAATGCGCCGCGCCGATACGTCAACCGCGTGAGCCGGCTGGGACCCGCCTCCCTGGACGCGCTCTCGGCCACGGCGAAGCAGTACCTGCCACCACTCCCGTATCCCCCGGCCTCGAAGGCCTACGCCGCGCAGTTCGACTCCCTCATGCGCGAGATGACCAGGCCGCAGCCGACCAAGGCGGACTCGACCGCGAAGACGATGCAGGCGGACTCGGCCGCCAAGGCGGCGCAGGCGGACTCGACGACGAAGGCGGAGCCCGTGGACTCGGCCGCCAAGGCACCGCAGGCAGGCGCACCGACCGAGGCGTCGCCGAAGGCTCCCGCGGGCGAGGCGAGGGCGATGCACAGCTCGGCCAACGCTCTGGCCGCGCAGGACCTGTGGGACGCCGCCATGGGGAACGCGGTGGCCAACGCCCTGAACGAACACCCCGACGCCCTGGTCATCCACTGCGCCGGATCGTTCCACGTGGAGAAGGGGACGGGCATCCCCGAGCGCGTGCTGTACTACCGTCCGGGCACCCGGATCCTGACCGTAGTCCTCGAGCCCACCGAGGACGTGGGTAAGTGGCAGGACGACAAGGACCGAGGACTGGGGGATTTCGTGGTGCTGACGAAGCGTTCACAGGGGAGCGGATGAGCTCTTCCCTGCCCGCCGATACGCACATCGGGGCCGTCCACCTGCGTGTGCACGACCTGGAGAAGCTGGTGACGTTCTACCGTGAGGTGCTGGGCTTCTCCGTCGTGGGAGAGGACGGCGCCACCGCTGCCTTGGGCGTGGTGGACGAGCGCCCGCTCCTGGTGCTGCACGAGACGCCCCACGCTCCCTCACGTCCCCCGGGGACCACGGGCCTGTTCCACGTAGCGTTCCGCATGCCCACCCGGGTGGACCTGGGCGCCATGGTCCTGCGGGTACGCAACCAGAAGCGGCCCTTCCAGGGGTTCGGGGACCACAACGTCAGCGAGGCCGCGTACCTCTCCGATCCCGAGGGCAACGGCATCGAGCTGTACGCCGATCGCTCCCGGGAGGTGTGGCATTCCGTGGAGGGGGACGTCTTCATGACCACCGAACCGCTGGACCTGCCCGGACTGCTCATGGCCGCCGAGGCTCCGGCGCCCGCGCTGCCCCCCGGAGCGGTCGTGGGCCACGTTCACCTGCGCGTCTCGAGCCTGGAGGCCGCCGAGGGGTTCTATGCAGGCCGGATGGGCTTCAACGTCACCACCCGGGGATACCCCGGGGCCCTCTTCCTGGCCGCGGGCGACTACCATCACCACATCGGGTGCAACGTGTGGGGGGAATCGACGCCTCGTCACCCGCCGGAAGGAAGCCTGGGCCTGATCTCGTTCGACGTCATCGTTCCCGACGGAGAAGAGCGTCGACGCCTTCTGGGCAGCAGCGACGAGGGGCTGCTCCTCGACGCCGACGATATCGGCGTACGCGTCGCGCGCGGGTGAGGGACGGCGCTCAGGGCGCGCTCACCGCCCGAAGTGTCCCCATCCCCACAGGGGCACGTTGACGCCCAGCGAGAGCACGCTCGGGTTGACGGGAAGGTGCAGGAAGGTCCACCGCTCCTCGAGCTGGATGCCGACGGGAATACCCCGCCCCGGCATGGTCTTCAGGCCCACGACGATGTCCCAACCCTTCTTGGTCTCCCGCCCCACGCTCGAGTTGAACACACCACGACGCAGGGCGAGGCCGGCACCGGCGTACAGGCCGCCGTGGCGTCCGCCGCTGACCCATGCGGCATCCAGGGCGTACTGATACTGCTTCTCCCCGGTCAGGTAGGTTATGTCGGCGTTCGGCATGACCTCCACAATCCCGGACGGGAGAATCGGTATGCGGGCCTGGCCGCCCAGGACCCAGGAGCCGGTGCGCTGCTGTTGCCCGAAACGAATGCCCACCATGACGGGGGCCCATCCGGAAGAGCTTCCCCCGAGCTGAGCTGAGGCACCCACGGGGATCGTGAGGGCCACGAGGACGGCGAGGGTCGAGATCAGGACGGATCGAGTCGGGCTCATGGGCGCTCCGGCGGCTAAAGTGTCGTCCCTTTAACCATCGGGCTCACGCCTTCGTTCCCCCGTCGGCGGACACGACGCGGCCAGGTCCGTCGCCATCGTTGCGCCACGCGCGCCGGTCAGCTCAATCGACCGTCGGCCACGGCCCGCAGGATGTCGCCGGACGTGACGATGCCCCGCAGGCATCCTTCCTCCACCACCACCGCCCTGTGGATCCTTCCGCGGACCAGGAACTCGGCCAGCTCCATCGCGGTGGCGTCGGCCTCCACCGTGTACGTCACCGGGGTCATGATGTCGGCCACCGTGCGTGCGTCGAGCTCGCTCTCGTCAAGCCCGCTGAGCAGACCTCCCGCCCCCAGCGGCGAGTCCTCCGGCAGGAAGAAGCCGTAGGGATCGGGCTCCGGCTCCTCGTCGACCTCCGGGTCCGGAATGGACGTCTCGGGCCTGAGGGAGAACGAGGCCATGTGCACGTCGGCCTCTTCCGCCGCCAGGCGTACCACGTCCGTGGACGACACGACTCCCACCAGGTCGCAGTTGCCGTCCACCACGGGCACCCCGCTTATCTCCTCGTCTGCCAGGAGCCTGGCGAGCTGCCTCACGCTCGCCTCCGGTCGGATCGTGACGACGTCGGTCTGCATGATGCTCCGAACGGTGATCATGTGGCCGCCTTGCCCGGCCGGTCCGGGCCCGGACGGTAGATGAGGAGGGGGACGTGTGCGGCGCGGAGCACCTTGTCGGCGGTGCTTCCCAGGAGCGCCCGGGTCAGCCCGGTGCGGCCGTGTGTGGCCATGGCGATGAAGTCGCAGCCCTCGTTCTCCGCCTCGGACACGATCCCGTGGCCGGGCTGCGCTACGACGACCACCGAAACGCTCACGGTGTGACCGCCGGCGCGAAGCCGTTCGGCGTGCTCCTCGAGATACTTCTGTGCCGACAGTCGAGCGTCCTCCACGACCTGCTGGTTCACCTGGACGGTGTGGGGCAGGTACGACGACGACAGATCCATGGGATACGGCACCACCCTCAGGAGGTGGTATGTCGCACCGAACAGCCCACCCAGCTCCACGGCGTGTGCGAGGGCGCTCTCGGACAGCTCGCTCCCGTCCAGCGGAACGAGGATGCGGGAGAAGGTGCGGTCCGGTGCGAAATCGGTGGGCGGCTCCGCATCGGGCCGCACCAGGAGCACCGGTCGATCGGTATGGTGGATGAAGGACGCGGCGACGCTGCCGAGCCACGCTCGCGACAGGAGCCCCCGTCCGTGGGTCGCCATGACCACGAGATCGGCGTGGTGCTCCCTGGCCTCGTCCTCCAGAGCCTCCACGACATGACCGGATCGCAGGCGGGTGGTGACCTCGCCTCCGGCCAGGTCACCGATGCGCTCCACTACGTTCGCGAGGTATTGGCCGCTCCACTCCGCGGCGGCACTCTCCCACTCGTCGTACGAAAACGACGGGATGGGCTCCTGCACCGTCACCAGATGGACTCTGGCTCCGGTGCGCCGACTGAGGCCGAGGGAGACGGGGAGCGCGGACTCGGCGAAACGGGACCCGTCCAGCGGAACCAGGATCTGGCGGTACATGGAATCCTCCGGGCTCGTGTCCTGCACGAAGGCCCGTCGGCATCTCCGTCGCGGGACACCTGTACGCTCGGTCCGGAGGACGTGGGTCGGACGTCGCGGACCCTGCTCCCTCAGAAGTGCGAGGGAGTTCCCCTGTTCTCGCCGGCGGTCGCGACCGCCAGTTCGGCCTCCGCTGCCACGAGCCCGTCGACCAGGCGGTCGGCGGTGCCCTTGGCCGCATCGGAGCGCCGGTGGGGGAAGGCCGGGATCACCACACGGACGCGGGTGCCACGACCGGGGCCGGACTCCAGCGAGAGCTCACCTTGAACATAACCTGCCCGCTCGTGCATCCCGAAGAGGCCGAGGCTCTCCCCGGTTCGGGCCAAGGCCGCTCCCAGATCGAATCCGTGGCCATCGTCCTCGAACTCGGCCACCAGGGCGTCTCCCTCTTCGCTGAACCGGATCCTCAGGTTCTCCGCCCCGGAGTGGAGGACGACGTTGCTGATGGCTTCCTGGCCGATGCGGAACAGCGCCAGGGACGACTCCCTCGAGAGGGGTGGGACCGTTCCCTCGAAGCGAATGTCGATGCGGTTCCGCTCGTTCAGGGAACGCGCGTGGGCCTCCAGGGCGGCTCGCACCCCCAGCTCGTCCAACTCGGGAGGACGCAATCGCCGAGCGACTCCTCTGATCTCTTCGAGTGCGCTGACCACTTCCTCGCGGATCTCGTGCATGGAGCCATCCGCGCTACTCGTGAGGTGCCGCTCGGCGATGCGCAGTCGAACCAGAACGCCCGCGAGGGTCTGGGCCGTTCCGGAATACAGCTCGTGCGCGATGCGCTGGCGCTCGCGCTCCTCGGACTCGAGGACATGCCTCGCCAGCTCGATCTGTCTGGTCCTGTTGGCGGAAAGGGTGTCCAGCATGTCGTTGAAGACGGCCGCCAGACGTTGCAGATCGGGGTCCGCCACCGACGACGTCGGAGCTCGCGCTCCCGATTCACCCTGTCCCACCCGGCGCGCCGTCGTTTCCAGCGCCCCCAGGGGAGACAAGGCCAGGCGCACCAGAACCGTGTCCACCACCACGCTCACCGCCAGAAGCAGGATGCCCAGCACCAGCTCCGCCGTCGTGAGGACATGCTCGCCCGGGCGGGCGAATCCCCTGGACAGGCCCACGCCCACCAGCGCCGCCACCACCACCATGACCAGGTTGGCCAGGGTGATCTTCCAGAACAGGGGCATGCCCAGGAGCGAGCGCACCATCGACTGGCCGGATGGCCTGCGCAAGACCCCCTTCCGTTCCGTGGTGCCGCCTCCGGCGGCGCCTGGCTCGGTGGTGGTCATGGCCGTTCCTGGGAGCGGGTGGAGAATGAAGAGCACGGGCAGGGATCTATTGGAAACGCGAGGGGTTCACCGCGCGGCCACACGTCGCCTGGGTCCGGGGGGCTCGCGGTCTCCGCGGACTCGCGTAAATTCTTGCTGGCGCGCGTTTCCCGGGCTGTCAGGGAGGACGCGCCCCGCGAGGTGGGAGATGCGCCGCCGGGAATGTGGGGTTTTTCTCCACATCCGACGGCACGAAAAGAGCCGAGAAACTGCCCGTGCTAACCGCCGAAGAATACCGAGCCGTATTCGAATCCTCCCCGGACGGGGTGCTGGTGATCTGCCGGGACGGCAGGATCAAGGACGTGAATCCACAGGTGGAGGCCCTCTTCGGCTACGCCCGGGAGGAGCTCCTCGAGGAGCCGGTGGAGATGCTCGTTCCGGAGCCCTTCCGCACGGCGCACGTGGAGCACCGCACGCGGTACTCCAGGAATCCCCACACCCGGCCCATGGGTGTGGGCATGGAGCTGCAGGGGCGGCACAAGGACGGATCCCTGTTCCCCGTCGAGGTGAGCCTGAGCCCCTGGGAGATCGGGGAAGGCCGCGTGGTGTGCACGGTCCGTGACATCACCAACCGCAAGCGCATGCACGACTTCTCCGCGGGGGCCATGCGCGCCTCCGAGGAGGAGCGGCAGCGAATCGCCCGGGAGCTCCACGACGACACGGCCCAACGTCTGGCCACGCTGATGCTGCGCATCCGCCTCCTGGGGATGCAGACCGATCCGGAGGCATGGCGGCGCGGCCTCGACGAGCTGCGGGACGAGATCCTGGAGACCGCGGAGGGCGTGAAGCGGATCGCCCGGGGTCTCCGACCCCCGGAGCTGGAGGAGGTCGGGCTCATCACCGCGGTCCAGGCGCACCTGCGGGGGCTCAAGGAGGGGGGCGGGTTCGAGGTCGATGCCGATCTCGACCCCGTGGACCACCTCCTGAGGCTGGACGCGAAGCTCGCCCTCTACCGCGTGATCCAGGAGGCGCTGTCGAACGTCGTCCGCCACTCCGGAGCCCACCGGGCGCACCTGAGCGTGGGGGCCGACGACGGGTCGGTGTACGTCCTCGTCGAGGACGACGGCTGCGGCTTCTCCGAGCGGAAGGTGCGGGCCCACGGCGGAGGGCTCGGCCTCCTGAGCATGCAGGAGCGCGTGGTCATGATCGGCGGCCACGTCATCATCGACAGCACCCCGGGGGAGGGAACCCGGATCCACATCCACGTCCCCGTCTCCGCCACGGCCGAGGCCCAGAATGTCTGACGGCACGAAGATCCTCCTGGTGGACGACCACGCCATGTTCCGCGCGGGAATCCGCGCCCTCCTCGAAGCCGAGGGCCGCATGGTCGTGGTCGGCGAGGCGTCTTCGGGCGACGAGGCCGTCGACCGGGTGCGCCAGCTCAAGCCCGACGTCGTGGTGATGGACCTGTCCATGCCCGGCTCCAACGGCCTGGAGGCCACCCGGCGCATCGCGGCGCTGGAGCTGGACACCAAGGTCCTCGTGCTCACGGTCCACGCCGAGGAGGAGTACCTGGTTCCGGTGGTGGAGGCGGGTGCCAGCGGCTACCTGACCAAGACCAGCGCCGACACGGACCTCATCGAGGCGATCCGGGTGGTGGCCCGTGGCGAGGTGTATCTGCCGCCCAAGGCGACCACCCTGCTGCTCCAGCGCTACAAGGCGTCGGAGGCGGACGAGAGCGCCGGGCTCCACGACCTGAGCACCCGCGAGCAGGAGGTCCTGGCCCTCACCGCCGAGGGGTACAGCTCCCGGGAGATCGGCAAGAAGCTGTTCATCAGCCCGAAGACCGTGGACACGTACCGCTCCCGCATCATGGACAAGCTCGGCCTGAACCACCGCTCGGAGCTGGTGCGCTTCGCCCTCAGGGTGGGCCTGCTCAAGGAGATGTAGGCTCCCGAGAATCGCCTGCCCCACGTGCCGAGGAGTGGACGCGATGAGGATTCTCGTCGTCGAGGACGACAAGAAGGTGGCCAGCTTCCTGGGCATGGGCCTCCGCGAGGAGGGCTACGCCGTGGACGTCGCCAACACCGGCGACGACGGGCTGTCCAATGCGCTCATCTACGAGTACGACCTGCTCATCCTGGACATCATGCTTCCCGGCCGCACGGGCCTGGACGTCGTCAGGGAGCTGCGGGGGCGCGAGCACGCGGTCCCGGTCCTCCTGCTCACCGCCCGGGACTCCGAGCAGGACATCGTCATGGGGCTGGACGCCGGCGCCGACGACTACCTCACCAAGCCCTTCGGTTTCGACGAGCTCCTGGCCAGGGTGCGTGCGCTCCTGCGGCGGGGCGGATCCTCGCGGCCGGACAGGCTCATCTACGAGGACGTGGAGCTGGATCGCGTGAAGCACGTGGCGTCCCGAGGCGGCGAGCTCCTGGACCTCACTCCCAAGGAGTTCCAGCTCCTGGAGTATCTCATGCTGCACACCGAGCAGGTGGTGCGCCGGACGGAGCTTCTGGAGAAGGTCTGGGACCTGCACTTCGACCCCATGAGCAACGTCGTGGACGTCCACGTGGGGCATCTGCGCCGTAAGCTGCACGCGAGTGGTAGGAGCACGGTGCTGCACACGATTCGCGGTGTAGGTTACGTCTTCCAGAAGCGGGAACGCGGGTGATACGCTCGTTCCGGTTCCAGCTGGCGCTCAGAGCGACGCTGGTCCTGGGAGGCGCCCTGGCGGCCGTGTCGCTGGTGAGCCTGCTGACCCTCCGACGCAGCCTGGATCGGGAGCTCAACACGTCCATCATGAACGTGGCGCAGATCCAGGCGTCCTCCCTCACCGACGAACCCAACGGTGAGATGCACTTCCACGAGTGGGAGCTCACTCCGGAAGAAGCGAACTCGGTGCGCGATCTGATCCGCTACTCGGAGGTGTGGCGCACCGACGGCGTCAGCCTGTTGCGCAACCAGTACATGAAGGGGGACCTGCCCCTGAACCGTGCCCTCCTGGCCGAGGCCGGCGCCGGCAAGCTGGTGTGGGCCGACGGGAGCTGGAACGGGACGCCCATCCGGTCGCTCTACTATCCCCTGGAGCGGCTCGGTATCGCTCACCGGAACCACGTGCTTCAGGTGGCGGCGCCGCTCACGGGGCGCGATGCCCTGCTGGACAGGGTCGGGAGCTTTCTGGCGGTGCTCACGGTGTTGATCGCGGCGGCGGCCTTCACCGGGTCGTGGTGGCTGGCGGGAAGGGCGATGCGTCCCGTGCACGAGATCATCGACCAGGCCGAGGCCATCGGCGCGGGATCCCTGGACCACCGCATCCATGCCTACGCGGACACCCGCGAGTACCGGCGTCTGGTGGATGTGCTGAACACGATGCTCGGCAGGATCCTGGGCGCGTTCGAGGCTCAGAGGC
>Ga0316583_10000388_pt1 | contig 12748 bp, 12 predicted proteins | sample J_170502JBrBrA_D_FD_204513 | JGI IMG/M metagenome (GOLD analysis project Ga0316583, IMG submission 204513) | Rhizosphere microbial communities from salt marsh grasses in Alabama, United States - J_170502JBrBrA | ecosystem: Host-associated > Plants > Roots > Rhizosphere | place: USA: Alabama... | reverse complement strand
GGTCAGAGTCGTAAACGTCGTCGATCTCATGCGGCTTCAGCCGCAAGAAGAACATCCCCACGGCTTGTCGGACGCCGCCTTCGATTCATTGTTTACGACGGACAAGCCCATCATCTTCAACAACCATGGCTATCCCTGGCTGATACACCGCCTAACCTACCGGCGCACAAATCATCGCAATCTGCATGTGCGTGGGTACAAGGAAGAAGGCACGACGACCACGCCCTTCGACATGGCGGTCCGCAACAACATCGATCGTTACCAACTCGTGATTGACGTGATCGATCGCCTGCCGACCTCGCCCGAGCGCGCCGCCTACGTGCGACAGGCCATGCTGAATAAACTCTCCGATCACCGCCACTACATCACGGCTTACGGCGAGGACATGCCGGAGGTGAGGGAGTGGGAGTGGTCAAGTCAGTTCAGCCAATAGGTCATTCTTCTCGCTCGTCGTCTGCAATTCGCAGCTCGCTATCAACGCCGGACACTGATCATTTGGCCTTCCGGGCCTGACCCAGCGGTAACGGAAGAGTCACCTGTTCTCCCGGCTTCAGACTGAGTTGTCGGTGGTCGAACGCGATCGTAATCGCATCGACATCGCTGGATTCACTCGTCACCGTCAGCGCGGAGTGAGTCAGATAAACTCTGAGCGAGTGCTTCCGGTGCCGTACGGCGAATGACAATTGCTTGAGTTCGTCTGGCAGCATCGGGTGGAAATGTAGCTTCCCGTCTCGAAGCTCAAGACCGGCATAGCAGCGTTGCAGGACATCGACCGTCCCGGCCATGGCGCCTAGGTGAATGCCCTCGCGCGTCGTGCCCCCTTGAACATCCTGAATGTCGCTCTCCACCGCTTCACCAAAAAGGGACCATGAACGGCGCCGGGAGGAACGTGCCAAGACCCAGGTGTGAATGATTCCACTCAGTGTTGAGCCATGCGACGTTCGCCGTAGATAATAGTCGATCGTTTTCGGAATCGACTCCGGGTCGAAGTCGTAGCCAAGACGCTCGAATAGGTCGGCCAGCTCCTCTGCGGAGAACAGGTAGAACAGCATGAGCACGTCCGCCTGCTTGGAGAGCTTGTAGCGATTGGTTGTCAGCCCTTCAGCGTTCAGAATTAGATCAAGCCGTCGGATACTGCCGTATTTGTGCCGATAGGCCTTCCAATCGAATTCCTCAAGCGCATCGTAACCTTCAAATTGGCTGATCATGCCGTCACTTTGGAAGGGGACATAAGTCCTGCGACTGACATTGTCCCAGTGCACGACTTCGTCGCGTTCCACGCGCAGCCTCTCGCAAAGTTCCTGGCATCGCTGATCGGGAAGGATGTCGAACAGATCGAGCGCACGCCCGATGCACCAGGCAGCCATCAGATTGGTATAGGCATTGTTGTCTATGCCCGGAGCCTCACGGTCAGGATAGCGATCGTGGAACTCGTCCGGCCCAATTACGCCGCGAATATCGTAGCGTTCGCGTGACTGATTCCATTCGGCCTTGCTCGCCCAGAACCGCGCTATCTCGATCATGAGCTCGGCTCCGTAGCTGTAAAGAAACTCAGCGTCCCCGGTCGCTTGGTAGTACTGCCAAACGTTATATGCCACGGCCGCCCCAACATGGCGCTCAAGGTGCGTGTTGTCCTTGATCCAGCTGCCGGCGCGGGGATTGAAGTACATAATGTCCGTCTCTTCTCGGCCATTGCTGCCGCTTTGCCAGGGAAACATGGCCCCGCGACAGCCTGCTTTGAGAGCCGCCGAACGGGCCTCTGGCAATCTCCGATATCGATACAGGAGCAAGGCGCGGGACAGCGTGGGCAGACGTAGATTCAGAAACGGGAATATGAAGAGCTCATCCCAAAAAATATGCCCGCGGTAGCCTTCACCATGCCAGCCTCGCGCGGGCACGCCCGCATCCAGGTCAATCGTGTGGGGCGAGGCAGTCTGCAACAAATGGAAGATATGGAGCCGCACAGCCAAGAGTGTGTTGTGCTGAGAATCAGAGGACGCCTCCAGTAGTTCCATGTCGCAGTGGCGCCAGAGATGCTCCCAGGCAAGCACGTGACTCTCAAGCATGTTATCGAACGACAACGCTTCAGCGACGTTCTCGAGAGCGGCACTGCTGCAATCTGCGATGGCGCGATCTAAGGATGTGTAGAGCGCGACAATTTTCTCGACTTCCAAGCTTGCGCCGGCGGCAACGTCGCAAGAGAAGCATTGGCCGATACGCGCTGGCTCTTCCACCGCAGACGACTCGATATCTTCGCCGGAACCACTAAGAGTCGCCCGCAATCGCGCCGCTTGACAAACACGCAGTTTCGACTGCGTTGTCTCGCCTTCCAACAGCAGCGTTTGCGGATCAACAGCGACTGACCGTTGGACGCGAAAATGGTCGCCCCTAAATTTCGCATACCGCGGCACCCCGGCATTTTCAATTTTGCCGTCGAGCATAGCCCGCGCCGTGAGGCGTCCGAACCAGTTTTCGGGCGTAACTCTTATGTGCTGACCTGCAAGATTCTTCTCCTGCATGTGCACGAAGCGCCGCTCTTGCAGTCGCGTTTCTCGGCCGTGTTCGTCGCGCACGCGCATCGTGCGTTGATAGAGCCCGGTCCGAAAATCGAGTTCCTGGTGGAAGGCGAGCACTTCGACGCGGCTTAGGTCAATCCAGTCACCGTCATCGATGCGAATGCTGAAGTGGAGCCAGTTTGGCAGGTTAACCAGATCCTCGTGCTCGATGGACTGGCCATCGATGCGGCTGGTGAGCCGATTGTAGGCACCGGCGACGTAGGTCCCCGGATAATGGACGTCGTCCGCTTCGGCCTCTGCCGCAGCGCCACGCGTGACGAAATAGCCGTTACCGAGCGAAAACAGCGCCTCACGCCGTCCTTCTACAACAGGATCATAGTTGTCATAGGCAAGCACCCAGGAATCGCGAGCGGGCGTCGCCAGCGATCGGGTTTGAACGCCGGGCTCCGCGATAAAGGGATCAAGGAAGTGCACGTCGGGCTTGGGCGCGCCCCAGGCGGACCGACCCGTTAACTCGTCTCCGACTTGTAATTCGAGTTGGGCTAAATCCGGGACAACGATGTCCGCGCCTTGATCCCGCAACGCGGCGGCGTTGCCGTTGCGATCGATGCCGATGGCAATGCCAAAGTTGCCGGCGCGTGCCGCAGCGATACCGGCGACGGCATCCTCGAACACCATCGTGCGCGCCGGTGGAACATCGAGGCGCCGTGCAGCTGCAAGAAAGCTGTCCGGTGCCGGCTTTCCACGCAGCGATAGCTGTTCGATATCCACGCCGGTAACCGCGGCATCGAAGAGGCCTTCGAGCCGCGCTACTCTGAGAATCTCCTCGCAGTTGCGGCTCGCGGATACCACCGCTGTCTTCAGGCCGATCGAACGAAGGCGGCGGGCCAGGGCTACCGTAGACGGGTAGATGGCGACACCGTCCCGGTGGATTCTATCGATGAACAGTTTGTTCTTTCGAGCGGCGAGGCCGTGGACCGTCTCTTCCGCAGGGCTATCCGTTGGCGCGCCCTCCGGTAGAGTTATCCGGCGATGGGCCAAGAACGAGCGAATCGCATCCAGGCGAGGTCGGCCATCGATGTACGTCAAATAGTCTTTTGGCGTGAATGGCTTGCAGTCTTCGTCTTTGCCGAACTGCCTCGTTCTCAGAAAGGCATCGAACATTTCCGTCCATGCCGCCGCATGAACTTGGGCGGTCGCGGTTACAACCCCGTCGAGATCGAATGCGGCCGCCTCGAAGTCCTGCACTGTCAGGACCGCGTGATTTGGGGGTCCGGTGTCTGGATTTTTGCTCATAAGAGCTTAGTTCGTTGTTCGCGGTTCAGAGTGCAAAAGTTCTTCTGGTTGCCTGAAGTCCTAGTGTCTAGCACGACTGCGGCAAAATCATCATTGCCGGTTACAACGAGAGCTGCCCTGGCCGTTGGCAAGACTGGCAGGGGTCTGCACGCTTAAGACGCGCTTTGGCACCGCGCCGAGTCCTGCCCGAGAGTTAGCCTTTCTGGGAGTCGATAACCGCTTCGGCTCCCACCACAACGTCGAGCAAGTCCGTAGTGATTGTTTCTTGGCGCAGCGTGCGCTCCGTTTGACGCAGGTTGTCCAACTTATCCGAAATATTCCGAACGGCCGCAGTCATCACGCCGAGACGCACACGATTTTCCTCTGCCAAGGCTTCGATGAGCGCCCGACTGATCTCGAGCAGAAGATACTCTCCGGCAAGCTCGGTAAGCAGCTCCTTAATCTCGAGCTGGTGGAGAGGTGGCGGGGAGGTTCGCACCCCCAGCGCCGGCAGCTCGATCGGCAAGACTTGCCTCACTTTTACCCCTTGCCTTGCTTCAATGCCTACTCTCGCTTGGTTGGAAGGAGTTGAGTCTGGCAGATCGCGTGTCGCTGACACCAAACGGACATCGGTCGCCGCGCCGATGCATTCGGCGATCTTGCGCGCAAGGAGCGGTACTCCGGAAACATGGGCCGTCATGGGCAAGGCCGTCGCGACGGCGAGTCCCCGCTCCTCGGCAACACCCTGCAGGCGCCGGCCGACCACGATGAGCCGGCTGCCATGTGGGATATCAATCCCGTCCAGCAAGTCGCTATTGAGATTACCGACGAAGCCGTGGTCGCTGCCAATGAGGCAGATCGTTTCTCGCTCACCGTTCGCTGGCTCGGCCGCTTCCTCGGCACTTGCCTCCAGCATTGCCGCGACATCGGCAACCCCATCTTCGATGAGTCGCGCATAGGCCTCGATGGCTGGAAGCGCTTGGCGCGACTCCCGCACTGCGGCGGTCGCGAGCGCGCGCATCGCGACGATGATGTCGCCAAGCTCGCTCAGCGTGGCGAGCCTTGCCCTAAGCCTGGCGAGTTGCTCCATCTTCGGCGCCTTTCGCTGCGGCCGTCGCTCCTGACTGCGCCAGCACCCGCGTGACACAGTCGAGGATAGCGGCGCGGTCTTTGTCGTCCAGCGTACCCGTCCTATCGATTCGATCGGCGACCGCGGCCATGTCGCCGTCAAGCGCGGCAGCCAGCTTGGCTTCTATTTCCGGCACCTCGGCGACCGGCACTTCGTCAAAGGCGCCCGACTCGACCGCGACCAACAAAGCAACTTGCTCGGCAAGAGACAGCGGTGCTTTCTCGGGCTGCGACAAGACGGCCCGAATTCGGCGCCCGCGTTCGATGGTCTTGCGCGTCCGCTCATCCACCGTCGCACCGAAACGCATGAAGACTTCGAGCTCGAGGAACTGCGCATAGGCGAGGCGAAGGTTACGCGCGAGGTCCTTGAGGACCGGCGGCTGCGCCTTCGCGCCGACGCGCGATACGCTCAATCCCACGTTCACCGCCGGCTTATGGCCTTCGTAGAACAGCTTCGGCTCGAGATAGATTTGGCCGTCGGTGATCGAAATGAGATTTGTCGGGATATAGGCGCTCAAATTGCCGGCTTGGGTCTCGGCTATCGGCAACGCGGTGAGAGATCCACCACCGGCTGCGGACGACAACTTGGCGGCGCGCTCGAGCAGCCGCGAATGGATGTAAAAGATGTCGCCTGGATAGGCCTCGCGTCCCGGCGGCCGGCGTAGCAACAAGGACAACTCCCGATAAACTGCGGCGTGCTTGGTGAGGTCGTCGATCACCAGCAGCGCGTGACGCCCGCGGTCGCGAAAATACTCGGCCAGGGTGCAGGCGGCATAAGGTGCGAGCCATTGCAGACCCGGCGGGGCATCGGCTTCCCCGACAACGACGATGCAGCGGTCCGGAGCGCCATGTTTTTTGATGGTGTCGATGGCCCGCGCGACGGTGGAGCCTTTCTGCCCGATTGCGGCATAGATCGAGACGACGTCGCTGCGGCGTTGGTTCAAAATGGCGTCTATACCGATTGCCGTTTTTCCGGTTTTGCGGTCGCCGATGATCAATTGACGCTGGCCGCGCCCAAGCGGAATCATGGCATCGACCACCGTCAGCCCAGTGGTGAGCGGTTCGCTGACGAAGTCACGATCGATGATCGCCGGCGCGGGCCGCTCCACTGGGTCGGAGCGTTTTGCTGGGATCGGGCCGTCACCGTCGAGGGGCCGTCCGAGCGGATCGATGACGCGGCCCAGAAGTTCTTCGCCGACAGGAACCCGCGCGACGGCCCCCGTGTTCACGGCCTTCATACCCGCAGCGAGCTCGGCGCCGGACGACAAGACGACACAACGGGCGACGTCCTTGGACAGCGACAGAGCGATTGCGAGACCTTCGTCGCCGATACGGACGAGGCCATTGAGGCGTATCTCGGAGAGGCCCGATACAGTCGCGATACCATCGCCATAGTGATCGACGACGCCAACCCGCTCGAAGCTGCCCGAGACGTCTAGCTTGTCGAGTTCGGTACGAGCCTCGGCCAGCCATTTTGACACCTCAATCACTTGGCCCACCTCGCGCGGCGCTGTCTTTTAGAATCTCGGCAGCCTTCTCGAGCTGGTCCGACCAGGCGAAGCGGACCGTCGCATGCTGGGAGCGTAACTCGGCGCCCCCGAGTAGCGCTGGGTCGACGACAAAGCCCGGCGACTGCCGCAGATGAAGCCGCTCAGTCAGAGCCTTTTCCCAAGCATCCCGCGCATCCGCCTTCAGTTCCATCGGCGTGGCGACCACTACACCGCCCTTGCCGCCAGCAATGTCGCCGTCAATGCGCGCCCGGTCCTCGTCGCTCAAGCTGTCGATCTCCTCCAGCAGGCGAGCGAGAAACACCGCATCGAGGCTGGACTGGGCCGTCTTGCGCAGGATCGTCCCCGCGATCTGGACGGCCGTCTCCACGACATCCTGCTTGACCGACGCCAGAGCCTCCGCATGGCTTTCTTCAGCCGTCTTCTGGGCCGTGGCCAAGATGCCGTCGGCCTGCCGCCGCGCCTCGGCGACGATCTTCTTGGCGTCGGCTTCCGCGCACTGCCGCGTGCCCTCGATCACGGCCGCGCGCGTCTTCTCAAGCTCCGCCGTCTCCGCCTCAAATTCAGACTTCGCCCTCTCCGCATCCTTCTCGGTGGACTCCGCCTTGAGCAGCGCCTCTTCAGCCAGCACCCGGCGCTTCTCGATCACGGATCGGACGGGCTTGTAGAGGAAGTGCTGGAGAAGCCAGACGAGAAGAAGGAAGTTCACCGTCTGGAGGAAAAGTGTCCACCAGTCGATTGTCATGTCACTGCGCGAATGGGTTGGCGTAGAGCAGGAGCAGGGCGACCACCAAGCAGTAGATGGCCATGGTCTCGATCATGGCGAGGCCGACGAACAGTGTCCGCGAGATGGTGCCGGAGGCTTCCGGCTGACGGGCGATCGCCTCCATGGCGGCTGCAATCGCGCGACCTTCGGCAAAGGCCGGCCCGATGGCCCCAACGGAGACCGCCACGGTCGCGCCGATAATGCTGAGCATTTCAATGGTCATGGTCGCACCTACCCTACTTCATTTGAGCTGACCGCACCGCCAATATACACGGCGGCGAGAACGGTGAAGATGAACGCCTGTATCACGCCGACGAGAATGCCGAGCAACATGAACGGCACCGGCACGAACAGGCCGGCCAAGAACAGCACGATGGCGATGATGAACTCGTGGCTCATGATATTGCCGAACAAGCGCACCATCATGGAAAACGACCGGGTGATCTGCGACAGCACGTTGAGCGGCAGGAGCAGCGGGTTCGGCTGGAGGTAGCGCTTCACATACCCTTTCAACCCTTGGGACTTCAGCCCGTAAAACTGGACCGAGAAGAACACCACGAGCGCCAAGGCGGCCGGGGTCTCAATATGGGCCGTCGGCGCCGCGCCTCCCGGCACGAGGCCGGAAAGATTGGCGCACACAAGATAGATGAAGAGCGATGCCAGCAAAGGGACATAGGGCCAGGGATCTGCGGCCAGGATCGCCTTGACCTGATCGGCGATGGCCTCGACGGTCACTTCCAAGGTCGATTGCAGCCACCCTCCGTGCACGCGCGCGTGCCGCATGCCGCGCCAAGACGCCAAGACCAGGAACGCCATGATGACCCAGGTGATTGCCACCTGGGACGTGATGGGCACCGGGCCGAGATGGACCCAGACTTCGTCCTGCAACGGATGCACTTGCAGTTTCATGGCGTCGAGAGTGGTTTGAGGGTCGCCAGCGCCAAGGTGAAGCCGCCGAGCGCGGCCAGCAAGGCGGCGGCGCCGAATTGTGCGACCAGCCAGAACGCCAGGGCCGCCGCCGCCAAGCGCGACACATGGATCAGGATGGCATAGCGCGCGGACTGCCCGCCCACGATCCGTCCGACCTCAATCCTGAGGACCGCGAAGTAGCCCGCGCCGAGCAGAACGCCGAGAACCAAGAACGTCGCGATGTGAAGTGCCATCTCCATGATTAGTCGCTCTGTATTCTCTGCCAGACGAGATAGAAGCCGATCGCCGCGCCCAAGAAGATCAGGCTCCCCGTCCAAAATACCCCCTGGTCGTAGGTCCGGTCGAGCCAGCGCCCGAGAAGCGCACCGAGAATCGTGGGCGTCACCACCAGCCAGCCGAGCGAACCGATCATCGACAGGTTCTGCCACAGTGGCCGCTCGCCCTCCCGTTCCCAGCGCGCGCGGCGTTCCGCTCGCTGTTCGACCGACCGATAAAGGCCGTTTCCGTTGTCTTCGTTGTTGCTGCCGTCACTCATCGGTCTGCGTTTCTAGATCGTCGCCCTGCGCTGCGAAACCGCCCAGGTGGGGCATGAAGTATCCGTGCCCCGTTTGAATGTACCGATCGAGCTGGCGCATGAGCCCCATATGCATGCGCGTCGCGGTCGTCCTGGTCTTCGCCTCGGCGTCCGCCTCGCTGCGAAGCTCATCGAGGACGGCCGCGCCGAGCCGCTCCAAGCTCGGGCCCGAAACGGCTTGGCGGGTAGCGATCTGAACCCGGTCGCCCCCCTCGACACGGAAGATGCCGCCCCGCACCGCGATATGCCCGGTATCACCCCCTCGGGTCCGCCACTCGACAACCGTCACGGCCAGCACGGTGAGGAAATCAGTGTGACCTGGCAGAATGACGAACGAGCCGCTGCGATCTTCGGCACGCACCGAAACGATGCCGGTGAGCTCAGCCTCGACGGCCAAGGGCGAGACGATCTGCAGGTGCATTCCTACCCGCCTCGGCTTTCGTTCTGCTTGCGGCGCGCGTCCTCGATGGTGCCGATCATGTAGAGCGAGGACTCGTCCCACGCATCAGTCTCACCCCCAAGGATGGCTTCACAGCCCGTCAGCGTGTCGTCGATCGGCACGGTCGCCCCAGTCTCGCCGGTGAATTGCGCGGTCACCGCGAAGGGCTGGGTGAGAAACCGTATCAGACGGCGGGCCCGGATCACGGCCTGGCGATCCTCGGAACTCAGTTCACCCATACCGAGAAGGGAAATGATCTCCTGCAATTCGCGGTAATGCTCGATCAAGCGACGGCACTCCCCGGCAATGAGATGATGGCGCGCGCCGACCACGGTTGCGTCCAACATCACGGACGTCGAATCGAGCGGATCGATGGCCGGGTAGAGACCTTGGCTCGCCAGTTCGCGGCTAAGAACAATCGCCGCGTCGAGATGGGTGAAGATGTTAGCGACCGCGGGATCCGTGAAATCATCGGCGGGAACGTAGACGGCCTGGATCGAGGTTACCGCCGCACCGCGCACGGACGTGATGCGCTCCTCGAGGCTCGCGATCTCTGTCGCGAGTGTCGGCTGGTAGCCCACCTGTGACGGGAGGCGCCCGAGTAGCCCCGAAACCTCGCCGCCGGCTTGCAGAAACCGGAACACATTGTCGATCAGGAGCAGCACGTCGCGGTGCATCGTGTCGCGAAAATACTCAGCGAGGGTCAGCGCGCTGAGCCCTACCCGCCAGCGGGTTCCCGGCGGCTCGTTCATCTGCCCCAACACCAGCGCGGTCCGATCGATGACGCCGGTTCGCTTGAGCTCCTGCCACAGCTCGTGGCCTTCGCGGGACCGCTCGCCGATCCCGGCGAAGATGGAGAGCCCTGCGTATTTCTCAGCCGTGGAGTGAATCAGCTCCATGATGAGGACGGTTTTTCCCACCCCTGCTCCGCCGAACATCGCCGCCTTGCCGCCCCTGGCAAGCGGGGCTAGCAGATCGATCACCTTGATTCCCGTCAGCAGAATCTCCCGCGTGCCGGTCTGCTCGTCCAGCGGCGGCGGTGGCCGGTGGATCGGTAGCCGGGAGATATCGGCCGGAAAGCCTGGCCCCCCGTCGATCACCTCCCCGGTTACGTTAACCATGCGCCCCAGCAGCGCCTCGCCGACCGGCACGGCGATGGGACCGCCGCTGTCGCGCACCCGCATGCCGCAGGACAGGCCCATCGTGTCGCCTAGGGCGACACACCTCACCGAGCGCATATCGAGATGCTGCTGCACCTCGAGCACGAGCGAGCGATCGCCATCGGCGACCTCTAGAGCCTGACTGATGGGCGGCAGGGGCGGCGCAGCGATCTCCACATCGACGATGGAGCCTTCAATGCCCTTGATGGCGCCGTCGACCGGCTCCTGTTCGCAAACTTCGCGCGCGCCCTCCATGGCACTATCCTTCCTCTTGGGAACGGCCTCCGTACTATTGTATCAGCTTTTCACGCCACGCTGCGTGGGGGCGTTCCTATTCGCGCCCTCTGTAACCGCCGAGCCGCTGCGACTGGCCCAAAGTCGCATGGCTGCTTTGTGTCAGAACCTGACCTTCCGGGCGTCTGTCAGAATGACTGGTCCTTGCCAAAAGCAAACATCAACCTACCGGCGGGGCCTCCCCAGCCAAGCCCAATATCGCGTCTCCTAGCTTGCAGGGTGTACTGCTTGGCCGTGATGGTCGGTCTTGCGCCAAGCCGAAAACCCGCCGTGTAGGTGCCGCGCGCCGGCAACGCCAGCCTGCCTGGCTAGCTGGACCGCCATGGCCGAGCATTCACCGAAAGCACAGTAAAAGATTAGCTGCTTAGTGGCCGCGAGTTCGCGCAACACCCCACCGGGCTGAAGCGCTAGCGTCGGGTCAGCATACCGATCAGAAATCCCAGACCCAAGGCGACAGCGATAACGACGAGCGGATTACGTCTAAATGCTTCCTCGGCATCATTAAGAGCCTTCTCTGCTGTTGACCGAGTATGAGTGAGCTGCTCATCGGCGATACGCTCAACGGCGGAAGACAAAGTTCGGATCCCGGAGCGGAGCGAAGCAATTTGCTCTTCAAGCCCGGATTCTAACGAGCGTTGCCAGTCTTCGATTTCATTTCGAACTCTTGCGCTCGCGTATCCGTACCGCTCTTGGATCATGCCCTCGAGTCGGTCACGACGACCCGCGATGGCCGTTAGGTCATCGTTGGTCAGCTTCCCCCATCGCTCTTTTACTCTGCCCTTTATCTGTTTCCAGTTTCCTTCGACTTGCGTCCAATCCATGGCAATCTCCCAAATCAATGAGTTACAAGCATTAGGCGTCAGGCTGCGCCGCTTGGTCGGCCTGTGCCAACACGTGCCCGAGAAGCTCCCAGAGAAAATGCAAGCTCGTACAGTCCAGGAGTGCTAGACGCTTCGACCTTAGGCCTTGTTGGTCTCGATCTTCTTTTGGCGCTTCTTCTCATCGTCCGACTTAGGCAAAAGGAACGTTAGGACGCCGTTCGTGGCGACAGGCAAAGCTGTTCCTGGGTCCCCGTGACGTACTATTCGCCTGATTAATGGATATGTGCCACGCCGCTGGAAATCCGTTAGCAGCGACACGGCACCTTGGGCGTGGCCATTGCAGAACCATGTAATCTTGAAGCCGTTCGTAGCGGCCTAACTAGTATGCGGCCCACGCATCGAGCTGATAGCGGCCTGGATCCGGCGCCAGTCTTGGGCTTGTTGTTTGTCACCTTGCTTCTCGAATCCGGTTGCCTGTTGTGCTGCCTCGGCCTCGGCCATTTCGCCGTGCGTGCCCAAGAAGCGCCGCGCATAATCGTGGATTTCGGTCATATTCATGGAGACGCCTCCCTAGTGTCATCCATAGCCATTATTGCACGTCCTAGCGCGCTCAGCGCTTGATCAGTATCAACTGCAATCCTTTTTTTGCGTACCCGCGAACTGGGGATGTCTGGTTTGGGTCAGAGGCGGTCTTTCGGAGCGCACGCGGGCGCGGGCGCTTCGTGCCATTGCCATTAGCAGACATGTGCTTACCCTAGTTGCGAAGGCTATGGCTTGTAGTTGCTCATACCTGGACCGGTCTTGTCGTAGACGTTGAAGAACTCGTCCGCCATGATCGTCGCGACTCCACCTTCCGGCTTCTCGAGGTTGTCCCGCTCCAGCTCTACGAATGAAAGAGCGCGCGTGTGAGAAAATTGTCAGATCGGAGAGCGCGGACACGCAAAGTGTCTGATCGGTTGGCCGAGCCCTATGATCGGGACCAGGTCCGGCTTTAAAATCAGAGCAAAGAGGTAAAAGGCACATCGTCAATTTAGTGTCACACCACGCTCGCACACTATCTACCTTGAGCCAAAGAAAAGGCGCGGGAGGATCAAATGAACAAGCCAACCAAGATAACGGGCTCGCAGCAAAAAGGGCTGTATGCTTATTTCGAAGAGAGCCCGGAGGAGGCCGATCTCGTCGTCTTCGGCCGGGTTTCCCATGCGGATCGCCGTGGATTTTTGCGCGGTGCGGGACTTGCGACCATGGGTGCCTTGGTGGGCGCCGCAATTCCCTTCCACCGAAACATGCCTTCTGGATTCATCCCAGTGGCTCTCGCCGAAGAGGATGTGCTTGTA